>Ga0208266_100118_pt1 | contig 39617 bp, 39 predicted proteins | sample LakWasMet67_HOW9_2_FD_183897 | JGI IMG/M metagenome (GOLD analysis project Ga0208266, IMG submission 183897) | Freshwater sediment methanotrophic microbial communities from Lake Washington under simulated oxygen tension - Sediment Metagenome... | ecosystem: Environmental > Aquatic > Freshwater >...
CGCGGCTGGGCTTCAATGAACGTCGACAGCGGGCCGAACCCTTCACTGGCGACCTTGGGTGACTGGTACGGATAGGCCCAGGCGGGGGTTGAGTTGAAGACGTCTTGCACCATCGGCGCGTTATTGAGCGTCAGGCCCACCAGCATCTGAACGTCGCGCACGCTGAGTTGGTGCGTGACGCGGAGGTCGACGTTGTCGATGCTGCTGTGCCCCGAGAAGCTGCCGTCGGGGTTCTGCACCAGGTTGTTGTAGGTCCACTGGACAAACCCGCCGACGTTGTCGGTGACCTTGCCGCCGGTGAACAGACTGCCACCTTCAACTGCCGGTGTGCCACTCTTGGGATAGGCACCGCCAGCGTTGTCGGCAATTCGGTTGACCGAGGCCAACGCCATGGCCGAGATCGGAATGTCCTGCCTGGTCCCGAACGTATAGCCGCTGAGCTTGAAGGCGCGTCCGAACGGCGTGAGCTCCGGGAATCCCGCGTGGCATGACGCGCACTGCTGGCCGGTCTGCCGCGCATACAGCGGCAACGCCAGCGCAGTGCCTGGCATCGCGCCGATCCACACAGCCGCCAGGAACATCGTTGTCAGTAGACGTTTGAGCATGATGATCTCCCAGTAAGGGTGGCTGACTCGCGAGCGGCCGGAAGCCGTTTTCGATCAACGGCAGCTTAGGAGACACCTCGGGCTGCCGGCAGTGCCGGCCGCCACTGCCGGCCATGACGTTCGTCATGTGCCGAACCATTGTTGATTCATGTCAACGCGACCGTACAACACGACCGTGCGGCCACGTGCGCCGCAAGCAGACGCCATGGTCATTGGCAAGTGATGACCTTGTAGTGACGTCCGGCCCTGTGCCCAGGCCATGACGGAACAGACACTGCAGACCTGAACTCGCCGAGACCATCGCGCATGCCCCCGCTGACCCAAGCCCTGATCGTCGCCAACGTGCTGGCCTTCCTGCTCGAGCAGGTACTCGGCAATGCCGTGACCGGCTGGTTCGCGCTCTGGCCGTTGAGCACCGGGCTGTTCATGCCCTGGCAGCTCGCGAGCTATGCCTTCCTGCACGGCGGCCTCACCCACCTCGCGTTCAACATGTTCGGCCTGTGGATGTTCGGCAGTGAGCTCGAACGCATCTGGGGCTCGCGACGACTCGGCATCTTTTACGCGGTGAGCGTGCTGGCCGCCGCCGCCATGCAATTGACGGTGACCGCGGTGCTCGGCAGCCACGTGCCGACCGTGGGTGCGTCGGGCGGACTGTTCGGCCTGCTCATCGGCTTCGCCATGGTCTTCCCGCACCGCAAGATCGTGCCGCTGCTGCCTCCCATCCCGATGCCCGCCTGGCTGTTCGTGACGCTCTACGGGCTGGTCGAATTGACGCTGGGCGTGACCGGCACGGCCAGCGGCGTCGCGCATTTCGCCCACCTCGGCGGGCTGCTCGGCGGCTGGCTGGTGATGCGCTACTGGCGCGGCCAACTGCCATTTCGCAGTTTCGATCACTGATCGCCGTCACAACCATGTCCCTCTTGCCGGAAAGAACGATGCAAACCATGACCTACCCACAGGCCAATGCAGACATGAGCGAGGCGCTGACCAAAGTGCCCGAAGTCACGCTGCTCTTCTGGATCGTCAAGATCGCTGCCACGACATTGGGTGAGACCGGCGGCGACGCGCTGTCGATGTCGCTGAACCTGGGCTACCTGCTCAGCACCGGCATCTTCGCGGCCCTCTTCATCGTGGCCGTGGCCGCGCAGATGCGTGCGCGGCAGTTCCACCCGTGGGTCTACTGGACGACGATCGTCGCCACCACCACCGTCGGCACGACACTGGCCGACTACTTCGACCGGTCGCTGGGCATCGGCTACAGCGGCGGAACGACCATCCTGCTGGTCTTGCTGCTGACCTCGCTCTGGACATGGCAGCGGACCTTGGGGACGGTCTCGGTCGAGAGCGTCAGTTCGCCGAAGGCTGAAATCTTCTACTGGGTGACGATCATGTTCTCCCAGACCCTGGGCACGGCGCTCGGGGACTGGACGGCCGACACGGCCGGACTGGGCTACTCGGGCGGTGCAGTGGTCTTCACCGGCCTGTTGTTGATCGTGGTGGCCGCCTACCGGTGGACCCGCATTTCCCGGACTGCGCTCTTCTGGGCCGCCTTCGTGCTGACCCGGCCCTTGGGCGCGGTGGTTGGCGACTACCTCGACAAGCCCGTGGCGGCGGGCGGACTGGCCTTGAGCCGATTCGGCGCCTCGGCGGTGCTGCTGGGTTTCATCGCAGCCTGCCTGTTCTTCTTCACACACCGTGCCAGCGTCAAGGAGCACTAAGCCATGTCAAGCAAGCACGCCCGCCTGACCCATCCTGCCGAGAGCCTCACGGCGCTTGTCCTGCAAGGCGGGGGCGCACTCGGCGCCTACCAGGCAGGTGCCTTCGAGGCCCTGGCCGACGCGACGCACCAGCCCGATTGGGTGGCCGGCATCTCGATCGGTGCCATCAACGCGGCGCTGATCGCCGGCAACCCACCGGAGCGCCGTGTGCAAAGGCTGCAGGACTTCTGGCAGCGCGTGACCGCATCGGTGCCCTCTTTGGGCTGGACAGTGGCCGACGGACCGTTGCGCCATTGGTCCAACGATTGGGCTGCGGCCTGGGGCGCCGCCTTTGGTCTGCCGGCCTTCTTCCAGCCGCGGCCGGGGGCAACGCTCTGGCCAGGCGAGTGCGACCGCCCCAGCCTCTATGACACCGCGCCGCTGCACGAGACGCTGCTCGCACTGGTGGACTTCGACCGCCTGAATGACGGCCCAATGCGTCTGAGCGTCGGCGCGGTGGATGTGCAAAGCGGCAACTTTGCCTACTTCGACAACCGCCAGCAGCGCATCGGCCCCGAGCACATCATGGCCAGCGGTGCGCTGCCGCCGGGCTTTCCGGCGGTGACGGTGGACGGCCGCGCCTACTGGGACGGCGGTCTGGTCTCCAACACCCCGCTCCAGCACGTGGTCGAGAACCTCGCCAGCGAGGCTGCGACGATCTTCCAGATCGACCTATTCAACGCTCGCGGCGCCTTGCCGCGCACCCTGGCACAGGTGGCCGACCGCGAGAAGGACATCCGCTTCTCCAGCCGAACGCGTGCTGTGACTGACATGCTGCATGAGCGGCAAGACCTGCACCAACGCCTGCGCGCACTCGCGGCCCTGCTGCCGCCGGCCCGAAGATCCGACCCGCATGTGCAGCAACTGCTGGCCGGCACGCGCGATACCGCCATCACGCTGGTGCACCTGATCCACCGCCACAAGGGCAGCGAAACCCAGACCCGCGACTACGAGTTCTCGCGCGCGTCGATGCAGGAGCACTGGCAGGTCGGTCGTGCCGACATGGCGCACTCGCTGCGGTCACTGGCCGCCTCCAAGGCCAAGCCCGAACCCGGCGACTTCCGCGTCTTCGACTACACCCGACCAGCCCGCCCAGGAGTCACACGATGAATGCCGACGACGTGCGCAAGAGCGCCTTTGCGATGCCCTTGACCAGTCCGTCCTACCCCCGCGGACCCTACCGTTTCGTCGACCGCGAGTTCCTCGTCATCAGCTATCGCACCGATCCGCAGGCGCTGGCCGCCGTGGTGCCCGAGCCGCTGGTCCCGGCCGGCGACGTGGTGCGCTTTGAATTCATCCGCATGCCCGACTCGACCGGCTTCGGCGACTACACCGAATCGGGCCAGGTCATCGCGGTCACCTTCGAAGGCCGCAGCGGCGTCTACGTGCACAGCATGTACCTCGACGACGACGCGCCGATCGCCGGTGGGCGCGAGATCTGGGGCTTTCCGAAGAAGCTCGGCAGCCCGGCGCTGCGCGTCGACAAGGACACGCTGCTCGGCACGCTGGACTACGGGGCCGTGCGCATCGCCACCGGCACCATGGGCTACAAGCACCGCAGCGCCGACCACGACGCCGTGCTGCGCTCGCTGGGCCAGCCGAACTGGCTGCTCAAGATCATGCCCGACGTCGACTGCAGCCCGCGTGTGTGCGAGCTTGTCGAGTACCGGCTCGAAGACGTGACACTCAAGGGCGCGTGGGAAGGGCCGGCGGCATTGCAGCTGTTCGAGCACGCCCTGGCGCCCGTGGCGCGCCTGCCGGTGCTGCAGGTGCTGGGTGGCCTGCACCTGCGCACCGACCTCACCCTCGGCCTGGGCCGCGTGGTGCACGACTACCTCGGCCGCTGAGTCAGCGGCATCACTTCAAGGAGAAGCACATGAAACTCGATGGCAAAGTGGCCTTCGTCACTGGCGCCGGCAGCGGCATCGGTCGGCGCATTGCGCAGGTCTACGCCGAGGCCGGCGCGGCCATTGCGGTGGCCGACCTGAACCCGCAAGCCGCAGAGGCGGCGGCCGCGGAACTGCGTGCGCAAGGGGCCAAGGCCATGGCGGTGGCCGTAGACGTGACCGATGAAACAGCGGTGGACGCGGCGGTGGCGCGCACCGTTGCCGAACTCGGCGGCCTGGACGTGCTGGTCAGCAACGCCGGCATCCAGATCGTGGCGCCGCTGCAGGATTTCAGCTTTGCCGACTGGAAGAAGCTGCTCGCAGTGCACCTCGACGGCGCCTTCCTGACCTCGCGTGCGGCCATGCGCCAGATGATCCAGAGCGGCCGTGGCGGCTCGATGATCTTCATGGGATCGGTGCACTCGAAGGAGGCCTCGGTGCTGAAGGCCCCCTACGTGACGGCCAAGCACGGATTGGAGGGCCTGACCAAGGTCATCGCCAAGGAAGGCGCAGCGCACGGTGTGCGTGCCAACCTGATCTGCCCCGGCTTCGTGCGCACGCCGCTGGTGGACAAGCAGATTCCCGAACAGGCTCGCGCGCTCGGCTTGTCCGAGGACGACGTGATCCGCAAGGTCATGCTCAAGGAGACGGTGGACGGTGAGTTCACCACCGTCGACGACGTGGCGCAGGTGGCGCTGCTGTTCGCGGCCTTCCCCAGCAACGCTCTCACTGGGCAGTCGCTGGTGGTCAGCCACGGTTGGTTCATGCAGTGAGGATGAGACACTGAGCGGACGCCGACGCATTCAAGGAACAGATCATCGTCCCGACACGCAAGTCCGGTCTGCAAACGGGTCTGCGTCAGATCGGCCCTGGCCTGATCACCGGCGCCGCCGACGACGACCCCAGCGGCATCGCCACCTATTCGCAAGCCGGCGCCCAGTTCGGCTTCTCGATGCTGTGGACCGTGGTCTTCACGCTGCCGCTGATGGTGGCGATCCAGGTCGTCAGTGCGCGCATCGGCCACGTCACCCGGCGCGGCCTGGCGGCCAACATCAGGACAGGCTTTCCGCGCTGGGTGCTGTATGCCGTGGTGGGCATGCTGCTCGCCGCGAACACGCTCAACCTGGCCGCCGACATCGCCGCGATGGCCGAGGCCTTGCGCCTGCTGGTGGGCGGCTCGGCACATGTCTACGCCGTGACCTTCGGTCTGCTGTGCCTGGTGCTGCAGGTCTTCCTGCCCTACAAGCGCTATGTGCGCTGGCTGAAATGGCTGACGCTGGCGCTGCTGTCCTATGTCGGCGTGGTCTTCACGCTGCACCTGGATTGGTGGGCCATAGCCCGTGAGATCTTCCACCCCCGACTGGCCGCCACGAACGATGTGCTGTTGATGGTGGTCGCCGTGTTCGGTACCACCATCAGCCACTACCTGTTCTTCTGGCAGGCGGCGCAGGAGATGGAAGACAGCACCGACGCCGCGCCGCAGACTCCCCAAGACGTGCGGCGCCACCTTCGCCGCATCAAGGCCGACACGATCATCGGCATGACCTTCTCCAACCTCATCGCCTTCTTCATTATCTTGAGCACGGCGGCCACGCTGCACGCAGCGGGTGTCACGAACATCCAGACCTCGGCGCAGGCCGCCGAGGCCCTGCGGCCGCTGGCCGGCGATTTCACCTTCGTGCTGTTCAGCCTGGGCATCATCGGCACCGGCATGCTGGCCGTACCGGTCCTGGCCGGATCGGCGGCCTATGCCGTTGCCGAGGCAGCGGGCTTGCAGGGCAGCCTGAGCCTGCGCCTGGACAAAGGCGAAGGACGTGCCTTCTACGGCGTCATCGCCGCCGCCACCGTGGGCGGCGTGCTCCTGTGCTTCACACCGACCGACCCGGTCAAGGAGCTGTTCTGGTCGGCCGTGATCAATGGCGTCATTGCCGTGCCGATCATGGTCGTGATGATGCTGCTGGCTTCGCGCAGTGCCACCATGGGTGCCCACGTGATCGGCACAAGGCTGCGCTGGCTGGGCTGGCTGGCCACAGCCGCGATGGCAGCCACCGTCGTCGCGATGCTGGTGACACTCTGAACCGGACTTCGTGAGAAGCGCGCTGCTGCGCAGGGCGTGGTGGCATTCGAGCGCTCATCACGCGCCGATGACCGCAGTCACCGGTATGTCGTGACTGCGCGGTGACGCTCGGCACTGGCTGCCCTGCGCACCGGGCGCAACACTGCCTTCGTGGGTGCCATCGCGATGACGGCCGTGACAGGCCGGCGCCGATGGCACCGGCATTGCAAGGAGTCTGAAATGCTCACACTCGACAGGCAAGCAGCATCGGTCGAACTCGAGGAGGCCCAAGTCTTACCGGCGGCGCGACAACCCGAACGCAACCGGTCGTCGCTCACCACCCGCGACCGTCAGTTGATCACGTCGCTGATCGAGCCCGACAAGAAGATCGCGCAGAACGAAGAATCGGCCGTCGACCCGGCAGTTCGGCGTTGGATGCCCGTGGTCGTGCCCATGCTCGCCGTCTTGGTCAGCGGCTGCGTCCTGGCGATCTGGTCCATCTTGTGAGCGTCCTGACCCTGGGTACGGGCCGGCAGCGCCGGCATCCGGGCGCGCCCTGGATTCAGAGCTGGAAGCCCACCGCCCGCACCATGCCCTCGGCCACATCGCGCCACCAAGCCGGTCGCGCACCTGTGTAGACGTCGGCTGCCTCGGCCTGTCGCGCGTGCCAGCGCGACAACCAGTCGTTCTCTGCGCCGCCATAGAAGGCCGCCATCGCCTCGTAGTTGAGAAACAGGCTGCGCCCGTCGAGGTTGACCGATCCGCAAAGGCCCAGGTCACGATCGACCAGAACGAGCTTTGCATGGACCATGCCGCCCGAGAGCAAGACCTGGGCCCCGGCTTCATGCAGTCTGCGCAGCGCGCGCTCCCGTGCCCAATCGGCAAGACGGTGGTTGGACTGCGCCGGCACGATCAGGCTGACCCGCACGCCGCGACGGCTTGCCATGCACCAGGCATCGAGCAAGGCCTCATCTGGCACGAAGTAGGGCGTGACGGCCAGGATGCGCTCGCGCGCCTGATAGGCCGCAGCCACCAGCAGGGCATGCACGGTGTCATCGGCGTGGTCCGGCCCGGTCGGCACCCATTGCGCCAGCACGAAACCGCCCACAGCGCAGCCATCTGGCCCAGGGATCGCCGGCCCGCAAACTTTGCCGCTGGCCGCGGTCCAGTCTCGCTCGAACTGCACTCGTGCCTGCGCAGCCACCGGCCCTTCGAGCGCGAAGCTGAGATCGATCCAGGCCGGGCGGGTCACGCTGTCGAAAAAGTATTCGTCGGCCAGGTTGCGGCCGCCGCTCCACAGGCGACTTGCATCGGCAACCGCAATCTTGCGGTGGTTGCGCAGGTTCGTCCTTCCACGCATCGGGTTGTCCCACAAGGGCATGAAGGTGCGCACCTCGACACCGCCAGATCGCAACCGGTGCGTCAGCCGGCGCGACACGGTCAGGCTGCCCAGTGCGTCCAACAGCAGACGCACGCGCACGCCGCGCGCAGCGGCAGCGCACAGCTGCGTGGCCACACCGTCACCCGTTCGGTCGTCACGCAGCAGGTAGGTGCCGACCTCCAGGGTCTGCCGCGCGCCGTCGATCAGAGCGATCAGCGCCTGGTACGACTGCGGGCCGTCGAGGTGGAAATCCACGGCTTGGTTGTGGACAGGGCCTGACAGGCCCAGACCGGACAGCAATCGAGTGGCCCAGTCCGGCGCCCCCGCAACAGTCGGCAGCGGATACGGTACGGCGGTGCGATGCGGTCGGGTGACCTTGCGCGTGCCGAATGCCAGGAACAGCGGGAGAGCCAGATAGGGAAACGCGGCGATGGCCAGCACCCACGCCATAGCCGCCGACGGATGGCGCCGCTGCTGACCAACACGTGTGACGAGCACGTAGAGCAGCAGGCCGGCAAAGACGAAAGCGCCATGTTCGAGAGCGGACAGCGACGGCCACGTCGGTGTCCGCATGGGCTCAGTCCACCCGTGGGAAAACCACGTCCACCCGCAGGCCGCCGAGTTGCTCTGAATGGCCGAGACGCAAGCTTGCGCCGTGCATCTCGGCGATGGACCTGACGATCGCCAGGCCCAGCCCGCTGCCCGTGGTCTCCGTGCCGGCCACGCGGTAGAAGCGGTCAAGCACCCGCTCCCGATCGGCGTCGACGATGCCCGGGCCGCTGTCTTCCACCGACAGGCGCATCGCGCCCGCCTCGCGCACGATCTCCAGGTCCACCTTGCCACCGGCCGGGGTGTACTTCACAGCGTTGTCGAGCAGGTTGCGCATCAGGATGCGCAGTGCCTCCGGCTGGCCTGCGATCAACCCTTCGTCGGCCCGCGTCAAGCCGACATCGGTCCGGCGCGATTGCGCTGCGGGCACCGCATCGGCCACGGCCAGACGCGCCGTCTCCGCGAGAGATACCGGCTCCGGCTTCAGACCCGTGGCGGCATTCGCCTGATGCCTGGCCAGCACCAGGAGTTGTTCCACCAAGCGCGTCGCGCGGTCGATGCCCGCAGCCAACCGACTCACCGCCAGGTCTCTGGCTGCATCGTCGGTGGCCCGCTGCAGCCCCTGGACCTGCAGCTTCAGCGCGGCCAGCGGCGAACGCAGCTCATGCGCCGCATCGGCGACAAAGTTCTTCTGGGCGTCGAAGGCCTCGCGCACCCGGCCGAACAGCAGATTGAGCTCCTGGACCAGAGGCCGGATCTCGTCCGGCAGGTCGAGGTCGCTGACAGCACTCAGGTCGTCGGCCTGTCGATCGGCGACCTGGCGCCGCACCCGTGACACCGGAGCCAATGACAGGCTCACCACCCACCACACCACCAACATCAGCAGGGGCGCCATCACAGCGATGGGCGCCATCGTGCGCAAGGCCAGGGTACCCGCCATCTCGCGCCGCGCCGTCATGTCCTGGGCCACCTGGATGACTTGCGAACGCGATTGCATCGAGAACACGCGGTACGTGCCGCCGTGGGTCTTGACGTCGGAGAACCCCAGCACGGTACGCTGTGGCAACGCAGCGCGGGGCGCCGACTGAAACACACGCAGACCATCAGCCGTCCACACCTGGACCACGAAGTTCAGATCCTCTTCGTCCTGAGATTCTTCACTAGGACCCACCGACCCGTTCGATGGCAGCCCCGAGCGCAGCGACAGCGCCATCTGCTGCATGTGGTAGTCGAAGATCTCGTCCGCCTCGGCACGTGCCGTGCGGTAGGCAATCAAGGCTTGGGCGATCGCTGTCAGCACGATCGCCGCGAGCAGCAGCCACAGCAGGCGGGTGCGCAAGGAATGGGAGGGCCGCGGTCCCATGCTCAGGCCCGTGGCACCATGTAGCCGACGCCGCGCACGTTCTGGATCAGATCCACGCCCAGCTTCTTTCGCAAGCCATGGATGTAGACCTCGACAGCGTTGCTGCTGATCTCGTCCTTCCAGCCGTAGAGCTTTTCCTCGAGCTGGGCGCGCGACAGCACCAGACCCGGACGGGCCAGCAGTGGCTCTAGAACCGCCCATTCGCGCGCCGACAGCACCACCGGCTGCTCGCCGACCATCACTTCGCGGCTGGCGGGGTTGATCGTCACGCCCTTGTGCTCGTACACCGGCTCCGCGCGACCGGCGGCGCGGCGCAGCAGTGCGCGGATGCGCGCCAGAAGTTCATCCAGGTCGTAGGGCTTGAGCACGTAGTCGTCGGCACCCGCGTCGAGCCCTTCGATGCGCTGCTGCACCGAGTCGCGCGCAGTGGCGATCAGCACCGGGATGCGCTCCTTGCGCGAGCGCATCGCCCGCAGCACCGACAGGCCATCGCGTCGCGGCAGGCCCAGGTCCAGCAGCACCAGGTCGTAGGTCTGCGTGCGCAGTGCGGTCTCGGCCAGCTCGCCGTCCTTCACCCAGTCCACCGCATAGTGCTCTGCGCGCAACAGATCCAGCACCGACTCACCGATCATGGTGTCGTCTTCTACCAGCAGGATACGCATGGTGCGCCAGGCTCCTCAGCTTGTTCAGTATTCGTCGGCGGGGCCGATGCCGTGGCGTTGTCTGGATCGGACTCTGGGTGTGATGGCCTGTCGCACGACGCCCCACAACAGCATAACGGCGACACCCCCCAGCAGCGCCAGCAGTGTCAGCAGTGTCAGCGTACCGAAGAGCCACAGCAAAGGCAGTGCGACCGCCAGCACGAGTGCAACGCCCGTCCGGCGCACGCCACGTTGCCAACTTGTGCCTGGCGTGATATCGATGATGGGCCGCGAGTCCACGCGCCAGCGGACATAGGTCTGGTTCATGTTCATCCCCTCAAAGCAGCGCGCTGTCGGTGTCGGCGCCCGGATCGATGTCCGACACGTCGGCCAGCAGCCCATCGTCAAATGCGTCACCCTTGCCCAGCAAGGCGCCGCCCGAGCCTGCGGCGGGGCTGATGAAGTTGTTCGTGGTCTCGAAGACCTCTGCCGGTGCTGACCGGCCACCACCCCAGCCACCCCCGTGCATCATGGACTCGATGCCTTGAAAGAGCAGGCTGCCGCCCAGCACGCCCGCACCCACGGTGGCAGCATTGCGCAGAAAGCCACCGGCCGGCGATGGGGACAGCGGTGGCTGCGCGGCGGCCGCCGGAGCGAACTGAGATGCCGGAACGGGCGGCGGCGCGACCCGCCCTTGCCCAGGTAACTCCGCTGCGGCCCCACCTGGCATCTCGCGCGACAAGGCGCTCGTCCGGCTCTCCAGTTGAGCGAATTGCGCCTGGGACTTTTCCAGCAAAGCCTCCAGCATCAGTGTGCGTTGCAGCAGCAGGTACGCCGCATCGGGTCGCACCTTCATCAGCGCTGCCACCTCCAGTTCGGCATCGGCATCCTTGGCGACATCCGCCTGGCTGGCAATGCGGGTGACAAGGCGCGACACCAACAGTTGTTCGCGTGTGTTCATGCGGAACCTCCTTCTGCGATTCAACGGGACGACGGCCGGAGGCTGTCTTCTGATCCCGTTGCAGGCCAATCTATGGCCCAGCACTTAGACAAGACTTAAAGCAGCAGGACAGTGCGCCGCGCACGGCCCTGCGCGGGTATGGCGTGACCCATGGCATGGTCTATCCATGCCGTCCGGCACTGGGCGGAGTCGAGTGCGAAGCACAAGATCCGCCACGGCTCCAAGACTCGGCCCTCCGTAACCCAGACTCACGCGATCCCATCGTGCCATTGCCATCCTTCTTTTCACCGACCTTTGGTGACAGCCGAGCGCCCGCGACTGCGTTCTGGTCGATCACCCGACTGGTGCTGACCATCGTGGCGCTGATCTTCGTTGGCGACCTACTGGTGCTGACCGCCACCGAACGGATGTGGCAGCACCGCTTCGGCGTATGGACCGAAATCCTCTTCGACGACATCGCGCTCAGCGCCCTGTGTGCAGCATCTCTGGAGCCGCTGGTGCCGCTGGTGCGCGGCTGGCAGCGACGCGCCCGGGTGGCCGAGCGGACCATGGACATCGCCAGCCGCGGCAGCGAAACAGTGGCCGCAAGCTTAAGTCGCACCTAAGTCGGCGCCACCGAGGATGCTCAGGCGCCAGCGCCACCCCAACATCGACTTTGCGACCCATGGCACGGTCCATCCATGCCGTCTGGCACTGGGCCGGGTCGAGTGAGAAGCACAAGATCCTTCAAGTCTTCCAGATTCGGCCCACCGCACCCACGACTGACGCGATCCCATCGTGCCCTTGCCATCCTTCTTTTCCCCGACCTTCGGTGACAGCCGGGCGCCCGCGACTGCGTTCTGGTCGATCACCCGACTGGTACTGACCATCGTGGCACTGATCTTCGTTGGCGACCTGCTGGTGCTGACCGTCACCGAACGGCTGTGGCAGCACCGCTTCGGCGTATGGACCGAGATCTTCTTCGACGACATCGCGCTCAGCGCCCTGTGTGCAGCATTCCTGGTGCCGCTGGTACGCGGCTGGCAGCGACGCGCCCGGTTGGCCGAGCGGGCCATGGACATCGCCAGCGACGGCTTCCTCGTGGCGGCAGCAGATGGCCGCCTGCTGCGCGTGAACGACGGCTATTGCGCCATGACGGGACTGCATCGCGATGTGCTGACAAGCGCTCGCCTGCACGACCTGCCTGTCGACGGCTCGCTGGCGACGCTTGATGAACACCTGGCACTGGTCAGGCAGCAGGGCATGGCACGCATCGACACCCAGCACAGGCGGCTTCAGGGCGACGCCCTTGACGTGCAGGTGACGACCGCCTGGCTCTCCGACCTGCGCTGTTTTGCAGCCTTTGTCCGTGACGATTCCGACCGGGTGCGTTCCGAACGCGCCTTGAAGCAATCGGCGCAACGCCTGCATGACACCTTCGAGCTGGCCCCGGTGGGGATGACGCGCAGCACTCCGCACGGCCGCTTCATCCAGGTGAACAGTGCGTACTGCGAGATGCTGGGCATGGCCCGGGACGAACTTCTTGCGCTTGGCTCGGCGGACCTGACGCTGCCCGACGACAAACCCGCCGACCAGGCCCAGTTGCGGCGGCTGCTCAGCGGTGAATCGCAACGCTACACGGTCGAGAAGCGCCTTCGCCGACCCGATGGCTCGCTCGTCTGGGTCTTGGAGGCCGTGGCCCTCGCGCAGGACGAAGCCGGCTCGCCGGACTATCTGATTTCAGTGACCGAGGACATCGGTGCTCGCAAGCGAGCCGAAGCCACTCTGCGCGCTGCCGAGGTCGCCTTGCGGGCCAATGCGGCCAAGACAGAGTTCCTGTCACGCATGAGCCACGAACTGCGCACGCCCTTGAATGCGGTGCTGGGTTTCTCCCAACTGCTGCAGATGGACAGAACGCATCCCTTGACAGCCGGCCAGGCACAGCAGGTGCGGCACATCGAACTGGCGGGTGCACATCTGCTGGCGCTGATCAACGACGTGCTGGACCTGTCGCGCATCGAGTCCGGGCGGCTCCCGCTGTCCACGGACGTGGTGTCCCTGCAAGCGGTCGCCGAGGAGGCGATCGCCATGGTCAGCGCGCTGGCTTCGGCCCATGGCGTCGGGCTTCATCTTAAGCCGTTCGAAGATGAACTCGCAGCGCGCGTGCAGGCGGACCGCGTGCGCCTCAAGCAGGTCTTGATCAACCTGCTGAGCAACGCCATCAAGTACAACCGGCCCGGTGGCACAGCCTCGATAGGCTGGCGTGGCGGCCTGAAGGGGTGGGAGATCCAAGTCGCCGACACGGGCCAGGGCATGAGCGACGTGCAGCTGGCCCACCTCTTCGAGCCTTTCAACCGGCTCGGCGCGGAACGTTCTGGCGTGGATGGCACGGGCATCGGCTTGACGCTGTCGCGCCATCTCGTGGATCTGATGGGCGGGCGCCTGCATGTTGACAGCCTGCCAGGCCAGGGCACCTTCGTGACCTTGTGGCTGCCACAGGCATCGCCAACAACCGAACCAGACCCGTCCATCGCCAGCCCCGTACCGCCTCCTCGAACTGGCAGGGCGCTGCGGGTGCTCTATGCCGAGGACAATGAGGTCAATGTCGAACTCGTGCGTCAGGCCGTACGCTCGCGCCCTGGCATCGAGTTGCGCATTGCCACCAACGGCGCCGAAGCGCTGTCGATGGCGCGCAACGACGCACCGGATCTGATGCTCGTGGACATGCACCTCGGCGACACCACCGGCCTCGAACTCGGCCAGGTGCTGCGTGGCGATCCACGCACGGCCCGCATCCGACTCGTGGCACTGTCGGCGGATGCCCTGCCAGAACAGATTCGGCGCTCGCTCAGTCAGGGGTTTGAAGCCTATCTGACCAAGCCGGTGGACGTGAGCGCGCTGCTGGGTCTGCTCGACGCCGCGGCTGGCGGTTGAGGGCGGGGACGAACACCCAAACACAGAGAATGAGCCGCTGTCGTCGTCAGGGGCTGGCCCTGCGGGACACTTGGCCGCACTTCATTGTCCGTCTGGATCATCCTTGTTGCACAAATCGAGACTCGCTTGGCAGAGCCGGCGCTTGCTGGAACCTGCGGCACTCTTGCTCGTCTTGCTCTTGTCGCTGGCGGCTGGTTTGCTGTTCTGGACGGCCGACGAGATGCGCGAGGGCGAGACAGTGATGCGAGATCGGCAATGGCTTCTCGCGTTGCGAATGACCGCCGATCCGGCTCAACTGCTTGGCGGCTCAACGACCCTCCAGTTGGCTCGAGAAATCACCGCCTTGGGCAGTCCATGGTTCTTGATGCTGCTCGTCGGAGGCAGCGCGGGCGTATTGGCTGCGTCGCGCCACTGGCGGATGGCCATGTTCCTGGTAGCGGCCACAGTGGCCGGAGCGATGTTCAACACCGGATTGAAGCAGGTGTTCGCTCGTGCGCGTCCCGATCTCGTGCCGCATGAGGTGATCGTCACGAACGCCAGCTTTCCCAGTGGGCATGCCTTTGGCGCAGCCATGATCTACCTCACCCTGGCAGCGCTTCTGTCGCGGCGCATCCAGCAACCTGCCGCCCGTGTTCTGTTGCTTGTTCTGGCCATCGGCGTGACAGCTGCGGTGGGCGTCAGCCGCGTGGCCCTGGGCGTGCATTGGCCCAGCGATGTATTGGCCGGCTGGGCGGCAGGCGCAGCCTGGGCGCTGGCAAGCTGGATGATCGCGGGATGGATCGGGTGGCTCGCCCCGCGCAGCGAAGCGCCGCCGAGAGCACCTGAGCGCCCAGGCGCCGATGACGCTCCGTTGCAGTAGGCCGAGAGCGCCCTACGTCAGCTTTGCGCACGCGCCATGTCAGCGCAGATCCGATGCCTACGAACGACCTCGAAGCACTTGAGCGAGGGCCTGGCGCCTGTCGCGCAGTGGCGCACTAGCGCAGTTGCGCCTGGCAAGCTCAGCAGGCCTTGCCAGCGGGCCGCCTTTCACTGAGGACGACTGGCGAATCCTTGCGAATCGGCATTTAAGGGTGACGCTCGTTCGGCGATAGCGCAAGGCCGCCTTGTTTGAGGATGGACACGACAAGCAAGGCTCCCTGGCTGTCGTCATCGGCATCGGAGAATTGCGCCGAGACATTTGGACGAGACTGACGTCAGCAGCGACCCCACCATCCATGGACATCCCGAGCCTGCTTCACAGCCACGTCTTCACCGCCATCGTGCTGGGCAGTCTGGTCGAGGGCGAAACCACCTTGGTGCTGGCCGGCTTTGCCGCTCACCAGGGCTACGCGCCGTGGTGGGCGGTGACGTTGTTGGCCTTCACGATCAACTTCGTGTTGGACCAAACGCTGTTTGCGCTCGGTCGTTGGCGCGGTGACTGGATACTCGGCAAGGCGCCCCGCCTGCGAGAAGGGGTCCAACGCGTTGCACCGTTGATCCATCGCCACCGCCGCTGGGTCGTGTTCGGTGTGCGCTTCATGTACGGGCTCCGCACGGCCGGGCCAATCGCGCTGGGCATGGCGCGGATCCTTTGGTCCGACTTCGTCGTCTTCAATGCGCTCGGGGCGGCTGTATGGGCTACCGTGTTCGCCGGGCTCGGTTATGCCTACGGGAACGCCATTGCCCGGGTGATCGGCGTAGCAGCGCACTACGAAGCGCTGGCCGTTTTGGTGATCCTGCTTTTGGGCATCGTGATGTTCAGCGTCCACTACTGGCGCCGTGGCCATGCGCGCACGACGCAGTCAGAGCGCCCATGAAGGGCGCGTGGCAGCGCATCCCGCGCACGGTGTGGGTCCTGGGCGGGGTCAGCCTGTTCATGGACATGTCGTCGGAACTCGTGCACGCCATCCTGCCGGTCTACCTCACCGGGGTACTTGGCCTGTCGGTGCTGGCAGTGGGCGTCATCGAAGGCATCGCAGAGGCCACGGCCTCGATGCTCAAGGTCGTGTCGGGTTTCGTGTCCGACCGCTTCGCGCGGCGCAAACCGCTGGCTCTGCTCGGCTATTGCCTCGCAGCACTGACCAAACCCGTGTTCCCGCTGGCCGACTCCGCCATCGGCGTGGTGACCGCGCGCTTCGTCGATCGCATCGGCAAAGGCATCCGCGGTGCACCGCGCGACGCGATCGTCGCTGATGTGACCCCCGTCGGCCTGCGCGACGCCGCCTACGGCTTGCGCCAGGGCCTGGACACCGTCGGCGCCTTCCTCGGCCCACTGCTGGCCATGTTCTTCCTGTGGCTCTGGGCAGGTGACATGCGCGCCGTGCTGTGGGTTGCGGTGGTGCCGGCCCTGCTGGCGGTTGCGCTGCTGGCTCTTGGTGTCAACGAGCCCCAAGCGGCGGCGAACGAACCTGCAGCGGCTCGCGCATCCCGACCAGACTGGGCGGATATCTGGGCAGGGGTTCGCGTGCTGCCGGCAGCGTTCCGGCACTTGCTGTTGCTGGCCGCGCTGTTCGCGCTGGCACGCCTGTCGGAGGCCTTTCTCGTCCTTCGGGCGCAGCAGGACCAGCTGGCGCTGGTCTGGATTCCGCTGGTGCTGATCGTGATGAGCGTCGTCTACGCATTGGTGTCGTACCCGGCCGGCGCCTACGCGCCGCGACTCGGCAGGCAAACCCTGCTGGCGGCGTCGCTGCTGGTGCTGGCGGCGGCTGAAGCCGCGCTCGCATGGTTGCCCGGCAACGCCGGGCTCTGGCTCGGCGTGGTGCTGTACGGGCTGCACATGGGCCTGTCTCAGGGCGGCCTTGCCGCCGCGGTGGCAGAGCAGGCGCCCCCCTCGCTGCGGGCCACGGCTTTCGGCTTGTTCCACTTCGTCACCGGCGTCTTCCAGCTGTTCGGGGCGGCGCTGGCAGGTTGGCTGTGGACGGGCTACGGGAGCACGGTGGCGTTTGCTTGCGGTGCCTTCTGGTCGCTGCTGGCGTTGTGGGCGCTCCTCTTGGCGCCTCAGGTGCGCCGACCGGAGCAGCCCGCATAGGTCTTCCTCAAATGAGAGGGGCGGCTAAAAACAGCCGCCCCTCCTCGACGTTGGATCAGGCGACCTCACCCAAGGCCGCCTGCGAGGTCAGTCCTCGTCCTTCTCGCCGCGATCTGCCTGATCGAGCTTGCTGGACAACACCTTGCCATCGGCAGCATCGACCTTGACATCGAAGACCTTGTTGTCGGGCGTGACGACTTCGATGTCGAACACGACCGTACCCCGCTCGCCATCGAGCTCGGCCTTGGTGGCCCTGCCTCCGGCTTGTGCCTCGGCAGCGCTCACGGCCTGCACCAAGGTGATCTTGGCCTTGGCCAGGTCGCTGACGGCATCGTTCTCCGCCGCACCGGACTGCTTGGCGTATGCCAGCCCGCCTGCGGTGGCCACACCTGCGGCCAGGATGAGTGCGGGAACCATGATGGTTCGTTTCATTTCGAGCTCCTTGCTGGATTGCCTACCAGGCGAAATTGCCTGTCGACGAGTGGACTGTGGCCGTCGACACTTAGACGTGACTTAGGCGTGCCGCGCCGGTGACCGTTTGGACGTTCACCGGGCTTTCAGACGCAACGCGCGCAGTTCATCGCCCAGCAGATCGGCAGTGAATTGCTCGCTGCCATCCTGCTTTCGCACCCGATAGGGTTGAAGCGTCAGTTCCGACCGTGTGCCGCACAGGCGTATGAAGTCTTCGGCCGTCACGATGTCGCGCCGAAAGTATGCGTATTTGTCGCGCATGTGCTTGGCAGCCTCAGCCGACGTTGCCGTCGCGCCGTTGCGGACGAACACCAGGCCCGTCATTGCCGCAACCCTTTGGATCAATGCTTCGATCAGCGCCGCTTCAGCGCCCGTTGGCGCCGCTGAAGCACTCGAAGTGCCACCGAGCATGGTCGCCATGCCAATCACCATCGGCAGTGCCATGACCAGTCGCCGACTCCTGCGCAGGTTTGTCTTCGACGAGGTCATGTGTTCGTTCCCGCAATCGGCATGCACAGCCTTCGTGCGCGCGTTCAAGTGAAGTCCTCCAATCGCAGAATGACGGTTTCGGGCCCGTTCGCTCGCACACTGGAGGTAACGACCGAGTCGATCTCGTGCTGGTGCGCAAGATACACGGCAACCCAGCCGTGGCCTTCGGATGCCACGCCGAATCGTTCAGACAGCACCCGCCGGCCGACATGGGCCAGGATGAGTTGACCATCAACCCAAACGGCGAAGTGGACGCCTTGCGTGTCGTCAGCGAAGTACGGTTCGAACTGATCCATGTGCATCCACCCGATGTGGCGCCGCTGGTTGACAGGACGCGATGGTGGCGGCTCGTCACTTAAGCGGTGCTTAGGGCACCGGCACGGACGCCATCGCTGAAACCCTCCCACTGGATTAAGTCCGGGATAAGTCTCGCCAGTCCATGCTGTGCCGTCGCCCGCAATGGGTCCACTGGAAGATGACCGGATCATGTTCAAGCACCATGCAGTGGCCCTCGTTGTGTTTGCGGGAACCTTCGCCTCTTGCCAACTGGCCAACGCTCAGACCAACGCCCTGCCCTTGCCTGCGCGACAGCAACCCATCGCGGCGGAGAAGAATCCGCCCGGCGACATCCCGGACAACCAGGCGTTCGTCACCTTCAAATCACCGCTCGGGTTCTCCATCAAGGTGCCCGAAGGCTGGGCGCGGCGCGACCTCCCGGACCACGTGGCCTTCAGCGACAAGTACAACGCGCTTGAGGTGCGCTTGCAGCCACTGGCTGCAGCCCCCTCGCTGGCCACTCTGCAGGCCGGCGACGTGGCCGCGCTGCAACGTGCGCCTCAAGCGGTCCGCATCACCAGCCTGAAACCGGTAGCCCTGCCGGTTGGCCAAGCCTTCGTCTTGCTCTACAGCGCCAACTCGGCGCCCAATCCGGTGACCAACAAAGCGATCCGGCTGGACATCGCGCGCTACTACCTGTGGAAGGCTGGCAGGCTGGCGACGCTGACGTTGTCGGCGCCGGTGGGCGCCGACAACGTCGATCAGTGGCAGCTGATGGCCAGAAGCTTCGCGTGGCAATGACGGCGCGCCTGCAGGCCTGCGAACTCTACCGCTTCTTCCACAACGGCGACGCCGAAACGCTGGCGCTGCGCGGCGTGAGCCTGCAGGTCGACGCGGGTGAGATGGTGGCCCTGCTGGGCACCTCCGGCAGTGGCAAGTCGACGCTGCTGAACTGCCTGGCCGGCCTGGACGAACCCGATGGCGGGCATGTCGACCTGCTCGGCGAGCGTTTGACGCGGCGCCCCGAAGCCGAGCGCGCCCGTCGGCGAGGCGCGGGCATCGGCATGCTGATGCAGTCGCACAACCTGTTTCCCGCACTGCGCCTGGTCGACAACATGGCCCTGGCGATGCGCCTGGCCGGCAAGCGTGACGCCGCGCGTGCGGCCCGCCTGCTCGAACAGCTCGGCCTGGCCGGGCACCTGAACGCCCGACCGGCGCAGCTCTCCGGTGGCGAAGTCGCTCGCGCCGGGCTGGGCATTGCCCTGGCCGCCTCACCGCCGGTGCTGCTGGCCGACGAACCCATCGGCGAGGTCGACGCCATCACCGAGGCCCTGGTGCTCGGCGTGCTCGACGCACAACGCCGCAGCGGCACGGCGATCCTCGTGGCCACGCACAGCGAGGCGCTGGCCGCGCATGCGGACCGGGTGCTGCGCCTGCACGACGGCAGGATCGTCGGTGTCTGACGCCCTGGTGGTCGGCACCGAGGTCGCACGCCGCTTCCGGCAGGGCGATGCCACGCTGGACGCCTTGCGGCCGGCCTCGTTCACGGTGCGTGCCGGCGACCGCATTGCCGTCGTCGGGCCCTCGGGCTGCGGCAAGTCGACGCTGCTGCAGTTGATCGCCGGCCTCGACACCGCGTCGAGCGGCGAACTGCGCTGGCCTGCCCTGGGCCCATCGGGCACGCTGCGCCCGCGCCACATCGGCATCGTGTTCCAGTCCGCCAACCTGCTGCCCAGCCTGAGCGCGGTCGAGAACGTGGAGGTGCCGCTGCGCCTGCTGGGCGGCACGGCCCGGTTCCGCGACCTCGCCTTGCAGGCGCTCGACGACGTCGGCCTGGCCGGCATCGCCGACAAGCTGCCGGACGAGTTGTCCGGTGGCCAGGCGCAGCGCGTCGGCCTCGCGCGCGCCATCGCGCTGCGGCCACGGCTGGTGCTGGCCGACGAGCCCACCGGCCAGCTCGACCCGCCGACAGCCCAGCGCGCGATGGACGCCCTGTTGCACTCGCTGGCGGGCACGGATGCAGCCCTCATCGTCGCCACGCACGACCCCGAAGTCGCCAGGCGGCTGCAGCTCGTCTGGCGCATGGACCACGGCCTGCTGACCTTGCCTGCAAACGGGAGCGCCACGTGATCGGCCTGTGGCTGCGTGGGACATTGGTTGGCCACGCCGGCCGGCTGGCCGGCAGCATTGCCGGCCTGGCACTTACCGTAGCCTTGCTGGCGGCGCTGGGCACCTTCATCGCTTCGTCGGCGCAGACGATGGCCCGGCGCGCCATCGCCAACACCCCCGTGGACTGGCAGGTGCTGCTGGCCCCTACAGCCGAAGCCGCGAGCGTCGCCGAAGCGGCGCGTCATGCGGCCACTGTGGCCGACCTGCGCAGCGTTGGCTATGCCAGTGTGCAGGGGTTGTCCGCAGTCACGGGTGCCACCACGCAGACCACCAGCGCCGGCATTGTCGTCGGCGTGGAGGCCGACTACGGCGCACGTTTTGGCGATCAGATCCAGGTCCTGCTCGGCTCGCCAGACGGTGTGCTGATCGCCTCGCAGACCGCGGCCAACCTGCACGTCACCGTGGGCGACACGGTGACGGTGCAAAGACCTGCGCTGCCACCGATCGATGTGCGCATCGCCGGTGTCGCCACCCTGCCCCATGCCGACTCGATGTTCCAGGCCATCGGCGTGCCCAAGGGCACCGCACCGCAGGCGCCGCCCGACAACGTGCTGGTGATGCCGATGGCACAGTGGCACAGCCTGTTCGATGCACAGTCCGGCCTGCGGCCGGACTCGGTGCGCGCCCAACTGCACATCCGGCTGGACCGCGCCACGATGCCGGCGGATCCGGACGCCGCCTATGTGCAGGCCCAGGGCCAGGCCAACAACTTCGAGGTTCGTGTCGCCGGCCGTGCGGCCGTCGCCAACAACCTGTCGGCGCGGCTGGACGGCGTGCGCGCCGACGCACTCTACGCCCGCGTGCTGTTCCTGTTCCTCGGCGCGCCCGGTGTCGTGCTAGCACTGCTGCTGACGCTGGCGGTGACCGCCTCGGGCGCCGATCGACGGCGTCGCGAGCAAGGGCTGCTGCGCATCCGCGGCGCATCGCTCGGCGTGCTGGTGCGCCTGGCCGTCTGGGAGGCTGCGGCAATGGGCTGCGCAGGCATCTTGCTGGGCTGGCTGCTGGCGGCGATCACCGTGCGCTGGTCGTGGCAAGTCCACGATGTCGGCCTGGCGCTGCCTTGGTTCGCCCTGGCGGCGGGCGTGGGGCTCTTGCTCGCCGGCGCGGCTTTCGTCCTTCCGGCGTGGCGCGAGGCCACACGCTCGACCGTGGCGGCCTCGCGCTCGGAGTTCGGGCTACGACAGCCGGCACTGTGGCAACGGCTCTACCTCGACCTCGTGCTGCTGGCCCTCGGTGCGGCCGTGTTCTGGAACGTGGCGCAGTCTGGCTACCAGATCGTGCTGGCCACCGAAGGCGTGGCGCAAACTTCGGTGCGCTACGAGGCATTCCTCGGGCCCTTGCTGCTGTGGCTGGGCGCCGGCCTGCTGTGGATCCGACTGGCCGGCTTCGCGGTGCGCCGTGGCATGGCCGGCATGGCGCGCCGGGTGCCCGGGGCGGGCGACATGGCCCCGCTGATCGGCGCATCGATGGCGCGGCAACACCAGCGCATCGCCGGCGCCACGGCGCTGGTGTCGCTGGCCTTTGCCTTCGCCACAGCCACGGCCATCTTCAACACCACCTACGACATGCAGTCGCGTGTCGACGCCGAGCTCACCAACGGGGCCGACGTGGCCGTGACGGGCACGACCGCGACCCCCGCCGCACACTGGCTGGCGCCGCTGCGCGTACTGCCGGGCGTGGCTGCTGCGGAGCCCCTGATGCACCGTCTGGCCTACGTCGGCGCCGACCTTCAGGACATGTTCGGCGTCGATGCACAGGGCATCGGGCGGGTGAGCACGCTGTCGAACAGCTACTTCGCCAACCGCGACGCCGCGGCCACCATGGCCCTGCTGCAGCGAACTCCCGACGGCGTGCTGGTGGCCGAGGAAACCGTCATGGACTTCCAGCTCAAGCTCGGCGATGAACTGAACCTGCGGCTGCAGAGCGCAACGGACCACCAGTACCACACGGTGCGCTTCCACTACATCGGCACGGTGCTCGAGTTTCCGACGGCGCCGAAGGATTCCTTCCTGGTGGCCAACGCCGCCTACCTGGCCAGCCAGACCGGCAGCGACGCGGCCGAGGTCGTGCTGCTGCGCAGCTCGGGCGACGTCAACACCCTGGGCGCCGCAGCCCGCGCCGCGGTGGCCCAGGCGCCCGGCATGAAGGTCACCACTCTCGGCGAAACCCAGGGCGTCATCAGCTCGAGCCTGACCGCTGTTGATCTGCGGCAGTTGACCCGACTCGAGCTCGGCTTCTCGGTCCTGCTGATCGCGGCCATCGCCGGCATCGTGCTCGGGCTGAACCTTGCGGAGCGGCGGCGCAGCTTCTCGATCCTGACGGCGCTGGGCGCGACGCCCTCGCAGGTCGGTGCCTTCCTGTGGAGCGAAGGCCTCTTCACGGTGGTCACCGGCCTGCTGCTGGGAACGGCCAGCGGCTTCGCGATCGCCAAGACCCTGGTCGCGATCCTGGCCGGTGCCTTTGATCCACCACCCGAGACGCTGGCGGTGCCCTGGTTGTACCTGGGAGCCACGGCGACGACGGCCCTGGTCTGCGCCGCCTTGGCGATTCTGGCGATGCGTCGCCTGACGGCGCGGCCCGATCTCGAGGCGCTACGGAGCCGTTGAATCTGCCGTGGGACCTGTCCTTCGCGCGGGCGGAAAGCCCGGGCGCTCGGACCGACTAAGTCGCGCTTAAGGGATCCCCATCGACAGTGCATCCTGGATGGCAGCACCGCGGCCTCCGCGCACGGGAGGATGTGGGGTGCATGACGCGCAAGAATCGACGGCGGCGTCGCCGTTGATCCGTTGGGGTGCCACGGGGCCCAGTGGACGCGCATTCGCGTTCCGAGCCCCGCGGAAATCGCCTCCAATGGGCTGGATCATTACCCTCGGCCTTCTGGCGTTCGCCGCCGTGTGGCTCAGCCATCTGGCCTACACCAGCCTCTCACCCCCCGTCGACGATATCGAGCAGCTCACCTGGGTGCGGTCGCTCGAATGGGGCTACTACAAGCATCCACCTCTGCCCACCTGGCTTTTGTGGCTGCCGGCCCGACTGTTCGGACTGTCCCGATGGACGGTGTATCTCGCCGGCGCAGCATGCACGCTGGGGGCGTTGGGGTTGATGTGGCGCCTGCTTGCGCGACTGCGCGGAATGACGTACGCCGCCGTGGCCCTGCTCGCCGCACTGTGCATCACCTACTACAACGGCCGGCTCTACTACTACAACCACAACATCGTGCTGATGTTGCTGTCCGCTGCCAGCGCCACCTTGTGTTGGCAGGCCTTCGCAACGCGGCAACGGCGGTGGTGGGTGGGACTCGGTTTTGCCATCGGATTCGGCGCCCTGAGCAAGTACCAGATCGCCGTCACCATTGTGTGCATCCTGGCGTTTGCCTGGCACCAACGCGCCTGGCGCGATCCCGTACACCGACTCGGCATGTTGTTGGCCGGCCTGATCGCGCTGCTGCTGTTCGCACCCCATGTCGCGTGGCTGCGAACGCACGACTTCGGACCGATACGTTACGCCGTCAACACCTCGCTTGGCGCCCACTTCGGAGCCACGGCCCGGATTGGGGAGTCGCTGCACTGGCTGGTCGATCAGGTCTTCAACCGCGCGCTTCCTGCACTGCTGCTACTGGCGGCAACGAGCCTCATGGCACGCCCGAAGCGGTGGCGGTCCGAAAACGCCAGCGCCCTGTCTGCGGCTCCGTGCGCGCAAGGGCCAGACGGCTCCAGGGTGTTCCTGCTGATTTGGGGACTCGCACCGCTCGTTTTCATGCCCCTGGTCGGCATCGTCTTCGGTGCCGATCTGCAGTTGCATTGGGGCACGCCTTTCCTCCTCTGGGCCATGCCAGCGCTGATGGAACTGTTCTCCTACCAGCGTTGGGGCCGAGCCGAAATGCGAAAAGTCTTGACGGCCTTCGTGTTGATTCAAGCCTTGCTGCTGGTGGTCAGCCATCTCACGTCTCCGCGCGGACCGCTTGCGCTTCGCGACCGGCACTGGCGCACCTTCGACTCCAGTGAGTTGGCCCAAGACATCGCCGACTCTGCCCGCCAGCAGCTTGGCGGGCCCGTCCGTATCGTGCTGGGAGAGGCCGCACTCGCGGGATCGCTCGCGCTCAAGCTCCCTGAGCTTCCCCTGGTGCTGATAGACGGCCGTTTCGACCACAGCCCCTGGGTCACCGATGGCCTCTTGCGCGCATGCGGTGCCTTGCAGATCGGTCACAGGAGCGATCTACCCTCTGGCAGCAACGTCGATCCAGCCTTTCCCGATCTGGCCTGGCGGGTCATCCAACCGGCACCTTCAGCACCGACCTGCCCCCGTTAAGGGTCGATTAAGTCGCTTGCCGAGAGACTTGTCGAGAGCACACCAAGCTGCGGAGATCCGAATGAGCCAACTTCTTGCGCCGAAATTCATCGACGCGTCACGGCGCCCTGGCACCGATAACAGCGCGCGTTCGAGTGCATGTGAACGAGGTGTGGCCGACACTTCTGGCGCTATTGCTCCCGCCCGAGAGACCGAACCCACTGTGTCTTGTGTCGTGCCGTGCAGGAACGAGGCCGAAAACCTCGCGCTCCTGCTGCCGATGCTCAGTGACACTCTCACCGAGGCCACGCGGTCCTGGGAAATCGTCCTTGTCGACGACGGCAGCACCGACAACACGGCTGCCGTACTGCAAGGCTGGGCCCAGATTCCGGGTTTTCGGGTGCTGCAGTTGTCGCGCAACTTCGGCAAGGAAGCTGCACTCACGGCAGGGCTCGAGGCGGCTGCAGGCGATGTCGTCATCATGATGGACGCCGACCTTCAACACTCGCCGGCGTTGATCCCCACCTTCATCGGCTACTGGCAGCAGGGCGCCGACGTGGCCTATGCCGTGCGGCAGGACCGCAATGACGAAGGCCGCTTCAAGCGGGTCGGCACGCGCTGGTTCTATGCGCTCATCAACGCCGCTGATCGCTTCGAGGTGCCCGCCGGGGCCGGAGACTTCCGGCTCATGGACCGGCGCGTCGTCGACGCCTTGCTGGCGTTGCCCGAGCGCAACCGGTTCATGAAGGGTCTGTACGCCTGGGTCGGATTCAAGGCCGTCGCCGTACCTTATGTTCCCGAGCCGCGCGCACATGGCCGAAGTCACTTCAGCCCTTGGCGGTTGATCCGGCTGTCGATCGACGGGCTGACCGCCTTCACCACCTGGCCTTTGCGCGCAGTCAGCACGGTGGGCTTCATGCTGGCGTTGCTGGCCTTCGTCTATGGCGGGTACCTGACCGCAAGTTTCCTGCTCTACGGCCACGCCGTCAGTGGCTGGACGACGATCGTCGTCAGTCTGATGCTGTTCGCCGGCATACAACTCCTGTCGCTGGGCATCGTGGGCGAGTACGTCGGCCGCATCTTCGAGGAGGTCAAGGCTCGACCGCTCTTCGTCATCCAGCGCGAACTTGGCCAGGGCCTGCGGGCGGCGCGCCGGTGACCGCCGACAACAGGACCAGCGGGCGGGCGACCGCCGCCACCCTGGCGCTCATCATCCTGTGGCTGGGCTTCACGGCCTGGATGCGGCCGCTGATGCTGCCCGACGAGGGCCGGTACGTCGGCGTGGCATGGGAGATGCTGCGCTCGGGCGACTGGCTGACACCTACGCTGGATGGCCTGCCCTTCTTTCACAAGCCGCCGCTGTTCTACTGGATCACGGCGGGATCGATGTCCGTCTTCGGCCTGCACGAATGGGCGGCGCGCGTGGCTCCGGTGATCGGTGCATCGCTGGGCGCCTCCTCCTTGTACCTGTTCATGCGCCGCTGGGTCGGTGAGCGCCTGGCACAACTGACGGTGGTGGCGCTGCTGGCACAGCCGCTGTTCTTCATCGGCGGCCAGTTCGCCAACCTCGACATGCTGGTAGCCGGCTGCATCACGGCCACCATCGTGCTGGCGGCCCACGCCGCCCTGTGCGTGCAGCACGGTCTGCCGTACCGATCGGCACTGTCTGGCGCCTACGCCATGGCGGCCTTCGGCGTGCTGGCGAAGGGCCTCATCGGCTTCGTGATTCCCGCGATGGTGCTGCTGGTCTGGCTGCTGGCGCAGCGTCGTTGGAGGGTCCTGGGAAAGCTCATCTGGTGGCCGGGTCTGCTGCTGTTCCTGCTCATCGCCGCGCCGTGGTTCGTGGCCATGCGGGCGCGCTTCCCCGACTTCCTTGACTACTTCTTCGTGGTCCAGCACTTCAAGCGCTTCGCCGCCGGCGGCTTCAACAACGTGCAGCCGTTCTGGTTCTATCCGGCGGTGCTGCTGCTCTTCAGCCTGCCTTGGCTGCCGTGGATCCACCGGCTGTTCAACCTCGGGGCTGTGGTCGACGGCGAACGGCGCCAGGTGCGCCTGTTGATGGTGGTGTGGGTGCTGCTGGTGGTGCTGTTCTTCTCGATCCCGAAGTCCAAGTTGCTGGGCTACGTGCTGCCCGCGGTGCCGCCGCTTGCGGCGTTGATGGCGGAAGGCTACGCACTGATCGTGAGCCCATCTCAGCGTGCCAGGCGCTGGTGGCTTGCCACGGCAGCTGCCACGAGCGTGCTGAGTCTGGCCGTGGTCATCGGTCTGGCCATCCGCCCGCCGAACTCGTTGCGCGAACTGTCCGCGGTGCTGGCCTCAAAGCGTCTTCCGAACGAGCCGGTCTTCATGCTCGGCAAGTACTACTACGACGTTCCCTTCTACGCCAGACTGGCCTCGGCGAATCCGGTCGTCGATGACTGGCAGGATGCGGCAGCCAAGCTGCGCGACAACTGGCACAAGGAACTGAGCGACGCCGGACAGTTCGATGCAGCACGCGCGGCTAAGGTGCTGGTCCTCCCAAGAGCACTGCCAGCGGCGCTGTGCGCGGCGCCGGCTGCCTGGGTGATCGGGCCGCCTTCCACTGCACAGCAATACCCATTCCTGCACCTCGTGGCGGTTTCAGCCAGCGCCAACGCCATCCGGCTGTGGCGCATCGATCCGAAAGACGCCGCCATGTTCAGTGCGCTTCGCTGCGAGGGAACACCCAATGCCGGCTCAGCAGGTATGTGAGCCCCGACACGGCAAGCAGCACAACGGCCAGAACGAGGTCGTAGCGCTGTCCGCTCCAGGCCAGCAGGAGGGCGTAGGTCGCTTCGTTGATACCGAACCCGCCCGCGGAAACCAGGAAGGAGCGCCCGACGGAAGTCGCGATGGGCGCCGCTTGGTCACGGAAGGTGAGTCGATGATGACCCGCGAAGGAGACGACGAAGGCCACCAGCCAACCCAGCACGTTGGCAGCCAGCGGGTGCCAGCCAAGCCGACCGACGAGGCTCACGACCACGCACCAATGCACGGCCGCCGCGGCACACCCCACGGCCACGAACCAGCCGACCCGGCCCCGCTGCAGGAGACTCAGCGTCCGTCGGCCTCCGTTCAGGATCGTTTGTCGCATGGTGCGGCCGAGCATAGCCGTCAGGCTGCAATCTGCATCGCGGTTGACGACTTCGGACTGCACGCGGGCATCAACCTGGCTGCCCTGAGACTGGCCAAGATGGGGCGCGCGCAGGCCATCGGCTGCATGGTGGGGGGCCCTTCGTGGAGAACGTGGCACCGCCTGTTGCGGCGTCTCGACCGCGCACGCGTCGACCTGGGCCTGCACCTCGACTTCACCGAGGCGCCTCTGCTGCCGGGCACGTTGCGGTCACTGCGCACCCTTATCCGCGAGAGCTTCCTGCACCGGCTGGATCGGCGAGCCGTGCGCGCCGAGATCAGGGCACAGCTGGACACCTTCGAGCTGGCGCTCGGCCAGGCGCCCGCCTACATCGACGGTCACCAGCATGTGCATCAGTTTCCCATCGTGCGCGATGAGTTGCTGGGCGAACTGGCCGAACGCTACGGGGAATACAAGCCTTGGCTCAGGTCCACAAGCAGGGATCGCGAAGCCGGGGCGTGCGCACGATGGGGTTGGCGATCTGCTCTCAAGCCTTGGATCGTCCAGCGCCTCGGGGCCACAGGACTCGCCTCCGCAGCGAAGGAACTGGGCTACCCGCAGAACGGCCGACTGCTGGGTGTCTACGATTTCACGGGCGCGTCCGAACGCTACGGCCGACTCCTTGCCGACTGGCTGTCCACCTCTCGACAGGGCGACCTGCTGATGTGCCACCCGAGCGTGGCGCTCAACTGCGCCGACCCGCTGATCGATGCACGCTGCGCCGAATTCAAGGTGCTCTCCGACCCCGGGTTCGAGGAGCAACTGGCTCACGCGTCCGTCACACTTCAGCCGATGAGCCAGATCCTGGCGAGTGCGGCCATGACGTCGGACGCCACGTTCAGCGCCATTCCCGGTCAAGCCGGATCCTGAGCAAACACCACCCTGACCTCCAGGCCACATCCTGTTGGAGGCACGTGGAGTGTGACGGCAGCGCCATGCAATTCAGCAATCGCCCGCACGATTGCCAGCCCCAGACCCGTGCCTCCAGAGTCCGAGGCCTGGCCGATGGCATCGGGGCCGCGGTAGAAGCGACCGAACACTCGTTCACGCTCGGGCTCGGGGATGCCGGGACCGGTGTCCACAACGCGCAGCGTCGGGCGCCCCTCGGTCAGCGCGGCCTCCACATCAACGACTCCTCCCGCGGGGGTGTAACGCAGCGCGTTCTCGACCAGGTTGTTCAGCAGTACTGTGAGTTGACCAGCATCGCCTTCGACGACGACCTTCTCATCACCGGCCGCGCCGAGATCGAGCCCGCAGTGATCGGCCTTTGAGCTCATGGCACTCACCACAGAGCGCACCAACTCGCCGAGGTCCACCGGGTCACGGCGCATCTGTTCACCATCGGGCTCGAAGCGGGAGATGTGCAACAGCTTCTCGACCAAGCTCTGCGAGCGATCGATGCCCGCCTCCAGTTCGGCGACGGCCTCGGCCCGGTCCGCGTCGTCCTTTGCGCGCTTGAGCAGTTGCAGCTGCAGGCGCAGGGCCGTCACTGGCGTTCGAAGTTCGTGTGCCGCATCGGCCAGGAAGCGCCGCTGTGTCGAAAGCGCCACTGAAAGGCGAGCCATCAGGCCGTTCGTCGACTCGACCAGAGGGCCGATCTCGCGCGGTACCGCGTCCGTCGGAATCGGTGCCAATGAGGACGCAGTGCGCGAGGCGACATCCTGTGCTGCCGCATCCAGGGGCTTCAGCCCTCGCCGCAGGGCCACCACCATCAGGCCGGCGACAAACAGCACGAGCGCCACCATCGGCAGGAAGATCTTGGACGCCGACTCCGCAGCCGTGTCGTGCCTCGCGGCAGTCCTCTGCGCTGCCTGCGCGACGCCGTTGACGCTGACATCGGTGTAGATGATCCAGTCCTCCTGCGCCAGGCGCAGCTGCTGCAGCGCTTCGTGGTTGCTGAACGGGATCGCGACCCGCGGGTCCGACGAAAACACCTGCTTCCCGTCGTGTGTCCAGGTGACCGTCACGATCTCGGCGGGATCCGGCACATCGGTGCGGGTCGGTCGAAAGGGGAGTGCTGGATCCCCAGGACCGATGCCCGCACGGTGATGTGTGCCGAGGGCCTCGGCGACGTTCTTCAGATCGGCATCGAAGATCTCGTTCATCTCGTCCAGCGTGACGAGATAGGTCACCATGACGATGGCCACGGCCCCGAGGCAGAGCGCCCCCATGATCCATGCCAGCAGGTAGCGCTCAATGGAACGCACTCAATCCTCCGTGACGCGGTAGCCCACGCCCCGTACGTTCTTGATCACGGCCGCTCCCAGCTTCTTGCGCAGGTGGTGAAGGTGCACCTCGATGGCATTGCTGCCGACCTCATCGCCCCAGCCGTAGACAGACTCCTCCAGCTGCGCGCGCGACAACACCGCACCCGGGCGTTGCATGAGCGCTTCCAGCACGGCGAACTCCTTGGCGGACAGGTCGATCGACGCGCCGCCCTGCGTCACCAACTTGCGCAACGGGTCGAGCACCAGCGACCCAAATCTGAGCAGCGGCGATCCACTGCCGGCGTTGCGCCTGAGCAGCGCACGCACCCGGGCCACCAGTTCGTCCAGATCGAAGGGCTTCAGCACGTAGTCATCGGCGCCGGCCTCCAGGCCGGCGATGCGATCGCGCACGGTGTCCCGCGCGGAGGCGATCAGCACCGGCATCGCATTGCCCGTCGTGCGCAGCGAGGCCACGATGGCCATGCCGTCCTTCTTGGGCAAACCGAGATCCAGCACTGCCAGATCGTAGACACCGTTGTCCAGGGCCAGTTCGGCCGCCCGGCCGTCGGTAACCCAGTCCACGGCGAAGCCTGCATCGACCAGGCCGCGGCGCACGGCCTTGCCGATCATGTCGTCGTCTTCGATCAACAGGATTCTCATCGGGTCTCAGGTCGCCAGGTTCAGGTCTTGCGCAGGGAACGCATCCAGTCCAGAAGCCGGCCCATCCAGCGATCGTGCAGCGACAGCATGCGCGCGTAGAGAGGCATCATGTGCTTGCGCAGCACGGCCGCAACCATGGTACCTGCCCATGCCACGGGCAATGCAGCGGCGATGTCCAGCGGGAAGTGCACGCCCAGGTAGATGCGGCTCCAGCCGACCACCAAGCCCACGGCCAGCAGGGGGAATCCCCACAGCGCGAACCTGCGAGAGCGCAAGCTGGCCAGCGCGAGCGTCCAGAAAACGGTGACGTGGTCGCTCGGCAGACCCGGGTCCATGACGTGACTGAGATACTGCGTTCCCACGTGCAGGGCAAACGGCCGCGGTTGCGGCCAGACGACCGTGATCACCTGGGCCAGCAACAAGGCCATGCCGACGGCAAGCAACATCTGCAGCAGGTCGAGCCGAGCAGCGTCCTCTCCGCGCAACCATCCGATCGCCATCGTGACCGGTACCAGGACGATGAGCCAGCTCGCCAGCAGGGTGGCCACGAGCAGTTGCTGTGGGCTCATCCCTGGCGGTGCATTGATCAGTTGGAAGAGGTGCAGGTTGGTCATCGCTCCAGGGACCGTCAGCGCTGAGCCCGACACGAACCACAGCGAGTTCAGATGCTCGGGGCCGACTTCTTAAGCGGGACTTAATGCGTGGCGGCAAAGCCACGGGCCCTGTGCCGGCCGTCAGCGGCAAACGCTTCAGGCCGCGACACAGACGGCCTGATGCTTAAGTCGCCCCTAAGTCGGCGCCGTCGACGATACCCGGGTGATACGCCACCTGAACAGATCCTGGGCCGACCCTCGCTCTCAAACGCGTGCGGGTCTCGTCAACTGGTTGCGACCGAGACGTCTTGCCTGGCTGCAAGGGCTCACCTTGCTTGCCAGCATCCATGGCTTGGCCCAGGCACAGGCGCTTCCTGAGCAGCCGCTGCCGAGTTTTGCCGAACTGGAAGCGGCCGGGGCCACGATCGGCGAGATACGCGTCGTTCCACAGGACATCTTCGACATCAGCGACCCCAAGGAAGACAAGTGGCTCTTCCGATGGGCCAACGCGCTGCACATCCAGACCCGTCCCAGCGTCATCCAGCGGGCTCTGCTCTTCAAGAGCGGTGAGCGCGTCTCGCAGCGCCTGCTTGACGAGACCGAACGTCTGCTGCGCAGCAACCGCTATCTCTACGACGTGCAGTTTCGGCCCGCCGCCTATCACGACGGTGTGGTCGACATCGAGGTGCTGACCCGCGACACCTGGTCGCTGGATCCTGGATTCAGCGCCGGTCGATCGGGTGGCGCCAACTCCAGCGGCATTCGCCTCAAGGAATACAACCTGTTCGGCACGGGTACTTCGGTGAGCTTCGGCCACTCCAGGAACGTCGACCGTTCCAGCAACGAGTTCCAGTTCTCCAGCGACCGGGTCTTCGGCACCTGGACCTCGGTCCAGTTCAGCCACGCGACCAACAGCGACGGCCGGCGCGATGCGGCGTCCGTGGTCCGGCCCTTCTATGCGCTGGACTCGCGCTGGAGCGCGGGCATGTCGGCATCGAAGGACGATCGCATCGATGCCATCTACAACGCGGGCAACGTGGCGAGCCAGTACCGCCACCGGCAGGACCAGGCGGAGGTCTTTGCGGGCTGGTCGCCAGGCCTCGTCGACGGCTGGGTGCAGCGCTACACACTGGGGCTGGCCTACCGCACCGACACCTACGCAGCAGAACCCGGCCTGGTTGCGCCAGCGCGGTTGCCCACCGATGAAAAGCTGGTCACGCCGTTTGTCCGGTATGCCCTGATCGAGGATCGCTTCGAACGCGAATTGAACCGCAACCTGATCGGCCGGCCCGAGTTCTTCGCGTTGGGATTGGCTTCGACCCTCCAGCTGGGTTGGGCCTCCACCGGGCTTGGGTCCAGCCGGGATGCGCTGGTCTACGCGGGCACGATCAGTCGCGGCTTCGAGCCGTTTGCCGACCACACGCTGATCACAGCCGGCACCATCGAGGGGCAATACGCTGGCGCTCAGATTCGGCGCCAGCGCCTGGGTGCCCAGGCGCAGTACTACCTGCCGCAGAGTCCGCGTTGGCTCTTCTATGCCTCGGCGGCGGGCGACCTGCTGACGCACCCCGATCCGGCGGACACCCTGTTGCTGGGGGGTGACAGCGGGCTGCGGGGCTACCCGTTGCGCTACCAGAGCGGGACACGGCGCGCCCTGTTCACCGTCGAGGAGCGCTTCTACACGGACCTGTATGTCTGGCGGCTGTTCCGCGTTGGCGGAGCTGCCTTCTTCGACGCCGGTCGCGCCTGGGGTGGCGACAACCCCAACACCCTGAATCCGGGCTGGCTCAGCAATGCGGGATTCGGGCTGCGGATCGTCAGCGCACGTGCGGCATTCAGCAATGTGCTGCACGTCGACATCGCATTCCCGCTGAATGCCTCGGCCGATATCAAGAAGGTCCAGTTCCTCGTCAAGACCAAGACGAGTTTCTGATCCACCGCCGGCGCCGTGCCTCGCATGCCTCGCTCAACCACCTCCGCGCTTGGCCTCAATCCATGCTCACGACCCTGGCCTTCTCCACCTTGTCCATCGACCAGACCCTGACACAGTGGGTCGCTGCCTACGGTGCCTGGGCCTTGGCCGCCGTGGCCGTCGTCATCTTTGCCGAAACGGGCCTGGTGGTTGCGCCCTTCCTGCCCGGCGACTCCTTGCTCTTCCTCACCGGCACGGTCGTGGCGGCCAACGGGCTCAACGTGCACCTTGCAGTGCTCGCGCTGACGCTGGCAGCCATCCTGGGAGACGCCTTGAATTTCGCCGTCGGCCGACGGGCGGCTCCGCTGGTCCTAGAACGACTGCGCGGGCGGTGGCTGCGGCAGTCCCATCTCGACGCCACACACCGCTATTTCGAGCGATTCGGCTCACCCACAGTCGTCATCGCGCGCTTCGTCCCCATCGTCCGGACACTGGCGCCCTTTCTCGCCGGGGCCGGCAGCATGCCCTACCTGCGCTTCGCCATGTTCAATGTGGTCGGCGCTGTGTTGTGGGTCGCCTCGCTGGTGTATGCAGGTGCCTTCCTGGGGGCACAACCGCTGGTGCGCGATAACTTGAGCGCCATCACGATGGCCATCGTGGCGCTGTCAATGCTGCCGATCCTCGTCGTGGGCACGCGCACACTCCGTGCGAGGCGCGCGACGGCTTCGTGACCTGCAACCATCCTCGCAATCGTTCCGACGTGGGCTCCCGATTCGACAGGCTGGCGACGTCGACTGTCCTGGCCGCACAGGTCGGGCGCCCGCGCGCTGCCTACGCCTCGCGCCGGCTGCCTGAATGCTGGCCGCTGACGTCAGTCCCTGACGAGCCGGCTCAAGGCCTTCGAGCGGCTTGCTGCCAGGAAACGAACCGGAGCCAAGCTCGGAGGGACGCCCAGCCATTGTTCAGCGCATCGGCTGACTGATGCAGCACCGAGGACTGGGCACCGAGTGGTTGCTGCGTTCGTTTGCAGTGGTCGCCTACTTGCTCCTGCTCCTAGCGGCGTTCAACAATTGGCGGACTACCGGTCATCCCTTCAGCCTGCTGATGCTCCTGGTGACAGAGGCATTCACCTTGCTGCTGATCCTGTTCGCCAGGCGCGCCAGCCAACGCGATGCATCGGTCCTGGCCATCGGTGCGACCGTCTATACCTCGAGCTACTTCCTCTTGCTCGAAGTCGCAGATACGACGCCGCTGATTCCCGATCTGGTCGGTGCCTCGCTGCAAGCTGGCGGGCTGGCGTTGGCCGTGTTGTCGAAAGCGACCCTTGGTCGCTCGTTCGGCGTTCTTCCTGCTGTGAGAGGGCTCGTGACCCGAGGTCCATACCGTTTCGTCCGACACCCCATCTACCTCGGCTACCTGATTGGGGACCTGGCCTTTCTGCTCAGCAACGCCTCCGTACGAAACGCGCTCGTCATCCTGGCCCTGTTCGTGGTTCAAGTCGTGCGCATCAGGTGGGAAGAGGCCATCCATCGAAACAGCGAATGCGCTCCTGCATGGCGCGAATATCGATCAAAGGTTCGATACCGCTTGGTGCCGTTCATCTATTGACGATCGCGCGAAAGTAGTCTTCTCCTGCTTGGGCTCGGCTTGTACCGATGACATTCACTGTCGCCGCGATGCCTTGGCGAGGTCTTTGGCTCGGCCTCTGTTGCGTCACGCCTTGCCTGGTTGACTCAACCAGCCGAGTCAGGTCCGCCAGTCCTCCGCAGATTAAGTCGCGATTAAGTCGATGCCGCGGAGACTGTGCGCATGCCAGCGACTCGCGTGCGGAGCCTTCGACGCCACTTCTGCGTGCCGACCAGATTGTTCGCTATGCGTTCGATCCCCGCAGAGGCCAAAGCATCCAGCCGCAACCTGCCGGCGTTAGCCGAACCGCAAGGCGGCGAAGCTGGTGTCCGCCGGTTCCTTGCGGTCACAGCGGACGACCTTCAGGGAACGAGGCGCGTGCTGCGGGAAGCCATGGAGCCTATGACTGGGCTAAGTCTTCAGGCGGACAGTACGAGCAAACCGAATTGCCCCCGAGATCCAACCCAATGAACGCCTTAACCACCCCTGCACCCTCGCTGTTGAACAAGGTACCCGAGGTCACGCTGTCGTTCTGGATCATCAAGATCATGTCCACCACCGTCGGAGAAACCGGCGCGGACTTCCTGGCCGTGAACGCGGGCTGGGGGCAGTTGGCCACTCGCAGCGTCATGGCCGCCCTGCTGGTCATGGCCTTGTTCATCCAACTGCGCACCCGGCGCTACACGCCCTGGATTTACTGGCTCACCGTGGTGCTGGTCAGCGTTGTTGGCACTCAAATCACCGACCTGCTCACCGACGGCTGGGGCGTGAGCCTGTACCTGAGCACAGGCGCCTTCGCAGCCTTGCTGGCGGCCATCTTCATCGTTTGGCACCGGCTGGAAGGCACGCTGTCGATCACGGACGTCGTGAACCGTCGGCGCGAGTCCTTCTACTGGGTCGCGATCCTGTGCACATTCGCGCTCGGCACGGCTGCAGGAGATCTGGCCACCGAGGCCCTGGGCCTGGGCTTCGTCTGGGGCGCCGCGACGTTCGGTGCGCTCATCGCGGTGACCTTTGGCGCATGGCGACTTGGCGGACCTCCCGTCCTGACCTTCTGGCTGGCCTACATCCTCACTCGGCCGTTCGGCGCCGCGCTTGGAGATCTGTTGACCCAGGCAAAGGCGTACGGCGGCCTCGGGATGGGTGCCCCGTGGACCAGCGCCTTGTTCCTCTCGGTGATCGTGGTACTCGTTGCGGTCGCGCAGATCGGCATGAACGGCCGCCAAGCCGCTCGACGCGTCTAGCGACGCATCGGCCTCCTCTCAAGCTTTCGGAATCCCTCATGGCCATCCCAATCCCACCCCTTCGACCAATGATCGCCGCGTTTGCCCTGGCGGCAGCGACGTTCGCAGCTGGCTGCTCAAACAGCGAGAGCTCGAACACCTCCGCCCCACCCCCGGCCATCGACCGCGCACCGGCCGGGGTCGCCACATCACCGGCGGTTTCAAAACTCGGAGACCTGTCGGCATTTCGTGCCATCGCCATCGACGTCTCCGCGATCGTCGACAAAGGCGATCTGGGCGCGGCCAAGAGCCGCATCAAGGACCTGGAGGTGGCCTGGGATTCGGCGGAGGCGGGCCTCAAGCCGCGAGCCGCGGCGGACTGGCATGTGCTCGACAAGTCCATCGATCGCGCGCTCCAAGCATTGCGTGCCGACAAGCCGACACTAGAAGACTGCAAGGCCGCGTTGTCGGACCTGCTACATACCTTTGACACGCTGACAGGCCACACCTGACAAGGATCCCTAGGTTCCGCCTCGGACTCACCATTGTCAAGGCCGTGGCGGACCGACATGGCCTCAAGTTGTCGACCTCGAGCGAGGTCAGCAAGGCCTGGTCAGGACTGTCGGTGGAAGTCCACTTTGCACCGTGCCATCGACAACGGTCGACCCAGTTCCAACACCCCGGAGAGAATGCATGATCACCACAAAGCGCGATCGCTACGATGCCTTCAGCATGACCTTGCATTGGCTGGCGGCCATCGCCGTGATTGCGGCCTTTGCACTGGGGCCGGGTGACTTCGGCAAGCTGGTGGACGCCGGAGTAGATCCGGGAACTCGCATCGACATCGTCGCGCACGAGTCGATCGGTCTGATCATCTTTCTGCTCACGGTGGTTCGACTGCTATGGGTCTCGGTCCGGCCCACACCACCGTCGGCGTCAGGCTCCGATTGGGCGCACATTGCCGCTGTAGCGGTTCGTACCGTGCTCTGGATCCTGCTTCTGGCCACACCGGTGACGGCGGTTTTGACACTCGCAGGGGACCACCAACCCCTGACCCTGCTTGCCGGAATGCGCCTCGACCCGACCCAGCTGTTTGGCAGCTGGGCCTGGGCAAAGAAAATTGACTGGGGTGACGTTCACACTTTCCTGGGCGATGCCATTGTCTGGGTCGCAGGTTTGCATGCCGCCGCCGCGCTCGTGCACCACTTTGTTTGGCGCGACAACGTCCTGAGGTCGATGCTTCCGGGTCGCTCGTCCTGACGACTACGACTGGCCGTCACACGCTTCGCCCGGAGCGCGGGGACGATCTGAGCAGTGGGAAGATAGCCTCCACAGGTTCTGCCACAGTTGATGAGCTGCGCCCTTTACCGCTGGGAGAACAACATCCGCGCCGCTGCGGTCCTCGGCGTCGTCGGGGCGGGCGGCCTCGGGCAGTTGCTGTCATTCCACATGGGCCTGTTCCACATGGACAAGACCGCCCACCGTTCTGCTGGCCATGCTGCTGGTGGGGCTCGTCGACGCGCTCAGCTACGGGCTGCGTCGGCTACTGGCGCGCTGACGCCTGAGGACGGGCGTGCCTCGCTTCGTTCCGTGTCCTCACCTTGGCCGTTGGTGATCCTGCCGTTGGGCCGGGTCCGTTCGTTAGTGCCCGGCTCGACCCCAAGCCGCTGGGGTTTCGGATTCGATGCCGCTGCCGCTCTCGGCGCCGCGCTATGACGGCCAGAGGCTGATCCTAGAATTTCCCATGGATACGCCTCTTCTCCAGCCCCGCGGTCGGCCCAGTCCCGGCAATCGCCTGCGTGTCCTGATCGTCGATGACAACGCCGTCAACCGGGAAGTCGCGACTGCATTGCTCGAATCGTGGGGCGCGCTGACCTTCGAGGCAGCGAACGGTGCAGTCGCGGTCCAGCTCGTTGTACAGGGCCAAGACTTTGACATCGTGTTGATGGACGTTCAAATGCCGGTAATGGACGGGTTGGCGGCAACGGCCCACATTCGACAGTTCGAACGAGACCCCCCCAGAGCATCCGCTCCGCGACTTCCCATCGTGGCGATCACGAGCGAAGACTTGCCGACCGACGAGGTGCACCTCCGACAACTCGGCCTGGATGCCCTGCTGCGGAAACCGCTTAGCTCGACGAGCCTTCGGCTCTGCCTGGAGCGGTGGTGCCCCGGCACCCTCGAATCGAGTTGACGCCAGACTCGGCGGCCTGTTCGCGACGCTGGGTGAGCATGTTGGCGGCAAGACTTTTGTTTCGGCAGGTTTGTGTCCTTCGAGGTGGATCGACCCGGGGATACCTACTGCGCATGCCGCTGCTCGAGGTACATGGAACGGCCTTCACAGACTGTCTGGAATTTGCACCGCCAAATGACGTCCTGATAACGAAAAGCGTTTATCTGACGCCCCGCCAAAGCTGGTCAAGCGCACCGACGCTGGTGGCGTCAGATAGACCTCGTTGGACTGAACCGCCGCTCGCTGGTGGCAGGTGGTGCTGTTGGGGAATGTAAGGTTCAGCTGGACGATTTGGGAGGCCTTTGAGGGTAGGTCTTTGGGGGGTGGCAGCGAGGCGGTGAGCGCTGGGGTATCAAATTTGGTTGGCGGTGATGCTGGGCAGGCCTGCGGTGGTGTTGAGCCTGGCATTTCGGCGGTTCGGGACGAACCCAAGCCTGGCAGGTTTGGCTGCCAGCGGTGGCATGCGGGGCAGTGACAGGGTGCGGGTGGATCACGGTGGCCCCCGGCACTGAAGGTCAAGGCTTGGTCGAGCACAGGGCTTGGCAGGCAAGACCTCCACGGTGAACCAGCGGCCGGTGCGGCAGTGCGGGCAGCATGTGGCGTCGATGCCGGCCACGCGCTTGAGGAAGGCTGCGGCGTCCTCTTGGGCCTTGGCGTTGGGGGCGGGCATGGCCAGCGCCGCACGGGCAGCGGCCATGCGCTGGGTCTTGACGGCTGGGCTGAGCAGGCCGTAGTGGCGGATGCGCTTGAAGCCAGGCGGCAAGACGTGCTGCAGGAAGCGGGCGATGAAGGTGGGGCCGTCGATCAGGACGGTGCGTTTGCCGCCGTGGTTGTCGGCGCGAACGCGCAGGCGCACGCCGGTGGCGGGGTCGACGGCGAGGATGCGCTCGTTGGAGACTGCCACCCGGTGGGTGTAGCGCGAGAGGTAGTCGAGCACCACCTCGGGGCCGGCCAGTGGGGTCTTGGCATACACCACCCAGTCGTGGTGGAGCAGCACCTTCAAGCGGTCCTGCCGCGCGGCCTCAGTGCTGGCGGGGTCGCGCCCCAACTGGCCGAGCTTGGCCGCGAGCGCAAGGGCGGCGAGGAACTTGCCGCGGAAGACCTTGGACAGCGCGTGCACCGGGAACAAGAAGGTCGGGCTGCGCCTGGGCGTGCACCAGGCCCCTTGGGCATCGAGGCCGCCGCAGGCCATCAGGGCGTG
>Ga0208266_100127_pt1 | contig 37222 bp, 28 predicted proteins | sample LakWasMet67_HOW9_2_FD_183897 | JGI IMG/M metagenome (GOLD analysis project Ga0208266, IMG submission 183897) | Freshwater sediment methanotrophic microbial communities from Lake Washington under simulated oxygen tension - Sediment Metagenome... | ecosystem: Environmental > Aquatic > Freshwater >...
ATTCTTGAAAGCAAACTCAACCCCCGTTCGGCCGAGTTCCAGGCCAATGCCAGCGCCATGCGCGCCGTGGTCGACGACCTGGCCGTCCAGGTCGCCAAGGCGGCTGCTGGTGGCGGCGAGGCCGCCCGCGCCAAGCACACGGCCCGCGGCAAACTGCTGCCGCGCGAGCGGGTTCAGATGTTGCTGGACCCCGGCACGCCTTTTCTCGAACTCAGCCCGCTGGCGGCCCACGCCATGTATGGCGATGCGGCCCCTTGCGCCGGCGTGATCACCGGCATCGGCCGCGTCAACGGGGTCGACTGCCTGATCGTCTGCAACGACGCCACCGTCAAGGGCGGCACCTACTACCCCATGACGGTGAAAAAGCACCTGCGTGCCCAAGAGATCGCGGCGCAGAACCACCTCACCTGCATTTACCTGGTCGATTCGGGCGGCGCCAACCTGCCCAACCAGGACGAGGTGTTCCCCGATCGCGACCACTTCGGCCGCATCTTCTTCAACCAGGCCAACATGAGCGCCCAGGGCATCTCGCAGATCGCGGTGGTGATGGGCAGTTGCACCGCCGGCGGTGCCTACGTGCCCGCCATGAGCGACGAGACCATCATCGTCAAGAACCAGGGCACCATCTTCCTGGGCGGCCCCCCCTTGGTGAAGGCCGCCACCGGCGAGGTGGTCACCGCCGAAGACCTGGGCGGTGGCGATGTGCACACCCGCCTCTCGGGCGTGGCCGATCACCTGGCGCAAAACGACCTGCACGCGCTGGCGCTGGCGCGCCAGGCCGTGAAGAACCTGAACGCCCGCAAGGCCGACCCGGTGCCCACCGACGCGGCCAAGCCGCCGCGCTTCGAGGCCAGCGAGCTGTACGGCGTGATCCCCACCGACACCCGCAAGCCCTTTGATGTGCGCGAAATCATTGCCCGCATCGTGGACGACAGCGAGTTCGACGAGTTCAAGGCCCGCTTCGGCACCACCCTGGTCACCGGCTTTGCCCGCATCGAAGGCATGCCCGTGGGCATCATCGCCAACAACGGCATCCTGTTTTCCGAATCGGCCCTCAAAGGGGCCCACTTCATCGAGCTGTGCTGCCAGCGCAAGATCCCGCTGGTGTTTTTGCAGAACATCACCGGCTTCATGGTGGGCCGCAAGTACGAGAACGAAGGCATTGCTCGCAACGGCGCCAAGATGGTCACGGCGGTGGCCACGGCCAACGTGCCCAAGTTCACCATCATCATTGGCGGCAGCTTCGGCGCCGGCAACTACGGCATGTGCGGCCGCGCCTACAGCCCGCGCTTTTTGTGGATGTGGCCCAACGCCCGCATCAGCGTCATGGGCGGCGAGCAGGCGGCCAGCGTGCTGGCCACCGTCAAGCGCGACGGCATCGAGGCCAAGGGTGGCCAATGGAGCGCCGACGAAGAGGAAGCCTTCAAGGCCCCGATCCGCCAACAGTACGAAGACCAGGGCCACCCCTACTACGCTACCGCCCGCCTGTGGGACGACGGCGTGATCGACCCCGCCGACACCCGACGCGTGCTGGCCCTGGGCCTGTCCGCCGCGCGCAATGCGCCGATCGAAGACACTCGATTTGGCGTCTTCCGCATGTGATGTGTATATTTTTCTGAATTCATACACATTCGAGGCCTGCTGTGCGAACCAACATCGACATCAACGACGAGCTGCTGGCGCGAGCCATGGAGGCCGGGGGCTTCAAGACCAAAAAAGAGGCTGTGGAAGAGGGCTTGCGCCTGCTGGCCCGCCGCAAGGCCTATGCCGACATCCTGGCGGCGCGCGGCACTTTGCAATGGGACGACTCTGATGAAGGCTGGGCGGCCTACCGGCGGGAACAGGGCCTGGGCGCCGGCCTGTCAGTCCAAGAGCCCGGGCAGGCGTCCCGCGCTGACGTGTCTTCCAAGGGCGGTGCCGTGTGATTCTCGTCGACTCCAGCGTCTGGATTGATTTCTTCCGAGGTACCCGGCATCGGCAGACCGACGCGCTTGCTGATCTGCTGGACAGCTCGGTGACCGATATCGCTGTTGCCGACCTGGTGGTGTTTGAGGTGATGCGGGGTTTTCGCTACCCGGTGGAGCAGAGAAAGGCCAGGCAACTGCTGCTCACGCTGGAGGTGGTCGAGATCGGTGGCCTGGACAACGCGCTGTTGGCGGCGGCTCACTACAACGCTTTGCGCGCCCAGGGCGTCACCATCCGCAGCCCCATCGACATTCTCTTGGCCAGCTTCTGCATCCACCATGGCCACCAATTGCTGCACCGCGATGCAGACTTTGACGTGATCGAAACCTTGAGAGGACTCTCCACATGGCCGCGCTGAGCACCATCACCGTCGACACCGGCCCCGTGGCCCGTGTCACCCTGAACCGCCCTGAAGTGCGCAACGCCTTCAACGAAACCGTGATCGCCGAACTCACCCAGGCTTTCCGTGATCTGGGGCAACACCCGGAGGTGCGGGCCATTGTGCTGGCCGGCCTGGGCCCGGCCTTCTGTGCGGGTGCTGACCTCCACTGGATGCGCAGCATGGCCGACTACAGCCGTGAGCAGAACCTGGCCGATGCCGGGCAACTGGCCGAGATGCTGCGCGTGGTCTACGCCTGCCCCAAACCCACCGTGGCCCGCGTGCAAGGCGATGTCTATGCCGGTGGCACCGGCCTGGTGGCCGCCTGTGATGTGGCCATCAGCGTCGACACGGCCCATTACTGCCTCAGCGAGGTCAAGCTGGGCCTGATCCCTGCCACCATCAGCCCCTATGTGATCCGGGCCATGGGCGCGCGTGCGGCGCATCGTTACTTTCTGACCGCCGAGCGCTTCAACGCCGCCGAAGCCCTGCGCATCGGCTTCATTCACGAGGTGGTGACCGCCGAGGCCCTGGACGCCCGGGTGGACGCCGTCGCGGCCGCCCTGCTGGCGGCTGGCCCCGAGGCCGTGCGCCTGAGCAAGCGCCTGGTGCAGGACGTGGCCGGGCACGACATCGATGCGGCCCTGATTGCCTCCACCGTCGAGCGCATCGCCGATGTGCGCGTCAGCCCCGAAGGGCGTGAGGGCATCCAGTCCTTTCTGCAAAAGCGCAAGCCGAACTGGCTTCTGGGTTGAGCCATGGTGTGCCTGACGACACGTTGGCGTCTTCTGGGCCCAGCCGGCCTGTTGATGCTCTCCCTGGGCCTGCTGGGCCCGCTGGGCCAGGCCGGGGCGCAGACCCCCGCCGCCGCAGTGCCGGCCGAGCCCGTGCTCGCGGCCGATCTGCGCGAGGAGATTCAGCACATCCCCGTCACGGTGAGTGACCTGTATGGACGCCAGGAGACCCGCCAGATCCCCATCACGGTGTTCCGTCCCGCAGGGGCCGGTCCGCACCCACTGGTCATCCTGAACCACGGCCGGCCCACCCGGGACAAGCGTGCCCAGCAAGGGCGCCAGCGTTATGAACACATGGCACGCTACCTGGTCGCCAAAGGCTTTGCCGTCATGCTGCCCACGCGACTGGGCTACTGGGAAACCTACGGCGATTTCGACCCCGAAGACAGCGGCGCCTGCAATGCCATGCGCATCGAGCCCATGGCCAAGGCCGCTTCGGACCAGGTGCTGGCCACCCTGGCCTATGCCCAGAGCCAACCTGACATCGACACCTCGCGCTGGCTGGTCATGGGGCAGTCCGTGGGCGGTCTGACCGCTGTGGCCACGGTGGCGCGCCACCCCGCGGGGCTGGTGGGGGGCATCAACTTCTCGGGGGGGACTGGCGGGGATCCTGAGCGCCGGGCCGGCAACCCCTGCGGTCCGGCTGTCATTGCCAAGGCCTGGGAGGCCCAGGCCAAAGAGGCCCGGGTGCCCATGCTGTGGCTGTATTGGGCCAACGATCTGTACTGGGGCGAAGACAACCCCCGCCGTTGGCAACAGGCCTGGACGGCGGGCGGTGCCCAGGTCGAATTCCACACCTTGCCCGCATCGGGCAAGGACGGCCACAACGGCATGAATGCCGACATGGACCATTGGGTGCCCCTGGTGGAGGCCTACCTGGCCCGGCTGGGTTTCACCCGCCCGGGTGTGCCCACCATGCCGCTGGCCCAGGGCCAGCGCCGCGTTGATGCCCTGAACGAGGTGCCCATCAGCGACAGCGCCCGCGAAGGCTTCTACCGCAAATTTCTCGCCGCCCCTGCACCCCGCGCTTTCGCCATCGGCCCCTCGGGCAACGTGGGCTGGGCCACCGGCGACTGGGCCGTGGGCCGCGCCCTGGGCTTCTGCCAGGCCCGCAAAGGCCAGACCTGCAAGCTGTACGCCGTGGACGACCAGGTCGTCTGGGCACCGTGATTTTGGAGACCACCGTATGTTCAAGAAAATTCTGATTGCCAACCGTGGGGACAAGCCGCAACGCGGCGCAGCGGCGAAGCCAAATTGCCTGACACGCGCAGCGTGTGCAGGGTATTGAGACGCGAGGGCACCATGTTCAAAAAAATCCTGATTGCCAATCGCGGCGAAATAGCCTGCAGGGTCGCCTCGACGGCCCGCCGCATGGGCATCAAGACCGTGGCGGTCTACTCCGATGCCGATGCCCAGGCCAAGCATGTGGCCGCCTGTGACGAGGCGGTGCACGTGGGCGGCAGCGCCCCCAAGGACAGCTACCTGCGCTGGGAGCGCATCCTCGAGGCCGCCAAGTCCACCGGGGCCGAGGCCATTCACCCCGGCTATGGCTTTCTCAGCGAGAACGAAGACTTTGCCCAGGCCTGTGCGGCCGCCGGCCTGGTCTTCATCGGCCCGCCGGCCTCGGCCATCAAGGCCATGGGCCTCAAGGCCGAGTCCAAGCAACTGATGGAAAAGGCCGGCGTGCCCCTGGTGCCGGGCTACCACGGGGCCGACCAGAACCCCGAACTGCTGCAGCGCGAGGCCGACCGCATCGGCTACCCGGTGCTGATCAAGGCCAGCGCCGGCGGTGGAGGCAAAGGCATGCGCGCAGTCGACCGGGCCGAAGACTTTGCAGCCGCCCTGGCCTCGTGCCAGCGCGAGGCCATCAACAGCTTTGGCGACGACGCCGTGCTGATCGAGAAATACGTGCAGCGCCCGCGTCACATCGAGATCCAGGTGTTTGGCGACACCCATGGCCAATGCGTCTACCTGTTCGAGCGGGATTGCTCGGTGCAGCGGCGCCATCAAAAAGTGCTTGAAGAAGCCCCGGCCCCGGGCCTGAGCGAGACCCTGCGCCAGCAGATGGGCGCCGCCGCCGTGGCAGCCGCGAAGGCCGTGCAGTACGTGGGCGCCGGCACGGTCGAGTTCATCGTCGAGCAGCGCGCCGACGGCAGCATGAACTTCTTCTTCATGGAGATGAACACCCGGCTGCAGGTGGAGCACCCGGTCACCGAGGCCATCACCGGCCTCGATCTGGTCGAGTGGCAACTGCGCGTGGCCAGTGGCGAGCCGCTGCCTCTGCAGCAGGCCGACCTGCGCATCCAGGGCCATGCGATCGAGGCCCGCATCTGCGCCGAGAACCCCGACAACCAGTTCCTGCCCGCCACCGGCCGACTCGACATCTACCGCAAGCCTGCCAGCACCAGCTTCGAGCGCGGCACGGTGCGCATCGACGACGGCGTGCGGCAAGGCGATGCCATCAGCCCGTTCTACGACTCCATGGTGGCCAAGCTCATCGTGCACGGTGCCACCCGCGAAGAGGCGCTGGCGCGGCTCGACACCGCACTGGCCCAGACCCACATCGTGGGCCTGGCCACCAATGTGCAGTTCCTGCGCCATGTGGTGCGCAGCCCCTCGTTTGCCGGGGCCCAGCTCGACACGGCGCTGATCCAGCGCGAGCAGGCCGTGCTGTTCCAGCAAGAGGTGCTGGGGCTGCCCCGGGTGGCGGCCGCGGTGGTGGCCCAGACCCTGGCGGCTGAACAGGCCCTGGCCGGTGCCGACCCCTTCAGCCGCCGCGACGGCTGGCGCTCGCACGGCGAGAACGTGCGCCGCTTTGCCTTCGAGTTCCATGGCGAGCGCTGCGAGGCGCGCCTCACCTACGGCCACGACGGTCAGCTGCAACTGGCCATCGGCGAGGCCGCCGGCCCCTTGAACTGGCGCCACGCTGATTCGGGCCTGCTGCTGGAATTCCAGGGCCAGCGCCTGGGCGTTCAGGTCGATGTGCTGGGCGAGGTGGCCCATGTGTTTGCGGCGGCCGGCGCCTCGCAGATCACCGTGATCGACCTGCTGGCCCACGCGGGCGACAGCCAGGGCGAGGGCGGGCGCCTCACGGCACCGATGCCGGGCAAGGTGGTGTCCTTTGCCGTCAAGGCCGGCGATGTGGTGCGCAAGGGTCAGCCCCTGGCGGTGATGGAGGCCATGAAAATGGAACACACCATCGCCGCGCCCGCCGATGGCACGGTGCAAGAGCTGCTCTACGCCCCGGGCGACCAAGTCAGCGACGGCGCCGAGTTGCTGCGCCTCGAGGTGGCGGCCACGGCCAAGGCGGCGGCCTGACCGGCGCGTGACTGCAGGCCATCCTGCGGGATGGCAGACTGCTGCACCATGAACATCACCCTCTGCCTCACCGACACCAAGCCCGAGCCCTGGCAGGCCGGCTTGTCCGCTGCTTTCCCTGATGCCCAGGTTTCCGTCTGGCAAGCCGGCGCTGCGCCGGCCGACTACGCCGTGGTCTGGGCGCCGCCCCAGGCTTTTCTGGATCAGCAGGCCGGCCTGCGCGCGATCTTCAACATCGGCGCGGGCGTCGATGCCCTGATGAAAAGCCGCCTGCCCGCCGGGGTGCCGGTGGTGCGCCTGGACGATGCCGGCATGTCGGTGCAGATGGCAGAGTTCGTGGCCCATGCCGTGATCCGGCATTTCCGCGAGCTCGATGGCTATGAAGCCGATGTGGCCCAGGGCAAGTGGTCGTACCGCAAGCCCCGCCTGCGCAGCGACTTCACAGTCGGCGTGATGGGCCTGGGCGTGCTGGGCCAGCGGGTGGCCCAGGCCTTGCGCCTGTTCGAGTTTCCGGTGCGCGGCTACAGCCGCAGCGCCAAGCAGGTCGAGGGCGTCGAGTGCTTCTCGGGCCCGGTGGGTGGCGAGGGCTTCCAGGCCTTTTTGCGCGGCACCCGGGTGCTGGTCTGCCTGCTGCCCCTCACCCCCGAGACCGAGAACATCATCGACCGCCACACCCTGGCGGCCCTGGCGCCCGGCGCCTATGTGATCAATGTGGCGCGGGGCGCGCACCTGGTCGAGGCCGATCTGCTGGAGGCCCTGGCCCGTGGCCAGGTGGCCGGCGCCACCCTGGACGTGTTCCGCACCGAGCCGCTGCCCGCCGGCCATGCGTTCTGGCAGCACCCGCAGATCACGGTCACCCCCCACACCTCGGCCCGCACCCTGCGAGAAGAAAGCATTGCCCAGATCGCCGGCAAGATCCGGGCGCTGCAGGCCGGCGCCCCGCTGAGCACCATCGCCGGCGTGGTCAACCCCGAGCGCGGCTACTGAGGCCGGCGCGCATTCATCCCCGGAGACACCCCCCATGACACTGCCCACCCGCGTCAAACTGGTCGAGGTCGGCCCCCGTGACGGCCTGCAGAACGAAAAGCAGCCCGTGCCTGCTGAGGTCAAGATCGGCCTGGTGCACCGCCTGCAGGAGGCCGGCCTCACGCACATCGAGGTCACCAGCTTCGTCAGCCCCAAGTGGGTGCCCCAGATGGGCGACAACGCCGAGGTCATGGCGGGCCTGCAGCGCCGTGCCGGGGTGCAGTACTCGGTGCTCACGCCCAACCTCAAGGGCTATGAGGCGGCGGTGCTGTCGCGGCCCGATGAGATCGTGGTCTTCGGTGCGGCCAGCGAGGCCTTCAGCCAGCGCAACATCAACTGCTCCATCGCTGAGAGCATCGAGCGTTTTGCACCCGTGGTGGCCGCAGCGCTGGCCGCCGGCATCCGCGTGCGGGGCGCCATCTCGTGCACCGTGGGCTGCCCCTACGAGGGCGACATCGCCCCCGAGCGCGTGACCCAGGTGGCCCGGCTCATGAAAGGCATCGGGGTGCAGCATGTGGGCGTGGCCGACACCATCGGCGTGGGCACGCCGCTCAAGGTGCAGCGCGCCATGGAGGCCGCCCTGCAGGTGTACGCGCTCGACGATGTGTCGGGCCACTTCCATGACACCTACGGCCAGGCCCTGGCCAACACCCTGGCCACGCTGCAGATGGGGGTGTGGCAGTACGACACCTCGGTGGCCGGCCTGGGTGGCTGCCCCTATGCCAAGGGCGCCACCGGCAATGTGGCCACCGAAGACGTGGTCTACATGCTGCACGGCATGGGCATCGAAACCGGCATCGACCTGGATGCCCTGATCGACGCGGGCGATTTCATCAGCCGCCACCTGGGCCGGCCCACGGGCTCGCGCGCCGGCAAGGCCATCCTCAACAAGCGCTCGGCTTGAACCCTGCGCCTGCCTGGGCATCGCGACAGCGGCACAATGCTGGCCGTGATGAATCCTGAGGAAGCCAGAACCATGTGTGGTGCCGAATTGAAACCCCTGCCTGACGGCGTGCAGCGCGTGGCCGCTGCGCTGCAGGCCAAGGGCCATCCCCATGCCCCGCAAATGCTGGGCGAATCCTGCCGCACGGCCCAGGAGGCCGCCGACACCCTGGGCGTGGCCGTGGGCCAGATTGCCAAGAGCATCATCTTCAAGCGCAAGAGCGACAACCTCGCCGTGCTGGTGATCGCCTCGGGCGACCGCCGCGTGGACGAGAAAAAGGTCGACGCCCTGGTGGGCAAGACCGGCCGGGCCGACGCCGATTTCGTGCGCGCCAGCACCGGCTTTGCCATCGGTGGCGTGTCGCCGGTGGGCCACCTCAACCCGCCCGTGACCTTGATCGACCGTGAGCTGTTCCGCTTCGAAGAGGTCTGGGCCGCGGCCGGGCACCCCAACGGCGTGTTCCGCCTGCGCCCGCAAGACCTGGAAGCCCTCACCGGCGGCGCCCCGGTGGCCGATGTGGTGCAGGCCCCGGCGCCATGAGCAGCCCACTCGAGCTGCTGGCCGCCAAGGCCGAGGCCGCCCTGGCGGCCGAAGACAACGTGCCCTCGCCCTGTGTCTCGGTGTGCCGCATGACGGCCGACCGCAGCCTGTGCCAGGGTTGCTACCGCACGCTGGACGAGCTGCGCGCCTGGAGCGGCGCCTCCGACGGCTACAAGCGCAGCGTCTGGCGCCAGGTGCTGCTGCGCAGCGGCCTGGTGCGCGCACCCCAGGCCTGACCCCGAACCCAGGCCCAGCCCCTCAGGACCGCATGAAACACATCGACTTCTACCTCGACTTCGTGTCGCCCTATGCCTGGCTGGCGCTGGAGCAACTGCCCCAGGCCCTGCAGGGCCTGAGCTACCACGTGAGCTACAAGCCCGTGCTGCTGGGGGCCCTGGTCAAGCAATACGGCCACGGCGGGCCGGCCGCCATCGCCCCCAAGCGCGACTGGACCTACCGCCATGTGGCCTGGCTGGGGCACAGCCTGGGCGTGGGCCTGCAGATGCCGGCGCAGCACCCGTTCTCGCCCGTGCCTCTGCTGAGCCTGGCCCTGGCCACCAGCGTGGACGGCTGCATCAGCCGCCATGTGGCGCGTGAAGTGATGCGCCATGTCTGGCACGGCGGCCAGGACGCGCTGGCCCCCGAGCGCCTGCAGGCCTTGCAGCAGCGCCTGACCCTGCGCCACGAGCCGGGCGCCGATGCGCTGCGGGCCCGGTTGCGCCAGAACACCCAGGAGGCGCTGGCGGCCGGCGCCTTCGGTGTGCCGACCTGGGTGGTCGATGGGCGCGTGTTCTGGGGCCTGGACGCCTTGCCCCTGCTGCGCGCCTGCCTGGCCGGGGACCCCTGGCTGCAGGACCACTGGGACACGGTGCCCCAGGTGACGAACGGTTTCAAGTCGGACCTCCAAAGCTGAACCTGGGTCAAGTCGCGAGCCATTCCGGCGCGCGACAATCCTTCGACAACACCGCAGCCCGCCTCGGCGCCGCGGCCCCTGATCGGAGACAAGCGATGCCCAACGCCTTCAATTTCTCGGCTTCGCCATTCGACTGCCTGAACCCCGACGAGCAGCGTCTGGTGCGCAACAGTGTCGATGTGGCCTACTTCCGCGCCGGCACCCCCATCCTCGAGGTGGGTTCGGCGCCCACCCACCTGTTCGTCATCATCAAGGGCTATGTGACCCAGCTCGATGGCGAGGAGGTCATCGGCAGTTACGGCCCCGACGACTGCTTTGATGGCCGGGGCCTGGTGGCGGGCCGTGTCAGCCACCGTTTCGTGGCCTCGGAAGAGGTGGTGGCCTACCAACTGGCGCACCAGGCCGTCAACGAGCTGATTGCCTCGAACGCCACCTTTGGCGCCCTGCTGTTCTCCGACCTCAGCAACAAGCTCAGCACCCTGGCCCAGCGCCAGGGCAGCCACGAGCTGCACTCGCTGACCATGGCACGGGTCGACGAGGCCTTTGTGCGGCCGGCCCCCACGGTGGAGGCCGACACCGACATCGTCACGGTGGTGCGCCGATTTCAGGCCGAAAAGACCTCCAACGTGCTGGTGCGCGACCGCCGCAGCGATCCGCCCCGCCTGGGCATCTTCACCGCCACGGCCTTGCAGCGCGCCGTGCTCGACGGCCGCCCGCTCGACCAGTTGGCCGTGGGCGAGCTGGCCAGCTACCAACTGGTCACCGTGCGCCCAGGCGATCTACTGGGCGACGCCATGGCCCTGATGCTGCGCAGCCGGGTGCATCGCGTGGTGGTGGCCGAAGGCGGCGAGGTGCGGGGCATTCTGGAGGCCCTGGACCTGTTCAGCTTCCTGGGCAACCACTCGCACCTCATCACGGTGCAGATCGAGCAGGCCCGCGATCTGGCCGGCCTGGAGCAGGCCGCAGCCCAGATCAACCGCATGATCGGCCTGTTGTCGCGGGGCGGCACCCGGGTGGGGCTGATTGCACGCCTGGTGCAGCAGCTCAACCTGCGCTTGTTCGAACGCGCCTGGGACATGCTGGCGCCACCCGAACTGGTGGCCAACAGCTGCCTGTTCGTGATGGGCAGCGAGGGCCGCGGTGAGCAGTTGCTCAAGACCGATCAGGACAACGCCCTGGTGCTGCGCGACGGCTATGTGCCACCGCTCGATCTGCAGGCCCTGTGCGAGCGCTTCTCGGCGGCCCTGAGCCGATTCGGCTACCCCGAATGCCCGGGCCACATCATGCTGAGCAACCCCGACTGGCGCGGCAGCGTCAGCGAGTTCAGCCAGCGGGCGCGCGATTGGCTGCTGATGCCCGATGCCGACAAGCTCATGAAGCTCGCCATCTTCATGGACGCCCACGCGGTGTGTGGCGACGCCCAGTTGCTGACCAGGGTGCAGGAGCAGGTGCAGGCCCTGTCGCTGGACAACGAGGCCATGCTGAGCCGCTTTGCCTCTGCGCTCGACGCTTTCGGCGAATCTTCCAATGGCTGGCTGCACCGGTTGTTCTCGCTTGGCGAGGATGATCGCCAGCTCAACCTCAAGAAAGAAGGCATCTTTCCGCTGGTGCATGGGGTGCGCAGCCTGGCGCTGGCCCATCGCATCACCGAGACCAGCACCAGCGGCCGCATTGCCGCCCTGGTGAGCACCGGGGCCCTGAGCGCCGACACGGCCACCGAGCTGACCGACAGCCTGCAGGTGTTCATGGGCCTCAAGCTGAAAGCCGGCCTGGCCGAGATCGACCTGAAGCGGCCGGTCACCGGCGCGGTCGACTTTGCCCAGCTCAGCGCCCTGGACCGCGACCTGCTCAAGGATTCGCTCAGCGTGGTCAAGCGCTTCAAGGTGCAACTGCGCCACCGTTTCCGCCTGGACGCCCTGTCATGAGCACCCTACCATTGCCCTCGGTGGCCAACCGCTGGTTGCAACGCCTGCGCCGTGACTGGGCCTTGCGCCGCCTGGCCGACCCGTCGTTTGCCTTTCTGTTCGACGACCCACCGCCCGATGAGTGGGTGTCGCTCGACTGCGAGACCACCGGCCTCAATGTGCGCAGCGACGAGATCGTCTCCATCGGGGCCGTGCGCATCGTGGGCGACCGCCTCATGACCAGCGAGCGGCTGGAGCTGCTGGTGCGCCCTGAGCGCGGTGTGTCGGCCGAGAGCGTGCGCATCCACCGCCTGCGCGAGCGCGACGTGGCCGAAGGCCTGCCCGCCGACGAGGCCGTGCGCCGGCTGCTGCACTTCATCGGGCCGCGCCCGCTGGTGGGCTACTTTCTGGAGTTCGATGTGGCCATGCTCAACCGCGTGGTGCGGCCCTTGCTGGGCCAGCCTTTGCCGCAGCCCAAGATCGAGGTGTCGGCCCTGTACTACGACCACAAGTTTCGCCAGCTGCCCCCTTACCAGCAGCACGACAACGCCGACATCGACCTGCGCTTTGCCACCCTGATGGCCGATTTGCAGCTGCCGCTGCGCGATGCCCACGACGCCATCAATGACGCGGTGATGGCGGGCCTGGCCTTCATCAAGCTGCGGGCGCTGAAGAGCGGCTAGCGCCCGCGGCGCAGAAAAAGAAAAACCGGGCCTAGGCCCGGTTTTTTCATGGGGGGGAGACGGGTCGCGTCAGGGCGACCCGATTCCGCTTCAGTGACCCGAGGCGCCGGAGGCACCCAGGCCGGTTTCCGAGCGCACCTGCTGCGAAGCGAAGGCGGCACGTTCCTTGGTGGCCTGGGCGCTGCGGTCCAGCACCGAGAACAGCCACACACCGAAGAAGCCGATGGCCATCGAGAACAGGGCCGGCGACGAGTACGGGAACCAGGCCGAGCCCTTGGGGTAGCCCAGCGTGGCTTCCCACACCGAGGGCGACACGATGGTCAGGCCCACCGAGGAGATCAGGCCCAGGAAGCCACCGATCACGGCACCCTTGGTGGTGCAGTCCTTCCAGAGCACCGACAGGAACAGCACCGGGAAGTTGGCCGAGGCGGCAATCGCGAAGGCCAGCGACACCATGAAGGCGATGTTCTGCTTCTCGAAGGCAATGCCCAGCACCACGGCGACGACGCCCAGGGCGATGGTGGTCAGGCGCGACACCTTCAGTTCGGAGGCGCTGTCGGCCTTGCCGTTCTTGAACACGGTGGCGTACAGGTCATGCGACACGGCCGAGGCACCCGACAGCGTCAGACCGGCCACCACGGCCAGGATGGTGGCGAAGGCCACGGCCGAGATGAAGCCATAGAACACGTCGCCGCCGACCGACTTGGCCACCAGCACGGCCGCCATGTTGGCGGTACCGGCACCGCCCTTGATCACGCCCTTGGCCACGTCAGCCATTTCAGGGTTGGTCAGCACCAGGGTGATGGCGCCGAAGCCGATGATGAAGATCAGCACGTAGAAGTAGCCGATCCAGGTGGTGGCCCACAGCACCGACTTGCGGGCTTCCTTGGCGTCGGGCACCGTGAAGAAGCGCATCAGGATGTGGGGCAGACCGGCGGTACCGAACATCAGCGCCATGCCGAAGGAGATGGCCGAGATCGGGTCCTTGATGAAGCCCCCTGGGCCCATGACCGACAGGCCGATCTTGGCCGCCTCTTCAGGCGATTTGCCAGCGTTGGCGGCGATGGCGGCTTTCACCTTCACGCCTTCAGCAAACAGCGCTTCGGGGCTGAAACCGTACTTGGCCAGCACCATGAAGGCCATGAAGCTCACGCCGGCCAGCAGCATGCAGGCCTTGATGATCTGCACCCAGGTGGTGGCGGTCATGCCGCCGAACAGCACGTAGACCATCATCAGCGCGCCCACGATCACCACCGCCAGCCAGTAGTCCAGGCCGAACAGCAGCTTGATCAGCTGGCCGGCACCCACCATCTGGGCGATCAGGTAGAAGGCCACCACCACCAGCGTGCCCGAGGCCGCGAAGGCGCGGATCGGGGTCTGCTGAAAGCGGTACCCGGCCACGTCGGCAAAGGTGAACTTGCCCAGGTTGCGCAGGCGCTCGGCCATCAGGAAGGTGATGATGGGCCAGCCCACCAGGAAGCCGATCGAGTAGATGATGCCGTCATAGCCAGCGCCCATCACCATGGCCGAAATGCCCAGGAACGAAGCGGCCGACATGTAGTCGCCTGCAATCGCCAGGCCGTTCTGGAAGCCGGTGATGCCGCCGCCTGCGGTGTAGAAGTCAGAGGCCGACTTGGTCTTGGCGGCCGCCCACTTGGTGATCCACAGCGTGCCCGCCACAAAGGCGCCGAACATGATGATGGCGGTCCAGTTGGTGGCCTGCTTGGCGGCTTCGCCCAGGTCCCCGCCAGCCGCGAGGGCCGAGCCGCTGGCCGCCAGTGCCAGGGCGCCCGCCAGTGCGAATTGGAGTTGCTTTGTCATTTTGTGGCGTCCTTCAGGATGTCCTTGGTCAGCTGGTCGAATTCACCGTTGGCACGCTTCACGTAGATGGCCGTGATGATGATGGTGAAAATGATCACGCCCATGCCGATCGGCACGCCCACCGTGGTCACGCCGGTGCCGATGGGCTGCGCCAGAAAGGCCTTGTCAAAGGCGATTAGGGCGATGTAGCCGTAGTAGACGACCAGCATCAGGATGGTCAGCAGAACGCCCAGGCCATTGCGCTTGCGGCGCAGTTCCAGGTACTTCGGGTGGGTTTTTATCTTGTCGACAACGGGGTCGCTCATGTCTCTCTCCAGTTGGTGGAATGGATGCAGGGCGTGGCCCGAAAGCCACCGGCCACGAAACAATTCTGGGTAGCCTCCCTGACCAACTGCTTACGTAAGCCAGCGATAAGCCAGGCTCATCGGCCGAGACCCGAAAATCCGAAAACCCAAGCCCCATGCGGGTTCCAGCGGTGTTTTGGCGCGCTGAGCGGTATGTGATCGACCGTTCAGCTAGCGACAGACGGCACGAGGCTCGGGTAAACCCCTGGCCCGTGTTTACCCTTGCATCAGGGCATGTCCCGAGCCGGTTTGTCAGGGTTCGGTCAGAGAAGCTTCTGATAGTGGCTGCAAGTGCCCAGCAGGGCACGCTGCACCCACACGACTGGAGACAAACCATGGCAGCCTCTGCACGCCCCATGACGCCCGAGGAGCGCCGTGTCATCGTTGCATCCTCACTCGGAACCGTCTTCGAGTGGTACGACTTCTACCTGTACGGGTCGCTGGCCGGCATCATCGCGCAGCAGTTCTTTTCGGGGCTGGACCCGAGTTCGGCCTTCATCTTCGCCCTGCTGGCCTTTGCGGCCGGCTTCATCGTGCGGCCTTTCGGGGCCCTGGTGTTCGGCCGGTTGGGCGACATGATCGGGCGCAAGTACACCTTCCTGGTCACCATCCTGATCATGGGCATGTCCACCTTCATCGTGGGCATCCTGCCGTCGTACGCCACGGTGGGGCTTGCGGCGCCGGTGATCCTGGTGGCCTTGCGCATGTTGCAGGGCCTGGCCCTGGGGGGCGAGTACGGCGGGGCGGCCACCTATGTGGCCGAGCATTCGCCGCCCGGGCGGCGGGGGGCCTACACGGCCTGGATCCAGACCACCGCCACGCTGGGGCTGTTCCTGTCGCTGGTGGTCATCCTGGGCGTGCGCAGCCTGGTGGGCGAGGCCGCCTTTGCCGACTGGGGCTGGCGCATTCCCTTTCTGGTCTCCATCCTGCTGCTGGGGGTGTCGGTGTTCATTCGCCTGTCGATGAACGAGTCGCCCGCCTTCAAGCAGATGAAGGCCGAGGGCAAGACCTCCAAGGCGCCGCTGACCGAATCCTTCGGCCGCTGGAAGAACCTGCGCGTGGTGCTGCTGGCCCTGTTCGGCCTGGTGGCCGGGCAGGCCGTGGTCTGGTACACGGGGCAGTTCTATGCACCTTTCTTCCTGACCAATGTGCTGCGGGTGGACGGCTCGACCGCCAACATCCTGACCGCCGTGGCCCTGCTGCTGGGCACGCCCTTCTTCATCGTGTTCGGCACGCTGTCCGACCGCATCGGGCGCAAGCCCATCATCCTGGCCGGCCTGCTGTTGGCCACCGTGAGTTACTTCCCCCTGTTCAAGGCGCTGACCCAGGCGGCCAACCCCGATTTGGCGGCGGCCCAGGCGCGCAACCAGATCGTGGTGATCGCCGCTGCGGGGGATTGCTCCTTCCAGGGCAACCCGGTGGCGCGCGAGATCGACTTCTACCGCTCTTGCGACATCGCCAAGCGCTTTCTGGCCCAGAACGCGGTGAGCTACTCCAACCAGGTATCGGCGGCTGGCGGCCCGGCCCGGGTGCGCATCGGCGAGCAGGACATCCCGGCCCCGGTGGGGCGGGTGGTCAACCACAAGTTCGACGATGAGAGCTACCGGGCCATCACGGCCTTCAAGAAGCAGGTGGGCGAGGCCCTGAAGGCCGCGGGCTACCCGACCCAGGCCGACCCGGCCAAGGTGGACCACGTGACCATCGTGCTCATCCTGACCTTGCTGGTGATCTACGTGACCATGGTCTACGCGCCCATCGCGGCCATGCTGGTCGAGCTGTTCCCCACCCGCATCCGCTACACCTCGATGAGCCTGCCCTACCACGTGGGCAACGGCTGGTTCGGCGGCCTGTTGCCCACCATCAGCTTTGCCATGGTGGCGCAGAACGGCAACATGTTCCATGGGCTGTGGTACCCGGTGGTGATCGCCGCGGCCACCCTGGCCATCGGCCTGGTGTTTGTGCCGGAGACCCGGCAGGTGGATATCTACAGCGCTGATTGAGCTGCTGTCGGTGCGCCCGGCCAGGGTGCACCGACTTTGAAGGGCTTTGGCTTGCGTCATGCGGGCTTCGCGGTGGGCTGCCTAGAATGTTTGGCCTCCACAGGAACCAGCCGACCATGACCCAGGGAATCATCAAAATCCGCGGTGCCCGCCAGCACAACCTCAAGAACCTCGATCTGGACATCCGCACGGGTGAGCTGACCGTGGTCACGGGGCCCAGTGGTTCGGGCAAGTCGAGCCTGGTGTTCGACACCCTGTATGCCGAGGGGCAGCGCCGTTACGTCGAGACCTTCTCCGCCTATGCGCGTCAGTTCCTGGACCGCATGGACAAGCCCGCGGTGGACCGGGTGGAGGGCGTGCCGCCGGCGATTGCGATCGACCAGACCAACCCGGTGCGCAGTTCGCGCTCCACCGTGGGCACCATGACCGAGCTGAACGACCACCTCAAGCTCTTGTTTGCCCGTGCCGGCGCCTTGTTCGATCGCCAGACCGCGCAGCCCGTGCGCCACGATTCGCCCGAGACCATCTACGCCCAGTTGCTGGCGCGGGCCCAGGCCGCCAGCGTTGACGGGGTGGAGCCGCGCCTGATCCTGACCTTTCCGGTCGAGCTGCCGGCCAGCGCCACGGCCGACGAGGTGAGCCAGTGGCTGGCCGCCAGCGGCTTCACCCGTGTGCAGGCCGAGCGCGAGGTGGCCACGCCCACCGGCCCACGCAAGGTGCTGGACGTGGTGGCCGACCGCCTGCGCGTGGGCAACGCCGAGAAGGTGCGGGTGGTCGAGGCCATCGAGACCGCGCTCAAGCGCGGCAGCGGGCGTTTGAACGTCTATGCCCTGGCGGGTGAGGATGCCGAGCCCGAGCTGTGGCGCTTTTCCACCGGGCTGCACTGCCCCGACAGCGACCAGCGCTACAGCGAGCCGATCCCGTCGGCCTTTTCCTTCAATTCGGCCGTGGGCGCCTGCGAGGTGTGCCGTGGCTTCGGGCGCGTGATCGGGGTGGACTACGGCCTGGTGATCCCGAACGACAAGCTCACGCTGCGCGCCGGTGCCATCAAGACCCTGCAGACCCCGGCCTGGGCCGAGTGCCAGGACGACCTGATGCGCCACGCCGAGGCGGCTGGCATCCCGCGCGACACGCCCTGGTACAAGCTCACCCCCGAGCAGCAAAAGTGGGTGATCCAGGGCTCGCCCAACTGGAACGGCAAGTGGAACCAGCACTGGTACGGCGTCAAACGCTTCTTTGAGTACCTGGAGACCAAGAGCTACAAGATGCACATCCGGGTGCTGCTGTCTAAGTACCGCAGCTACACGCCCTGTGAGACCTGCGCCGGCGCCCGCCTGAAGACCGAAAGCCTGCTGTGGCGCATCGGCAGCCGCGAAGCCGCCGATGCCGTGCTGGCGCCTGCCAAACGCTTCATGCCGGCCGGCGTGGCCTGGTCGCGTGAACAGCTCGAGGCCTTGCCCGGCCTGTGCCTGCACGACCTGATGCTGCTGCCGCTGGAGCGCCTGCGCCGCTTCTTCGATGCCCTGCACCTGCCGGGCCATGGCTCGGACGGCGAGGCCCAGGCCCTCAAGCTGCTGTACGAAGAGATCACCACCCGCCTCAAATACCTGTGCGATGTGGGCATCGGCTACCTCACGCTGGACCGGCAAAGCCGCACCCTGTCGGGCGGCGAGGTGCAGCGCATCAACCTGACCACGGCGCTGGGCACCTCCCTGGTGAACACGCTGTTCGTGCTTGACGAGCCCAGCATCGGCCTGCACCCCCGCGACATGAACCGCATCACCGAGGCCATGCACCGACTGCGCGACGCCGGCAACACCCTGGTGGTGGTCGAGCACGACCCGGCCGTGATGCTGGCGGCCGACCGCATGATCGACATGGGCCCGGGCCCGGGCGAGCGCGGCGGCCAGATCGTGTTCGACGGAACCACCGACGACCTGCGCCGTGCCGACACCCTGACCGGCCAGTACCTGGGCGCGCGCAAGCAGGTGGGCATGGGTTTCAAGCGCCTGGTCAGTGACAACACGCCGCGCCTCATCCTGGAAGGGGCGCGCGAGCACAACCTGCAGAATGTGTCGGTCGAGATCCCGCTGCAGCGCCTGGTCTGCGTGACCGGCGTGTCGGGGTCGGGCAAGTCCTCGCTGATCCAGGACGTGCTGGCGCCCGCGCTGCTGCGCCATTTCGGCAAGGCCACCGAAACCCCGGGCCTGCACGACCGCCTGCTGGGCGCCGACCACCTGGGCGATGTGGTGTTTGTCGACCAGTCGCCCATCGGCAAGACGGCGCGCTCCAACCCCGTCAGCTATGTGGGCGCCTGGGACACGCTGCGCGAGATCTTCGCCACCGCGCCGATGGCCCGCCAGCGCAGCTACACCGCCAGCAAGTTCAGCTTCAACAGCGGTGATGGGCGTTGCCCCACCTGTGGCGGTTCGGGCTTCGAACACGTCGAGATGCAGTTCCTGTCGGACGTGTACCTGCGTTGCCAGGATTGCGATGGCCAGCGCTACCGGCCTGAGATCCTGGAGGTCAAGATCGAGCGCGGGGGCCGCCACCTGAGCGTGGCCGACGTGCTGGACCTGACCGTCAGCGAGGCGGCCAGCCTGTTTGCCGGCGACCGCGAGGTGCTGCGCGCCCTGCAGCCCATCGTGGATGTGGGCCTGGAATACGTGAAACTGGGCCAGCCCGTGCCCACTTTGTCGGGCGGCGAGGCGCAACGCCTGAAGCTGGCCGGTTTTCTGGCCGAGGCCGCCAAGGCCGGCAGCTCCAGCCGCCAGCCGGTGGCGCGCAAGGGCACGCTGTTCCTGTTCGACGAACCCACCACCGGCCTGCACTTTGACGACATCGCCAAGCTCATGCGCGCGCTGCGCAAGCTGCTGGAGGCGGGGCACTCACTGCTGGTGATCGAGCACAACCTGGACGTGATCCGGGCCAGCGACTGGCTGATCGACCTGGGCCCCGAAGGGGGCGATGGCGGCGGCCTGGTGGTGGCCGTGGGCACGCCCGAAGACGTGCGGGCCCACGCCACCTCGCACACTGGCCAGGCGCTGCGCGAGTACGACCGTGCCATGGGCCTGGGCGCTCATGCGGTGGAAGAGGGCACGCCGCTGCAGGCCCTGGTGCGCCCGCGCCGCCAGGTGCCGGCCCACGGGGCCGATGCGATCCAGATCGTCAACGCCCGCGAGCACAACCTGAAGGGCTTGTCGGTCGACATCCCGCGCGGCAAGTTCAGCGTGGTCACGGGGGTCAGCGGCTCGGGCAAATCGACCCTGGCGTTTGACATCCTGTTCAACGAAGGCCAGCGTCGCTACCTCGAAAGCCTCAACGCCTACGCGCGCAGCATCGTGCAGCCGGCCGGCCGGCCCGAGGTGGATGCGGTGTATGGCATCCCGCCCACGGTGGCCATCGAGCAGCGCCTGTCGCGCGGCGGGCGCAAGTCCACCGTGGGCACCACCACCGAGCTGTGGCACTTCTTGCGCCTGCTCTATGTGAAGCTGGGCGTGCAGCACTGCGTGCATGACGGCGCCGCCGTGCAGCCGCAGACGCCCGACAGCATCGCCTCCCAGCTGCTGCGCCAGTTCCGCGGCCAGCACATCGGCCTGCTGGCGCCGCTGGTGATCAACCGCAAGGGGGTCTACACCGAGCTGGCCGACTGGGCCCGCCCGCGCGGCTACACCCACCTGCGGGTGGATGGGCAGTTCCTGCCCACCACGGGCTTCCCGCGGATCGACCGCTTCAAGGAACACACCATCGAGTTGCCGGTGTGGAGCCTGATGGTGCGACCCGACAACGAGGCCGAGCTGCGCCAGGCCCTGGCCACCGCGCTGGAGCATGGCAAGGGCGTGGTCCATGTGCTGAGCGACCTGGCCGGCCTGAAAGAGGCCATGGCCGAGGGCCGCGACACCTCGGCCATCGGCCGCCTGACGCAGTACAGCACCAAGCGCGCCTGCCCCGTGTGCAGCACCAGCTACGCCGAACTCGACCCGCGTCTGTTCTCGTACAACAGCAAGCACGGCTGGTGCCCCGATTGCGTGGGCACCGGCGTGCGCCTGAGCAAGGAGCAACGCAAGGCGCTTGACGATTCGGTGCGCGACGACGACAACAAGGGCCGCGAGCAGACCTTTGCCGAGCCCGAGGTGGAAGACCTGAGCGACGAGGCCTGCCCGAGCTGCGAAGGCACCCGGCTCAACAAGGTGGCGCGTGCGGTGCGCTTTGCCCAGGTGGGCATCACCGACATCGCCCGGCGCTCGGTGCTGCAGGTGCGCGACTGGGTGGCCTCGCTGGCCTTGCCCGACGAGATGAGTGCGCGTGAGCGCGACATCGCCCGCGACCTGATCCCCGAGATCGGCAGCCGCGTCGACTTTCTCGACGAAGTGGGCCTGGGCTACCTCACCCTGGACCGCGGCGCCCCCACCCTGAGCGGTGGCGAGGCCCAGCGCATCCGCCTGGCCGCCCAACTGGGCAGCAACCTGCAGGGCGTGTGCTACGTGCTCGACGAGCCCACCATCGGTCTGCACCCGCGCGACAACCAGATCCTGCTGAAGGCGCTGCAGAACCTCAGCGACAAGGGCAACACCCTGGTGGTGGTCGAGCACGACGAGGACACCATCCGCCACGCCGACCACATCATCGACATCGGCCCCAGCGCGGGCAAGCGCGGGGGCCGTCTGGTGGCCCAGGGCACGGCGGCCGAAATCGGCGCTTGTGCCGAATCGGTCACCGGACGCTACCTGCTGCAGGCCATCCGGCACCCGCTGGCACCGCGCCGTGAGGTGCTGAGCGCGCCCGAAGGCGGCCAATGGCTGAGCGTGGAAGGGGCGCGCCTGCACAACCTGGCCAACATCACCCTGCAGGTGCCGCTCAAGCGCCTGGTGGCGGTGACCGGTGTCTCGGGTTCGGGCAAGTCGACCCTGGCGCGTGACGTGCTGCTCACCAATGTGCAGGCCCTGGTGCAGCAGCGCAGCACCCAGGCCGGGCGGCTGGCCCAGGCCGAGGGGCGCCGTGTGGGCCTGGTCGGCTGCGCCGATGTACAAGGCTATGAGGTGATCGACCGGGTGCTGGAGGTGGACCAGACCCCCATCGGCAAGACCCCGCGCAGCTGCCCGGCCACCTACATCGGCTTTTGGGACACCATCCGCAAGCTGTTTGCCGAGACGCTGGAGGCCAAGGCCCGGGGCTATGCCGCCGGGCGCTTCTCCTTCAACACCGGTGAAGGGCGCTGCCCGGCCTGCGAGGGCGCTGGGGTGCGCACCATCGAGATGAGCTTTCTGCCCGACGTGAAGGTGCCCTGCGAGACCTGCCACGGCGCGCGCTTCAACCCCGAGACCCTGGCCGTGACCTGGCGCGGCAAGAGCATCGGCGATGTGCTGCAGATGGAGGTGGACGAGGCGGTGGATTTCTTCGCCTCCATGCCCAACATCAGCCACCCGCTGCAGCTGCTCAAGGACGTGGGCCTGGGCTACCTCACGCTGGGCCAGCCGTCGCCCACGCTGTCGGGTGGCGAGGCGCAACGCATCAAGTTGGTGACCGAGCTCAGCAAGGTGCGCGACGACGTGACCCGGCGCGGCAACAAGGCGCCGCACACCCTCTACGTGCTGGACGAACCCACCGTGGGCCTGCACATGGCCGACGTGGAAAAGCTGATCCACGTGCTGCACCGCCTGGTCAACGGCGGCCACAGCGTGGTGGTGATCGAGCACGATCTGGACGTGATGGCCGAGGCCGACTGGATCATCGACCTGGGGCCCGAAGGCGGGCAGGGCGGGGGCCGCATCGTGGCCGCCACCACCCCCGAAGGCCTGGTGCAGCGCGCCACCCACACCGGGGTGGCGCTGGCGCCTGTGCTGGCACGCGGGGGACAGGCGGCAGAGGTCTGATCGTTTACGGTCATGGGACAAGGCTGCGCAAAAGCGCAGCCTGAGATTCGGCGCTCGGCGCCATTTCACTGGAGACACCCCCATGCTAAGAAGATCCCTGCTGAAGCTGGCTGGCAGCACCCTGGCCCTGGGCCCGTTGGCGGCCCGCGCCCAGGCCTTTCCGGCCCGACCTGTCAAGCTGATCGTGGCCTTTCCGGCCGGTGGCCCCACCGACATCACCATGCGCCAGCTGGCCGACAACGCCGGCAAGATCCTGGGCCAGCCCGTCATCGTCGAGAACAAGCCCGGCGCCGGCGGCACCCTGCCGGCCCAGGCCCTGCAGAGCTCGGCGGCCGATGGCTACACCGTGGCGCAGATCCCCCTGGGCGTGTTCCGCATGCCCTACACCACCAAGATCAACTGGGACCCGGTGAAAGACATCAGCTACGTGATCAACGTCACCGGCTATGCCTTTGGCCTGGTGGTGCCCAGCAGCAGCCCGTTCAAGACCTGGGCCGACTTTGTGGCCTATGCCAAGGCCAACCCGGGCAAGCTCACGTTTGGCTCCACCGGCACCCTGACCAGCCCGCACCTGACCATGGAGCAGGTGGCACAGAAGCTGGGCCTGCAACTGACCCATGTGCCCTACAAGGGCAGCGCCGACCTGATGCAGGCCGTGCTGGGCGGGCACGTGATGGCCGCTGCCGATTCGACCGGCTTTGCGCCGCAGGTTGAAAGCGGCAAGCTGCGCGTGCTCAACACCTGGGGCGAACAACGCCTGGCCAAGTTCCCCGATGCCCCCACGCTCAAGGAGCTGGGCCTGGACCTGGTGCAGAACTCGCCCTTCGGCCTCGGTGCCCCCCGCGGCACGCCGCCCGAGGTGGTCAAGCGCCTGCACGATGCCTTCAAGAAGGCCATGGAAGAGCCCAGCTACGTGCAGGCCCTGGGCCGTTACGACATGCTGCCCAACTACATGGACAGCGCCCAGTACCAGAAGTTTGCCCAGGACACCTTCAGCCGCGAGAAGGCCTTGATTGAGAAGCTGGGCCTGAACAAGCCGTCCTGATCGCGTGGGCTTCTGGCCCGGACTGGCATGATGGCGGGGCCCTCAGCGCTGCCCATGTCCGAACACCGCGTCATCGAGATCCACCCCCAAGCCCCGGCCAAGCCGGCCTGGGCCCAGCCCTGCAATGGTTGCGGCGTGTGCTGCCTGGCCGAGCCTTGCCCCTTGGGCGTGCTGGTGTCGCGGCGCCGTCAGGGCGCCTGCCGGGCGCTTCAGTGGGCGCCTGAGCTGTCGATCTACCGCTGCGGCATGGTCAGCGCCCCGGCCGCCCACCTGCCGGCGCCTCTGCGCTGGGCCGCGCCGCTGCTGGCCCGCCTGGCCCGGCGCTGGATTGCGGCGGGCGTGGGCTGCGATGCGGCGATCGAGGTGCCCGATTCAGCCCAGCGAGACTGAGCGCGCGGCCAGCAACACCTGGGCTAGCTCGGCAAACCCTGCACCTCGCTCGCTGGGGGTGATGTAGCGCGGCAGGTGCTGCAATTGCGGCACGAAGCGGCGCACGTTGGCCACCCCCACGCTGAGCGGAAAGTGCTGGAACATCAGCTGGTCGTTGGTCGAATCACCCACATACACCCAGCGGTCCAGTTCCTCGTCCAGGGGGCAGCCCCACAGTTCACGCAAAATCCAGCGCGCCCCTTCGAGCTTGTTGTGCGGGCCATACCAGCCGTTGATGTGGATGCTGCTCACGGTGGCGTTCATGCCCGTGGCCCGCATCCTGGCCACCACCTGCTCGATGGCCTGGGCCGGCAGCTCGGTGAACTCGCTGTGGTCGATGGCGATGTCGGTCTCGCGCCCGGCCGAGTCGGTGGCCCGCCGTGCGCCGGGCACGGTGGCTTCAATGTCCTGCAACACGGCTTGCATGCGCTGGTACTGCTGCTGTCGCAGGGCCTCGTCTTGCTGGTAGCAGCGCCGCAGGCGGCCATCGGACTCGGGGATCAAGGCCACGGCCCCGTTTTCTGCCACGATGGCATCCAGCGGCCAGACCTGCGCAAAGGGCTCGCTCCAGCCCACCGGCCGCCCGGTGATGGCGATCACCCGCAGGCCCGCCGCCTTCAGCTCATGCAGGGCTTGCAGGGCATCGGGCGTGATGGCGCCCTCGGTGGTGAGGGTGTCGTCGATGTCGGTCAGAACACCTTTCAAGGCCTTGGTCTGGTCGCTGTTCAGGTTTGACAACAGTTGCAGGACAGGTGTCGAGACACTCATGGTGAAGGGTGAAGGATGTCGAAAGCCTCGGCGCCTGGGGCTTTGTCAATGGATCGGAAGTACTGGTCAAAGTCCGCATCGTGCTGAAACAGACCCAGCACATCGTTGCGGATCAGCAAGGTGTCAAAGCCCTCAGCCCTGAGGCGTAGCGCAAGGCCTTTGGCACCCAGCAGCATCCGATCGTGGTTGCGCCAGGGGCCAAAAATCTCGCCCCAGATCGGGTTGGGGGCGTAGTAGGTCAGGTTTTCCAGGGCGAACTGATAAATGCGCCGGCCTGGGGGATGGTGCAGTTTCAGCACCAGCGGGTAGGCCGGCAGCGATCGGGTCAGCAGGGCTTCGCGTTGCTCTGTTGTGAGAGCCACACTGGCCAAGGCCTTTTCGGTGGTGTGCCAGCCATAGGCACCCAAGAGCCCCATGGCCGATAGCGTCAGCAATAGCCCCAATTGTTGGGCCATCCAACGCGGTTCGAGAACCCAGTGCGGCCGCCAGCGCAGCACCCAGTTGCCCCCCTCCAGCACCACCTGGGCGCTGAGCAAGGCGAGCAGGGGAAACATGGGTAGCAGGTAACGGTCGTAATGGGAGGTGAGCAGCCAGACGATGCTGGCATAGGCCGCCAACAGCATGGTGCTGCGCCAAGCCGGTGTACGGTAGAAACGCGGCATCAAAAGGGCTAGCAGTGCGGGCCACAGGCATTTCGGCGGCCAGTTGGCGACGCCCTTCAGGTCATTGAACTGTGCTGTCAGGTCCCACTCGTTCCAGTCGTGGTAGCCAAACAGACGGGCACCCAGCGGGTCGAAGGGGTCACCTGTTTGAATCGCGTTGCGCGCGTACCAATACACGCAGGGAAGTAAAAAGGCCATCACCACGGCCGCCCAGGCTTTTGGGCGGCGTTCGAATCGGAGCAGTACTGCGCCGAAAAACGGCAGGTAGATCAGTGCCTGGTATTTGCTGCCGGCCGCCAGGCCCAGGGCGAACGCAGCAGATACCAACCAGGCCAGTTGCGTCCGGTTCTGCAGCCAAAGCCACATAGCGACCGCGCTGGTCATCAGAAACAGGGCCACTCCAAGGTCGATGTAGGCCGATGCATAAAGTGGCCCTCCAAGCACCAGCCAAGTTGCCGTGGCGAGACCCGCCGTGGCATGACCCGCATACCTCACGCCCACCCGATAGGTGATCAAGGCGACCAGCCAGCCTGCCAGGGCATGCAGCAGGTGCGCCAGGACGTCGCCCTTGAGCAACAAGGCGACGGCGTAAAGCAAGTCGTAGTTGTAGGGAAACCAGGGAAAACGCAGCCACTCATTGACGGTCAAGGTTCCACTGGCGGCCCATTGGCTGGCGTGGGGGAGGTGGTACATCAGCTCATCCCATTGCTGCGGCGGCGTCAGTGGCGCCACCAACGTGGGCAGGAGTGCGACAAGAACCAGCCAAAGCCAGAACAACTCGTGGGCATGCCAAGTCACTGCGGTAGACCGACCTCCTGTTGCCACACGCCTGCGCCAGGCGCGAATGCACTGCCAGAGTGCCAGACACCAACACCCTGTCAGCAGGACAAACAGCGCAGGGCGCGTCAGTTGCCCGGCGATGGCCAGGCCCTGCACGACCACAATGAACACACCCATGCCCAAGGTGGTGGCCAGCGCACCGTGCAGCCAGCGATCGCCCTGCAGCGGTGCTCTCAAGTGATTCAGGGCCGTGATCCCCAGCGCCCAGAAGGCCAAGATCAACAGGGCCAGAGAACCATAAAACTTTTGGAAGAAGGCGAATTCAGTCATGCCTCTGGCTCATTTTCGTGCACAGCGCTTGCGGTGTTTCAGGGGGCATGAGGACAGAGTCTCTTCGGGCCAGCATGCGGTGTCCTCGCATGGTCAAAAGTCCACGTCAGCGGTTGGCTGGGGCAGGTATGGCCAGATAGGCCAGATTTTTGGCTTCGCGTCGCCCGGTGGTCACGGTGTGCAGGATGGCTCCGCACACCAATGACAGCCCTGCACACATCATGATGCCGGTGGCCAACACCCCGGTGGGTAGGCGCGGAACCAATCCGGTTTCGGCATAGGTCAGCAAAAGTGGAATGGCCAGGGCCAGGCCAAGCAAAGACAGCAGCAGAGCAAGCAGCCCGAAGAAGGCCAGCGGTCGCTCGCTGATGAACAGCTTCAGGATGGTGCCCAGGATGCGCCAGCCATCACGCAGCGTCGAGAGTTTGCTGGTCGAACCCTCGGGGCGGGCGCGGTAGATGATGTCGGCTTCGGCATAGGGCATGCGCAATTCGAGGGCATGCACAGTCAGTTCGGTTTCGGTTTCAAAACCATGCGACATGGCCGGGAAGGATTTCACGTAGCGGCGCGAGAACACCCGGTAGCCCGACAGCATGTCGGTGAAACTTCCCCCGAAGATCCAGGCGACCGAACCCGTCAGCATGAGGTTGCCCAGGCGATGGCCGGGCCGATAGGTCTGCGGGTTGGATCCATCGTCGCGCCGACAACCCACCAGCATGTCCAGGCGTTGCGCCAGCAATTGGTCGATGTGGGCCCGGATGTCGCGCAGGTCATAGGTGGCATCACCATCGACCATCACATAGACATCGGCATCGACATCGGCAAACATGCGCCGCACCACATTGCCCTTGCCGCGCAGTTTGACCGGGATCACGGTGGCACCGGCCCGGCGGGCGATGCCAGCCGTGTCATCGCTGGAGTTGTTGTCGAAGACAAACAACTCGGCTTCGGGCAGGCAGGTCTTGAATTCGTCGATCACCAATTGGATCGACAGGGCTTCGTTGTAGCAAGGAACAACGACGGCAATACGGGGCGGGCTCGTGACCATTGGGGCAGATATAGCGGACGGCACCCAGGTCAGGGCTATCGCTTCCCTTCTCCTCCCCGGGTAACAAATTGTTGGATTGAGATGTTATCTTGCCACAGTCCACTGGGGCAAACCCGGGCGACTTTGACGGGCCGATCATCGGCGGAACTCAGGTGCCTGAGGCTTGCGACAATCGGAGCTGCCGCCGAGATTCGCCGCTTCTGTCTGCTGTCCCTCGGTTTCAGGACTTCGGTGGTTTCGGGGTGTGCCGAAAAATCAGAAAGCGGGCGCTGGCAAAGTTGAAACCAAGCCCGGCCAGGCTTCCCACGGCAACGCCCCACATTGCAAAGCCGGGCAGGTCCGGGAAGTGATGAACAAAGGCCACATAGGCGCTGTAGTTGATCACCCCGCCCACGCTCATGGTGCCCAGGTAGGCCATGTATTCCGCTGCCAGTGTCTTGCCCTGTCGCCCGGTCGGTGCGAAGGTCTGGCGCCGGTTGAACGCCCAGGTGGTGGTTGCCGCGCACAAAAAGGACAACACCCGCCCCCCGTAAAGTCCCAGCCAGGGCGTGGTCAGCCAGAGCGCCGCCATGTCAACCAGCAGGCCCAGCACCCCCGAGACCCCGAACCAGAACAGTTGATGGATCACGGAACGTGGCGGGGCCGTCGATGCGCCGGTTTCGGCTGTCATGGCCCTCAACCCGCCGTCTGCAGCGCCAGGCCCGCGTGTTCGCGCAGCGGGTGGAAATGGATCTTCGGGAAACGCTCCTGGGCCAGGCGCACGTCATAGGGCGAGGTGCACAGGTAGGCCAGGGTGTTGGCCGCGTCGTGGGCCAGGCGCAGGGGGTAGGCGTCGGTGAAGGCCTTGAGTTCGGCCGGGGTGTCGGCGGTGATCCAGCGGGCGCTGGTGTACTGGCTGCTTTCCAGGCGCACGTCGGCGTCGTACTCGGTCTTGAGGCGGTGCTGCACCACTTCAAACTGTAGCTGGCCCACGGCGCCCAGCAGCATGGCCCCGCCCATGTCGGGCTTGAAGACCTGGATGGCGCCTTCTTCGCCCAGCTGCGCCAGGCCTTGCTGCAACTGCTTGGTGCGCAGCGGGTTCTTGAGGATCACGTTCATGAACAGCTCGGGCGCAAAGAAGGGCAGGCCGGTGAACTGCAGGCTGGCGCCGTCGGTGATGGTGTCGCCCAGTTGCACGCCGCCGTGGGTGGTGAAGCCGATGATGTCGCCAGCATAGGCCTCGTCCACCGCCTCGCGGCGTTGCGACAGAAAGGTCACCACGCTGGTGGGGCGCAGTTCCTTGCCTGTGCGCTGCACGCGCAGCTTCATGCCCGGGACGTACTTGCCCGAGGCCATGCGCACAAAAGCGATGCGGTCGCGGTGGTTGGCGTCCATGTTGGCCTGTACCTTGAACACGACGCCCGAAAACGCGTCGTCCTCGGGCTGGATCACCTTTTCGACCGGCTGGCGGTTGACGAGCACAGTGCTCTTGCGTGATTGGGGGGGCGGCGCCAGGTCGACCAGGGCGTCGAGCACCTCCATCACGCCGAAGTTGTTCACACCCGAGCCGAAGAACACCGGGGTCTGCTTGCCCGCCAGGAAGGCGTCATGGTCGTAGCTGGGCGAGGCGCCGGTGGCCAGCTCCATGGCTTCCACCGCAGCCTCAAACTCGCTGCCGAAGCGCTTGACCAGGGTGTCGCGCTCGGACAGCGGGATCGATTCAAAGTCATGCGGCAGGCGTTCGCTGCCGGCCTCGAACACCGTCATGGCCTGGGTACGCAGGTTGATGATGCCGGCAAAGCTCTTGCCCTGGCCCACCGGCCAGGTCATGGGCACGCAGGGCATGCCCAACTCGCGCTCCACCTCGTCGAGGATGTCCAGCGGCTCGCGCACTTCGCGGTCCATCTTGTTGACGAAGGTGAGGATGGGGGTGTCACGCTGACGGCACACCTCGATCAGCCGGCGGGTCTGCGATTCCACGCCGTTGGCGGCATCGATCACCATCAAGGCCGAGTCGACGGCCGTCAACACCCGGTAGGTGTCTTCCGAGAAGTCCTTGTGGCCCGGGGTGTCGAGCAGGTTGATCACGTGATCGCGGTACAGCATCTGCATCACCGACGAGGCCACCGAGATGCCGCGCTGCTTTTCGATCTCCATCCAGTCCGAGGTGGCGTGGCGGCTGGCCTTGCGTGCCTTCACCGAGCCGGCGATCTGGATCGCACCCGAAAACAGCAGCAGCTTTTCAGTCAGCGTGGTCTTGCCCGCGTCCGGGTGGGAAATGATCGCGAAAGTGCGACGGCGGCGGGTTTCTTCGAGAAAGCTCAAGGTCTTTGTCCGAGTGAGGCAGAGGGTTGTCGTGGCCTGGCCGGCAAACGCTCAGGGCTGGCCGGCAGTCGCCAGGGATGGCGGATCCAAGTTGGGAGCCAAGGGCGGTGGCCTGAGCCGGGCCCGTGGGTGCCGATTTTACCGGCTTGGCCCGGACAGTCGTCGAAAGAGGCACTCTTGTGTCCATGTGTTGCGAGCCACAAGTGTTTGAAAATCCCGCACGCGAAACGGCTGCCATCGCCAAGAATCCGGTCTAGACCAGGATCGACGATGACCACTGCAGCCCTCTTTTCCCAAAATCACCTGAACTTCGACACCAAGGGCCTGGGTGCCGCACCTGACGGATGCACGCTGGCCCAGCTCAAGGACCTGCAATGGCGCATTCTTGACGACGAGGTGAGCCTGCCGGTGGCCGTGCTGCGCGAAAGCTGCATCGAGCACAACCTGCGCTGGATGAAGACCTTCATGGCCCGCTATGGGGTGAAGCTGGCGCCCCATGGCAAGACCACCATGAGCCCGGCCCTGTTCCATCGGCAACTGGAGCACGGCGCCTGGGGCATCACGCTGGCAACAGCCTCGCAAGTGAATGCCGCCTACCGCCACGGTGTGCGCCGCATCCTGATGGCGAATCAACTGGTGGGGCGCGGCAACATGGCGCTGATCGCGCGCATCCAGGCGCAAGACCCGGATTTCAGCTTTTGCTGCATTGTCGATTCGGCGGCCAACATCGATGCGCTGGGGCATTTTTTCACCGAGGTGGGGCAGCGCCTGCGGGTGCTGATCGAGTATGGCGTTCCGGGTGGCCGTACCGGGGTGCGCGATACCGCCCAGGAGGCCGAATGCCTGGCCGCCCTGGCCCGCTGGCCCCGCGCCCTGGCCCTGGTCGGGGTGGAGGTCTACGAAGGGGTGTTGCAGCAGACTGACGCGATCCGGGGCTTTTTGCAGCAGGTGCTGGAGCGCACCCGGGCACTGGCGGCCGAGCAGCGCTTTGCCGAAGACACGGTGCTGCTGTCGGGTGCCGGCTCGGCCTGGTTTGACGTGGTGGCCGAGGTGTTTTCGGGGCAGGACCTGGGCTGCACGCTGGACGTGGTGCTGCGCCCGGGTTGCTACCTGACCCACGACGTGGGCATCTACCGCGCCGCCGAGCGCCGTATCCGGGCCGACAACCCGGTGGCGCGCGAGATGGGGCAAAGCCTGTTGCCGGCCCTGCAGCTGTGTGCCCATGTGCAGTCCTTGCCGGAGCCCGGGCGCGCCATCATCGCGCTGGGCAAGCGCGACGCGGCCTTCGATGCCGGCCTGCCCACCGTGAGCCTGCAGGCCCGGCCGGGCGGCTTTGCCGGGGTGCGGCCCGCCCCCGAGGATTGGGTGCTGACCGCCATGATGGATCAGCACGCCTTCATGAGCGTGCCCGAGGGCGCCGACCTGCGGGTGGGCGACATCCTGATCTTCGACATCTCCCACCCCTGCCTGACCTTCGACAAATGGCGTCAGTTGCTGCTGGTGGACGAGCACTACCAGGTGCTGAGCGCCGTCGAGACCCTGTTCTGACGCCCAGGCCCTGAACCGCCGGCGGCGCGTCTGACCACCACGCGATGCCTGCATGCCAGGCCGCGCTGGGGCAGCACGTCGACACCGCCCTCGCGGATGGCGCCGATTGAACCGCTTGCCTCAATCAACAACAACCAAGGAGACCCTGTGCCTGCTGTCGCCAACCCGTCTTTGCTGCTCTATGCGCTCATCGCCATCGTGGCGCTGGTGCTGCTGATTGCACGCTACCGCATCAATCCCTTCATCGTGCTGACCCTGGTCTCCCTTGGCCTGGCCCTGGTGGCCGGCATGCCGGCCAAGGACATCATGGCGGCCTACGAGACCGGTGTGGGCAAAACCCTGGGGCACATTGCCCTGGTGGTGGCCCTGGGCACCATGCTGGGCAAGATGATGGCCGAGTCCGGCGGGGCCGACCGTATTGCGCTCACGCTGATCGACCGCTTTGGCGAGCGCAATGCGCATTGGGCCATGGTCTGCATCGCGTTTGTCTGTGGGCTGCCCCTGTTCTTCGAGGTGGGCTTTGTGCTGCTGATCCCGATCGCCTTCACGGTGGCCCGGCGCACAGGGGTGTCCATGCTGATGGTGGGGCTGCCCATGGTGGCCGGCCTGTCGGTGGTGCACGGCCTGGTGCCGCCTCACCCGGCGGCCATGATGGCGGTGGGCGCCTATGGCGCCGAAGTGGGCAAGACCGTGGCGTACGCGATTCTGGTGGGGGTACCCACGGCCATCATCGCCGGCCCGCTGTTCGCCAAGTTCATCGCGCCGCGCATCGTGCTGCCCAGCCACAACCCGATGGCCGACCAGTTCACCGACCGCGACACCGGCGCCCGCTCGCTGCCGGGCTTCGGCATCACCATGTTCACCGTGCTGCTGCCGGTGGGGCTGATGTTGCTGGGCGGTTGGGCCCCGGTGCTGGCGCCGGCCGGCACCCCGCTGAACGGCTTTCTGCTGTTCATCGGCAATTCGGTGATCGCCTTGTTGATTGCCACCGTGGTCAGCTTCTGGACCTTGGGTCTGGCACGCGGCTTTTCACGTGAAGACGTGCTCAAGTTCTCGCAGGAATGCCTGGCGCCGACGGCGGGCATCACCTTGCTGGTGGGGGCGGGTGGCGGCCTCAACCGCATCCTGGTGGATTCGGGCGTGACCACGCAGATCGTGGCCCTGTCGGCGGCCTTCCAGTTGTCGCCCCTGCTGCTGGGCTGGCTGCTGGCTGCCTTGATGCGGGTGGCCACCGGTTCGGCCACCGTGGCCATGACCACCTCGGCCGGCATCGTGGCGCCGATCGCGCTGGCCATGCATTACCCCCACCCTGAGTTGCTGGTGCTGGCCACCGGCGCAGGTTCGCTGATCCTGTCGCACGTCAACGACGGCGGCTTCTGGCTGATCAAGGAGTACTTCAACATGAGCGTGGGGCAGACCCTGAAGACCTGGACGGTGCTTGAGACCTTGATCTCGGTGGTGGCGTTTGGCCTGGTGTGGGCCTTGGCTGGGGTGCTGTGATGGAGGCCCTCGACACGCTGATCCGCCACGCCACGGTTTACGACGGCACGGGCCGCCCGGGCGAGTTGGCCGATGTGGGGGTGGACTCCGCCGGCCGGCTGTGCCTGTTCCGAGGCGACGAGCCCCGTCCCGCCGCCCGGGTCGAGGTCGATGCCCAGGGCCTGGCGCTGGCGCCCGGCTTCATTGACGTGCACACCCACGATGACACCGTGGTGATCCGCCAGCCCGAGATGCTGCCCAAGATCAGCCAGGGCGTGACCACGGTGGTGGTGGGCAATTGCGGCATCAGCGCGTCGCCGGTGCGCCTGCGCGGCAGCGCGCCCGACCCCATGAACCTGCTGGGGCCGGATTCGGCCTTCCGCTACCCGCGCTTTGCCGATTACCGGCAGGCCATCGAGGCGGCGCAGCCGGCGGTCAATGTGGCCGCGCTAGTCGGGCACACGGCCTTGCGCAGCAACCACCTGGATGACCTGGACCGGGCGGCCCACCCGGCTGAAATCGAGGCCATGCGGCTGGAGCTGGCTGACAGCCTGGCGGCCGGGGCCCTGGGCTTGAGCACCGGGCTGGCCTATGCCTCGGCCTTTGCCGCCAGCACCGACGAGCTCAAGCGATTGGTGGCCGAGGTGGCGGCCCATGGCGCCCTCTACACCACCCATTTGCGCAGCGAGTTCGAGCCCATCCTGGCGGCGTTGGACGAGGCCTTTGACGTGGCCCGCCACGGGCCCAGCCCCCTGATCGTGTCGCACCTCAAGTGCGCGGGCGCCCGCAACTGGGGGCGCAGCACCGAAGTGCTGGCCGCCATGGAAGGCGCCGCCCGCCTGCAGCCCGTGGGTTGCGACTGCTACCCCTATGCCGCCAGTTCGTCCACGCTGGACCTCAAGCAGGTGACCGACGAGTTCGACATCTTCATCACCTGGTCCACGCCCCACCCCGACATGGCCGGGCAGACCCTGGCCGCGATCGCGCGGTCCTGGCAGCTCAGCCTGCTGGAGGCGGCGCGTCGGCTGCAGCCTGCGGGCGCGGTCTACCACGGCATGAACGAGGGCGATGTGCGTCGCATCCTGTCCCACCCGATGTCCATGGTGGGCTCGGATGGCTTGCCTGAAGACCCCCATCCCCATCCGCGTCTGTGGGGGGCCTTTCCCCGGGTGCTGGGCCATTACGCCCGCGAGCAGGGCTTGTTCGCCTTGCCCGAAGCCCTGCGCAAGATGACCGGCCTGTCGGCAGCCCGTTATGGGCTGGAGCAGCGGGGCCGCATTGTGCAGGGGTACTGGGCGGATCTGGTCTTGTTCAACCCCCGCACGGTGCGAGACACCGCCACCTTCGACGACCCCCAGCAGCGCGCCGCGGGCATCGAGGCGGTGTGGGTCAACGGCTTGCTGTCGTACCACCAGGGGCAGGCCACCGGCGCCCGTGCCGGGCGTTTCCTGCCACGCGCATCCGACTTGCCCGCCCGTTTTGCTGCAGCACCGCAGCGGCTTGAGGCCCAGGCCTGACAAGCCGCTCGGCGCCCCCAACCCGAGCTTCACAGCGCTTCACGGCGCGTCATTGAATTCAAGAAAGAAGGAGTTTTCTCATGTCCGATATCCAGCGTTATGGCGTCGCCGATGGCACAGGCGGCCAGAAGATGCCGTTTGCACGCGCCGCCCAAGCCGACGGGTGGTTGTTTGTGTCGGGGCAGACCCCGATGCGCGATGGCGAGGTGATCGACGGCGGCATCGTGGCCCAGTCGCACCAGGCCATCCGCAACGTGCTGGCTGTGCTGGCCGAGGCCGGCTATGGCCCAGAGCATGTGGTGCGCTGCGGTGTCTGGCTGGACGACCCACGTGACTTCGCCTCGTTCAACCGCGTGTTCATGAGCTATTTTGGCGAGCATCCGCCGGCGCGCGCCTGCGTGGTGTCCCCCATGGTCATCGACTGCCGGGTTGAGGTGGACTGCGTGGCCTACCGCCGGCCCACAGCGGTCTGAGCAGGGGTCTGGCGCCATGAGTTCCCATTTTCCGGCGGCTGCGAGCGCCGGGCCCGTGCACATCGTGTCGCTGGGCGAGTGCATGATCGAGTTCGGGGGGCAGCCCCTGATGCGTCGCTACGGGGGGGACACCCTGAACACGGCGATCTACCTGGCGCGGCTGTTGCAGGGCTGGCCCGCCGAGGTGCATTACGCCACCGCGCTGGGCGACGACCCGCTGAGTGAGGGCTTGCTGAGCCAGTGGCAGGACGAAGGGCTGTTCACCGAGCGGGTGGCCCGCCTGCCCGGACGCATGCCAGGCCTGTACCTGATCGAGACCGATGCCGGCGGGGAGCGCCGGTTCTTTTACTGGCGCAACGACAGCGCTGCCCGTCACTACTTCAGTGGCGAGCTCGATTTCGCCACCCTGCTGAATCCGGGCCAGATCGATGTGCTTTACCTGTCGGGCATCACGCTGGCGCTGTTTCCACCGGCGCGGCGCGAGGCCTTGTTCGAGGCCCTGGCCGCCTTCCGGCGCGCCGGCGGGCTGATCTGGTTTGACAACAACTTCAGGCCCACACTGTGGCGCGCAGACCAGGCCCGTGAAGCCCATGAGCGCGTGCTGGCCCTGGCCGATGTCGCCCTGCTGACGCTGGACGATGAAACTCTGCTGTACGGGCCGCACCCTGCCCAGCAGACGGTACAGCGCAGCCTGGGCTTGGGTTGCCGCGAAGTGGTGGTCAAGCAGGGGGCTCGACCCTGTGTGGTGGCCACCGAAGCCGGTCAATGGCACGTGCCGACCCAGCCGGTGGCGCGGGTGGTCGACACCAGTGCTGCGGGCGACTCCTTTGCGGCGGGTTATCTGGCGGGGCGCTTGCGCGGGGCTTCGATCCCGGAGGCGGCGGCCCTGGCGCACCGGGTCTCGGGCGCGGTGATCGGCTGGCCTGGGGCCATCATCCCGCGAGAGGCCATGCCGGCGCTGTAGTCGGGACGGGGCGGGAGGGCATCCGATGGGCATCCGATAGGCGTCTGGCCGAGGCCGATCTGGGGGCATTGGGTGACAAACGGCGTTTTGCCACTAAAATGCCGCTATCCGAGGAGCGTTGCAGCGCCCCCAGCACAGCGGGGCGTGAGGCTCGGACCATCTACGCAACGACGCTCATCCACTTCCCGTGCGATGAGTCTTTTTCGCCCCGGCAAGTGGTTTTTTCAAACATGTTTTGGAGCAAACCATGAACGCACGCAGCACCCCCGCACTCAACGCCGATTGCGCGATCACCGACATCGGCCTGGCCGAATGGGGCCGCAAGGAAATCAAGATCGCCGAGACCGAAATGCCCGGTCTGATGGCCATCCGTGACGAGTTCAAGGCCCAGCAGCCGCTCAAGGGCGCCCGCATCACCGGCTCGCTGCACATGACGATCCAGACCGCCGTGCTGATCGAAACCCTGCAGTCCCTGGGCGCCACCGTGCGTTGGGCCTCGTGCAACATCTTCTCGACGCAGGACCACGCTGCCGCCGCCATCGCCGCCTCGGGCACGCCGGTGTTCGCCATCAAGGGTGAAAGCCTGACCGACTACTGGGATTACACCCACCGCATCTTCGATTTCGGCGCTGCCGGCACCGAAGGCGAAGGCCCCAACATGATCCTGGACGACGGGGGTGACGCCACGCTGCTGATGCACCTGGGCAAGCGTGCCGAGACCGATCCGTCCCTGTTGGCCAACCCGACCAGCGAAGAAGAAACCTGCCTGTTCGCCGCCATCAAGGCCAAGCTGGCCCAAGACCCGACCTGGTACAGCCGCAAGAGCGCCCACATCATCGGCGTGACCGAAGAAACCACCACCGGCGTGCACCGCCTGAAGGAAATGTCGGCCAAGGGCAGCCTGATGTTCCGTGCCATCAACGTGAACGACTCTGTGACCAAGAGCAAGTTCGACAACCTGTACGGCTGCCGCGAGTCGCTGGTGGACGGCATCAAGCGCGCCACCGATGTGATGATCGCCGGCAAGGTCGCCTGCGTGGCCGGCTACGGCGATGTGGGCAAGGGCAGTGCCCAGGCCCTGCGCGCCTTGTCTGCTCAGGTGTGGGTCACTGAAATCGACCCCATCAACGCGCTGCAGGCCGCCATGGAAGGCTACAAGGTCGTGACCATGGACTACGCCGCCGACAAGTGCGACATCTTCGTCACCTGCACCGGCAACAAGCACGTCATCACGCACGACCACATGGCCAAGATGAAGGACCAGGCCATCGTCTGCAACATCGGCCACTTCGACAACGAGATCGACATCGCCTCGGTCGAGAAGTACGAATGGGAAGAGATCAAGCCCCAGGTCGATCACATCATCTTCCCG
>Ga0208266_100131_pt1 | contig 36818 bp, 31 predicted proteins | sample LakWasMet67_HOW9_2_FD_183897 | JGI IMG/M metagenome (GOLD analysis project Ga0208266, IMG submission 183897) | Freshwater sediment methanotrophic microbial communities from Lake Washington under simulated oxygen tension - Sediment Metagenome... | ecosystem: Environmental > Aquatic > Freshwater >...
GAACATGCATTTTCCGGTCGGGGTGGGGAAATTCCCTTGCCGATGCGGGGCACGGTCGTCTTTTGTGCCGACATTCAATCTGGCAAAGCCATGCTCCCGCATGTAATTGAGATCTATGCCTTTACAGGCAGCTGCATCCCAATCGACATAGTGCTGCAAACATTCACTGTCGCTCCATTTAAAATTGTCTTCTTCGAATCCCAAACGCTTGGCTAAGCGGCGGAATATTTCATTATTGGCCAGAGCTTCTCCAGGTGGATCGATACATTTGGTGTTGTAAGTGAGGTATAAATGGCCCCAAGATAAGATCATGTCCTCTTGTTCTGCGCCCATGGCGGCTGGCAACAGAATATCTGCATAAGCGGCCGTATCTGAAATGAAATGCTCGGCCACCACGGTGAACAGGTCTTGACGCTTTAAGCCTTCGATCACCTTGTCGGTTTCTGGCGATTGCGTCACTGGATTGGTGTTCCACACCATGATCGATTTAATCGGCACCGCTAACGGCGTTTCGCCAAGTAGCGCCCTCCCCAATTGCAGGATATTCACCACAGGCGTCCCTTCGGGAATGAGGTCTGGCCGGCAAATCACATCGAACTTATAGGGATGCTCCCACACTGGAAATTGCAGCGCACCGCCGCCAACATGGCGCCAAGCACCGATGAGGGCGGGCAAGGAGGTCACGGCGCGGATCGCCTGACTGCCGCCATAGCTACGTTCGAGTGCTACACCGATACGAATGGCTGCGGGCGGTGTTGTGGCATATTCACGGGCAAATAAACGAATCTGCTCCGCGGGGACGCCGGTGATGTCAGCCGCCCATTCTGGCGTACACGCTTTGGCTCTTTCTGCCAGCTCGGTAAAGCCCACGGTATATTGCGCTACATAATCCTGGTCGACTAACCCTTCTTCAATGATTACATGCATCATTGCCATGGCCAGCGCGCCATCGGTGCCCGGCTTAGGCGCAATATGCCAATCGGCTTCTTTGGCTGTTTTAGAAGCGAAAGAATCGACCACCACCACCTTCGCGCCTCGTTTTTGCGCTTCTTTAATGATGTGCCAGTGATGAAGATTGGTGGAGACCGAGTTGCAGGCCCAAATGACGATAAAATTGGCGTGAATAAAACTTTCAGGATCCACACCGGCGGTTGGCCCGACAGTAAGCAACCAGGCAGTACAAGAGCCTTCCCCACAGAAGGTTCTTTCGCAGACGGTGGCGCCCAGTCTGTTAAAAAAAGCATCCCCGCCATTGAGCCCATGCACCAGCCCCTGATTACCTAAATAACTCACAGGCAGTATGGCACGCGGGCCATCCTCCTTAATCAGCGCTTGCCAACGATCAACAATGGCATCCAAGGCTTCATCCCATGAGATGCGCTCAAACTGTTTAGTCCCTTTGGGCCCTATCCGCTTCATGGGATAAAGCAGGCGATCTGGATGATAGTGCCGCTTTTCGTAATCCTTTAATTTCACGCATAAGCCACCGCGCGTCATCGGATGGTCGGGGTTGCCTGAGACTGATATCAACTCACCATTTTTGACATGAAACTGCATTGAGCAGGTATCGGGACAATCATGCGGACAACCGCCATGAAAAGTTTGAATGACCTCGGCAACATTATTCATCGTTTACTCCAATCGCTAGGCTAAATGCAGTTTTATTTTAAGAAAGCCAACCCAAGACAGGTCTGTCTATTCGGTATACTATACGCGTTACCCAAGAAACACAATGCTGCTGGGTTTTTCAACTAGTTGCGCACAAAATCCGCGTCGATGAGCATATACATGCATGACTACCGCAGTAGAATAATGTGACCAATCAGTGTGTTATGTAAAGGCCCGCCGGCAAAAACCTTAAGCGATCTGCTGGTCTGTTTAGTATGCAAACTCAAACAATATCAAGCTTAAATCTTCAATGCCTACCGTCAGGCGCCTGAGCACATCCGTCAAAAAATAAAAAACCAAGCTAGTGAAGACTAACTTGGCTGTTTAAGCATATTTTTCTGGCTATTTTTTAATGGCGAATACAATTACGTCCGATGGCGTTTGATGCATGAAAAATTAAATTTTGATCGTTTTTAGCGTGTGAATGCCTGCATGCATGTGCGCCCATCGTTGCGGTGACTGCGCGAGAGGTTTTTATGCCTGCCCTTTTAATTTGCAGGCGTGCGCGGGTTCTCAATGATCACTTCAACGCGGCGGTTCAACTGGCGCCCGGACGCGCTATCGTTGCCAGCAACAGGAGAAACTTCCCCCTTGCCAGCGGTTACGACGCGATCTGAAGCCACCCCTTGCTTCATCAGCCAACCTTTGACGGCATCAGCGCGACGCTGCGATAAAGCCTGATTGTAGTCGGCGTTACCCACCGTATCGGTGTGACCTTCGATAATCACAGAGCGGTCTGGATATTGATTGAGGAAGGTCGCGAGTTTGGCAAGGTTTGTGGCTGCACCACTTTTGAGTACCGATTTGTCTGTATCAAACAGCACATCGCCGAGCGTGACGACCAGACCACGCTCAGTCGGTTTGGCATTGAGCGCGGCAATCTGCGACTGCAAATCATCTAACTTTTGCTGGGCGGCGGCGGCCGTCTGTTGGGCATTCGCAGTGTCCTGTTGCGCAGCCAGTGTTTTCATGCGTTCAGCTTCGGCGCGGCTGCGAGCGTTATCAGCCTCTTTTTGCGCAGCTAATGCCTGTATGCGCGCAGCATCCGCATTACTGCGCGCCACATCAGCCTCTTGTGTGCGTGAATCGAGGCGTGCACTTTCGCGTTGCTGGCTCAATGCCGTGCGCTGCACAACTAACTGCCGACTCTCCGCTAACGCTTGTGCGGTATCCACCTTGCTTTCTGCAATGTACATCAGATGTGCCGTTCTCTCTTTGTCCCCTGAAAATGCCTCTGCCGCACGTAATGCGTCTTCTGCATCCTTGATCGCCACGGGCGCTTGACTAGCGAGTGGCTGATCAGCCTGCAACTTGGTCAACTTGATACGTGCATTGTTTACCACCTCTGGTTGAACGGGCTTGGCGGCGCAGGCCACCAAAAAGATCGATGCCAGTGCAGTCGCGATCAACACGCCAGGTCGCTGCATGGTTGTTTTCATTATTGTTCTCCAGTCTTACGTTTCATTTCAAGCTTGAGGGTATCGGTGCCTTTTTGCATCTGCTCGTTCACCACGCGCGCTTTAGCCACTTCGGCACGCGCGGAAGCCAATTCAGCATCCGCTCTGGCCTCTTGGGCGAGTCGCTGCGCTAAAAGCATTTTTTCAGCTTGCACTGCGCTTTTGGCTGCCGAGAGTTTGTCGCGCGCTGCGCTTAATTCAACAGATGCGTAATCAGCCACATTGGCGCGTTCTGCACCGGCAATGGCTTGTTCAGCGGCTTGCAAAGCCAACGTTGGCGGCTGAGGCGTTGAGGCGCAGCCGCCCAGCCATAATAATGCGGTGAATAAAGTAGCTAAACCGATGCAGTTGCTTGGTGTTGCCGTGGGTGAAGGGATTGTGTGTGCCATTTAATTCTCCAGGTATGTTTCGATGCACTGGGTGCCCGAATACCCAGCAGTGTCACAGGTTGTTGTGGAAACCACCGTGCACTGACGAACATAAGGTGCTGCGTGACCGTTTGGCCTAACCGCTCACGCATGTTGAGGATTGTTCTATCACGAGCATACTTGCCACAAAGAGACTGAATGTTATTGCTGAAAAGCAGCAGAATCGCGAGAACATAAGATGCGCGCTGAGCGCATGCAGAGCAGCATCGGCCGAACATTCACGCTGAAAGTTTGCTTGTATTTGAAGCCAACAGCCCCTATAGTCACCGCACGCAAATAATTGAAGGTCAACCTATGAAAAAAATATTGGTGAATGTGCAAGTGGAACTAGATGTTCCTGACAGCTGGCAGTTGGTAGAACATCCTGACGAGGTTCAAGCGATTAAGCTAGAAGATGGGCGTTTTATGTATATGAGTTTTTTACCGATGTTTACCACCGATCCCAATGCAGGGGCTGAATGGTCTAGCGAGTGCACGGATGCGTTCAGTGAAGAGATTTTAGATATGGTCGCAGACGAAGAAGTGTTGATGAAGCTTGAAACCGATTAAGCCAGCGTGAATACATGCATATCGCTAGCTGCACTTCTGCTTAAACAGCCATCGAATCATCGGCGTGCACGCCCTAGGCAGGCATGCACGCCTTGATGGCATCAAACAGTCATAAACAATGCCGATGTCCAGACGCGTGATTGATCACGTTGTCTCGCTGCAATAAAAAGTGGGTGATCAACATCGCCGCGCAAACCCAATGCACTGAGATCAATCTCACCTGACACATCCCTTGGCAACGCTTGCTCAGTGATGCGCTCAATCGATATTTTCAGCTCCGCACCGGGGAGCTCGCGCTCCACACTTTGCTGGTTAAGCAAAACGTTTCCATCCACCTCGAGCATCACGTTTGGCGCATGCACATAGGCTTGCGGGGTTAAAGGGTCGCCGACTTTAATGTAGCTATCAATACGTGAGTGGACAATGATGTTGCAATCTTTTAAATCCGACAATTGCAGCTCGATGCTATCGCTATCGCCATTGGTATCGGTGCGGAATCCGAGTGTGGTGGCATTTTCGCGCCAGCACACCTGCTCAGGATGGTCGAGGCCAAAGACAGCGAAGTCATTCACCAATGCCCCGGTGATTTGGATCTGCCCCGTCCAATAGGCGCCACGGTAGCGGTCCTTAATTCTGGCGCCGCCCAATCTGATGCGAATGCGGTTGCTTGCCAAGCCGAGTTCTGCATGCAGATTTCTTGACCACACCAATTGATCTCCGTCATAGAGGTTTACTTCCTCCCAGCCCTGATCGCCCAGCAATTGGTATTGCAGCGGCGTGGTGACGTCCAGTGGCAATTCATCCCCCATCAGATGCTCTCCTTGGCGCAGACTGGCAAAACTTCTCTCGCCCGTGGTGGCAAAGGTATGTCTTGCGCGTAAGGCCTTGGCTACCCCCTCCCGATCAAACTGCTGAGCCAATACGCCGGTGAGCCCCCCGCGTGAGCCAAATACGGCGGTGGCCGGGACACCGCCGCCGCAACGCCCCTGATGCTCATCACTATTGGCCGCGGCACCCACCCGGTAGCCACGTTGCAAGGCTTCAGCATAGACCCAGTGAAACTGTCCCCAAGCTGAGCTGACTTCAATCAATCGTTCGAGCTGTGGATGGTGCCAATCGAGATTACAACGGCGCCCGCCAACGTGCGGCATCATGAGATGGCCTTCTGGGTCATGGGCATAAGCGGCATATAAGTCATCCACTGGCCACGCACCAGGTTTCAGCGTCCCCTGGGTAAACTCATTCCATTCAAATGACCGGACCAAACGGCCTTGCGCATCAAAAGGAAACAGCGGCTTCCCCTCTCGCAAAAAGACGATATTTCGATCCCCCCCTGCACATGAATTGCCGCACCACTCGGTGCCGGGATAACACACAAATTTACCCGGTTCGTTTAAGCGATTAATCAGTGCAACCGCTTGGTCCCAGCGATTTTCCGTGATGTTGAAGTCATTCGCGGTGTACCCCAATATATCTAAGCCAGCAACGTCGCGCCCATAGCTGAGGTTGTACAAGGTATCGTTGGTGCCGACAGTATCATCGGAGTGCACATGCAAATCTGCATACAAGGGGCGCAAGGTGCCCGCCTCCGCCGAAACGTTAACAAAGGCTTGTGCTACGCTTGCCCGCGCATCATCCGCAGTGGCCACCACCCGCCACTCCCCAGGCTGAGTTAGCTTGAGATCGCGATGACGCACAATGGCCCAGCCTTGCTCGGCCAAAGTGAACGGCAGGTCAAGCAGCGCATGATAAGGCCCGTGTAACTGCAATTTACCTGTCAGCGGTAAATTGCGGCAAGTGTTGCCCCAAGCATCATCGGCGCGGACGATGACATCGAACGGCTCATCCTGATGGACCAATCGTGGGCTGATAACTTGTAACGAAGCAGGCGCACCGGGAATAATATCCAGCAAGATATCCCCTGGTACTTCTGCAAATTTAGAGCTGCCTAGCGGGTCAATAAATAACCTGAATTGAAAATCTTTTTCGACGAAACTTTGTACCCGCGTTCCCGGCCCGCCCTGGCGACGATCTCCCAAGCGAATAACAATGCGATCGCCCGGATTTAAGTAGCCATCGACAATATCCACAATCACCGTTTTTTGAAACGGGCGCTCATGGCCTTTTTGGTCAAACCTGACTTTGAGGCTTTGTACCGTGGCCGGGCTTTGTCCGGGCACCAGCGCCCCGGCATGATATTCGGCAGAAATATAATTTGCGCCGCTAGGTTGGGTGGTCTGAAACAGCGCCCAGTCTGAGTAAAACTTAAAGGCCAGTTTAAGCCAAGCACCGTCGGCCAGACCAGAGGCCCCCACCTCATAAGTGAGCACTAACTCGGCCCACTCCCCAGCCACAAGTTGCTGACGATTGGCGTGAATACTGCCCAGAAAGGGTTTGCTTTTATTGCGCGCATAGAGGCCTAGTGGCGCAATGTAGTGTCCTGCTTCGTGGTTAGGATCAAATTTTTTCATACACACTCTCTTTTAGTGAACACGCCAGGTTTGGTAGTGTTTTTCTAACCGTTTGAAGGCCAAGGTTTCCATCAACCACGCAATCAAACCAATGATGACTATGCCGAGCAATACCTGACTGGTATTGCCAATTTGGCCACCCATCGAGACCATCCAGCCAATCCCTTTGGAGGCACCAATCATTTCAGCGGCCACGAGCGCACGCCAAGCCTGACTGAAGCCAATGCGTAATGCCGCCGTCACAAATGGCAAGGATGCGGGTACATACACATGCAAAATGATTTGTCTGGTGTTCGCCCCCAAGGTACGGGCTGCGCGCACTTCGCCCCCACGGATACTTTGAATGCCTTCTTGAATGGTGATCGCCATCGGAAACACCGCAGCAATAAAAATCACCATCACAATAGACCAATAACCCAAGCCGAAAATGATCATGGTGAGCGGCGCCCATGCCACTGGCGGAATGGCCATAAACAGGCTATTCAATGGTGAAATAAAATCACGAAACCGAGTAGAAAGCCCGGCGAACGCGCCGAGCAGTATCGCGACGACGGTGGCTAGTGCAAAACCGCCCATTTCCTCATAAAGGCTGGCGACCAAATGGCGCCAAAGGCTACCGTCATTCAGCCAACGCACGGCCTCTTTTGCGACGGCCCAAGGCGGTGGCAAAATATATGCGGGATAAAAGCTGGCGACGATGCTCCATGAAATCAGCAAAAACGGGAGCGATAACCAACCCCAATTGAATTGTGCTTTGCGTCTCATCGTGGCTTATTTCAGTGACTGCTCGGCTTTTTGTAGAAAGGTGGTGTCGACGACCTGCTCTACTTTAAGCGGTTTATTCATAAAGCCCAGCCCATAAGAGTAATCCATTAAGCGCTGAATAAATTGCAAGTCCTTTGCATCTAGGCGTGCTGACCAACCCATGCGTTTTCTTGCTTCTTGCACCACATCTTCAGGCTTGATGGTTTTACCGTTCAGCCCTTGGGTCGGCTCTAATTTAAACTCTTCGGCAATGATTTGATTCGCCTCGTCTGGGTGTGCTTGCAAAAAGGCGATCGCCTTTAAATGCGCACGCAATAACTTGGTCACGTCATCCGGCCGTTGCTTGAGCGTGCTGGGTAACGAAATCACCACATACCATGGATATTGCGGCAGCTCTTTGTTCACATCGAGCACCAGCTTGCTGGCACCGCGCAATAGTGACTGGCTGACAAAGGGCTCCCAGGAGAATGCGGCATCCACTTCATGATGCTCAAGCGCGGCATTCATGTTAGCGGCGGGCATGTTGATGATCGACACCTCTTGGTCAGGGTCTAGCTTGGCTCTTTCTTTCAGCACATAGCCACGTAGCAGCACATCCATTCCGCTGCCTTTCGCAACACCGGCCAATTTTTTGCCTTTAAGATCAGCAACGCTATTGATTGGGCTTTTAGCATTGGCGATGACGGCGGCCTGCCCATAATTCACTTGCGCCAATATTTTGCTTTCGAGGCCACGCGAAAACCAATGGTAAACCGGCGGCGCGCCCACGTAGGCGATATCTAAATCGCCAGCCGCGACGGCTTGCTGCAACAACGGGCCATCATTGAATGACTTGATGTCGACCGTTAAGCCTTCAGCGGCATAAAAGCCTTTCTTATCCGCGATGAGTGCCGGCGCGTTCGCCATCGCATACACCCAGCCAATGCGCAGCGGTTTGTCTTCTGCAAGGGCTGCGTTGGTCCAAATAGCCATCACGGCCACAGTCAATAATGATGAAAGGATACTTTTGTAAGTCATGGCTGAGCTTTCAAGGAAGGTGTTGCGTTGTTCACACGCAAGGTTGAATGAATCACGTCAGAGATGGTGCCCATCAAGGCAGATCGTAGTTCTATAAATTGCGGCAGTTTGCGGGTTTCCATACTTGCTCTGGGGCGCGCGAGATCAATGCGCTGCTCACTATGAATCCCTTGTGGCGCAACCCCAAGGACGACCACCCGATCCGAAAGAAAAATGGCTTCGTCGATATCGTGTGTAATAAAAAGCACACTTTGTCCGAGCAGAGACCACAAACGTAAGGTTTCTTCATTGAGCTTGTTGCGGGTAATCGCATCCAAGGCGGCAAAAGGCTCATCCATCAATAGCAAAGCGGGCTCCAATACGAGCGCACGTGCCAATGACACGCGCTGTTGCATGCCGCCTGACAACTGGTAAGGTAGTTTGTCTGCCGACTGGTCTAACCCTACCAGTGAAAGATAATGCAACGCTTTCTCTTTGCGTTGTTTAGTCGGCAGGGTATCTTGCATGTTGAGCCCAAATGCGACGTTTTCCAACGCAGTCAACCATGGAAATAGTTGTGGCGACTGAAACACATACCCTAATTCAGGCATCTCGGGCCGTACGGCTTGGTTGTTAATGTGTATCGCGCCCGCAGTCAGCTGCTGAAACCCGGCTAACAGGTTGAGTAAGGTAGTTTTTCCACATCCTGACGGACCAAGCAATGAGACAAATTCGCCCGGTTTGACTGAGAGCGATAAGGTATTGAATACGGCCTGCCCGTTTGGATAGGCAAAACTGATATCCTCCACCGATAACGCTGCCGCCTGCCTTAACTGAGACTCAGTATTGGGTGTCGCTAATGGATGTTGAGTGCCCATGAATAATTAACAATGTCATAATGTCAAAAAATAATACAAGTTAATACAAGTTTGGACAAAGAATAAAATACTATATCTTTATAATTTAAAAATATATTAAATGCAGATACCCACCCCGCTTGTAAAGCACTATCATCACTGCATATCACTCCGATGGATCTGACTTTGCAGCAAACCTCTTCAACACTCATCCGCGAAAATCCCACGGCGTTGTACATGCAGATTGCGGCACTACTCCGTGAAGAGATTAGCCGTGATGTGTATGAACCCACTGGAAAGCTGCCGTCAGAGGCTGCGCTGGTCAGCCGCTTTGCAGTGAGCAGAATTACGGTCAGGCTGGCTTTGGATTTGTTGGTTGAAGAGAAAATTGTTGAACGCAAGCAAGGCAAAGGCACCTATGTACGGAACAAACAATTACGGCATGGCCTAGATACATTACGCAGCTTTCATGAGTCGCTACGCGTTCAAGGCCTCAACCCCGAGATGCGTTTGCTGTCATCACAGCTTGTTGAGCTGCCAGCGTCTCTTCAGGCCACCTTTACCTGTGAGATCAACAAAGCGTTGTTGATCGAGCGCTTACATCTGGTCGAAAATCAAGCCATCGCATTAGGGGCGAGTTACTTGCTAGCGCAGCTCAGTGAAATCAACATGACTGCTATTGCACAAACACCCAGCTATAAAATCATTGAGGCGTTGACCGGCTTACCCGTCACAAGAGCAGATATTGCTATTACGGCACAGGTGGCAGAGGAAAAGCATGCCAAGCTATTAAGTATGCAGGTTGGCATGCCATTATTGGTGATGAAAAGGACTTCGTTTCTCGCAGATGGGCGCTGCTGTGATCACTCCGTGTTTCATATTCGGCCAGAGCATTATGAATTTGTGCTCAGCAGCTTTTTTCAACCAAATGCGGCGGGAAAAACAACCGCATAACAGTCATTCGCCTATTCTTAATTGGCGGTGACTGCATAGCCTGAATGTCTTTTGCTGGCCTGATAAAGTTGGGTGTTAGTGACTGCCGGTTTAAAAAATGCATATATCGCCGTGGCTAATCGGTCTGGCGCATCATAAGGGAGCTCATGGCCTGCGTCGGCAATCAGTTGATATTGCAGATCAGGGTTGAGGGCATGCAGCGCACGTGCGGATTCAGTCGACACGATGCCTTCGCTACCCAGCAATAATAAGGTTGGCACATAGATATTACGCACCAGCTCATCAAACTCTGGGTGTGGCGGAACCAACACATCAAAAGCGCGCGGGTTGGTTCTGAATTTGGCTTGCACCAGATGTTCAACGAGCTCAGAGGAGCGATAGCGGTTTTTGAGTTTGGCCTCAGTGAACAAGTCTGCTTTGCTGGCCCGTAATAACTGACGATGCTGTTTCACCGCCTCGCGATCATCTAGCGGGTATTGCCACTCCGGGCTGATGAAGTTAGGCTCGGCCAGCACGATGCCCTCAATCGCAAAGCCTAAGCGACTGGCAACCATCGCTGCGGTCATGCCACCCATCGAATGCCCCAGCAAATAGGGCGATTGAATGTTGAGTGTTCTAATCAATTCGATGACATCATTGGCATGGTCTTGGTAGGTATAGCCATGCAGTGGCGCACTCGACTGACCATGACCGCGCGCATCTGGCATGATAATGTCGAAATGCGCCTCAAGTTCACGCGCCAATTGCGACCAGCAAGCACCGCTTGCCGTTAAGTCATGCAGTGCAATTAATGTGGGTTTGTTGCCGCCCGTTCTTAAATAATGAATATTGAGCCCGTTTGCGCGGCAAACCGCATTCGTCCAGTGTGCTGAAATAATGTTTTTACGTGTCATGATTAAAACCTTCTGAAAGATCCAGTGACCACACCCCAGACCGAAAATTGCATTTGGCCCTGAATAAGGATGGGGGCATATTGACCCGAGCTGTTGGCAGGCAACAGTTTAGGATCGCCATTTTTCTGTTTCGCTAATATTTTGATGGTGAACGCGCCATCCACCATTGCCAGCACGATATCGCCGATGGCGGCCTGTTTCCTTTTATTCACAATGGCTTTGTCACCTGGGATCAACCCAGCCTCAATCATCGATTCGCCCTGAATGGTGACAAAAAAAGTACTAGACGGGTCATCAATCAGATAACCATTCGGGTCCATCCGCGACGCTTCGTCACTGTCTGCAGGCGATGGCAAGCCAGCCGGCACTTTGGATTGATACAAAGGTAAATATAAGGCATCAGACGCCTGTGCAAGTTGGGTAAACTCGTCAACCTGATCGAGCTGGCTGGCGATTTCATCTAAGCGCTGCTTTTTGGCATAAGCGTCGAGAAAACTAAGAATGACCGGCTTTTGGCTGTCTGGCACACGCATAACAGTGGTATTTTCGCGATAAATCCCTGAGCCAACCTTACGACCGGAGCCGGGTCTTTTACCACCATTTTGTTTGTCATTCAGCGTCATGCTAATTATTGTAACAACAATCACAAATTATTGTAACAATAATCAGTTTATTTTTTTATGTTGCGCACGGTCAGCCGCTTAAGGCTACTAAATTAGGTTTTTGTCGGGCTAAGCTAAGCCAAACGCATTGCAAGCGGCATGCGTTGGAATAATGTTGATGGGTAAAATAAAGCCCCAACCCGCAGACGACACAGGGTTGGGGCAACATAGCTGGGAGTAACGCTAAAGACTTATTTGGCAGGGCTAGTAGTTTCGGTAGAGCCCAAGCCAAAGCCGCCATTGTTTTCGTGGCAGATGCGCTCATCGTGTTCGAGTATTTGTGCCTTGCCATCGTGCTTGGCCCAACGCGCTTCTAGGTTCCAGCCATCAGACTCTTCAGCCTCTGTATATTTTATGGCTGGGATAGTGATGGTAAACGGTCGCGTGTACACGGTTGGATCATCAAAGGTCGCAACATAGTTAAAGCGCTTGCCGCTTTTATCAAAAATGTACTTTTCTTGGATGCGCGCGTGTTCGCTGACAAACTCGCCAGAGCGGCCGAACAAAGCTTTACCGTTATGGTTAGCGACGTCCACCACCAAGGTGTTGCCCTCCCAATGGCCGCGAGAATCCCCATTCCACAGTTTGAGTTTGCTTGGCAAGTGCGGTTTGTGGTCGAGGTGAATAATGCGTGAGCCGTTATCAAATACAAACAGCACATAGCCGGGATACTGTTGAATATCGTATCCATGCCAATACAGTGATTTGGGAACGCCGCCCGGCGCGCAACGCGCATTCGGCTCCACATGGCCGGGGTAGGTCGGATTATGAAAACCGACTCTGAACTGATCCACTTTTTCTTTCGCCCATGGTTGAAATGGAAATTTCCCATCTGCCGGATCACTGACACGGCTAGGTGCACGCTGTTCACGCGGCCCTAATGGCGTCCGCCGCGCTTCTCCAATGACGCCGCCTTGCGGGTCTTCGAGGTTGCCATGATTACCAATCGTGTTAGACCAAAGTCCGCTGATATCGGGCTGCCCATCTGCCAAGCGGGGGCCCCGCCATTGTTCCGAAGCAATGGCGGGGAAAGTGGTTTCGCGTGGCCGTCTATTTTGGGCCGCAGGCGCCGCTGGGGCAACCACTGTGGGGGCTGGTTTTTCACTGGCGGGGGGAGTTTGTGCATCTGCAGCAGGCAATATCGCAGGCCATAAAATGCTGGCCAACCACAGGCCAATGGCTGCGTGCCGGGCAGGATGGTGGGTAGAGGATGGGGTAAGTGAGTTCATATTCTGCATGTATCAATGAAGTTGAAAGTGACCGCGGGCCAAGTTGACTATTCGCGTTTGGGCGGATAGTACTGATCGTAATCCAAGGTATATCGGTAATCCTCGATCAGTTGAAAGTCTTTTTCAGGATGGCGGTGAAGATAGACTTTAATGGTCCATGGTTTGCTGTAGACCTTCTCATCGTCGAGCGTTGCCTGATACTCGATGGTGTTGGCATCGACCAATGTCCAGCGCTCAATCACATGCAACGCATCACTGTGAAAATTGCCTGCGCGGTCCAGCCAAGTTTTATCGTTGAAGTGTTTGACATCCACCACCAGCGTATCGCCTTCCCAGTGCCCACGCGAATCGCCTAGCCACCAGTCGTTAGGATCATCAGGATGCTGCGTCTGATTGGTGTGTATGGTGCGCACTGAGTGACCAAACTGATGCACAATCGTCACATCGCGTGGCCGTTGAAAAATCTGGATCGGCTCGCGGTAATAGATCCCGCGCGGCACCCCTAGCGTCCACCCTTTTAGACGCGGATCGGCCGTGGTCCGGCTCTCAAAGTTCTTTTTGCGCTGGGCCAAGGCCTGCGGCAAATAGGGGATTTCTCCGCCCTCTACCACGCCCGCGCTAGGCGCTGCATCAGGGCGTGCGGTGTGCGGCTCCAAATCATCGTCAGCGGCGCTCGTGGTTTCCCAGATACCAGAAAAATCTGGTTTTTTATCAATGCCACGCGGCAATTTCGCGGAATGCGCCAGCACACTTTCGACAGGCAAAAAAAACGCCACTAACAGCAATACTAATAAAGCCAATGTCGATTTAGCTGTTGGATAGACTTGTAATAAACGATCCTGTAATAAACGATCAAACACGCGAAACTCCATTCTGATTCACTCTATTTCACGCAAGTATTAATTGACTGCGCCTGCGGCCGGGATGGTCGGTGCATCTTGTGCACCGCCGGTCTGAAACACGCGGCCGTCAGCTAATTTGATCGAGGTAGAGTAGGCAAATTTTTTGCCATTTTTAGACAAATAGCCATTCACCACCACTTCGGTGCCCGCTGGCAACACCGCTTTGGTTAATCCTTTTTGCTTTAGACTAAACGGCGCACCAAACTCAAAACCCCAATTGCTCACCGTGCCATCCGCCTCTTTCACATCCACATAGACCCAGCTATGGGGATTCACCCATTCTGCCTTGGTCACCACGCCTTTCACCTCTACCGGTTTCGCCGCGTCAAACTCGGCCGAGAACGCATGATGTGCGGTCACGTTGGCGGTTGCCATGAACAAAGCGCCGCCCAACAGCGCCTGCGCAGACCAATGATTGAAAATAGATTGCTTGTATTTCATGAAAGCTCCATTATTTTTATCTGTGATGGGACGCAAGCGCCCCTGATTTAATCAACTTTGGTGAGTACTGCCAATTTAGAGATACCAACACGCTCCACCACGGCCATGACTTTAGCCACTGCGCCGTAGTTGACTTGGTCGTCAGAGCTCAGATGAAATGGCTGCTCTGGGCGTTGCTGATAAATAGCCGTCAACTTCGACTCAAGTTCGGCCAACGGCACCTGATCTTTATCAATATAGATATCGCCCTTGGCGTCGACGCTCAAAGTCACCGGTTTAATCTGTTCGGCAGGCTTGGTCGCCACGGTTTTTGGCAAATTGACAGAAATGGCGTTACTCATGACCGGAGCGGTCACAATAAAGGCAACCAGTAACACCAACATCACATCGACTAGAGGCGTGACATTGATTTCACTCTGAATGTCATCCCCATCACTTGAACTAAACGCCATTATGCAATCGCTCCTTTCAGGTTACGTACGACATTGGCTTGGCCTTCTGTGGCGTTGTTTTCTACGCGCGGTTGAAAGGTCACACGACGGGAAACTTTGATCAGATCCGCAGCAAAGTCATCTAAGTTATCACTACTGGTTTTTAAACGACGGAGGTAAAAGTTATAGGCGAGTACCGCAGGCACCGCCACCGCAATGCCGATTGCTGTGGCAATCAAAGCCTCACCAATCGGACCAGCAACCACCTCAAGACTGGCAGAGCCTAGGCGGCTGATGTCGGTCAATGCATGCATAATGCCCCATACCGTCCCGAACAAGCCGACAAAAGGGGCTGTACTACCGATACTGGCCAATACCACCAAGCCCGCTTCGCGAATAAAACGCTCTTTTTTAATTTGCTGCTTGAGCGCACGCTCCAACACATCCTGCCGATCGCCGGAGTGCTGCAAATCCGTGCCGCTGCCCGCTGAAGCATCAAACTCTTTCAGGGCATGAAAGCCGACCTGTGCGACACGATAAGCAGGACCGCCATGCCCCTCTAGCTTAGAGGCGGCGGCGAGGTCAGTCGCCGACCAGAATGCCGCGCGGAACTTGACGTTCTGACGACGAATTAACCAAACTTGGTAGGCTTTAATCAGGATCAAAATCCAGGTAAATACAGAGCCGACAATCAACGTCAACAACACGCCTTGCACAACCACTGAGGTGGATGAAGTAACTTCTAACATAATCATGTTCCTTTATTGTTCAGGATTAAAAGTAATTGGTACCGTTGCCCAGCCATCAATCGGGGTACTCCCGCGTTTGGAAGGGACAAATGTCCATTTCATAGCAGCATTGATCGCTGCGTCATCCAGCACTTTTTTGCCAGATGACTTTTTCACAGTGGCGCTCTCCGGAGAACCACTGGCAAGTACGCGAACACGCAAAATCACCGTGCCACCCCAACCTTGGCGTAAAGCCGCAGGCGGATATTCTGGTTTAGGATTATTCAAATAGCCCGCATTGGCCGTCGCTTCTGTCACGGGCTCCTCAACCTTCGGCGCGGGTGGCGCTGGGGGTGCGGGAGGCGCGGGCTCAGGCACCGCTGCGTTTTTATCTAAAGGTCCACTGGCGGCCATCACGGGGCCGCTGGTCGTCTCTGCATGTGTATTCTCTTGAATAGTCATGTCAGACGGTGCCACCTTATCCACCGCAGGCGCTGTCTTGATCGCAGCAATTGGCTGGGGCGGCGGCGGGGCCACTTTTTGCACTTTAGGTGGTGGAGGCGGCGGTGGGGGCGGCTCAATCACGGGCGGAGGAATGTCAGGCTTGATAAACTCAATGGCCACCTCATGCTTGGCCTTGACCACTGGCAACGGGGCCTCATAATTGAGATAAACCACGACCGCCACCACGTGCAGCAAGACAATCCCAATGCCTGCCCACAGATAGACGGTTTTTTTCAGGTCGCTCTCAAATTGCAGACCGCGGTTCACCGTTACCTGCTCTAGCCTCGCTGCCAGTTGTGCGCCAGGCGCGGCCAGCTTGCCAAACGTCTTGTCATTAAACGCATCAACTACGTAACTGCTCAGTGAACTTGCCATTCATTTTCCTTAATACGCACGGGAAGGATCAGCGATGCATCCAACCCTTTTTCAAATACACCTCTAGGTGTATCAATTTTCGTGCCAAAATAAAAACCACATTAAATCAATTACTTACAAAAAATTAAATTCTTCAACCCCGTCAATTGTCTCTGTGGAAACAGGTGACTGTTGCTGCAGAAACATTGCTTTAGTCGAAAAAAAACCACTCTTGGAGAGTGGTTCACCTTGTGGATCCTCCACAAGATCAAGTCACTGGCGCGCCTTATTGGATGACGCCATATTGCTTGAGGTAGGCGCGCAGCACATTACGACTAATCCCCAATACTCTGGCGGTATGCACCTGATTCTGGTGGCAATATTGGTAGGTTTGCATTATCAGCTTGCGGACATAGCCATCAAACAAGGCGTCAGGTTCTTGGCGAATATACGCTTGTAGCACATGGTCGAATTCGGCTTCTGGGTCCAATGATGCTGCGGTATCGGGTGTGGACCGTGTCTGCAAACTCGGTAGATTCAGGTCTACTGGCTTTAACCAGCGACCATCGCAGACCAGCAGCGCACGATGGATGACGTTCTCCAGTTCGCGAATATTGCCGGGCCAGGGATAAGCATTGAGCACTTGAATAGTTTCAGGCGACAGTTGCGGCTTGGTGGTATGCAGGCGATTACGATACACCTCTAAAAAATGCTCCACCAACGGCAGAATGTCGCCGGTGCGATCACGTAGCGCGGGAATCTCCACCGGCACGACCTTAATTCGATAATAGAGATCCTCTCTAAATCGTCCGGCATTCACGGCCTCAACCAAATTCACATTCGTGGCCGCGATGAGGCGCACATCAATCGGCACTGGCTTTCTTGCACCAATCGGGATCACCTCACGCTCTTGCAACACACGAAGCAATTTGACTTGGGTAGACAAAGGCAAGTCGCCAATTTCATCCAAAAAAAGCGTGCCGCCATTGGCGGTTTCAAACCACCCTTTTTTAGTACCCACCGCGCCAGTAAAGGCACCACGCTCATAGCCGAACAACTCACTCTCGACCAAGGTTTCCGAAAACGCACCGCAATTAATAGCAGCAAACGGACCCGAGCGGCGTGGGCTCAGATTGTGAATATGCCGTGCCACCAGCTCCTTGCCGGTGCCGGTCTCGCCTTTGATCAGCGCAGTGGCATCGCTGGGCGCCACTTTTTCAATCAAGGACAATAATTGTTTGGAGCGCTCATCTGCAAAAATCAATGCACTGGCACGCACAGACAAGCTGAGCTGCTGAGGATTGGGGAACAGGACGATCTTGTCTTCTGCAGCGTAATCGTCGCCAGTCGGCACCGCAGACAACCCGCCTTTCACAAGCCTGTAGTGATCATCCATTGTCATTCCCTTACCCAACCAATGTGCTTTTAAAGAAGCCATCACAATAACCATTATTCATAATAATAACAAATAACATTTTGTTAGATTTTTATCGCTAATAGTTATATTAAATCCTCTCCCTCGCGCGCGTAGCGTGACCGATGCAAACACAGGCGCCAACGCCTTGATCCCCCTGCCCCTCACACTGTTGCAATGGCAACAGTAGCCTGAAAAACACTGTTGCCATACCAGCACATCGCTGCTTGAGAAATATACAAGCCATTGTTTTATATATCATTTATATGATGGCACGTATTCTGCTAACCCCTATTCAGCATAGGCATCCCCCCTATCTCATTCAGGGGATGCGCAACCTCACTGAACTCTTTGAAAGCACTTGATCATGTCCGTCAACCGCCCGCGTTTCGACGCCTATTTCACCACGCTGTTTTTAACCACGACGTCATCTATGCCCACTTTGGCAGCGGCCGCCGACGATGAAAACCTATTAGCGCCCTTGGTTGTCGATGCGAAGCCACGGGCCTCTGCCATCCATTTAAATGCAAAGACAAGTACCGGTAGCCGACTGGGCCTGACGGCGCTGGAGACGCCGGCGAGCGTCGAAACGCTGGATGCAGACACCGTAAAGCTGCGGGGCGACGTCAGTATCCGCGAGGCCGTTTCGCGCACCACCGGTTTTTCTGATATCAGCAACCTAGGCACCGGCAATGCCTTTTCAGCCCGCGGATTTACCGGCAACAACTCAGTTGCACAGGCGGAAGATGGGATACGTTTGCTCACAGCAGCCAGTACCCTCACTTATCCGTCAGACACTTGGGGCTATGACCGCTTTGAAGTGTTACGCGGCCCGGCCTCCGTCCTGTTTGGTGATGCGTCGGTAGGCGGCATTGTCAACAGTATTCGTCGTGCGCCCAGTCGGGCGTTTACGCTGCAAGGCTTGGTCAGCGGCGGCACCCAGGGGGCATACCGTGTAGGGCTGGGCGGCACCGCGCCGGTCGGCGAAATCGGCGCATTGCGCATCGATGCCTCAGCCCTCGGTGGCCAAGGCTATGTTTCTCGCGGGCAATATGACAGCCAGAAAATCATGACCAATTTGGCCTTATCACCCAGCGATCGCTTGACCGTGAATCTTATATACGACCATGGGGATGAAAATCCAAGCAGATATACCGGGGTTCCTCTGCGGGACGGCCGGATCGACCAGCGTTTGCGGGATGAGAACTATAACGTGAGCGACAGCATTCAACATTTTGTGGATGACCGGTTGAAGGCAAAACTGGCTTGGTCGGTGTCAGACGCATTGACCCTCACCAATACGGCTTACTGGTTTCGATCAGACCGACATTGGCGTAATGTCGAATATTATGCCTTGGACACGGCAAACAATACGGTGAATCGTAGTGGCTATACTGAAATCAGACATCAGCAGAAACAGTTAGGGAATCAATTATTGTTATCCGGTAACCATGCGCTGTGGCAGCACGCGAATCAATGGTCTGCCGGCTATGAAGTTGCTCGGGTCAATTTTAAATACGATGACAACTTTTATAATGGCAACGACCCCAGCAGCACCGTGGATTTGAATAATAGCGTACCCGGAAAATTCCAAACCATTGATCCGACCGTGCTGGACTTTACATCCCAAACCACCCAACACGCGCTGTTTGTCGAAGATGCGTTTTCAGTGACCCCGGACTTACGTCTAAGCGCCGGGTTACGTCAAGACTGGATACGCATCGCGCATGACAGCAAATTGACCGACAACGATCGCACAACAGATTTTTCTCCGTTCGCCTATCGTCTGGGCGCGACGCATTTGCTCACGCAAAACACCTCACTCTACGGCCAATGGAGCCGCGGCTTCGACCCAGTGTCTTCGATTGTGACACTGCGGCCCAGCAACCAAGCATTTAAGCTGACCTCCGCCCAACAGGCAGAAATTGGCATCAAACATATTCTAGATGATCATTTGGGAGAACTGACACTTGCAGTGTATGACATCACCAAACGCGACATCATCACACGTGATCCTGCCAACCCGACGTTGCGCGTGCAAGGCGGGCAACAATCCTCCACCGGGCTCGAATTTTCGGCCTCGCTCACGCCTTTTGAACATTGGCGCACCGACCTCAACTTTGCACTGCTCAATGCCAAGTATGACAAACTGATTGAAGCAGGTGGTGCTTCTCGGGCGGGCAATACCCCGGTGGATGTGCCTGAGAAAGTGGCGAATGCTTGGGTCTATTATCAGCAGCCCGCATGGCAAGCTGGGCTGGGGGCACGACTGGTCGGCGCACGTTATGCTGACAACGCCAATACCTCAAAAATGCCCGGATACACGGTCTATGACGCCAATATCGGTTGGCAGCTCAACAAGCTCGTCACATTACGTGGCAGTGTGCGCAACTTGACCGATAAAGTCTACGCACCAGTCTCTTACGACACCCAGCAATTCATCATTGGTGAATCCAGACGGGCGGAGATTCGCGCGGAAATCAATTATTAACCCCCATCTGGCTGAGCTATATTTTGCTGAGAACGCTTTTTTTACTGCATCGGTGGCTGGGCCTCACGCTGGGGCCATTGGTGTTACTCTGGTTTTTGTCGGGACTGGTCATGCTGTTTGTCCATTATCCAGCACTCACAGACGACGAGCGTTTGTCACATGCGCAGGCTTTAGATCGCTCGCAAGTCAAGGTCACGCCAACGCGCGCCTGGCAGGTCGTGCATGCCACACCCAACGCCCGGCCGGACCGTGTTCAACTGCAATCCGTTCAGGGGCGCCCGCAATATGCTTTTTTAACGCAGGGCCACTGGCAGGCCGTTTGGGCGGACACTGGCAACCCCGTCAGCGTCGATCGTGCGTCAGCAATACGCAGTGCGCGCACATTTCAAACACCCGTTGATCAGTTACCAGCTGCGCCACTCAAAGTCAGCGAAATCCATCTAGATCAATGGTCTTTTTCAGGCAAACTTAACCCGCACCGTCCACTATTCAAAGTCTCGCTGGCAGATGCGCGCGGCAGCGAAGTGTATGTCTCTAGCCGCACTGGCGAAGTGGTGCTGGAATCGACGCGACAAGAGCGTTTTTGGAACTACCTAGGCGCAGTGACACATTGGCTATATTTCACCGATTTGCGTGTGCATCGCGACTGGTGGCGGCAGGTCGTGTTGTGGCCAGCAGCAGCGAGCACCCTGCTTGCACTGGTAGGCCTATGGATAGGCATCCGTCGCCTGCGCCTGACCAAGCACTATAGTCGCCAGCGGCACACACCCTATACAGGCCTTTTGCGCTTGCATCATCTTGCGGGCTATGGCTTTGGCATAGTGGTCATCACTTGGCTGTTGAGCGGCTGGCTTTCGATGACACCTATGGATTGGTTATCAGATCGCAGCTTGTCAGTGGCCGAACTCAGCCGATGGCAAGGCGCACCGCAACATCCGCTCGGTTGGACTTTGCCTGCGCAGATACCGGCTGCAACACAAGTGCTGCAATGGCAGCAGTTTGACGGCGCCCCAATACTGATTGCGCAACAAGGTCGCGACCGCCATCGTTTGCATCCAGTGACCGGGCAGCCGCTGCCGGCGGCCTCGCCAGCGGCACTACACAACGCGCTGCAAAGACTCCAATCGCAGGCCAGGTTGCTCTCGATAGCGCCGGTCGCTCAGGAGGGTGATGCCTATTTTCGACCGACCTATCCGGCCTCACACCTCAGCCAAGCGCGCTTTGATGACCCTGCCGCGACGAGCTATATCATCGACCGTGATACGACTGAAATTGTGGCCAGCCACGACCATCGTAGCCGTGCATATCGCTGGTTATTTACCGCGCTGCACACTTGGGATTTTCCGGGCATCGAGCCCAATGTTTGGCGCAAAGTACTGATTGTGCTGTTTTCAATCGCGGGCCTGAGCATTGTGCTGACGGGGTTGCTGCAGGGGCTAAAACGCTTCAAGGCAGGATCGCCTAGCGCACGGTCACGGCCAGTGCTGAGCAACACGAGAACGCCTGAAGAAGCAATAGCGTCAATGAGCAATCACGGCGGCTGAATTCAGATCCAGCACGGATGCCCCTAAGGCATGCAGTACTTGCTGTTGCGATTGCAAAATAAGGGGATTTGCTAACGCTGGCGAACGATCTTCATCTAGCTGCAGGTGGGTGCTATCCATCACCAGCACTTTACCCCCGACTAACAACCACATTCTGCCAAAAATAAGTCGACAGGCGAGCAGCAGATCATCAGATGAGACCATGATTTTGACCGCATAAGAGATCGCCAAAGCATGCGGTGTTTCATAAAAAACAGCGTGGGGCTGCGCCACCATGGCCTCTAGTTTGAATGGCTCTTCTTGATCGGCATTGATCAACTTTTGCAGGCGATCATATAAGCCGGGCACGGCCTCGGCAACCTCCCCTTCGTATCTCGCCAATATTGTTTGTTTGAGAGTGGCAAAGGCATACTGCTCCGTGCGTTTCTCGAGCAGTTTTTTAGGCGTAGACAAGGTCAGCCATGCCTGATGATACAAGCTACCCGCGCTGGCGTTGGGTGCAGTCTGACTTAACACCAGCAATGGCAGCATGTCAGGTGCTTCCTGCATATCCCGCAGTTCTTCATACAGCGCAGGCTCTTGCATCTTGGGATCGATATACCCCGGCGGAATTACTAAGCGAATGGATCGATCACCAATTTTCACCATGCTTTCAAGCGCCATCACAGGGGAGAGGCTAAGCATACATAGCAAGGCTAGGCCCGCTCGCACACGCACCCTTACAAATAAATCACTGATTGTCATTGCGGGCCGCGCAAACAATTGTGCTATCAGCAACAGCCACCGCGTCGTGACAATGATTAGGAGGCGTCTTGCGCTGCTTGCGACCCACCGTACACTGGGGTAATCAAGTCGGAGGTGCGCGCTGGCTGACTCAATGGCTTGAAGCTCACCGGCCGTTTGTCATTGGGATACCAATAGGTCGAATGGCAGGCCTCGCAGGCTTTCTCAATGCCCTCACCAGCTTTCAACAAGCCTTCGGCATCTTTTTTATCGATCGCAATCAACGCAAATTTAGCGGCGGATTGCAGGGCGACCGCTTTACGCGCAAAATCCGCCTGATTGTTCTCGATGAGTTGCTGTATAGCTTTGGGGTCTTGCTCTACCGGGTGAATCGAGGTGTTGCTCCCGACCACCGCCACCTCACGGTGCGGAATCTGCAATAAATTTCCCGCCTCAATTAGGGCAATCGCGTGTTGGCGCAATACTGCCCAAGCTTCGTCATTCGCCGGGGCTTTTTCCTCCACCCCAGACTGGGTGACGGTGGTGGATACCGCGTTCCAAATCGGGTCCACATTTGGGTCAATCACCGATAGCATCAGTTCCTGCAGGGTGGCAAATGGCTTGATGCCTGACAATGTTTGCGCGTCATCGGTATTGTGACAACCCGCTAACGCGCTCACAAACAGGCTGATCAACACAGGGCTAAGTAAACGCTTCATTTTCATATCCAGTTTAATTTAAAAAGCCAATCGCACGACCAGCAAACGCCACGCCAAACCATAGCGTGAGATTCACAATCGCCGTTGCCCAGGCAATGACAGGACGGGGTTGCTCTTTGCGGGTCACCCAGCCGATCAATGTGAAATGTAGTACGACCACCGCTGCCAATAGATAAAACTTCAGCCAAAAGGCTGGGTTCGGGTAATACAGCGTGGCACTGGGTAAGAAAATAAACAGGCCGGAGACCGTCACTAACAACAAGCCGATCAAAATCAATGGATTAGTGACTTTAGCCAGATAAGGAATGGGTTGCTTGCGCAGCCCCAAACCGATCAAGCGTAAATTGACCAATAACACGGAGGTTAAAATCAACAAAAAGCCGACAATGTGGAACAACTGTGCCACCGCGCCGGCATAGGCGCTCAAATGCGAGATGTGTTGGCTCAAGGCATGCGTTTGCAATTCTTGAAATAAAGCTTCTGTGGTCATCATGTGCTCTCTTATGCAATTAAAATAGGGGCCTTAGTTAGCCTCAAGGTAAGGAATCAATCGTCCTAAAATGACGACCGCCGTCCAAGACACCAGCGATATCCAGCCAGCCACTTTTGCGCCCGTTGGAAACTGGGCTTGCTCACCCCAGAGATGCGCAGATTTACCAAATTTAAATTCAAACCAGAGTGCATTGATGCCGGCGACCACAATCAGCGCCAATTTCAGCGGAAACACCGGATTCTCCCAGATGCGCGGTCCCTCCGCCCAGAGCAAGACAATGCCGGTGATAAACGTGAGCGCAAACCCCACCAACACGTAGGGACGTAAATGATGTAACACATCGCGCACCGGCACCTGTTTGAGAAACACGCCAATCAGGCGTAAATCGGTGGCAATAATCAAGCCGACGGACAACGCCAGCCCAATCAGATGTACGCCTTCCAGCAGCGGAAATAAATATAATGACTCCCTGACACTGGTGCCGAATTCGGAATCATGCAGCACTTGTAAAAATTGAATAATAGTCATGCTATCCCTCTAAATTAAAAGCGTTGTGTCACGCGATGGTTGCACAACATGGTCTTGGTCCATGGCGGGCTAAGCGTATTACTTGATAGCCCACCCCCCTATTAATTAGCAGTCTTTATGCCAAGCTTCAAAACGGCATTAAAAAAATTAACCCATTGAAAATAAAAGCTTTTTAATAAACCTGACATACAAGCAGTCCCTACGTGTGTTGCGCTGACAACAGTGCCGCTTTCAGCCTGTTGTTGTCACAACAGCGATGCAAACAGTGATGCCCTGAATCCGCCCGATGACGCAGGGCTGAAACAGGGCATGCAGATTGGGTGCAACAGCCTGCTGATGTCAGCTGTGCTGCTGCCGGGAGAGCATTAAGCCAGATGTTGACGGAAAAATGCCACGGTGCGCGACCAGGCCAGTTTTGCCGCTTCAGCATCAAAGCGTGGGGTAGTGTCATTATTAAAGCCGTGTTGCACGTTGGGATATATATAGGCTTGATAGTTAACCTTGGCAGCTTTCAGGGCCGCTTCATACTTGGGCCAACCCGCATTCACACGCTCATCTTGGCCGGCATACTGAATCAGCAAAGCCGCCTTGATATTTGCTGCATCCTCCTCGGTTGGCTGACCACCGTAGAACGGCACAGCGGCGGCCAGCTCTGGCAAACGCGTTGCCAAAAAGTTTGCAATGCCACCGCCATAGCAAAAGCCGACCACACCCACCTTGCCATTGCCTTGCGGCAACGCCTTGAGCGCGGTTGCCGCCGCGATAAAATCCTCTCGCGTTTTTGCCTGATCCAATTTAGGAAACAGCTCGCGTGCTTTATCTTCGTCCCCTGGATAGCCACCCAGCGGGAACAATGCGTCTGGTGCGAATGCAATAAAACCGTCTACCGCCAACCGTCTAGCGATGTCTTCAATGTGCGGATTTAACCCGCGGTTTTCATGCACCACCAACACCGTAGGCAGCTTACCTTTAGCACCGGCGGGGCTCGCTAAATAACCACGTAATTTGCCATAGCCTTTAGGGGAATCAATCTCGAGGTACTCGGTTTTGATGCGCGGATCAGCTTCGTCAATCTGCTTAGCTTCAGCGAATTGAGGGGTCAGTGCCGCCAGTAAGCTGCTGGCCGTGACGCCAGCCATCGTATATTGTGCCGCCTGATTCAGAAAGTCACGGCGGCTAATGTCACCATGGACAAACTTATCGAACAAGCCCATTACGGCCGGGTGAAAGTCCTTGACTGTTTTATGCGTCATTGCGGTTCTCCATGAATGCAAACAAATTACTTGGCGCGGCCCAGATAGCCCTGCGCCAACAATGGGATACGGTAAGCAGCACCGCGGCCCACAACATAGAGCGTTTTCTTGTCTTTACCAGCGAAAGCGAGGTTTTGTGGTTTGTTCGGCAACGTGATCGTGCCCAGCTTTTCACCGTTGATATTAAACACCTCTACGCCAGCATTGGTCGCCACATAGAGGCGGTTATCTGCATCCACCGCAATACCATCGGCACCACTGGCAAACTCCCCATTCGCCCCTTTTACATAACCATCTAACTTGGCCAGGTTGCGTTTGTTGGACAAACTGCCATCGGCTTTGATGTCATAAGCAATCAGGTATTGATTGGCCGTATCTGCCACATACAGCGTTTTTTCATCTGTGCTTAACTGTACACCGTTCGGGCGTTTAAGATCAGCGACCACTTGGGTGGTTTTACCTTCAGGCGTGATGTAGTAAACCGCTGGGCGAGCGGCCTCCTGCACTTTATCTTCTGGCTTAGGTACGATGCCGATGTCAGTGAAATAGATACCGCCTTTTTTATCCAGCACCAAGTCGTTTGGCCGCTGAAACGGTTTGCCATCAAAGCTGCTAGACAATACTTTTTCATGGCCAGCGGGGTAGATAATACCCACTTGCGGTTTCAGGTTTTGCACAGAAATCAGCTCGCCTTTGGGATTAAAGGCTAAACCGTTAGAACCATTACTGTTCTGCAAGAAAATAGACACGCCACGGTCATCTTTCAGCTGAGTGATACGGTTTGCGCGCGTTTCGGTAAAAATCGCAGAACCATCAGGCAGCGTGATCGGCCCCTCTGTGCCTTCAAATCCTTCATACAGAAACTCGTATTTAGTCCCCTTTGTAATGACCCCGGCAATATCGGCATTGACCTCATACTTGGGCGCTGGCGGGGCCAGTTTCGTCAACGCACCGCCTTGCGCTTCATAATCCTGCACGCCAATCGCACCGACCACTTTAAAGCCCTTGCCAATCAGCAAGTCAGCACCGGCATGCGCGCGACCTGCATGGTTAGAAACCGTGGCGATCTGCTTGTCTTTCGGAATGTAATCTAGATATTTCTCCAGCTCTTTGGCCTGAATATTCAGATACACCGGAAAGCCACCAATACTGATTAACTCATCAGGGCGACGGAGATCAACCAACACATAGTCGGCTGGCTTTGCCAAAATGGCATCCACCTCTTCACGATTGAGTTTCTTAGAGATCGGCGGCTTTTTCGCTGCTTGCACAGGGGCTGCAGGGGTAGCACCCGCCGGAGTAGCGACGCCACCAGCATAGGCAACTGCGGTTGCAGAAATCAGTAAAGAGGCCACTAGCAAGTGAATTTTTTTCATGTGTTTCCTTTTTTGTTTGGGTAATACGCGACAGGTCTTTGCTTGAGGTGTCGCAAGTCGGCTTAGGTATTGCAAGCGGCATGCCAGAACCACCCGCCATGCATGTCAATGCTAAAAACCAGATTAACCTATTGATTATTATCATTTTTTAATTTTAAAACTACAGCCACCCAACAAGCAGCTGTCGCTTCATCAGCACTGCACTGTTGCTACAGCAACAGGCAGTCATGCAGGCTGCTTACTAATCAACAATCATTGAGGGACTAAAAGCGATAACGCACGGCTACACGCAATGATCTCGGCTCCAGCGGGTGCACAAGGCGGCCCTCGATGCCTTCACCACCACCGCAACCGGCACCATCTTGGCGTGAGCAGGCATTGCCCCAATATTCAATATCATTCGCTTTGCGGTTTAACACGTTCAGCACATTCGCTGACAGCTGCCAGTGCTTGTCTAGTTGGAAATCCAGCCGCGCGTTGGCCGTCCAGAATGAAGAAGAAGTGTGCTCGCCAGTTTCTTCAAGTGCATAAGCGCCGATATAGCGGATGCGGAGACCGCCTGACCAGCGGGAGCCGTCATCATAATTGGCTGCGACAGAGGCACTGACGGGAATGGCGTTAGGCACATAGCGGCCACCATTTTCAGGGCGATCAAAACGCGCACGGGACAGCGCAAGGTCTGCATCTACGAACAGTTGGTCGCTTAGTGTCAGGTGGTTGGTCCACTCCAGCCCCTGGCGATGTGAGCCTCCACGGGGTTCGGTCACACCTTCATCGCCAACAAAGACGAGTTCAGAGGCGGATTTGACCTGCCATACCGCCAATGCCGTTTGCCAACCTGGCAATGGGGTGGCACGTAAGCCTAACTCTGCGCCTGAACTGCGCGCAATCAATGGCACTTGCGTCGCAGGCGAACCATCTGCTGCATTTGTACGAATAGCCGCCCCCCGGCTATCATTACTATGAAAACCTCGACCCCAATTGGCGTACCACTCCAGCACAGGCGAGGACGAGAGCACCAGCCCGACTTTTGGGCTGAGTTGTTGACCCCGCACTCCCCCTCCATTATCTGCATTAAATACGCCAGCCTGTGGATTCACCTCAGCTTGAATATGGTCATAACGTAAACCGAATGTGCTGCGAAGCCAGGTGGTCCAAGGCGTTTTCAACTCACCGAATAGCGATGCGGAAGTTTGACGCACAGTATCATCGCGAACGGTCTCAGTCCGTACTCGGTTAACGGTGTTATATAACCCTAACTCGCTGATACGATCATGTCGTAATTGCGCGCCAGTAATGACCTCAGTGTTCAACGCATCTTCTGAAAGCAACCAATGCTTCTCGGCCTGACCGCCCAACAATGTGCGATGATCAGCCTGCTCATGCTGATCGCCTTGCGTGCCAGAAATGTAGCCTGATGGCGCACTGAACAAGTTAAGACCATAATCGATTAACCAAGCATTCCATTTACTGCTCGACCTGTCATCGCTCTGATTCCACTCACCTGATAATGCGACGCGATGCGTGCGGCCACCATCATTGGGGGACAATGTGCCAAACCGACCGATCTCACCACTATCAATTGCACGTTGGGGCACATGCTCACTGGCTACCCAGCGGTTCTGGTAGGCCATGGCGGTCAGCACAAAACCATCGGTGGCAGTGCCTTGACTGACGCTACCGTATACATTCACTTTATGCATGTCTTGTGGCTGATCCCAAGGGCCGTCGTAACCAGACCACTCCGCCGCGCCCAACACATCTAAGCCTTGCCACTGGGTGCTGCCTGCCACGAGCGCGCGCTGGTAATTAAACTCCCCTACAGATAAAGAGGCGAACGATAATGGTAATTGGCGTTTATATTGAATTCGTGCAGAACCCGTGGTGCTAAAGTCCCCATCCTCTGCCGCATAAGGGCCCTTTTGATAGCGTAGCCCGCCAATCAACTCGGGGATTAGAAAATTCAAATCCATATAACCCTGTCCATGCGCATGACTCACCATATTGACTGGCATGCCGTTCACAAAGGTGGCGAAGTCACTGCCATGATCCAGATTAAAACCGCGCAAAAAATACTGGTTGGCTTTACCGTCACCCGAGTGCTGTGTCACGATCAAACCTGGCACCGTCTCCAGCACCTCGCCTGGCCGCAAAAATGGTCGATGCGCCAGCTGTTTCTCAGTCACTTTGCCATCTGATGCTGAATCTGCTACCCCGATTAAGGCTTGAATTTCAGCGCGAACCTCCACTGCGGGTAAAACAGGTGCCTCTTCAGCACCCGCGCAGTAGGAAACCAGCACGGCTGAGAACCAGAGCGCTGAATAAAAAAATGGATTTGAAGTCCGCGTGCGTTCGATGTGTTTTTGTTTTTGCATGTGCTTCCCTGTCAGTTACTTTTGTTATATAGGCCCCCCCCTATTCTCAAAGAAGCACTGCAGGAAACGTGCCATCAAAAAAACAACTAAAATTCAATGCGTTAGGATAAAAACAACTTTAGACTGTTGCAAAAGCAACGCCATACCAATCAATTTGCTGTGTATGCAACACCTACAAACAACCGGCCGAATCTAGCGTCACACTAATTGGCGGCGGCGTTTGAAGTCGTCGCCGAAAATACGATAGGCAAATTAACGGTGACATCTACGGGCTCGCCCTTCACGGTGGGAGGCTCAAATTGCCAGCGGGATACTGCTGTGATTGCAAGCCAGCCCAGCGTCGGATCATTAGACTTCAGCACACGCGGCAATTGCACATGACCCGTTTTATCGATATAAAACGAAAGCATGACTTTTTCATCCTGCTTTAAAGGATCACGATCAGTCGTTGCGGGTAAAGGATGAAAAATTGCATGTGGCTTACGATCTAGGTCAGCGAGTTTAAAAATAGCCGATTCACCCTCTTTGATTTTGCCCAGTAGCCTGAGCACATGCTTGTCAAAAAAAATATCTCCGCTTGCTCGATCAAATGTTCTTTGCAATTTGATGCGAGACCACACAGGCTGCTGATCTCGCATGGTAGGCGTAAATGTCGATGACATCAGCATCGCTCTCATTGCATATGTAAATTCTTTTGATGAGGATTTCTGCACATCCACCGTCTGGACTTGACCATTGGGGTCTATGGTCACGATGGCAGACACCACAGCAGTCTTATTTTGGAGAAACTGCTCCAAAGGATAAACCAAAGGCGCTTGTACTTTGATCCCTGTCAGCTTTTCCGGTAACGAAGGCGTATTTTCTATAAACACGGTTTCAGCTGCAGTATCCATTTCCAACTCATAAGGTTTGAACTGCATGTCATTGAAACCAAATTTGAATCTCTGACAGAACAATACAGGAACCGCCTGTCCTTGAAGCGTAGCAGGCGATATAGTGGCACTCGCTAATGCACGTAACACCTCTTTTTCATACGCGGGATGGTCTGACTGTAGTACCTCAACGTCTTTAATATTACCTTGCGCTGTGATCCATGCTTGCACAATTACGCTCCCTTGTTTGTCAGCACTGACCACTTCCTCTGGGAGATGCAACGGCTCCTTAAATGCAAACTTGGGTGGTAGCATTACATGCGCAATTGGCGCCCCTTTCAAAAAGTCACCCTCATAATGCACACCCTCGGGGTAGGAGATCATGCCGTGTCCTGTGCGATGATTGCTATTAAAGTCGCCTTCATATCGCAAGCCGTGCTTCCATGTCTGAACACCCTTTCCATGTTTTAATCCATGCAAAAAAGAGCCACGATATTCTGTTTGGTCAGTAGAGTGCATGACAGCCTCCCCCTCCAACCTGCCTAGATGATAACTCCCTTCAATGGTACTAATAATGCGCCCATCTCTGATGACTTTGACCTGCCCGGCGCCTTCGATAAGGTTGTTTTTACAAGCACCACTCCAGATGTAACTTGCATTGGTTTGCTTGTGGTAATCAAATAGCTGACAACCTTTCTGATCCAAGGTCCAGTGGGTTGCTAACTTAGGAGTAGATCTAGCTAACACGGGATCTTTCACTTCTTGCATAGACGAGCCATTCATGGCTTTAAAAGTAATTGCAACGGTAGCTCTGCCTGATGTTGCAGCAATGGTTGGATTCACTGGGTGAAATCGCCACTTCTCGACCGTATTTTTTGCAGAATGATCAAGGCGATTAAATCCGCTACTTTTTTCAATCTCTACTTGTTTTGCAGTGCCATCAGCATTAACAAGCACTTTTAAAATCACGATACCAGACTCATTTTTCAGCAATGAGACTGATGGGTAGTCTGGTCTCGGATTCACAGGCGCCTCGACAAAATCATCGACGCCTTCAAGTGTTTCTGAAGTGTCTTCCGCATACCCCATACTGGACAATCCTGCCCAAAATAAAATGAAGCAAATAAGTACAATTGGGGGTTGTGGCATGATTTTTTTCATTAGTATCGTGGTAAGAAAACTGACCAGAGAGAGAATCACTTATTTCAAATAAGTCTTTAATACGTTGATCACTTCATCTAAATCCTGTTGCCGGTGCTCAGCATGCGGATCGTCCTCATGAAAGTGTCCCAGATGCTCGCGAATATGGCCCTCTAGTGCCTCGGACATCAAGCCATCCACTGCGCCACGAATGGACGCCACCTGATGCAAAAAACTGGCGCATTCGATGCCCGTGTGCAGGGCATTTTCAAGTGAAGCCATTTGGCCCTTGATGCGATGAATACGTTGCGTCAGTTTTTTTTGGTTTTGTATAATATGTGACACTTAGCCCCTTTCAGCGCACCCCCACCGCGCAGCGGAGGAGGCGCAAGCAATACAAAAACACTCAATTAGCTGGCGTATTTAATAGAGCAACCATACGGTTTGGTGCTGGCGTGCGGGACTTTTTTACCATCCGCGAGTGCCGCCCAAGCCTCACGCACATAGTTATTGGCTTTGACTAAATCTTCTTTTTTGGCGGTGGCTATGTCGTCAATGCCCCCCTTGTAAACCAGCACCCCCTTGGCATCCACAATAAAAATATGCGGGCTGGTTTGCGCACCATACATTTGGCCGACTTTGCCATCAGCATCCAGGACTACATAAGCGGGTTTAGCACTTCGAGCATCGTTGAGTTTGATCGCCTCGGCGCCGCTGACATAGCCTTGTTTGCCGGGAGCAGAGGAAATAATTTGCACCCAAGCGATATTTTTAGTCAAAGCCTCTTTCTGCAACTGCGGAATGTTGCCACTCTCGTAATGCTTTTTCACAAAAGGGCACTCGTGGTTGGTCCATTCGAGCACCACGGTTTTGCCTTTAAGTGACTCGAGATTAAACTTTCCGCCCTCTGCGGTGTTTGCAGTAAACACGGGCGCGGGCTGGTCAATGGTCACTTCGGCATGGGCCGCTAAGCTCACTGAGCTAGCCATCACAATGAACAAGGCGCAGGTAAAAAACTGTTTTATTTGCATAACAACTCCTGACTAAAACGATGAATGAAATGATGAAGATGGCTGAATGTGCGACAGCACAATCGCCGGGGTTAAAATCTGTGGCAAGACCACTGGCTGCGCAGGCTGGCCAGCCGGATAAAACACATATAAGGGCACGCCGCTACGGCCAAACTGCGTGAGCACTTGCGTGATCGCTGCGTCTTTGTTGGTCCAGTCCCCTTTGAGATACGTGATGCCCTGTTGTTGAAATATTTGCTGAACGGCGGGCTGACTAAGGGCCACTTTTTCGTTGACCAAACAACTGATGCACCAAGCGGCCGTAAAGTTAAGAAACACTGGCTTGCCCTCAGCCAGTAACTGCTGAAGTTTCTCTGCTGAATAAGGCTGCCAAGTGTTTGTGGTGGTATGAGAGGCGGCCGCTGTAGAGGTAGGTGCTGCAGACAGTCTTGTCACCAGCCACAGGGCGGCGAGCAGGGCGATGCTGATAGTCACCGTTGCAAGCCAACGTTTGGTCACCGTGGTCGCGCGGCTGATGGCATATACCCATGCGGCGAACGCAATCAGTAGCAAGCCGCTTAAACTCAAACCTACCGCCAGTGGCCCTTGCTGTTGCGCCAGCACCCATACCAGCCAGAGGCTGGCGCCATACATAGGAAAAGCAAACAACTGCTTGGTGTATTCCATCCAAACCCCCGGCTTGGGCAATAGCCGTTGTAAGCGAGGCCAGTAGGTAAGCAACAAATACGGGAAAGCTAACCCCAGACCGAGGCTGACAAAAATCAGTAACAACTCAGGCGCGGGTCGGGTGAGTGCAAAGCCGAGTGCAGCCGCCATAAAAGGGGCCGTACACGGGGTGGCCACCACGGTCGCCAATACCCCGGTAAAAAAACTTCCCCACAGGCCGGGCTGATCTGCCAAGTCGCTGCCTACACCGGTCACACTGACCCCGATGTCAAACACCCCGGACAGGCTCAACCCCACTGCAAACATCACATACGCCATCAGGCACACAAACCATGGCGATTGAAACTGAAAACCCCAGCCAATCTCAGCGCCCCCCGCTTTAAGCGCCAACAACAGCAGTGCGAGTAAAACAAAACTCAGTACCACACCGAAAGTGTATATCCAGCCCTGCGTGCGCAGTGCGCGTCGTGTCAGTTGCGCATGCGAGATCATCGACAATGCTTTCATCGACAACACAGGAAACACACACGGCATCAGGTTCAACACCAACCCACCGGCAAATGCCAAAAACAGCGCCCAGCCGAGCCCTTCAACCTCAGGGGCTGGGCTATCGGGTGATGGTTGAAGAGGCTTGACCGCCGCTGACAGTTTAGGCGACAGCGTGTAAGCGATGACCGAGGTCGCTTGACCTTGCTTGCGCTTCACCACCAACACACCGTGCAGCGCCTGCCCTGTTTGCAAGGGTTGATCGCCCGCCGTGAGCGCGAGGGCAATACCAGCCTCGGTCTGGCTAAGCCGTTGTGGCTGACTTTGTGCAATGCGGCCCCATTCATAGGGATAAAACCAAACATCCTCGACCACACTTTGTTTGAGCGCAGGCGAATCGAGCAGCAGCTGCAAGCCATTCGCTTGCTTAACAAGGTGTACAGGAAAATTAGCCACTGGCACAGGTTGCAGCTGCGCAACCGTGGTGGGCTGCGTGTGTTGCGCGGCAGGCACCACTGGCAAATCAAGTGCCAGGGTCACTTGTTGCGGAATACATTCTTCCTTGCAGACCAACCAATCCACCACGGCCTCTACGTGTAGACGCTTTCCCAGCGCTAAGTCAGCAGGCAGGCTGATCGGGGTGGGCAAAGTGACTTGATTAGCATAGCCGTAATTGACAATCGGCCCCATGCGAAAACGCTCAGGCAACGGCCAAGCAATCTCTCCCGCGGTCACTGGCTGAGAAAATTTCCAATCAATGGTGGTAACCGTGCCGGAGTCGCCCGGATTGCGCCAATAGGTGTGCCAATGCGGCGCGATCTCCAGCTTAACCGCCAACACCATCGACAAGCCGGGCGATACCGTCGCATGACTCGCGACCAGACTTGCCTTGACTTGCGGCGTGCTGGCTTGATAGCTCGTGGCCCAAGCAGCGCTTGACAAACACAGCACGGTCATCAAACAGCCGCAGATGCGCGCTGCGATTGCCGCCATCATCATGGGGTAAGTCTAGACTGTATTTTCTGCAATCCGGCAATTGCACAGGGCTCATCTGTGCGGCCACCCCCGACGCCGATCGCGCCAATAATTTCATCCCCTACTTTAATCAAGATGCCGCCCGGACGCGCGTTCACTGCCGGATTCGCCGCCAACGCGTCAGCAAAGGCTTTGTCGGTTTTGGCTTGCTCAAACAGCGCACTGGTACTTTTTTTGTATTGCAGTGCGGTTTGCGCTTTGATTGTGCTTGAACTGACCCCGCGCGGCGAGGTGCCATCAGCAGCCAGCAGCACTTTTAATACCCCGGCGGCATCCACCACACTCACCGCCACCGTCTGCCCACCATCCGCGGCACAGGCCTCTACCGCCACCTTGGCTGCCTCATAAGCGAGGGCGCTTGCAGGCCCTTTCGCCGCAGGCACACGCGCGGCCGTATTCGCAGGTGGCGGCGGGTCTTCCGCCCACACACTGCCACTGGTGACCAGCAGAAACAAGCCAATCAATCGGCTATAAAATGAAAAATGCGTCATTGCGATTGCTCCATATGAAACTGCGTGACAGCAGCAAACCGCTGTCACGCAAGAAGATTGAAAATAATGAGATCAACTTAAAGTTTGGCGCGGAAAGCCACGCCCAACGTTCTGCCATAACCAGGTTGTTCGGTAATCGCACCTGAGGAGCTATAGCTACTTGCTCCCGTTTTATAGTCTTTATCAAACAAGTTACGGGCGATCAAACTAAACTCCCATTTATCATTCGCGCTGCCAATGCCCACGCCACCATCGGTCAGTGTGTATGCGTCTTGATAAGTGCTGGCGGCCTGTGTTGCGCCGATATAAGTGCCAGAGCGATACGCATTGTTCAAGAAGAAATGCGCACGATATCCGGCACCAAAGAAGTAGTTGTAATCGGCACCATAACTAAGTGTCACTTTAGGCGCGCCGTGCAACTGCTTACCAGAGAAGTCCACCAAAGTCGGGTTCGCTACATCGGTTGTCACGCTATCAAATTCTTTGTAATAGGCGTCGTTGTAAGCACCACTAAAGTTAAGACGGAGGTTTGGGGTTGCCGCAAACGCGGAGCTAAACTCTAAACCGCGCGCGATGACTTCAGGAATATTTCCCAAAAAGCCCCGAGTAGAATTTGGTATCGGATTTGTCGGATCTGGTACTGTCACGTTACCCTGATAGTCTTTGATTTGCGTGTAGTAAAGGTTGGCGTTCAGCATTAAGCGGTTGTCCAAAAACAAGGACTTGAAGCCCAGCTCAAAATCGAGTGCTTTTTCTGGTTTCACATTCAATGGCCGACCATAATCTGCACTCGCCGCATCCGTATTAAACTCGACCGCCCCGGATTTTTCCCCTCTGGCGACAGACGCATACAGTAGCGTGGACTCAGTCAATTTGTAGCTGGGGTTAATCAACCAACCCAATGCGTTGTCGCGAAGGCCTTGCCCTTCGCGCCAATCATAAATACCATTTTGACCCGCATTATTGGTGCCAATCGCTTGACGATACAAGCCTTTGGCGGCGTTCCAAGCGGCCAGATCAGCAGCATTACTCAGATCCAGCCCATAGCTTGCCGCTTTGGAGTTATCGGTACCTGTGGCATTGGTAATCGCCTTCCCTGCGCGGTCAAGTTCACGCTTGTTGCGGCCGTCCTTAAATTCCAGCGTGTTACGCAAACCCAAGGTGAGGGTTGCTTTGTCAGTCAGATGCCAGTTCACTTGGCCAAATGCGGCATAACTCTTGGTTTGCGGGTTCAGCACATAAGACCGATAAACACCATCTTGCGAATCGCGCAACAAACCACGATATTTGGCGTCACTTAGCGCAGCGTACTGGGCATTACTTGCATTAAATGCACCGGCATCTGCGCCGAAAGAGGTCGGATCGTCTGAATAAACTTCAGCATCGAGATAATACAAACCCACTTGATAGTCATAGGCTTTTTCACCCACAAAATTCAGTCGCAACTCTTGAGAGAATTGTCGGTTACTCAATTGCTGACCGCCATTGCCAATATCAAATTTGGTGACCCCGCCATTTTTAATATCGAACTCCTGGCCACGATAAGCGGTGATTGAGGTCAGGCTGTAATTGTCATTGATGTTCCAGTTTGCTTGGATAGACGCACCGCCCTGATCTGTACGTTGCGGTCTGGCTTGAGAGTCTTGTATCGAGTTATTGCCATACACCGGACGATACGCAGACCCATCGGCATTATTAAAATAAGAGCGCGACAATCGACTAGAGAACGTGGTGGTTCTGGCTGTGCCGTCGGCAAAAGTGGTTGGGTCTGCAATCAGCAAAGACTTGTTCCCATTCTCCACGCTCTGCGTACGATCTAAAATCGTACGAATCGAGAGATTTTCGGTCGGCGTTAACAGGAACTGTAACTTCCCGCCGATACGATTGGTCTC
>Ga0208266_100146_pt1 | contig 32398 bp, 16 predicted proteins | sample LakWasMet67_HOW9_2_FD_183897 | JGI IMG/M metagenome (GOLD analysis project Ga0208266, IMG submission 183897) | Freshwater sediment methanotrophic microbial communities from Lake Washington under simulated oxygen tension - Sediment Metagenome... | ecosystem: Environmental > Aquatic > Freshwater >...
CGAGCTGGAGGACAGCCTGGTCAAGCTGCTGGTGCAGGTGGTGCCGCCCGAGCAGCGCGAGAAGGTCGACCCCAACGTGCTGCACGGCCCCGTGGTCAACCCTGAAGGCCGCACCGACGTGGTGGCCAACCAGGGCGAGGTCGACGACCTGCTGGCCAGCCTGGGGTTCTGAACCCCGGCCTGAACAAGGCCATCCTGCTGCAGCGGCCCGAGGGCCGCTTTTTGCATGTTGGCGGCCGCTGTTTGTGCGCCACGGTGGCGATAAGGCCCCGATTGCCCCGGTTTTTGCACCGCTTGGCCCGGCACCCCCGCTCCTACCATGGCTTGCCCACTTTCATGTGTCTGGAGCCGCCATGTCCGAAGCCACCCTGAGTCCCCCTGCCGAACTGACGCTGGCCGAGCTGGTGTCCGAAGCCCAGCGCCTGCAGCTGGGTGGCCAGGTTGATGCGGCGGTGGCGCTGTACCAGCGCTGGGTGGCCGACGGGCCGGTGGCCATGCGCCATGTGGCCTGCTTCAACCTGGGCACGCTGCTGGGCGCGCTCAACCGCAGCGCCGACGCCGAGGCGGCCTACCGCCAGGCCGTGGCGCTGCAGCCCGAGTTTCCGCACGCTCGGCTCAACCTGGGCCACCTGCTGGAGCGCGCCGGCCAGACCGACGAGGCGCTGGCGCAGTGGCGCGCCGTGCTGGCCAGCAGTGCAGCCGCCGATCTGAAGGTCCATGCCTGGAACAATCTGGGCCGGCTGCTCGAGACCCTGCGCCGCTACCCCGAGGCCGAGGCTGCACTGCGCGAAAGTCTGCTGCTCAACCCCGACCAGCCCAGCGTGGTGCAGCACTATGTGCATCTGCGCCAGAAGCAGTGTGCCTGGCCGGCCTACCAGACGGTGGGCGAGGTCGGCTCCAACCGGCTGCTGATGGGCACCTCGCTGCTGGCGATGATGAGCGCCAGCGACGATCCTGCGCTGCAGTTGCTGTCGGCCGTGCGCTTTGCCCATGAGCGCGTGCCCAAGGCGCCGCCGGTGGCACTGCACAGCACCATGCCGCCGCGCCGCGGCAAGATCCGCATCGGCTACTTGTCGGGCGACCTGCACATGCATGCGGTGGGCCTGCTGACCCCGGAACTGTTCGAACTGCACGACCGCGAAAAATTCGAGGTCTGGGCCTTCTGCTGGACGCCCGAGAGTGACCAGCCGCAGCGCAAGCGCATCGTCAAGGCGATGGACCAGGTGGTGCGCCTGGCCGGCGTGGACGATGCCACCGCCGCCCGGCTGATCGCCGAGGCCGGCATCGATGTGCTGGTCGACCTGCAGGGCCTGACCAGCGGCGCCCGCCCGGCCATCCTGGGCCACCGCGCCGCGCCGGTGCAGATCAGCTACCTGGGCCTGCCAGGCACCTCCGGCCTGCCCGGGGTGGACTGGATCCTGGCCGACCACTACGTGATGCCGCCCGAGCTGGAGCCCTACTGCACCGAGAAACCGATCCGGCTGCCGCACTGCTACCAGGTCAGCGACCGCCAGCGCGAGGTGGCGCCGCGCCCGGTGCGCGCCACCTACGGCCTGCCCGAGGACCGCTTCGTCTACTGCTCGTTCAACAACAACTTCAAGTTCACGCCCGAGATCTTCGGTGCCTGGATGCGCATCCTGCAGCAGGTGAAGAGCAGCGTGCTGTGGCTGCTGGCCGACAACGACACCGCGCGCGAGAACATGCTGCGCCAGGCCGATGACCACGGCGTGGCCCGCGACCGACTGATCTTTGCGCCGCGCGTCGCGCCGCCCGAGTACCTGGCGCGCTTCCAGTGTGCCGACCTGGTGCTGGACACCTTTCCCTACAACGCCGGCACCACCGCCAGCGATGCGCTGTGGATGGGCACCCCCATCGTCACGCTCAGCGGCCGCAGCTACATCTCGCGCATGGCTGGCAGCCTGCTCACCGCGGTGGGCCTGCCGGAACTGGCCACCACCACGCTGGCCGACTATGAGCGCCTGGCGGTCACGCTGGGCCGCCAGCCGGCGCGGGTGGCGTCGTACAAGCGCTACCTGGCCGAGTCCGGCCGCAGCTCGCCGCTGTTCGATCTGCCGCGGCTGGTGCGCGACATCGAGGCCGAGTTCGAGCGCCTGGCGCTGGCCGCCCGGGCTTGAGCGCCAGGCACGACGGCCCACGCCCGATGACCTTCTGCTGACGCTGCAACGCCCAGCCCTGCCACGTGTCTGCCCGCGACGATCCCCTGCTGCATGACGACCCGGCCAGCGCCGGCTTGTCGGAAGACGCACTGGCGCAGGCCCTGGTCTGGCTGACCCGGCACCATGGCAACGAGCGGTCGGTCACCTCGTTGTTCGAGGGCCAGCAGGTCAGCGGCCCGGTGGGCCCGGACCAGGCGCTGCGCGCCCTGCGCGAGGCCGGCTACAACGCCGGCCTGGTGCAGCGGGCCATTGCCGACTTCCACGACCTGCTGCTGCCGGTGCTGCTGCTGCTGAAGAACGGCGACGCCTGCATCCTGGTGGCCCGCCGGCCGCAGCCCACCGGCCCGGTGCTCTGCACCGTGGTCATGCCCGGGCCCGACCCGCAGCAGGTGACGGCCACCGAGGCCGAACTCGGCGTCGAATACTCCGGCATCGCGCTGCTGGCCACGCCGCAGCAGCGGGCGGCAGCGCCAGCCGTCGGTGCCAACGTGGAGGAAGCGGCCCTGCTGCGTGACCCCAGCCAGCACTGGCTGTGGGGCACGATGCGGCGCTTCATCCCTTACTACCGGTCGGCGCTGCTGGCCGCGCTGCTGAGCAATCTGCTGATGCTGGTGACCGGCATGGTCACCTCGGTGGTCTACGACAAGGTCATCCCGCACCAGGCCTTTGCCACGCTGTGGGCGCTGGCGGCGGCCGGTGGCCTGGCGCTGGTGTTCGACCTGACGGCGCGCCAGCTGCGGGCCTACCTGATCGACCTGGCCGGCAAGAAGGCCGACCTGCTGGTGGGCACGCTGCTGTTCCGCCAGAGCCTGGGCGTGCGCATGGAGCACCGGCCCGAGTCGGCCGGCGCCTACTCGCACATCGTCAGCCAGATCGAGATGGTGCGCGAGTTCTTCTCGTCGGCCACGCTGTCGGCGGTGTCCGACCTGCCGTTCATCTTCATCTTCATCGCGATGACCTTCCTGATCGGCGGTCCGCTGGGCTGGGTGATGGTGTTCGCGGTGCCGATGATCCTGGGCCTGACCTGGCTGATCCAGGCCTCGCTGCGCCGCTCCACCACTGCCCACATGCAGCAGCATGCCGACCTGCACGGCCTGCTGGTCGAGGCGGTGGAAGGCATCGAGGACATCAAGGCCACCGGCGCGCAGGGCCGCTTCCTGCACCACTACGAGCAGACCACCGCTGCGGCGGTGCAGACGCAGCTGCGCTCGCGCCGCATCACCAGCCTGACGATGAACCTGTCCACCGTCACCCAGCAGCTGGTGACGCTGGTGATGCTGGTGTGGGGTGTCTACCTGATCGATGCCAAGGTTATCACCGGTGGTGCGTTGATGGGTGCGGTGATGTTCGCGATGCGCACCATCGCGCCGCTGACCTCCATCGTCATGCTGACCACCCGCTACCAGAGCGCACGCGCGGCGATGCGGGCGCTGGACCGCGTGATGCGCCAGCCCACCGACCGCGAGGCCGGCCGCAGCTACATCCCGCTGCGCCAGCTCAGCGGGCGCATCGCGCTGCACGAGGTCGGCTTCTCCTATCCGGTGGCCGAAGGCCAGCAGGCGCCCAAGGTGCTCAAGGGCGTCAGCCTGAGCTTCGAACCCGGCGAGCGGGTGGCCATCCTCGGACGCATCGGCAGTGGCAAGTCCACCGTGCTGCGCCTGATCGCCGGCCTGTACCGGCCCGGCGAAGGCATGGTCGACGTCGACGGCATCGACCTGCGCCAGATCGACCCCAGCGACTTCCGTGCCGGCGTGGGCTATGTGCCGCAGGATTCGCGCCTGTTCAACGGTACGCTGCGCGACAACGTGCTGCTGGGCCGTGCCAGCGCCGACGCCGGGCGCCTGGCGGCCGTGGCCAAGCTCACCGGCCTGGCCCGGGTGGCTGAGAGCCACCCCCTGGGCTGGGACCTGCAGGTCGGCGAGTCCGGTGGCCTGCTGTCGGGCGGCCAGCGCCAGCTGGTGGCGCTGACACGCAGTCTGATCACCGAGCCCAAGATCCTGCTGATGGACGAGCCCACCAGCTCGATGGACGCCCAGAGCGAGGTGGCCTTCCTGCGCCAGCTGCGCGAGGCCGCGGCCGACTGCACGCTGGTGGTGGTGACCCACCGGCCGGCGGTGCTGGAGCTGGTGCAGCGCATCGTGGTGATCGACGCCGGCAAGGTGGTGATGGACGGCCCCAAGGCGGCTGTGCTGGCCGCGCTGTCCGGCGCCAAGCCGGCGGCACAGGCCGCGCCACCCGGCTCCCAGGCTGCTGCCGCCGCGCCGACCAACGTGCACCGCCACCCCAGCACGCAGCCGGCCGACAGCCGGGCTGCCGTCTAGCACCGGCACCGCATGGCCTTGCGCAAGACGCCCAACGACGGCCCCGCGCTGCAGCGTGAGGACTTCGCCTTCCTGAGCCCCTTGCAGGCGGCGCGGGAGACCGAGGCCGCCAGCGCGGCCACCTGGGCCGTCTACCTGATGCTGGCCGCGCTGATCTGCGGCCTGCTGTGGGCCGGGCTGTCGCAGGTGGACATGGTCACCCGCACCGACGCGCGCATCATCCCCGAGGGCCGCGAGCAGGTCATCGCCAGCCTGGAGGGTGGCATCCTGCGTGATCTGAAGGTGCGCGAGGGCGAGGCGGTGTCAGCCGGCCAGGCGCTGGCCTTGCTGGACCCGACCCGTGTCGAGGCCCAGCAGAACGAGAGCCGCGCCAAGCGCCTGGCGCTGCTGGCCACCGTGGCCCGGCTGCAGGCCGAGGCCACCGGTCAGCCGCTGCGCTTTCCGAAGGAACTGGATGCGCTGCCGGCGGTGGTGCAGGGCGAGACCGACTCCTACCAGGCCCGCCAGCGTGGGCTCAACGAGGCGGTGGCGGTCAACCACCGCAACCAGCGCCTGCTGGAGCGCGAGCTGGCGATGGCCGAGTCCATGGCCGCCAAGGGCCTGATGAGCGACGTCGAGGTGATGCGCCTGCGCCGCCAGACCAATGACCTGGGCCAGCAGACCCAGGAGCGCATCAACCGCTTCCGCCAGGACGCCAGCGCCGAGCTGGTGCGCACCCAGACCGAGCTGACCATGCTGGGCGAGCAACTGGTGGTGCGCGACGACATCCTCAAGCGCACCGTGCTCACCTCGCCGGTGCGCGGCCTGGTCAAGAACATCCGGCTCAACACGCTGGGCGGCGTGGTCTCGCCCGGCGCACCGGTGATGGAGATCGTGCCGGTGGGCGACAAGGTGCTGGTGGAGCTGCGCATCAAGCCGGCGGACATCGGCTTCATCCAGGTCGGCCAGAAGGTCGAGGTCAAGCTCACCGCCTACGAATACGCCGTCTACGGCAGCCTGCGCGGCAAGATCGAAACCCTCAGCCCCGACGCGCTGGGCGACGCCGAGCGCAGCACCACGCCCGGCACCGATGCCACCTGGTACCGCGCGCTGGTGCGCGCCGACCCGGGCACGCTCAATGCCGGCCGCAAGCCGTTGACGGTGTTGCCCGGCATGATGGGCTCGGCGGAGATCCGCGTCGGCCAGCGCTCGGTGCTGAGCTTCCTGCTGCGGCCGATGCTGCGCGCGCGGGAAGCCTTCACCGAACGCTGACGCGCCGGCCCGGCCCGGGACCACCGGGCCACGGCACGAAGAAGGCCGCTAAATCCCGCGTGAATCGGTCGATTGCCATCGACCGCCCCGGCGTCTACTTGAGCCCGAATCGCCGTGAATTCCGTCCTCGGGATTCACCGATTGTCGGAGCCCCTCGCCATGACCCACGCCATCCGCCAAGACCGCCTGCCCAGCCGCTGGACGCTGCTGCTGGCCGCCGCCTTGGCGGGTGCGGCCTGTACAGCACCCGTCCGGGCCGCCTGTGTGGACGAGGACAAGTTCGACACCCGCAACGGCGCGGCGGCGAATGCCGGCAGCGCCAGCGCCATCGCCGCCGCCGGCAACCCGCCAGCGCCGCGTGCGCTGCTGCAGGGCCTGGTACAGGACGCGCTGGCACGCAACCACGGCATCGGCGCCGCCCGCCTGCTGGCCGAGGCCGCACTGCAGGACATCGAGGAGGCCCGGGCCAACAAGCTGCCGCAGGCGTCCCTCACCGGCAGCGTCAGCCCCAGCCTGGGGTCCGGTACCGACGCCATCGGCAGCCAGGTGCAGGCACGGGCCGGCATCAACGTCGGCCAGACGCTGTTCGACGGTGGCCGTGGCGACCGCATCGTCGACTGGCGCCGCCAGCAGGCCGAGGCCGCGCGGCTGGGCCTGCTGTCAACGCAGGAGCAGATCACGCTGTCGACCACCTCGTTGGCCTTCGAGCGCAGCCGGTTCCGCATGCAGGCGGTGATCTATGGCCAGCATGTGCGCAAGATGGCCTGCCTGGTCGAGGCGCTGGACACCATCGTGGCCGCCGACAAGGGCCGCACGAGCGAGCTGGTGCAGGCGCGCAAGCAACTGCAGCAGGCTGAACTGCAACAGGTGCAGGCCATGTCGCAGGCGCGGCAGGTCGAGGCCAAGCTGCGCCGCATGGTCGGCGACGGCCTGCCTGGCACCGAAGGCATGGGCACGCTGCTGCTGACCGTGCCCGAACTGCCCGAGGTGCTGACCGCGGCCGAGCGCGCCAGTGACATCGCCCAACTCGACGCCAATGCCCTGGCCGCCAAGGAGATGGCCCGCGTCATCGAGGCCGGCACCCGGCCGCAGGTGAGCTGGAACGTCGGCGGCAGCGCCAACGTGGCCGCCGGTGGCGGCAATCCGCGCACGGCCGGCCTGTCCGCCGGCGTGACCGTCAGCATCCCGCTGCTGAACCCGGCGATCGACTACTCGGTGCAGGCTGCACGCAAGCGGGCCGAGGCCATGGCGCTGCAGCGCGCCGACGTGTTGGAGGCGCGCCGCCAGCGCATCGTGGAAGTGCACGAGCAGGCCGGCGCCGCCTTCGACCGACTCAAGCGTGTGGGCCTGGTGCTGCACGACAGCGACCGGCTGCGCAACTTCACGCTGCAGCAGTGGCAGCAGCTGGGCCGGCGCTCGCTGTTCGACGTGATGGCCGCCGAGGGCGACCACTACAACCTGCGCGTGCAGTACATCAACGCCCTGCATGACGGCCAGCAGATGAACGCCACGCTGCTGTCACTGGGCACCGGCCTCGGCCAGTGGCTGCGATGAGCAGCACAGAACCTTTTCCCATCCCGAACCCTGCCGTCGATCCCGCGCACGGCCTGCAAGGAGCATTCATGCTGAACAACAAGTCCATCCTCGTCACCGGCGGCACCGGCTCGTTCGGCAAGGCCTTCGTGCACACGCTGATCCAGCGCTATCCCGGCGTCAAGCGGGTGGTGATCTATTCGCGCGACGAGCTCAAGCAATTCGAGATGGCGCAGACGCTCAACGAGCGGGTGCATCCCGGCATCCGTTATTTCATCGGCGACATCCGCGACCAGGCCCGCCTGACCCGCGCGTTGGAGGGCATCGACGTGGTGGTGCATGCCGCCGCGCTCAAGCAGGTGCCGGCCGCCGAGTACAACCCGTTCGAGTGCATCAAGACCAATGTGCTGGGCGCGCAGAACCTGATCGAGGCCTGCCTGGATACCAAGGTGCAGCGCGTGGTGGCCCTGTCCACCGACAAGGCAGCTGCGCCGATCAATCTGTACGGCGCCACCAAGCTGTGCTCGGACAAGCTGTTCGTCGCCGCCAACAACATCAAGGGCAGTCGCGACCTGCGCTTCTCGGTGGTGCGCTACGGCAACGTGATGGGCAGCCGTGGCTCGGTGGTGCCCTTCTTCGTGGACAAGCGCAGCTCCGGCGTGCTGCCGATCACCGACCCGACGATGACCCGCTTCAACATCTCGCTGCAAGAGGGGGTGGACATGGTGCTGTGGTCGCTGGAGAACGCCTGGGGCGGTGAGATCCTGGTGCCCAAGATCCCGTCCTACCGCATCACCGACGTGGCCGAGGCCGTGGCCCCCAACGCCGAGCAGCGGGTGGTGGGCATCCGCCCGGGTGAGAAGATCCACGAGGAGATGATCACCGCCAGCGACAGCCCCAACACCGTGGACCTGGGCGCTTACTACGCCATCCTGCCCAGCGGTGGCGACTACAGCGTGGACGACTACTGCCACCGCACCGGCGCCACGCGGGTCAAGCCCGGCTTCTCCTACGACAGCGGCAGCAACAATGATTTTCTCAGCGTGCCGCAGCTGCGCGAGATGATCTCGGCGCAGGTCGAGCCGCTGCAGCAGCACTGAGGGGAGGGCGGCCATGGCCTTCATTCCCTACAGCCGGCAGAGCATCACCGAGGCCGACATCGCTGCCGTCACCGCGGTGCTGCGCTCGGACTTCCTGACTCAGGGCCAGGAGCTGCCGGCCTTCGAGGCGGCCTTTGCCCAGGTGCACCAGGTGGCCCACGCGGTGGCCGTTACCAACGCCACGGCAGCGCTGCACCTGGCCTGCCTGGCGCTGGACATCGGCCCCGGCACGCGGGTGTGGACCAGCCCGAACAGCTTTCTCGCCTCGGCCAACTGCGCGCGCTACTGCGGCGCCGAGATCGACTTTGTCGACATCGACCCGGCCAGCGGCAACCTGAGCGTGGCCGCGCTGGCCGCCAAGCTGGCTGCCGCCCAGGCCGCTGGCCAACTGCCGCAGCTGCTGATCCCGGTGGACTTCGCCGGCCTGCCCTGCGATCTGCGCGAGATGCGTGCACTGGCCGATCGCTACGGCTTCAAGATTCTGGAAGACGCCTCGCATGCCACCGGCGCCAGCTACCAGGGCCGGCCGGTGGGCGCGGCCTGGGCCGACGCCACGGTGTTCAGCTTCCACGCCGTCAAGATCGTCACCACCGCCGAGGGTGGCATGGTCACCACCCAGGACGCCGCGCTGGCCGACCGGCTGCGGCTGCTGCGCTCGCACGGCATGGTGCGCGAAACCGCACTGCTGCAGGAGCCGGCCGACGGCCCCTGGTACTACGAGCAGCAGAGCCTGGGCTACAACTGCCGCATGACCGAGTTGCAGGCGGCGCTGGGCCGCTCGCAGCTGACCCGTCTGGCGGCGATGCATGCGCGCCGCGTCGCGCTGGCCGACCGCTACGACCGACTGCTGGCCGACCTGCCGCTGCACACCCCGGTGCGTGTGGCCGGCCGCCAGTCGGCCTGGCACCTCTATGTGGTGCAGCTGGATGCGGCCCATTTCGGCGCCCGGCTGGCCGAACAGCGGCTGCATGTGTTCAATGCGCTGCGCGAGGCCGGCATCGGCGTCAACGTGCACTACATCCCGATCCATACCCAGCCCGACTACCGGCGCCTGGGCTTTGCGCGCGGCGATTTTCCGGCCGCCGAGGCCTACTATGCCGGCGCCATCTCGCTGCCGCTGTACCCCGACCTGAGCGCGGCCGACCAGGACCACGTGGCCGAGGTGCTGCGCCAGGCGCTGGTGCCGGCCCCGGTGCCCTGCGGGGTGCCGGCATGAAGCTCGCCGTCATCCCGGCGCGCGGCGGCAGCAAGCGCATCCCGCGCAAGAACGTCAAGCCCTTTGCCGGCAAGCCGATGATCGCCTACGCGATCGATGCCGCCCGCGCTGCGGGCGTGTTCGACCGCATCATCGTCTCCACCGACGACACCGAGATCGCCGAGATCGCACGCGCCGCTGGGGCCGAAATCCCGTTCATGCGCCCGCCCGAGCTGGCCGACGACCACACCGCCACGCGCGAGGTCATCGCCCACGCCATCGAGGCCGGCCGTGCGCTGGGCTGGGCGGTGGACCAAGTCTGCTGCATCTACCCCGGCGTGCCGCTGTTGCAGCCCGCCGACCTGGCCGCCGCGCTGGCGCTGCTGGCGCCCGACCGCGCCGAGTACGTGTTCCCGGTGACCGAGTTCCCCTCGGCCATCCAGCGCGCACTGCGCCGTGCCGCCGATGGCCGCACGGCACCGTTCCACCCTGAATACACCCAGGTCCGCACCCAGGACCTGGAGCCCGCCTTCCACGACGCCGGCCAGTTCTACTGGGCCGCTGCCGGCACCTGGCTGAACGTGGCCAGCATCCACGGCAACGCGCGCACGCTGGTGCTGCCGCACTGGCGGGTGGTGGACATCGACACGCCCGACGACTGGGCGCGGGCCGAGGCGCTGTTTGCGGCGCTGAACCCGCCACCACGGGGCTGACCATGCGCCCGGCGCCGCGCATCGTGGTGCGTGCCGATGGCGGCGCCCGCCTCGGCTGGGGCCACCTCAAACGCTGCCTGGCGCTGGCCACCGCACTGCAGGCCCGGGGCGCCGAGTTGAGCTTCGTCACTCGGGGCGCCGAGCCCGGTGTGGCCGCGCTGTTGCAGGCCGCTGGCATCCGGCACCAGGTGCTGACTGGGCCGCTGGACGACCCCGCCCAGGATGCGGCCGAAACCCTGGCCGCCCTGCGTACCGCCACACCCGCCGTGCCGCCGGACATCGTGATCGTGGACCACTACCGGCTTGATGCCCGCTGGCACGACGCCATGCGCGCCGCCACCGGCGCCCGCATCGTGGTCATCGACGACCTCGCCGACCGGCCTCTGGCGGCCGACCTGCTGGTCGACCAAAACCCCTGCGACGACCATGCCGGCAAATACCGCAAGGTGCTGGCCGACGGCGTGCCGCTGTGCGGCGGGCCTGGCTTCGCGCTGCTGGCGCCGGCCTATGCCAGCCATGCCGGCGCAGTGCTGCACGACCCGCTGCAGACCATCGGCCTGTTCCTGGGCGCCAGCGACCCGGCGGGCCACACCCTGTGGGCGCTGCACGTGCTGCGCCAGCGCGCCGGCTGGCAGGGCGCGGTGCGGCTGGCCAGCAGTTCGGCCAATCCGGCGCTGGCGGTGCTGCACGCGGCCGTGCAGGCCGATGAGCGCCTCAGCCTGCAGGTGGACGCGCCCGACCTGGCCGACTTTTTTGCCGGCCTGGACCTGGCTCTGATCGCCGGCGGCGGCGCCCTGTGGGAATGCTGCAGCCTGGGCGTGCCGACGCTGGCCCTGGTCTGCGCCGACAACCAGCGCCAGTCGGTGCCCTGGGTGGCGGCGGCCGGCGCGGTGCAGGGCCTGGACGCCATCGGCCAGACCGCGGCCCAGGCCGCCGCCCTGGGCGACGCACTGCGGGTTTTGATCGCCGACGCCACCGCCCGGCAGCGGCTGGCCGGGCGCGCACGCCGCCTGGTGGACGGGCAGGGCGCTGCGCGTGTGGCCGACCGTGTGCTGGCGCTGCTGGCCGACCTGCCGTCGGCGGCTGAAGCCAGCCCGCCGCTGCAGCTGCGGCCGGCCACGCTGGCCGATGCCGAGCGCCTGTACGTCTGGCGCAACGACGCCGGCACCCGCGCAGCCAGCCACCACGACGCCCCGGTGGCCTGGCCCGACCACCTGGCCTGGCTGAGCGCCACGCTGACCAACCCGGCGCGCGCGCTGTGGGTGGCCTGGCGCGGCGACGAGGCGGTGGGCACGCTGCGCGCTGACACGCCGCCCGGCGCGGCGCAGACCACCCTGTCCTGGACCGTGGCGCCCGACCAGCGCGGCAGCGGCCTGGGCCGTGCGCTGGTGCAGCTGGCCGCCCACCATTGGTCCGGCGCGCTGCATGCCGAGGTGAAGGTGGGCAACACCGCCTCGGTGCGTGCCGCCGAGGCGGCCGGCTTCCGGCTCGACGCCGAGGTCGCTGGCACGCTGCACTTCAGCCGCCCGGCCCTGACCCCGGTGAACACGGCCCGCTGAACCCGGCGCGCTGCCGGTGGCGGCGGAGAGGGCGGCAAATCCGGTGCTTTTCAGGCGCTCGCCCCGGTGGGCCTGGCCGCATCATGGCTGCATTCATGGTGACTGTGCCGGCCCGACCCCGGGCCGCAGCCGGGTCACCACCACGCCAGCCGGAGAGCGACTTGAGGATCGGATACCTGGACATCGACCGCCTGCAGCGGCCCTACCTGATCGCCGAGATGTCGGGCAACCACAACCAGTCGCTGGCGCGGGCGCTGGCCATCGTCGACGCCGCCGCCGACGCCGGGGCCGACGCCGTCAAGCTGCAGACCTACACCGCCGACACCATGACGCTGGACTGCGACGCGCCCGGCTTCGTGATCGAGGACCCGAACAGCCTGTGGGCCGGCCGCCAGCTGCACGCGCTGTACCACGAGGCCCACACGCCCTGGGACTGGCATCGGCCGATCTTCGAGCGTGCCGCGGCGCGGGGCCTGCATTGCTTCTCGACGCCGTTCGACGAGTCGGCGGTGGACTTTCTCGAAACGCTGGACGTGCCGGCCTACAAGATCGCGTCCTTCGAATGCACCGACCTGCCGCTGATCCGCAAGGTGGCGGCCACCGGCAAGCCGATGATCATCTCCACCGGCATGGCCACCCTGGCCGAGATCGACGAGACCGTGCGCACCGCGCGCGCCGCCGGCTGCAGCGACCTGGTGCTGCTCAAGTGCACCAGCACCTACCCGTCGACACCCGAGAACACCAACCTCAACACCATCCCGGTGCTGCGCCAGGCCTTCGGCTGTGCCGTCGGGCTGTCGGACCACACCATGGGCTGCGGCGCCGCGGTGGCCGCGGTGGCGCTTGGCGCCACGGTGATCGAAAAGCACTTCACGTTGGCCCGCGCCGACGGTGGTGTGGACTCGACCTTCTCGCTGGAGCCGGCCGAGCTGCGCCTGCTGCGCACCGAGACCGAACGCGCCGCGCTGGCGCTGGGCGGCGTGGTGTTCGGCGGCACGGCGGCCGAGCAGAAGTCGCTGGCCTTCCGCCGCTCGCTCTACATCGCCCGCGACGTCGTCGCCGGCGAGGTGCTGACGGCCGACAACCTGCGCGCCATCCGCCCCGGCTTCGGCCTGGCGCCCAAGTACCACGACGTGGTGATGGGCAAACGCGTCAACCGTGCGCTGAAGGCTGGCACACCGCTGGCCTGGGACCATGTCGGCTGAGACGCCGCCGCCGCCGGTGCGGGTGGCGATCATCGGCTGCGGCCTCATCGGCAGCCGCTGGGACATGGCTGCCGCCACCACCGTGGCCGGCGCCACGCCGCCGTCACTCACCCATGCGGCGGCCTTCAGCCGCCAGGCGCAGGCGCGCATCGTCGGCTTCTGCGATGCCGACCTGGGCAAGGCCGAACAAGCCACCGCCGCCTGGCGGTGCGGCCGGGCCTTCGCCGACCCCCGCGCGCTGCTGGCCGCCGAGCCGGTGGACCTGGTGGTGGTGGCCACGGCCAGCACCGAGCGCAGCAGCGTGATCGAGGCTGCACTCGCCGCCGGCGTGCGCACCCTGGTGATCGAAAAACCACTGGCCACGACGCTGGACGAAAGCCGGCACCTGGTGGCTGCGCTGGAAGCGCATGGCGCGGTGGCGCTGGTCAACTACCTGCGGCACTGGGATCCGGCGCTGACGGCCCTGCGTGCGCGCGTCGCCGCGGGTGAGATGGGCCGGCTGCAGCGCCTGGTGGGGCTGTACGGCAAGGGCCTGTCCAACAACGGCTCGCACATGATCGACCTGGCCGGCCTGCTGACCGGCGCACAGCCGGTGAAGGTGCGCGCGCTGGGCTCGCCGCTGCCGGCCGACGAGGCCGCCTGGAGCCAGGGCAGCGACACCGCGCTGGACGCCCAACTGCTCTACCGGCAGGCCGACGGCACCTTGCTGCAGCTCGACCTGCTGGCCACCGACGCCAGCGCCTACAGCTGCTTTGAGCTCAAGCTGATCGGCCGCGGCGCGCAGTGCGAGATCCGCCATGGCGGCCGCACGCTGGACTGGCTGCCGGTGGCCGACGACCCCGACTTTGCCGGTTACCGCATTCCCGGCGCACGCCAGTCCCTGCCGGGCGGCACGCTGCAGGCCATGGACGCCATGGCTGCCGAGGCGCTGCAACTGGCCCGCCGCGAGATCAGCCGTGCCCACTGCGACGCCCGCACCGCCCTGGCCACGGCCAGCGCGGTAGAGGCCATCCGCCAGTCGGCGCGCGAGGGCGGCGCCTGGCTGACCCTGGACTGAATCCCCCTCGACCTTCGACCTTCGGACAAGGACAACGACATGACCCACCGACCCCTCGCGATCCACGGCGGCAAGCCGGTTCGCACCACGCCGTTTGCCCTGCGCCGCACCATGGGTGATGCCGAAAAGCAGGCCGTCATCGAGGTGATGGACAGCGACAAGCTGTCGGAATTCTTCGGCAGCCCGGGCGACCAGTGGCTGGGCGGCCCGCAGGTCAAGGCCTTCGAGCGCAAGTGGGCCGAGGGTTACGGCTTCGCGCATGCGATCTCGGTCAACTCCTGGACCACCGGCCTGCAGACGGCCGTGGGCGCGATCGGCATCGAACCAGGTGACGAGGTGATCGTCTCGCCCTACACCATGTCGGCCAGCGCCACCGCCATCCTGTTCTACGGCGGCATCCCGGTGTTTGCCGATGTCGATCCGGCCACCTGCAACATCAGCGCCGAGACGGTGCGCGCCTGCATCACGCCGCGCACCAAGGCCATCCTGGTGGTGCACATCTTCGGCCAGGCGGCCGACATGGATCCGCTGATGGCGCTGGCCCGGGAGCATGGCCTGAAGGTCATCGAGGACGCCGCCCAGGCGCCCGGTGTGCACTACAAGGGCCGGCCGGTCGGTGCCATCGGCGACATCGGCGGCTTCAGCCTCAACTACCACAAGCACATCCACACCGGCGAGGGTGGCATGCTGGTGACCAACGACGACGCCCTGGCCCTGCGTTGCCGGCTGATCCGCAACCATGCCGAAAATTTCATCGAGTCGCAGGGCATCGAGGACCTGGGTAACCTGATCGGCTCCAACTACCGGCTGACCGAACTGCAGGCCGCCATTGGCCGCGTGCAGCTCGACCGCCTGCCCGGCTACCTGGCGCACCGCCAGCGCCTGGCCGCGCACCTGAGCGCCCGGCTGCAGGGCCTGCCCGGCATCACGCCGCCGGCGGTGGTGCCCGACGCCGAGCACGCCTACTACGTCTACCCGCTGCGCTACGACGCCCGGGCCACCGGGGTGTCCCGCACGCGCTTCGTGCAGGCGGTGGCTGCCGAGCTGCCCAAGCCCGGCCATGTCGAGCAGACGGTGCTGACCGAAGGCTATGTGCGGCCGCTCTACCTGGCGCCGCTGTACCAGCGCAAGATCGCGCTGGGCCGCCACGGTTTCCCCTGGAGCGTGAATCCCGGCGTCGACTACCGCTACGACCAGGGCCTGTGCCCGGTGGCCGAGCGCCTGCGTGACGAGGAACTGCTGCTGACGCCGCTGGTGCGCGAGCCGCTCACCGAGCACGACATGGACGACCTGGCCGCGGCCATCGCCAAGGTGCTGGCGCATGCCGATCAACTTGCCGATGCGCCGACCGCGCGCCAGACCGATCAAACCACGACCGAGCCCCACCGTGAGCGCGCTGTCGCTGCTTGAGACCACCGACGCTGCGGCCTGGGATGCCCGGCTGTCGGGGTCGCCGCAGGCCACGGTGTTTTGCGGCACGCCCTTTCTGCAGGCGCTGGGTTGCCGCCATCGTCTGTACGAGGTGCGTGACGGCCAGCGTGTGCTGGCGCTGCTGCCGGTCACCGAGGACGACGCGGGCGAGCGGGTGCTGGCCATGCCGTTCACGCCCTACCAGGGCCTGCTGTTCCTGCACGCGCCGGGCACCGCCCATCGCCAGCGGGTGCTGGACGAATTCCGCATCGCCGAGTTCGTCGCCGCCGAACTGGCCACGCGCTACCGCGAGGTCCGGCTGTCGTTGTCCTGGCAGGTGCAGGACCTGCGGCCCTTTCTCTGGCACAACTACCACGCCGACGGCGCGCCGCGCTACCGCGTGACGCCACGCTACACCGCGCTGCTGCCGCTGGCCGGCCTGTCGGCCGACCGCTACCCGGCGCAGGTGCGGGCCTGCCGGCGGCAGGAATGGCGCAAGGCCGGCAGCCATGAACTGCGCGACGACATCGCGGTCGACGACTTTCTGCGCCTGTACGTCTCCACCTTCGAGCGGCAGGCGCTGGAGGTCGGCGAATCGCAGCTGGCCATCGTGCGCCGCATCACCGAGGCCGCGCTGGCCGGTGGCTGGGGCCGGCTGGCCGGCTGCAGCACGCCGCAGGGCCTGGCCTCGGCCACGTTGTTCGTGCACGACCACCAGCGCAGCTACTACCTGTTCGGCGCCAACGACCCGGCCCAGCGCAACAGCGGCGCGGCCACGCGGCTGATCTTCGACAATGTGTTCGATGCAATGCAGCGCGGCCTGGCCGAGGTGGACTTCGTCGGCGTCAACTCGCCGGCGCGGGGCGACTTCAAACTCAGCTTCGACCCCGAGCTCAAGCTCTATTTCGAGCTGCACCATGCGGCCGTCTGACGTCGCCGGCCCGCTGGCCTTGCCGGCGTTGGCCGGGCCGCTGGCCGTGGTCGCCCACGATGCCGGCGGCGCCGAGATCCTGAGCAGCCTGCTGCGGCGGGAGGGCCTGCTGCAGCGCCTGGACTGCCGCGTGGCGCTGGCCGGGCCAGCACAGGCGGTGTTTGCGCGCAAGCTGGACGGCCTGCCGACCTGCAGCGTGGCGCAGGCGCTGGATGGGGCGGCCACGCTGCTCTGTGGCACCGGCTGGATGTCGTCCTTCGAATGGCAGGCGATGCAGGATGCCCGAGGCTCGGGCATCCCCACCATCGCCTTCCTGGACCATTGGGTCAACTACCGGCCGCGCTTCGTGCGCGAGGGCCGGCTGGGCCTGCCCGATACCCTGTGGGTGGGCGACGAGTCGGCCCTGACCATCGCCGGGCGAGAACTGCCCGAGCGGCCGGCCACGCTGGTGCCGAACCCGTATTTCGCCGATTGCCGTGAGGCGCTGGCGGCGCTGGAGGCCCGGGCTGGTCAAGCACCGGCAGCGGCCGGCGGTGCCCGCGTGCTCTATGTCTGCGAGCCGGTGCGCGAGCCGGCGCTGCGCCAGTTCGGCAACGAGCGCCACCATGGCTACACCGAGGAGGAGGCGCTGGCCTTCGCCCTGGCGCAGCTGCCGGCGCTGCTGGGGTCGAGGGCGCAGCTGGTGCTGCGCCCGCATCCGTCGGAAGCGCCGGACAAGTACGACCGCCAGCTGGCCGCCTGCGCCTGGCCGGTGCGGCGCGGTGGCACGCTGCCGCTGCTCGACGAGGTGGCGGCCAGCGACGTGGTGATCGGCTGCAACAGCATGGCCATGGTCATCGGCCTGCTGGGTGGCAAGCAGGTGTTCAGCGCGATCCCGCCGGGAGGCGCGCCCTGCGTGCTGCCCCTGCCCGGCATCACCTTGCTGCGCGACCGGGTGCTGCAGGCCGCCTGACCTGTCCGCTCCCACGTCGCTGCGCGCCTGCCCCCCTGATCAGACGAAGCTGCGCAGGGACTGGGCCGTGCCCAGGCGTTCGGCGAAGGCCGCAAACTGCCAGCGCCGGAAGCGCTGGTATTCCACCGGGTCACCGGCCAAGCGTGCGGTCAGACGCAGGATTTCGTCCACGTCGGCCCGCGGCACCAGTTGCGGGTCGACCGTGGCGGTCTCGCGCTGCGTCATCGCTGTCACCACCGGGTTGAGGATGGGGATGGCGCGGGTCAGCAATTCCAGCGCACCCGAGGTGGGGGCGTCGTACATCAGACACAGGTCGCAGGCCTGCGCAAACTCGACCATCGAGCCTTGCAGGCCCTCGAGCAGCGGCCCGGCGGCCAGGCCGGCGTCCTCCACCAGGGTGCGCACCAGCGTCTGACCGGGGCGCGAGCGGATCTTGAGCACCAGGCCCTGGGCCTGGCACCAGGCCACGATGCGGCGGATGCCGTCACCATAGTCGCGGTAGTTCACCACCGGCACGCCCGACAGCGCGGTGCCGTTGAGCAGCAGGCCCACGGTGCGCAGCGCGGCGGTGGGGCGGCTGTCGTAGTGCAGCTGGGTCGGCAGCTCGATGGCGAACTGCGGTAGCCGCCGGCCGTCGGCGTCCTGCACACCTTCGCCTTGCATCGGGTGGTGCAGGGCGGTGGCCTGGCCGTAACGGTAGTCCAGGTCGGGTGAGGTCTTGGAGTGCGGCAGCACCAGCACCGGACGCTGGTGGCGGTGGGCAAAGGCGATCAGCGGGCCGTGGTAGTCGGCATCGTGGTCCGACAGCAGCAGGCGCGACGGTGGGTGCGCACCGGCCTGCTGTTCGAGCAACTGATCAGTGAGCAATTGCGCGCGATAGACCTCGCTGATCTGCTGCACCTGGCGGGCCCGGTAGGCCGGTGCAGTGATCCAGCGCGCCAGCCAGGCGTCCAGCGTGGGCGCCAGCGCGGCGGTGGCCTGGTCCAGGCGCGCCAGCAGCTCGGGCGTCAGCTGGGGTTCCAGCGCTGCGGCGGCGCCGGGCGCGATGGTGTGCTGCGAATCCAGCGGCACGTCCCAATACTTGGCCTTCACGCGCACCACCGGCTTGCCGGCGGCCTGCAACTCGGCACTGAAGTGCGGCGCGTCGTACATGCAGGTGGGCAGGTGCGCCAGCACATAGTCGCCGGTGGCCGGCAGGCTGCCCGGTGTGAGCTGGGGCACCACGGCATTGGGCGCGTTGGGGTTGCGGTGGTTATAGGCCTGAAAGGGCAGGCCGCTGCGCATCAGCTGCTGCACCAGCAGCAACCCCGGCACGAAGGACGGGAAGTAATAGGTCTGAGCGTTGTCGCACACCGGCACGTGGCAGCTGCCGCCCGCCAGCGCGTCGGCGATGGCGTCGGCGCGGGCCTCGAACATCGGGCCAAACCATTGCAGCGCCATCTGCAGGTAGTACAGGCTCAGGTGCTGCCAGCCCTGCAGCGTGCCCTCGGGCATCTCGGCGCGCAGCACGGCTTCGAGTTGGGCTTCGACGGCATGGACCTCGCGGTGCGCGGCGTCGTTGCGCTCGCGGTAGCCGGGGCCATCGTTCCAGGTGATGCAGCGCAGCGGGCCGATGCGTTCGGCGGCGATGCGGTCGACCAGCGTCGGGTCGAACAGCAACAGCTGCGGTTGGTCCAGACCGGCCGCGATCTGCCGCACGGCGGGCAGGTCGCTGGTGTTGAAGATGACGATGCTGGGCTTCATGGCGTGCGCAAAGTCTAGGGAGGTGCCGGCGCCGCCAAGCGCCGATCTGCGTGGTCAGGAAGGTGCTGTTCGGGGCCTCGGCGCGGCGCCGGCGCCGCATGATGCCGGGGCACTTGGAGGCCCTGTACATGCAATCGACCCTCGAATCCCCTGTTGCCGCGACCAAACCGCCCCTGCCCGAACTGGATTCGCTGCGCATGGACGCGGTGATGAACTTCGCCACCCACAAATACTGGGGCGTCAGTGATCCGGTGCGTTTCAAGGCCCTGATGGACGAGGCCCGCAGCCTGGTGGTGTCCGGCCATTTCCTGGGTGACAACCTGTTCACCTGGGGCCGCAACAACTCGCTGTTCGAGGACAAGCCCTTCCGCACCGCCTGGGAGAGCAATCTGCAGAACGACGCCGACCAGGCGATTGCCTGGCGCCGCTACATCCTGGCCTGCGCGGCCTTCCACTGTTCGCAGCTGGAGGGTGATTTTGTCGAGTGCGGTGTCTACACCGGCACCGGCATCAAGACGGTGATGGACTACCTGGGCGGCCCAGCCTTTCCGCGCACCTTCTGGGGCTACGACACCTTCGACTACAACCCGGTGGCCGGCCACAAGTTCGCCGGCCAGGAAGAAGGCTTCTTCGAGAAGGTGCAGCAGCGCTTTGCCGATTACCCGCAGGTGCGTTTGGTCAAGGGTTTCATTCCCGAGTCCTTCGTGCATGGTTGCCCGGACAAGGTGGCCTACCTGCACATCGACCTCAACAATGCCGAGGGCGAGCTGGCAGCGCTGGAGGTGCTGTTCGACCGCCTGGTGCCGGGCGGCATGCTGATCCTGGACGACTACGAGTGGGCCGGCGTCTACCGCGCCCAGAAGCAGGCCGAGGACCCCTGGTTCGCCGCACGCGGCTACCGGGTGTTCCCCCTGCCCACCGGCCAGGGCTTCGTGATCAAGCGCTGAGCAGGCCCCGCGCCGCTCCTTCACCAACGGGCCCGCGGGCCCGTTTTGCATGCTGCGGGCCCTCGGGCCCGCTTTGTTTTTGCCGCGTCGACCGCAGCGACCTGGCCACCGGGCAAGAAAAAGGGGCTGCGGTGTGCACCGCAGCCCCTCCAGGCCTGGGGCCGCCCCACCGGTCACCCGGTGGGGCGCCAACCCGCTTGATCAGATCAGCGGGCCGTTCTGGTGCTGCAGCAGTTCCTCGTCCAGCGACTTGTGCACCGGCAGCGCCACCGCCATGTCCGGGCTGGCCGCCGCCGTGGTCGACGGGTGGGCCGCAGCCGTGGCCGTCGGCACCAGGTCGGCGGGTGCGTCGGCCAGCAGGTCGCCGAGCTTCGGGGCCTCGGTGGCGGCCTTGGTGAACCACACGTCGGCCATCGCATGCTGCCCACCGTCGGCACTGGTGTACTTGGACACCATGCCGAGCAGGTTGCCGTGGTCGCTGCTGGTGCCGTGGGTGTAGTTCAGGTCCAGCGAGACCACGCCGACGTCGATCAGGCCCTTCAACTCGCCGGCATCCGTCTTGCCGTCGTGGTTGCCATCGACCCACACCTTCAGATCGGCGAACTGGGTGTCGTGCGCATCGATCTTGCCGTCGTGGTTGCTGTCGAGCTCGGCCAGCGCGTTGTAGCCATTGCCTGCACGCTGGCCATTGGACAGCTGCGTGGCCAGGCCGAACAGCTCGGTGCCGTCGTTGATCTTGCCGTCGTGGTTGCGGTCCATGGCCAGCAGGCCATCACCACCGCCCACCCAGCCGTACTGGTTGGCGTGGCCGGTGCCGGTGAGGTCGAAGTTCACCCCCTCGGCGGCCGAGCGTGTCTGGATGCCGTTGCCGTCCAGGTCCAGCACGATCGGTGTCACCGCCGTCAGCGCGTTGAGCTGGTCCTGGCTCATGCCGGCCGTCTGGCTGGTGGTCAGTGCCGCAGCCTGCGTGGCCGACATCGACGAGATGTCCTCGATCTCGAAGGCCGAGACCTGGTTGGACGACATGGCACCCAGCTGGGCCACGCTCAGGCCCGGGATCTGGCCCATCGTCAGTGCGGTGATGTCGGCGGTCTCCAGCCAGCTGATCTGGTCAGTGGACAGGCCGGCGATCTGAGACGAGGTGAAGGCCGAGACCTGAGCCGCCGTCAGCGCGTGGATGTCGGTGCTGGACGAGAAGCCCGCCAGTTGGGTGGTCGTCAGCGCCTGCAACTGGGCGTCCGTCAGTTCCGAGATGCGTGTCGGGCTCAGGGCATCCAGCTGGGCCGTGCTCAGTCCGATCATCTGCGTGCTGACCAGGCCCGCAAGCTGGGTGGCGCTCATCACCGCGATGGCATCGGTGCTCAGTGCGGCCATCTGGGCCGAGCTGAAAGCGGCCAATTGCTCGTCGCGCAGCGCGGCAAAGTGTGCCGTGTCGAGCGCCGTCACGTCGGCCGTGGTCAGCGCATGGGCTTGGGCGGCTGACAGCCCAGCCAGGTCCGCCGTTTCCAGGGTGCCGACCTGGCTGCTGGTCAGCGCAGCGATCTGCGTGGTGGTCAAGGCCTGGAACTGCACCGAGGTCAGCGCGTTCAGGTCATCGCTGCCCAGCGAGGCCAGCTGCGCGGTGGTCAGCGCCAACACCTGCTCTTCGGCCAGGGACTGCATCTGGGTCGAGCTGAGCGCGGCCAGCTGCGACGAGACCAGCGCACCGATCTGCGCCGAGCCCCAGCCCGCCAGCGCCGCGGTGCCGATGGCGCCGATGTCAGCGGTCTCGATCGCCCGCACCTGGGCCGAGGTCATCGCGCCCAGTTGCTCGGCGCTGAGCACCGACAGGTGCAGGGTGTCCAGCGCGGCGATGTCGGCGGTGGTCAGCTTGGCCACTTGGCTGGCGTACAGCGCGGCCAGGTCCTCGGTCTGCAGATTGGCCACCTGGTTGGCACTGAGGCCGGCGATCTGGGCGGTGGTCAGCATCTGGAACTGCGCGCTGGTCATCGAGTTCAGGTCGTCGGTGCCCAGCGACACCAGTTGCGCCGTGGTCAGGGCCTGCACCTGGGCTTCGCTCAGGTAGTGCACCTGGTCGGAGGTCAGCGAGGCCAGCTGGTTGGTGGTCAGCGCCGACATCTGCAGCGTCGTCAGCGAGCCCAGTGCCAGGGTACCGATGGCGCCGATGTCGGCACTCTCGATCGCCCGCAGCACGCTGGTGCTCAAGGCGGCCAGCTGCTCACCGCTGAGCGCGGCGATGTGGGCGGTGTCCATGGCGGCCAGATCGGCGGTGCCCATGGCGGCCACCTGGGTGGCCGAGAGCGCGGCCAGGTCGGCGGTCTCCAGATTGGCCACCTGGTTGCTGGTCAGCGCCGCGACCTGGGCCGTGGTCAACATGCCGAACTGGTTGCCCAGCAGCGCGTTGAGCTCGGTGGTGGACAGCGAGGCCAGCTGGGCGCCGGTCAGCGCCTGAACCTGGCTTTCACCCAGCAGCTGGATCTGGCTGGAGCTCAGCTGGCTGAGCTGCGCGGTGCTCAGCGCCACCATCTGGGCGGTGGTCAGGCTGGTGATCGCATTGGTGCTGATGGCGACGATGTCGGTCGAGGTGATGGCCGCGATCTGGTTCGTCGTCATGCCGCCGAGCTGCTCGGCGCTCAGCACGGCGATGTGGGCGCTGTCCATCGCGGCCACGGCCTTGGTGCTCAGCGCGGCCACCTGTTGGGCACTCAGCGCCATCAGATCGGCGGATTCCAGGTTGGCCACCTGGTTGCTGGTCAGCGCGGCCAGCTGCGCGGTGCGCAGGTACTCGAACTGGCCGGCCGTCAGCGCGTTGAGCGAGGCGGTGGCCAGCGTCGAGAGCTGGTTGCTGGTCAGGGCCTGCAGCTGGGTGTCGGCCAGGGCCTGCAGCTGGTTGGACGCCAGCACGCTGAGCTGGGCGCTGCTCAGCGCGGCGACATGGGTGGTGCTCAGGCCGCCGATGGCGTTGGTGGTGATGCCCACCAAGTCGGCGGTGGCGATGGCCATCACCTGGCTGGAGCTGAGCGCCGCCACCTGGTCGGCGCTGAGCACCGCGATGTGGGCGCTGTCCAGTGCGTTGATCGCCTTGGTGGTCAGCGCGGCCACCTGGGCCCCGGTCAGCGCGGCCAGGTCAGCGCTTTCCAGATTGGCGGCCTGGCGCGTGGTCAGGGCGCTGATCTGGGTGGTGGTCAGGATGGCGAACTGGCTGTCGGTCAGCGCATTCAGGTCCTCGGTGGCCAGCGACGCGATCTGCGTTGAGGTCAGCGCCAGGATCTGGCCATCGCTGAGCGCCTGCCACTGGTTGGAGCCGAAGGCCGACAGCTGGGCCGTCGTCAGCTGCGACATCTGCGTCAGCGTCAGGCTGGGCAGGGTGTTGGTGGCGATGGCACCGATGTCGGCCGACTCGATGGCGCGCACCTGATCGCTGGTCAGCGCGGCGAACTGCTCCGCGCTGAGCGTGGCGAAGTTGGCGCTGTTCATGGCCACGATGTTGGCGGTGGACAGGGCGGCGATCTGACCGGCGGTGAAGGCGGCCAGATCGGCTGTCTCCAGGCCATTGACCTGGGCCGAGGTCAGGGCCGCGATCTGCGCCGTGCTGAGCGTGGGCATCTGGTTGCTGGTCAGCCAGTTCAGATGGTCGCTGGCCAGCGAGCGGATGTTGGTCGTGCTCAGGGCGCGCAGCTGGGTGTCGGTCAGGGTTTGCAGCTGGTCGGACGTCAGGGACGCGACCTGCGCCGTGGTCAGCGCGGCGATCTGGGCGGTGGTCAGGCCGCCCATGGCGGTGGTGGAGATGGCGGCGATGTCGGTCGAGGTGATGGCCATCACCTGGGCGGTCGTCATCGCGGCCACCTGGTCATAGCTCAGCACGGCGACGTCGGCACTGTCCATCGCGGCGATGGCCTTGGTCGACAGCATCGCCACCTGCTTGCCCGACAGGGCGGCCAGGTCGGCGGACTCGAGGTTGGCCACCTGGTTGCTGGTCAGCGCCGCCACCTGGGCAGTGGTGAGGTAGCCGAACTGCTCGGCCGACAGCTCGTTCAGCGCGGCGGTGCTCAGCGTGGCCACCTGCGAGGTGGTCAGCGCGTTGACCTGCACGTCGCTCAGGGCCTGCAGCTGCGACGAGCTGAAGGTGCTGAACTGGGCGGTGGTCATCGCGGTGATCTGCGCGGTGGTCAGGCCGCCGATGGCGGTGGAGGTCAGCGCCACCACGTTGGCCGAGGCGATCGCGGCGAACTGCGTGGAGCTCAGGGCTCCCAGCTGCTCGGCGGTGATCACCGAGACCTGGGCGCTGTCGAGCGCGGCGATCGCCTTGGTGGTCAGCGCAGCCACCTGGCCGGCGGTCAGTGCCACCAGGTCGGCGGTCTCCAGGTTGGCGGCCTGGCGGCTGGTCAGGGCGGCAATCTGCGCGGTGGTCAGGATGGCGAACTGGCTGTCGGTCAGCGCGTTCAGGTCCTCGGTGGCCAGCGACGCCACCTGGGTCGAGGTCAGTGCCCGCACCTGGGCATCACTGAGCGCCTGCCACTGGTTGGACACCAGGGCCGACAGCTGGGCCGTCGTCAACTGGGCCATCTGGGTGGTGGTCAGGCTGGGCAGGGTGTCGGTGGCGATGGCCCCGATGTCGGCCGATTCGATGGCGCGCACCTGGTCGCTGGTCAGGGCCGCGAACTGCGTGGCACTGAGGGTGGCGAAGTTGGCGCTGTTCATCGAGACGATGTTGGCGGTGGACAGTGCGGCGATCTGCGCGGTGGTGAAGGCGCCGATGTCGGCGGTCTCCAGTCCGCCCACCTGGGCCGAGGTCAGCGCAGCGATCTGCGCGCTGGTCAGCACCGGGATCTGGGTCTCGGTCAGCCAGTTCAGGTGGTCAGTGGCCAGCGAGGCGATCTGCTCGGTGGTCAGCGACTTGAGCTGGCCGTCGCTCAGGGCCTGCAACTGGTTGGAGGTCAGCGAGGCGACTTGCGCCGTGGTCAGCGCGGAGATCTGGTTGCTGGCCAGGCTGGCCAGCGCGTCGGTGCCGATGGCCGCGATGTCGGCGGACTGGATCGCCCGCATCTGGTCGCTGGTCAGCGCGGCCAGCTGGCTGCCGCTGAGGGTGTTGACCTGGGCGCTGCTCAGGGCCACCAGGTCAGTCGTGTCCAGCGCACGGATGGCGGCGGTGCCCAGTGCGGCCAGGTCGCTGCTCTCGAGGCTGCCGATCTGGTTGCTGGTCAGCGCACCGATCTGGCCGGAGGCCAGCGAAGCGAACTGGTCGCTGGTCAGCGCGTTCAGGCTATCGGTGCCCAGCGCGGCCAGCTGGGTGGTGCTCAGGGCCCGCAGTTGCGCGGTGGTCAGCGCCTGCAGCTGGTTCGAGCCCATCTGGCCGAGCTGGGCCGAGCTGAGGGCCGACACCTGGGCGCTGCCCAGGCCGACCAGTGCGTCGGTGCTCAGGCCGATGATGTCGGTGGATTCGATGGCACGCACCTGGTCCGAGCTCAGCGCCGCCAGCTGCAGCGAGCTGAGCGCGGCGAGGTCGGCGCTGTCGAGTGCCACGATGTCCTTGGTCGACAGCGCACGCATCTGGGCCGTGGTCAGCGCGGTCAGGTCGGCGCTTTCGAGGTTGCCGATCTGGTTGCTGGTCAGCGCGGCGATCTGGCCGCTGGTCAGCGAGGCGATCTGGCCGCTGGTCAGCGCATTGAGGTCGTCGGTGGCCAGGGAGGCCAGCTGGGCGCCGGTCAGGCCACGCAGCTGCGTGGTGCTCAGCGCCTGCAGTTGCAGGCTGCTCAGCATGCTGAGCTGCGCGCTGGTCAGGGCGGACACCTGCAGCGAGGTGAGGCCGGCCAGGGCATCGGTGCCGATGGCGCCGAGGTTGGCCGACTGGATGGCGGTGATCTGGGTGCTGGTCAGCGCGGTGAACTGGTCAGAGCCCAGTGCCGCGAGGTGTGCGGTGTCCAGGGCCGACAGGTCGCGGGTGCTCAGGGCACGCAGCTGGGCTGAGGTGAGGGCGGCCAGGTCGACCGTCTCCAGCTGCGCCACCTGGTTGCTGGTGAGGCCGGCGATCTGCACGCTGCCCAGCATCTGGAACTGGTCGCTGCTCAGGGTGTTGAGGTCATCGGTGCTGAGCGAGGCCACCTGGGCCGCGGTCAGGCCACGCAGCTGGGCCGAGCCCAGCGCCAGCACCTGGTTGGACCCCAGTGAGGCCAGCTGGGCCGTGGTCAGCGCGCCGATCTGGGCGCCGCTCAGGCCGGCCAGCGCGTCCGTGCCGAGGCCGGCGATGTCGGCCGACTGGATGGCCCGCACCTGGGTCGAGGTCAGCGCGGCGAGCTGGTCGCTGTGCAGCACGGCGAAGTCGGCGCTGTCCAACGCGGCGATGTCCTCGGTGGACAGGGCGCGGATCTGGGCCGAGGTCAGGGCGGCCAGGTCGGCGGATTCGAGGTTGGCGATCTGGTTGCTGGTGAGTCCGCCGATCTGGACGGCGCTCAGCGAGGCCATCTGGTCACTGCCCAGCGCATTGAGGCTGGCGGTGGCCAGCGAGGCCAGCTGTGCCGTGCTCAGGCCACGCAGCTGCAGGCTGCTCAGCGCAGCCAGCTGGTCGGACGTCAGCGAGCCGAGTTGCGCGGTGGTCAGCGCATTGATCTGCGTGCTGCTCAGGCCGGCCAGGGCATCGGTGCCGATGCCGGCCATGTCGGACGAGGTGATGGCGCGCACCTGGGCCTGGCTGAAGGCGGCCAGCTGGGTCGAGCCCAGTGCGGCGACATGGGCGCTGTCCAGCGCGGCGATGCCCGTGGTGCTCAGCGCGACGATCTGGGCCGTGGTCAGCGCGGCCAGGTCGACCGTGTCCAGACCGGCGACCTGGTTGCTGGTCAGCGCGGCGATCTGGGCGCTGCCCAGCGCCTGGACCTGGGTGCTGGTCAGGGTGTTGAGGTCATCGGTGCCGAGCTTGGTGATCTGCGTGGCCGTCAGCGCACGCAGCTGGGCCGAGCCCAGGGCCTGCAGCTGGTCGGAGCCGAGCGCGTCAAGCTGGGCGCTGGTCAGCGCGGCCATCTGGACCGAGCCCAGGCTGGCCAGCGTGGCGGTGGCCAGGCCGGCCAGGTCGGCGGTCTTGATCGCGGCCACCTGGGTCGAGGTCAGCGCAGCGAACTGGGTCGTGCTCAGCACGTTCAGGTCGGCACTGTCCAGCGCGGCGATGTCCGCGGTGCCCAGGCTGCGCAGCTGCGACGAGCCGAGCGCGGCCAGGTCGGCACTTTCGAGGTTGCCGATCTGGCTGCTGGTGAGCGCGGCGATCTGGGCGCTGCCGAGCAGGCGGAACTGGTCGCTGGTCAGGGCGTTCAGGTCGTCGGAGGCCAGCGCGGCCAGCTGGGCGCTGGTCAGCGCCCGCAGCTGCTGCGAGGCCAGGGCCTGCAGCTGGTCGGTGGTCATCGCGGCCAGCTGGGCCGAGGTCAGTGCCGCCACCTGGTTGGCGGTCAGGCCGGCCAGCATGTCGGTGGAGATGCCCACGATGTCGGCCGACTGGATGGCCCGGATCTGGGCTGAGCTCAAGGCGGCCAGCTGGGCTGTGCTCAGCACCGCCAGATCGGCGCTGTCGAGTGCCACCATGTCGGCGGTGGTCAGGGCCCGCAGCTGGGTGGCGGTGAGGGCGGCCAGGTCGGCGCTCTCGAGGTTGGCCACCTGGTTGCTGGTCAGCGCACCGATCTGACTGGCGCTCAGGGCCTGGATCTGGGTCGAGCTGAAAGCGTTGAGGTCGTCGGTGCCCAGCGCCGCGAGCTGGTCGCTGGTCAGGCCACGCAGTTGCGCGGTGCTCAGCGCCTGTTGCTGGTCGGAGCTCAGCGCGGCCAGCTGGGCGGTTTTCAGCATGCCGATCTGCGCGGCGCTGAGGCCACGCAGCGTGTCGGTGCCGATGCCGGCGATGTCGATGGTCTCGATGGCGCGCAGTTGGGCCGAGCTCAGGCCGGCCAGCTGGCCGGACGACAGCACGGCGAGGTCGGCGCTGTCCAGCGCGGCGATGCTGGCAGTGCCCAGCGAGCGCAGCTGGGTCGAGGTCAGCGCGGCCAGGTCGGCGCTTTCGAGGTTGGCGATCTGGTTGCTGCCGAGGGCACCGATCTGGACACCCGACAGGGCCCGGAACTGGTCGCTGGTCAGGGTGTTCAGGTCATCGGTGGCCAGCGAGACGAGCTGGGCCGTGGTCAGCGCACGCAGCTGGGCCGAGCCCAGCGCCTGCAGCTGGTCCGAGGTCATCGCACCCAGTTGGGCCGACGTCAGCGAGACGATACGGGCTGTCGTCAAGGCCTGGATCTGCGCGACGGTGAGGGTGCTGAGGTCGTCGGTGCTCAGCGTGGTGACCTGCTCCGTGGTCAGCGAGCGCACCTGGGCCGAACCCAGGGCCTGCAACTGGTCGGAAGTGAGGGCGGCGACCTGGGCCGTGCTCAGCGCCGCGACCTGGTTAGAGCCGAGCGCGGACAGGGCACCCGCGCCGATGCCGACGATGTCGGCGGTTTCGATGGCGCGCACCTGGGCCGAGGCCAGGGCGTTGAGCTGGGCGGTGGTCAGCAGGGCCAGGTCGCTGCTGTCGAGCGCGGCGATCTGCTGGGTGGTCAGGGCGCGGATCTGGGTCGAGGTCAGCGCGACCAGGTCGGCACTTTCCAGGCTGGCGATCTGGCTGCTGCGCAGCGCGGCGATCTGGCCGCTGCTCAGCGACTGGATCTGGTCGGCGGTCAGCGCGTTGAGGTCGTCGCTGCCCAGCGTGGCGAGCTGGGCGGTGGTCAGGCCACGCAGCTGGGACGAGACCAGCGTCTGCAGCTGATCGGTGCCCAGGGCGTCGAGCTGGGCCGAGGTCAGCGCACCGACCTGGGCCGAGGTCAGGGCCGCGATCAGCGGCGTGCCGGCCGCCGCCAGATCGGCCGACTCGATGGCCCGCAGTTGCGAGCTGGTCAATGCGGCCACCTGGCCGGCGGTCAGGCTGGCCAGGTCATTGCTGTCCAGGGCGGCGATGCCGGCGGTGGCCAGCGAGCGGATCTGGGCCGAGCCCAGCGCGGCGAGGTCGGTGGTCTCCAGATTGGCGATCTGGTTGCTGCCCAGACCGGCCAGCTGGCCGCTGCTGAGCTGCTGGAACTGGCTTGAGGTCAGCGCGTTCAGGGCGTCGGTGCTCAGCGCGCCGAGCTGTGCGGCGGTCAGGCCGCGCAGCTGGCCGCTGCCCAGGGCCTGCAGCTGGTCGGAGTTCAGGGCCGACAGCTGGTTCGAGGCCAGGGCACCGATCTGGGCCGAGCCCAGGCCGACGATGGTGGACGCGCCGATGCCGGCGAGGTCGGCGGTGTCGATGGCGCGCAGCTGGGTCGAGCTCAGCGCGGCCAGCTGGGCGCTGCCCAGCACCGCGAGGTCGGCGCTGTCCAGCGCCACGAGGTCGTTGCTGGACAGGGCGCGGATCTGCGCCGAGCTCAGCGCGGACAAGCCGGTGCTGGCCAGGTTGCCGATCTGGTTGCTGCCCAGTGCGGCGATCTGGTTGCTGCTCAGCGCCTGGATCTGGGCACCGGTCAGCAGGTTCAGGGCATCGGTGCTCAGCGAGCCGAGCTGGGCGCTGCCCAGGCCACGCAGCTGGGCCGTGCTGAGGGCCTGCAGCTGGTCGGAGCTGAGGGCCGCCAGCTGGGCCGAGGTCAGGGCACCCATCTGCGCGGCGCTGAAGCCGCCCAGGCTGGCGGCGGCGATGCCGGCGAAGTCGGCGGTGTCGATGGCGCGCAGCTGGGTCGAGCTCAGGGCCGCCAGCTGGTTGGTACTCAGCACACCGAAGTCCACGCTGTCGAGCGCGGCGATGTCCTGGCTGCTCAGCGCCCGCAGCTGGGACGAGCCGAGGGCGGCGAGATCGGCGCTCTCCAGGTTGGCGATCTGGTCGCTGGTCAGGGAGGCGATCTGGGCGCTGCCGAGCAGGCGGAACTGGTCGCTGGTCAGGGTGTTGAGGGCGTCGGTGGACAGCGCGGCCAACTGCACCGCGGTCAGGCCACGCAGCTCGTTGGCGCCCAGCGCCTGCAGCTGGTCGGAGGTCAGGGCGCCGATCTGGGTGGTGCTCAGGGCAGCCACCTGGGCCGAGCCCAGGGCGGTCAGGAAGGTGCCACTGACGGCGGCGAGGTCGGTGCTGCCGATCGCGCGAAGCTGGGTTGACGTCAGCGCGGCCACCTGCTCAGGGGCCAGATTGGCCAGGTGCAGGCTGTCCAGCGCCGCGATGGCGGACGACGACAGGGCGCGGATCTGGGCCGACGACAGGGCGGCCAGGTCGGTGCTCTCGAGGTTGGCGACCTGGGCGCTGCCGAGGGCGGCCACCTGCGTGGTGCTCAGGGCCGTGAACTGGGCGGCGGTGAAGGCGTTGAGATCATCGGTGCCCAGCGCGGCAAGCTGTGCGCTGCCCAAGCTGCGCAGCTGCGCCGTGCTCAGGCCTTGCAACTGGTCGGCCGTCATCGCGCCGAGCTGGCTGTCGCTGAGGCTGCGGATCTGCGCCGTGCCGAGGTGGGCGATCTTGTCGGCGTCGAGCGTCGACACCACGGCGCTGTCGATCGCACGTACCTGCGTCGTCGTCAGCCCGGCCACCTGGGTCGCCGTCAGCGCGCCGAAGTGGGTGCTGTCCAGCGCGGCGATGCCGGTGGTGGTGATCGAGCGCACCTGGTTCGAGCCCAGGGCGGCCAGGTAGCTGCCGTCCACCGCATTCAGCTGGCTGGTGCTGAGCGCGGAGATCTGCGTGCTCTTGAGCATGCCGAACTGGTCCAGCGACAGGGCCGTCAGCCCGGTCGTGGCCAGCGTGCCGAGCTGGCTGGAGGTCAGGGACCGCACCTGCTCCGACACCAGGCCTTGCAACTGGCCGGCCGTCAACGCCCCGATCTGCGCCGAATTCAGGGCCGCCACCTGCGCCGTGCCGAGCGCCGCCACCTTGTCCACCGCCAGCGCCGCCAGGTCGCCGGTGGTGATGGCATTGACCTGGGCCGTGGTCAGCGCGCGCAGCAGCTTGGTGCCCATCGCGTCGAGGTCGGTGGCATCCAGGGTCGCCACGCCCGACACCGGGATGGCGCGGATCTGCGCCGTGCCCATCAGGCCGAAGTCGGCCGGGGCGAAGGCGCCGATCTGGCTGCTGCTCAGCGCGGCCATGCCCTTGGTGGGAATGACCGGGATCTGGGTGTCCGTCAGGGCTCCGATCTGGCTGATGCTGAACGCGGCCCAGTCGGTCGGGCTGAGCGCGGCAATTTCAGCCGTGGTCAGCGCGGCGATCTGGTCCAGGGTCAGGTTCGGGATGTTGGAGGCCATGTTGCGGATCCTTCGGCACGGGTTTCTCGGGCGGTGTTCGGTGGGGGCCGTCTGCGACGTGTGCCCTTGACGGGTCACAGACGACACCTTCGGCGCGTTCCTCGTCGGCTTATCGGGAGGCCTAGGGGCAACTTGAGGCTGAAACCGATCTGGGGGACAAACACCTGCCCTTTTCACGGTTCAACCCGAAGTCGGGCTCAAGTTCGGCACTGGCGCGCCGAAAACCCTGCGTTTGCCGCCTCTTATCCCGCTACAGGGCGCAGGGGCGGCCGGCACCATGGCGGGGCGCGGGGGCTTTCCCTCCGCGCCCTTGCCATGGCCGACGCCCAGGACCGCAACCTACCCGCTTCAGAGAAGAAGATCCGCAAGGCCCGCAGCGAGGGCCAGGTGGCGCGTTCGCGCGACCTGTCGCACCTGCTGGTGGTGGGCGCCGGCGGCGCGATCCTGGTGGCGATGCTGCCGCGGCTGGGCGACTGGCTGCAGCGCATCCTGGCCACCGGCCTGCGCTTCGACGTGCAGATGCTGGCCGAGCCCGGTGCCATGACCCAGCGCCTGGCCGAACTGGCCTGGGCCTGGCTGCTGGTGCTGCTGCCGCTGGGCGGCGTGGGCCTGGTGCTGACGCTGGGCGGCACGGTGGCCTCGGGGGGCTGGAACTTCACCCTCAAGCCGCTGGCGCCCAATTTCGGCAAGCTCAACCCCATTGCCGGCCTGGGCCGCATGGTGTCGGGCCAGCACCTGGGTGACCTGGCCAAGGCCTGCCTGCTGGCGCTGCTGCTGGGCCTGATCGGCGGCAGCTGGCTGTATTTCCACCTCGGCCAGTTCCACGACGCGCTGGCCATGCCGCTGCCGGTGGCGCTGGCGCACACCGGCCAGTCGCTGCTGGGCGGGCTGTCGCTGCTGATCATCGTGCTGGTGGTGTTTGCCGCGATCGACGTGCCGCTGCAACGCATGATGCTGATGAAGCGCCTGAAGATGAGCCACCAGGAGGCCAAGCAGGAGCACAAGGAGGCCGAGGGCAACGTCGAGGTCAAGGGCCGCATCAAGGCGCGCATGC
>Ga0208266_100154_pt1 | contig 31412 bp, 35 predicted proteins | sample LakWasMet67_HOW9_2_FD_183897 | JGI IMG/M metagenome (GOLD analysis project Ga0208266, IMG submission 183897) | Freshwater sediment methanotrophic microbial communities from Lake Washington under simulated oxygen tension - Sediment Metagenome... | ecosystem: Environmental > Aquatic > Freshwater >...
GACAAGTCCTTCCGCCTGGGCGAGACCGATCTGCCGACCCGGCTGCGCATCGAGGCCGAAGCGGCCGAGGCCGAACGACAGACCGCACGCGCCCGCATCGAGCTCGCAGCCGCCATCTCCGCATGGCGCCAGGCGCTCGGCTTGTTGCCGCAGTGAAGCCCGCCGCAGCGATGAAGCCAACCGACGCTCTACCGAACACCTCTTCCGGACATCACCCATGAAACCCTTCCACACTCTGGTCGCGATTCCTCTCGCGATCCTGATCCTGGCACCGACACTTGCGATGGCAGGCGACGGTCACGACCACGGCGAAGCCGCGCCCACGGCCACCGGCCCCGCCCTGCCCCGATTCGCCGCTGTGTCGGATCTGTTCGAACTGGTCGGCGTGCTCAATGGCAAGCAGATCACGCTGTACCTTGACCGTGTCGCCGACAACAGCCCGATCACAGAAGCCCAGATCGAGCTCGAGATCGGCGGCAAGAAGTTCAAGGCGGCCAAGCAAGGCACAGACGAGTTCGAAGTCGTGCTGGCCGAAGCGCCCAAGCCTGGCGTCCTGCCGATCACCGCCACGGTGAGCGCCGGGTCCGACGCCGACCTGCTGGCCGGCGAGCTCGACATCCACGAAGCCGCACACGCGGATGAGGCGCCCCATGCCCACTCGTGGAAGGAATATGCCGGCTGGGCGGCGGGAGGGGTCGCCGTGCTGGCGATCCTGCTGACGGTCGGTCGCCGTGTGCCGACGTCGCGCCAGACCCGTGTCGGAGGTGTTGAATGAAGCACGCTCGCATCCCTTTCAATGCTCGCCTGGCGGTGATCGCCAGCATCGCGCTGGTGCTGTTCGCGGTGCCTCTGGCCCGGGCCGGCGAGGGCCATGACCATGGCGACGGCGGTGCTGCACCCAGCGCCAATGGCCCGCAGCGTCTGCCTGACGGCAGCGTTTTCCTGCCCAAGCCGGCGCAGCGCCAGCTGGGTGTGCGCACCATGGCCACTGTAGAAGCCGAACTTCCGCGCTCGGTGGAACTCACAGGCAAGGTCCTGATGGACCCGAATGCCGGCGGCAAAGTGCAGCCGCTGAATGCGGGCCGCATCGAACCCGGCCCGCGCGGCCTGCCCAACCCGGGCCAGGCGGTGCGCAAGGGCGAGGTGCTGGCCTACGTGGTGCCATCGGCAGCACCCATCGAACGCTCCAACCAGTCGTCCCAGCTGGCCGAGCTGCGCGCGGCCAAGTCACTGGCCGACAAGCGTGTGGCTCGCCTGAAGGAACTGGCGGACACGGTGCCGCGCAAGGACATCGAGGCCGCAGAAAGCGAGTCCGCAAGTCTGGCCGAGCGCATTGCCGCGATCGGTGGCGGCCTGGCCACGCGTGAAGCCCTCGTGGCGCCCGTGTCCGGTGTCATCGCATCGGCCCATGCGGTGGCGGGCCAGGTGGTGGATGCGCGCGAGCTGGTGTTCGAGATCGTCGACCCGAGTCGCCTGCGCATCGAGGCGCTGGCCTTCGATCCTGCCCTGGCGGCGAATGTGGGCAGCGCCACGCTGTCCATCGGCAACCAGCGCGTGCCGCTGGAGTTCATCGGTGCTGCGCGCAGCCTGCGCGAGCAGGCGCTGCCGCTGGGCTTCCGCGCCCAGGGTGCTGCCCTCAACAACCTAGCCGTCGGCCAGCCGGTGCGTGTGTTCGTGCAGACCAAGGAGAAGGTCAAGGGGCTGGCGGTCCCGGTCGCTTCGCTGATGAAGAACCCCGCCAACCAGACCATCGTCTGGGTCAAGACCGCACCGGAACGTTTCGAACCGCGCACGGTCACCACCGAATCGCTGGACGGCATCAGCGTGTCGGTCACCGCCGGCCTGAAGGCCGGCGACAAGGTCGCCACCCAAGGCGCCACCTTGATCAACCAGGTGCGCTGACATGTTCAAGTGGCTACTCGACAACAGCCTCGGCAACCGGCTGCTGGTGATCATCGCCAGCGTCGTGCTGATGGCCTACGGCGCATTCACGCTGACGCGCACGCCAGTGGACGTGTTCCCCGACCTCAACAAGCCCACGGTGACCATCATCACCGAGGCCGGCGGCATGGCCGCCGAGGAAGTGGAACAGCTCATCACCTTCCCGCTGGAAACCACGATGAACGGCCTGCCGGGCGTGGAGACGATCCGCTCCACCTCGTCGGCCGGCCTGTCCTTCATCTACGTCACCTTCGACTGGAGCACCGACATCTTCCGCGCCCGCCAGCTCGTCAGCGAGCGACTCGCGGCGATGGAGGAAGGCATTGCCGAAGGCGTGCTGCCCCGCATGGGCCCGATCAGCTCGATCATGGGCGAGATCATGCAGATCGCGATCCCCGTGGACACCACGAAGATCAGCGCGATGGCGGTGCGCGAGTACGCCGACTGGGTGCTGCGCCCTCGCCTGCTGTCGGTTCAGGGCGTGGCGCAGGTCATCCCCATCGGCGGTGAGGTGCGGCAGTTCCAGGTGCAGCCCAATACCGTGCGCATGGCCGAACTCGGCATCACGCACGAGCAACTGGAAGCGGCGTTGAAGGGCTATTCCAGCAACACCTCGGGCGGTTTCCTGGAGCTGAACGGGCGTGAGTACCTGATCCGCAACCTGGGCCGAACCTCGTTGCTGGACGACCTGAAGAACCTGGCCCTGACATCCAAAGCGGGCCAACCGATCCTGATGCGTCAGATCGCCGAGGTAACTTTCGCTGCGGCCAACAAGCGCGGCGACGCCGGTTATGAAGGCCAGCCGGCCGTCATCCTGGGCATCCAGAAGCAGCCTTCGGCCGACACCATCGCGCTGACGCGGAACATCGAGGAAGCCCTCGCAGGCCTTAAGACATCGTTGCCCGCCGGCATGCAGGAGCCCAAGGTCACCTTCCGCCAGGCCAGCTTCATCGAGGCCTCGATCACCACGCTGCAGGGCAAGCTGATCGGCGCCTCAGTGTTTGTCGCGGTGATCCTGTTCTTCTTCCTCGGCACGCTGCGGCCGACGATCATCGCGTTGACGGCCATTCCCGTGTCGATCTTCATCACGGCCCTGGTCTTCCGGTACTTCGGCCTGTCGATCAACACCATGACGCTGGGCGGGTTGGCCATCGCCATCGGCGGCCTGGTGGACGATGCCGTGGTGGGTGTCGAGAACGTACTGCGCCGCTTGAAGGAAGACCGCGCCAAGCACCCGCACTCGCGCATCCACCCTCTGGAAGTGGTGGCGCACGCCACGATGGAGGTGCGCTCGGCGATCCTGTACGCCACAGTGATCATCGTGCTGGTATTCATCCCGCTGTTTGCGCTGCCAGGGCTGGAAGGCAAGCTCTTCGTGCCACTGGGCATCGCCTTCATCGTGTCTACGCTGGCCTCGTTGATCGTCTCGGTGACGGTGACGCCAGTGCTCAGCTTCTACCTGCTGCCGCGGATGAAGAACCTCGACCATGGCGACACGAAAGTGCTGCGCTGGTTGAAGTCGCGCTACCAGTCGACGCTGCAATCGGTGCTGAACGCGCCGAAGGCCGCGCTGGCGGCGGCCGGCGTGGCCGTGGTGGTGGCGGCAGCCGCGGTGCCGTTCTTTCCGACCACCTTCCTGCCGCCTTTCAACGAAGGCACGCTGCTGATCGGCCTGCGCCTGAATCCTGGTGTCACGCTGGCCGAAACCTCGGCGCTGGCGCGCCAGGCCGAAGTGCTGGTGAGCCAGGTGCCTGAGGTCACGCACGTCGGCAGGCGCAGTGGCCGCGCCGAACTGGACGAACACGCCGAGGGCGTGCACGTCAGCGAACTCGATGTGGGCCTGAAACCCACCGCCCAGTTGACGCGCACGATGGACGAAATCAAGGCCGACATCCGGGCGCGCCTGATCAACCTGCCGGCTGCGTTGGAAATCGGCCAACCCATCTCACACCGCATCGACCACATGCTCTCGGGTGTGCGTTCGCAGATCGCCATCAAGATCTTCGGCGAGGACCTGGACGCACTGCGTGGTCAGGCCGACGTGCTGCGTGCGAAGCTGGCCGCCATCCCCGGCATCGCCGATCTGCAGATCGAAAAGCAGGTGCTGGCGCCGCAGATCAAGGTGCGCGTGGACTACGCCGCCGCGGCCCAGTACGGCGTGCCCGCTCCTCAGGTACTGACCACGCTGCAGAACCTGGTCGAAGGCGAGAAGATCACCCAGATCGTCGAGGGCAGTCGGCGATTTGCGCTGGTGGTACGGCTGCCAGAGTCGGCACGCTCCGTGGAGGGCCTGGGCCAGATCCTGATCGAGACACCGAACGGCCGCATCCCGCTGTCGAAGATCGCGACCATCGAAGACGGCGACGGCCCGAACCAGATCAGCCGCGACGACGGCAAGCGGCGCATCGTGTTGTCGGCCAATGCGTCGGGCCGCGCCTTGTCGGAGATCGTGGCCGACATCCGCAAGGTGGTGGCCGAGACGAAGCTGCCCGAGGGCTACTTCATCACCCTGGGCGGCCAGTTCCAGGCGCAGGAGGAAGCCTCGCGCCTGGTCGGTCTGCTCAGCATCGTGTCGCTGACCTTGATGTTCGTGGTGCTCTACAGCCGCTACAAGTCCAGTGTGCTGGCGGCGCTGATCATGGTGAACATTCCGTTGGCGCTGGTCGGTGCGGTGCTGGGTTTGTGGCTCTCGGGCCAACCACTGAGCGTGGCCGCGCTGGTGGGCTTCATCACCCTGGCGGGCATCTCGGTGCGCAACGGCATCCTGAAGGTCAGCCACTACATCAACCTGATGCGCTTCGAGGGTGAGAACTTCGACCACAAGATGATCCTGCGTGGCTCGCTGGAACGTCTGAGCCCGGTGCTGATGACGGCGTTGGTCACCGCCTTCGCGCTGGCGCCTTTGCTGTTCGAGGCCGAGCAGCCCGGTACCGAGGTGCTGCACCCGGTGGCCGTGGTCATCTTCAGTGGCCTGATCAGTTCCACCCTGCTCGACACCTTCCTCACACCCGCGATGTTCTGGCTCTTCGGCCGCAAGCCCGCCGAAACGCTGATGGACAGCAAGGACGCCGAGGCACTTTGATCCCATCCCCCTGTCAACGCTTTCTAACCCCTGAAAGGACTCTCATGAAGACATCCACCCTCCTCGCTGCCCTTGCCCTGAGCTTGGCCGGCACGGCCTTTGCCGCCGGCGGCCACGACCATTCGCCCAAGCATGGCGGCGTGGTCGCCGAGGCCAAGGACATGGACTTCGAACTGGTCGCCAAGCCGGCCGCCATCCAGTTGCACCTCCGCGACCATGGCAAATCGGCTGACGTGTCCAAGGCCAGCGCCAAGCTGACGCTGTTGACCGGCACCGAGAAGCAGGAGGTCGAGCTGAAGCCTGCCGGCGACAAGCTCGAAGCGACCGGCAGCTTCAAGGTTGGACCGGGCACCAAGGCCGTTGCTGTCGTCACCGTGTCCGGCAAACCGGCGGGCACCGTGCGTTTCACGATCAAGTAAGGAACACCGCCATGGACCACTCCAGACTCCCCCAACGCAGAACCCTGTTGATCGGCCTGGCGGCAGTCGGGCTGGTCCCACTCGCCGGCTGCATGACCAAACCGATGCGCCCGGCCAACGCGGACGGCACCTACTGTTTTGCGATCGGCAAGTGGCACAGCCGCAAGCTCACCTGCACGACAGCGCCCATCCCGTCGGAGCAGGTCGAGATGGCGGCAAAGCGGTTTGAAGCCGTGCCAGACATGCTGACCGTGTATGTCGTGCGCAAGCGCTGGGGGGACGCGAGGAACGCGGTCCGGCTGACGCCGGACACAGGCTCTGCCATCGTGACGGTCCCGGAGTCCCTCGTGCGACTGCGCCTCAAGCCTGGATCACACACGCTGGCGGCAGATTGGGACGAAGGCCGTGCATCCATCGACATCGCAGGTGCAGCAGGTGAAGTTCTCTTCGTCGAACTGGTCGGTTCGGTCTGGTCTTGGGGCAGCAGCTACCGGCTGGAGCGCGGCGATCCCACGGAATCGCGTGCCCGCGCCTCAGCTTTGCGCCTGGTCGCCGACGTTGGCTGATTGCGCTTGAGTGCCTGGCTTATCAACGGGTGCGGGGGCTTCATAACGCCAGTCCGAATGCCTTCCACGCATTGCAGGGCGAGCGGCAACGCGGGCGTGGTTATCGTTTTCCGCAGTTCCCTGACCTCGGCCGACTCGACCCAAGAACGGGAGGCGCCCGATGAGAAAGCAGTTGCTGGATGCGGCGATCGCGCAGACCATGTTGTGGATCTGGGTGGCCATCGTGTTCGTCGCCCTCGTGTTCTTCACGCTCTGGCGCCGCTGGCGGAGAGCCCACCCTTCGCCAAAGCCCGAACAGAAACCCACCTACAGCCAATCGCTCTCAAAGCGGCTGGCGGCCGCCCGCCAGGACGGCAAAGCCAAACGGCAGCGCGGGCCACCAGATGCTGGTGGCCCACACAGTCGCTGACGGCTCTCGATGGCTCAGCCGCCGGATTGGAGTTCCATCCGCGCGCGGCGCTGCTCCGGGGACTCATTGAGCATCTCGGCGATGACCTGCTGGCGGGTCTTGCCGGGACCGGTAGCCTTCATCGGCAGCGGCGCACCGCGCTGAATCAGTTCGAGCGTCCCGTCCTTGCGGGCCGCCTCGACTTCGGCCATCACCTGGGCACGCGTCTTGGTGCTCTTCAAATGGTCAGGGTGTTCGGTGAAGCCGACTTCACCCTGCGCCGGGTGGTACAGGGAATTGGCCTGTGCCATCACCGGCAGCGTCATGGCCAGCGCAACGAGGGGCAAGGCAGCGTGTTTGCGAAAGTTCATGGTCAGGGTTCCTTGAAGAAGAGGTTGCCTGCGACCTTGTGTCGCGGCATGCCCGATGGCATGACCATGACTTTAGAAACCACGCTCCAACAAGACTCGGTCCAGCAGATGACAAGTCGGTCATGTACTGCGGTCGCCAAGTGAGGGTTTGAACGGCATGAGACTGCTGGTGATCGAAGACGAGGTCAAACTTGCCGAATACCTGCGCAAGGGGTTGACCGAGGAAGGCTACGTCGTGGACGTGGCGCACAACGGCGTCGACGGTCTGCACATGGCGATGGAGGGCGACTACAGCTTGCTCGTGCTGGACGGCATGCTGCCCGGCATCGACGGCCTGGGGCTCCTGGCCGCCATGCGCCAGAGCAAGCAAACGCCCGTGCTGATGGTCACGGCACGAATCCGCGTCGAGGACCGCGTCAAGGGTCTGCAAGGGGGTGCAGACGACTATCTCGTCAAGCCGTTCGCATTCTCCGAACTGGTGGCCCGGATCCAGGTCCTGCTGCGCCGCTCACGGCCGGTGCGCGAGCCGGAAGGCACCACGGTCCTGGGTCTGGCTGACCTCGAGATGGACCTTGTGCGCCGCAAGGCCACCCGTGCCGGCCGAAGGCTCGACCTCACGGCCAAGGAGTTCACACTGCTGGCACTGCTGCTGCGTCGCCAGGGGGAGGTGCTCTCCCGCACCGAGATCGCGGAGCAGGTGTGGGACATCAACTTCGACAGCGCCACCAATGTCATCGACGTCGCGGTGCGCAGATTGCGCGGCAAGCTCGACGCGCCCTTCGAGCGCGTGCTGCTGCACACCGTGCGCGGCATGGGCTATGTGCTGGAGGAGCGCGACGAATGAGCAAGAGCCGCGTCGGCTCCCTTGGGCGGCGGCTGTCGACATGGCTGGCACTCCAGAGCCTGGCCGGACTCTCCGTGGTCTGTGTCGCTGTTTACGCCGTCACCCACATGAACTTCGAGGCTCGGCAGGTCGAGGCGCTGGCACAGAAGCAGACGCAGGTGCGGCACCTGCTGACCGAAGCGCAGCAGCTTGGTGACGCAACAACGCTGACCCATAAACTCGACGACTTCTTCATCGGGCATCAGGATCTGGCCTTGTCGCTCCAGCGACCCGATGGCAGCGTCTTCTACGAGCGCGCCATGGGCGCGCCATCCCCCGGAAGCGAGCGCGTGGCCCGCTTCGAAGTGGCTGCACCGGCCACCGGACCGGACAAGCTGACCGCCATCCTGACACTGGACACGGGTGAAGACCGTCGGCTGTTGCGTCGGCTTGCGCTCACCCTGCTGGCAGCTGCCGTGACCGGGTCGGCGTTGGTCTCTGCGGGTGGCTTTGCGCTGGTGCGACTGGGGCTGCGCCCCGTGCGTGACCTGGTGGAGCAGACGCGCCTGCTCGCGGCAGACAAGCTGCATCGGCGCCTGGATGGCTCGGGCCAGGCCGAAGAGCTCGAACCTCTGATCGCGCAGTTCAACGAGTTGCTCGGCCGCTTGTCACAGGCCTATGAACAGCTGGAAGGCTTCAATGCCGATGTGGCGCATGAGCTGTGTACACCGCTGGCCACCCTGATCAGCAGCACCGAACTGGCACTGCGCCGGGCGCGTAGCGCCGACGAACTGCGCGAGGTGCTCGGGTCGAACCTGGAGGAACTGCAGCGCGTGGCTGGCATCGTGCAGGACATGCTTTTTCTCTCGCAGGCCGACCGTGGCAGTTCCGCGCGCCGCGTGGCCACGGCCAGCCTGGCCGGGGTCGCCCGGCAGGTGGCTGACTACCACGACGCCGCGCTGGACGGTGCCGGACTCCAGATCGAGGTCGTTGGCGACACTGGCGGAGAGTTTGATCTGCCGCTGCTGCAGCGAGCGCTGTCGAACCTGGTGGCCAATGCGACGCGATACGCGGACCACGGCTCGACCATCCGCATCGAGATCAATGCCCTGACCGACGGCGAAGTGCGGCTGGCGGTGGCCAATCAAGGCGCGACCATCGAACCGGCGCACCTGCCACGGTTGTTTGATCGGTTCTTCCGTGGCGACCGCGCACGCAGCGGCGCGCATCAGAACCACGGGCTGGGTCTGGCCATCGTCGCTGCGATTGCCCGCATGCATGGCGGCCGGACCCTTGCAAGCTCAGCCAACGGCATCACCTCGATCGGCTTCACCTTGCTGCCCGCGCCGGGTGTTTCACTGGCGCCCTCCGCTACGGCGCTTTCACCTTCCTGATCTCCTGGTCGACCAGGGCCCGCAACTGTGCCTCGCCAAAGTCTCGCAAGGGCGTGCCGTTGACGAAGAACCCCGGCGTCCGGTCCACCTTCAATGCCTTCATGTCGGCGATGTCCTGCGCCAGCAGCTGGGCCACCGCGGGGCTGTCGGCGTCGGCCCGGGCCTTCGCCATGTCCAGGCCAAGGTCCGCGATCAGGTCCCAGATCAGCTCGGGTCTGGCGTTGCCATGGGCTGCCCACCGCGGCTGGCCAGCCAGCGCACGCTCGACCGCCGGCCAGTACTGGCCCTGCAGCCTTGCTGCTTCCAGAATCTTCACCGCGGTATCCGAGCCTTCGTGAAGCGGCGCATGCCGAACCACCAGCCTGACCTGTCCGAAGCTCGAATTGACGATGGTCTTGACCAGCGGATAGAAGGCCCGACAGGTTTCGCAGGCCGGGTCGAAGAACTCGACGATGGTGACCTTGGCAGCCGGAATGCCGAACACAGGTGAACTTGCCCTGACCAGCGCATCGCTGTTCGACTGGGCGGCCTGGCTGACCTGCTGCGTTTCGCGACCCTTGAAGACAATGGCCCCCGCGATGAACGCGACCACGACGGCCACCACGGACGCGACAACGATCCACTGCTTCTTCATGCTTTCACCCTTCTGTTTGCAATCCACAGCAGCGCAAGAATGCCCGTGAATGCGATGGCGGAGAGCAATGGAATGGGCACGATACCGGCCACTTGCACCTCGGCGTCTGCACAGGACCCGCCCTTTCCGCACGGCACCAGCCCCTCCGTCACCACGCCCCAGAACACGGCGCAGTGGTAGACCGCCATGCCCCAGCCGGCCCAGGCGAAGGGCCACGCATACCGGATGCTGCGGCCGTCGGCGTCCAGCAGGCCCAGGCCCAGGATCACGACCAGCGGAAACATGGCGATGCGCTGGTACCAGCACAACACGCAGGGCGCCATGCCCATCACCTCGCCCAGGAACAAGGCACCTGCCGTCGCCAGCAGCGCGATGAGCCACGCTGCGAACAACGGCGCCCAGTGTCTTTGAGCAGCCGGCATCAGCGCTCCTCGTCGCGCAGCAGTCGTTCGAGGTCCGGCGGTAGCGCCATCGGCTCGAACGGACTGACGTTTGATGCGCCGGTATTGCCCAGGGGCAGGCGGCCGCTCAGGTGTCCGATGGGGGTGAGCACCAGGCGCAGCAGTTGCCCGCGCAGTTCCCGACCGTCCCGCAGAGCCCACGCCGCACGGAGCATCAGCAGGTGCACGCGCAGGTGCGGCCCGATCTCGCGCTGACCCAGCACATGGGCACGCTCCAGCATGGCCATCGCGGCGGCTGGATTCGCTGCAGCCATCAGTCCCCGAGCGTCAGACAAGGCCGCATCGTAGGCCACTGCGCGGGGCGACATCGGTCTCATCGGCTCTGCGCGCCGGCCTTGAGCAGGCGCAGCCCGTTGACGACCACCAGCAGGCTGGCGCCCATGTCGGCGAACACCGCCATCCACATCGAGGCGTTGCCGAACACCGCCAGCACCAGGAACACCGCCTTGATACCCAAGGCGAGCGCGATGTTCTGCCACAGCACCGCATGCGTGAACTTCGACAGGCGCACTGTCTCGGCGATGCGCCGCAGGTCGTCGTTCATCACCACCACGTCGGCCGCTTCCATCGCCGTGTCGGTGCCGGCTGCACCCATGGCCACCCCGATGTCGGACTGGGCCAGCGCCGGCGCGTCGTTGATGCCGTCGCCGGTCATCGCCGTCATCCCGTGCTCAGCCTGCAGCGCCTTGATGGCAGTGAGCTTGTCTTCCGGCAGCAGGTTGCCCCGAGCCTCGGCGATGCCTGCCTCGTGCGCGATGGCCGTGGCGGTGGCCTGGTTGTCGCCCGTCAGCATCACGGGGGTGATACCCAGCGCCTTCAGCTCGGCCACCGCCTCGCGCGATGAAGGCTTGATGGTGTCGGCCACCGCAAAGAGCGCCACCGGACCCGCGTCGGAAGCCAGCAGGCTCACCGTGCGGCCGGCCTCTTCGTGCGTACGCAGCTCGGCCTCGAGCGCGGGCGAACATTGGCCGCGCTCCTCGATCAAACGGTGATTGCCCAGCACCCAGAGCTTGCCGCCGATTTCAGCCTGCACGCCACGCCCGGCGATGGCCTTGAAGTCCTTGGCCTCCACGCTGTTGGTCTTGAGTCCGGCCGCAATCGCGCGTGACACCGGGTGATCGGAGTGGCCTGCCAGCACGGCGGCCATATGTTCGGCCGTGGCCGCGTCCACGCCAGCCGCCATGGCCGTGTCCAGCACCTTCCACTCCACCAGCTTCGGTTTGCCTTCGGTGATCGTCCCGGTCTTGTCGAGCGCAATGGCCTTGAGATTGCGCGCGCCTTCCAGGTACACCCCGCCCTTGATCAGGATGCCACGCCGCGCCGCCGCCGCCAGGCCGCTGACGATGGTCACCGGCGTCGAGATCACCAGCGCACAGGGGCAGGCGATGACCAGCAGCACCAGGGCCTTGTAGATCGCCTGCATCCAGGTCCAGTCCAGCAGCCAGGGCCCAAGCAGGGCCACGGCCAGCGCGACGACGAAGACAGCTGGCGTGTAGACCGCAGCGAAGCGGTCCACGAAGCCCTGGGTGGGCGCGCGCGTGCCCTGCGCTTCTTCCACGGCGTGGATGATGCGTGCCAGGGTCGAGTTCGAGGCCAGGGCCGTGACACGGAACTCGAAGCTGCCGGTGTCGTTGATCGTGCCGGCAAACACCGGGTCGCCCACTGCCTTGTCCACCGGGATGCTCTCGCCGGTCACCGGCGCCTGGTTGATGCTGGTACTGCCGGCGGTCAACACGCCGTCCATCGGCACCCGTTCACCCGGCCGCACCCGCAGCACCGCGTCGAGCACGACCGTCGCTACCGGTTGCGTCAACCACGTCCCATCAGCCTGGCGCACAACTGCTTCTTCAGGCGCCATTTCCAGCAGTCCCTTGATCGCATTGCGGGCGCGGTCTACCGCGCGCGCTTCGATGGCCTCGGCGATGGCGTAAAGGGCCATGACCATCGCGGCTTCGGGCCACTGGCCAATGGCGAAGGCGCCGGTGACGGCCACCGTCATCAGTGCGTTGATGTTCAGCCGCCCGCGCAACAGTGCCGTCAGCCCCTTCTTGTAGACATCGAAGCCTGCCAACCAGATGGCCGCAACGGCCACCGCGAGGCCGGTGCCTTTCCAGATTTGCGTGTCCGGCGCGAAGTAGCCCACCAGTTCGGCCCCGATCGCGAGCAGCAATGCCAGCCCCAGGCGCCCGTAGCCGGCCGGCCCAAAGGCGTGATCCTGGCCGTGATCGTGTCCGTCATCGGCCCCGTGTCCGGATGCGGCGCCGGGCTTGCCCTCGGTCAGTGGCTGCGGATCGAAACCCGCCTTGCGGATGGCCGCAACGGCCTGCTCCAGCGCCGGCCCCGGCGCATCGAGCGCCAGGCTGCGCTGCCCGAGCTGAAAGGTCATGGCCCGAATTCCGGTGATGCCCTCGACGGCCCGCCGAATCTCGGACTCCTCAGCCGCGCAGTCCATTGTCGGCACCCGAAAGCGCGCCCATCCAGCGCCCTGCGGCGGTACCTCGGCGGCAGGTGCGGCTTGCGCTGCGGGAACTTCGCAAGCACCGCAGTGGTCGTGACCATCCGCTGGCAGTGGTGCCTTGGCGGGGGTTGCAGCAGGTTTTTCGGAGCGGCTCACGATGGAATCCTTCGTTCGACAGATTGCATTGAAAACCCTGAAGTCGGTGTAAGGTCAAGCCCTGTTTGAACATCAGGGGTACTTCATGCGCATAGGACACTTGGCTGAAGCCACCGGCACGCCCGTCGAAACCATCCGCTTCTACGAGCGCGAGGGCCTGATTCCCTCCGCACAGCGCAGCGACAACAACTACCGCATGTACACCGCGGCGCATGCCGAGCGGCTGGCGTTCATCCGCCATTGCCGCAACCTGGACATGGCGCTGGACGAGATCCGCTCCCTGCTGCGCTTGCGCGATGCGCCTCCCGAGGACTGCGGCGAAGTCAACCATCTCCTGGACGAGCACATCGGACATGTCGCGAAGCGCATCCGCGAGTTGCGTGCGCTCGAAAAGGATCTGAAGGCGCTGCGGGCGCGCTGCAGTTCGCCCCACCCGATCGACGAATGCGGCATCCTGAACCAACTGGACAGCGTCGCTGCCCAAGGCTCCAAGGCGGCAACCCACCGGCACATACGCGGGTCGCACTGACCTGCGCGCGCCACGACGCCTCAAGCTCGGTGCCTGGATGGCACGCTGACCGCCATGGCCACGACGGCGCCGGGCCCGAACATGACGCTTCTGTCATCTGTCGGTCCCAGGTCTGTTGGTCACCGGTTTCTAGAGTCTTTGCTGATGCCAACAAGGGCATTGCCAGCCATGCAGTCGCATGGCCGGGAAACACCAGACAAGGACAAGTCATGCAGAAAGCCCGATTCCTCACCGCCATCGCCCTGTTCGGCGCGGCCGCCGCACCGTTCGCCAGCCTCGCCGCCGGTGCGGACACCTTTGCCAATGGGCAGTCCTACTACGGCAAACCGGCCTCGCCGCAGGCGGCCACGCGTACGGTCGATCTGGGATCGGCCAGCGCGATCAATGTCGTCTATGGGGAAACGGTGACGTTTCGCAGCGCGGGCCAGCTGTTCACCTGGACTTTCAACGGACTCGACCGTCGGGCGGTCGATGTCGCGAAGATCGCACCGGCAGGCTTCCCCACCAAGCCGCTCGTTGTTCATGTCGGGAAGAGCCCGGCCAATCGCAGCTAGCGCGAGTTCGGACGGCGTCCGAACAGGGTGACATGGTGCAACGCGTGAAAATCTGACCCTGCCCACGCGATGCGGCCTCGCATGGATCCTATCCCCTGGGGTAGGATACCCTCCATGCAAGAGAGCCACGCCCACCCCGGCTATGTGAATGTCGCGAAGCGCCTGAAGCGCGCCAGCGGGCATCTGCAGAATGTCATCGCCATGGTGGAGTCGGACCGCGAGTGCATCGACATCGCGCAACAGCTGCATGCGGTCGAACGCGCTGTGGCTGCTGCCAAGCGTGCACTGGTGCATCAGCATCTCGATCATTGCCTGGACGACGCGCTGCAGGGTCAACCGCAGGCCGTTCGCGTTGCGATGGCGGACTTCAAAGACATCACCAAATATCTTTGACCACCGCCTGATCACCTCATTCAGCGCCTCGCACCCATGATCCTTGCACTTCGCCCAATCGACAGCGCCAAGCCGAGATCTGGCCTGACGCTGCGCGTTGGGCGTCGGATCGCCCAGTTCCTACGTTGGGCGCTGGTGCTCCTGCTGGTTGCGGACATCGTTGGCACGCCGCTGCACCGCCATCATCACGATTCCGGCATCGACGGCAGTGCGGTCCACGCGCAACTTGCGGAACCCCAGCACGCCGCGCACCATGCCGAAGAAGATCACCACGAGCTCGACTTCGTTCATGCGGTCACGACGGTGCGCGCCGAGTCGCGTGCCTCGGCACCCGACGCGTTCGCTGATGGCGATTTCCTGGTCGTCGCGCTTGTCTCGTCCTGGCCATCGCCGGGATTGATTCCGGCACCCATTGCACGCCTGCCGTGGAATGACGCCGGCACGACCCTTCCTCCACTCCACAGAAGCCTGCCCCCGGCAGGCCGTGCGCCGCCGTTGCGCGCCTGAACAGCCGCCCAGCCGACTATTCAGCGGCTCGCCCCAACGACAGGCGAGCCGGAACCCCGTGGAGTTTTCATGTCTCATCGCCTCACCCGGCGCGCGCTACTGCGTTGCGCCCTGGGCCTGTTCGCCCTGACTGCTGTCTGCACAGCGTCCGCCCAGAAGTCCAACGACTTTGCCGTCACGCCCGCCCAGATGCAGTCGCTGGGGGTGCGCTTGTTGAAGCTCGAGCAGCCAGCGGCCATCGGCGGCCAGGCCTTCCCCGCCCGGGTTGTGCTGCCCCCCAGCCAGGAATACGTGCTCAGCGCACCGCTTGCCGGCGTGGTTGATCAGTTGCTCGTCAGCGAGAACGACACCGTCCAGGCCGGCCAAGCACTGCTGCGCCTGGTCAGCCCCGAACTGGGCGAGTTGCAGCTCAAGCTGAGCGAGGCGGCCTCGAAGGGACGGCTCTCTCAAGCAACGCTCAAGCGCGAGCAGATGCTGTTCGCGGACGGCATCGTCCCACAGCGCCGTGTGCAGGAGGCGGAATCCACGGCCGCTGAGGATCAGGCCCGACAGCGCCACGCCGAGGCGGCGCTTCGCCTGGCCGGCATGGACGCTGCCGCCATCAAGCGCGTGGCCGAGGGCGGCGCGATGCAGGATGCACTCGTGCTGCGCGCGCGCGCGCCCGGCGTGGTGGTCAAGCTCGAAGCCAAGCCCGGCTTACGGGCGCAGGGTGCCGACGCCCTGGTGCGCATCGCCGATACGCGCAAGTTGTGGCTCGACATCCAGGTACCGGTGGACCGCCAGGCGCAGATCGCCACCAAGGGCGCTTCGGTCACCGGGGTCGATCGGGAAGTGACGGCCACGCCGCTGGGCTTCGGCGCCACGGTCAGCGACAGCCAGACCGTGATGCTGCGGGCACAGGTCACGCGCGGTGCCCAGACATTGCGCCTGGGCGAGTTCGTCCAGGTGCGCGTGCCGTTTGCCAGCACCGAAGAAGGCTGGCCGGTGCCGGTTCCGGCAGTCGTGCGGCAGGACGACAAGGCCTATGTCTTCGTTCGCACTGAACAGGGGTTCACCGCCTTGCCGGTGACAGTGCTCGACAGCGCCGGCCAGTCGGTGCGCGTCAAGGGCGCGCTGCGCGCCGGCCAGGAGATTGCCATCGGCTCGGTCATCGCGCTGAAGTCCGCCTGGCTCGGCAAGGGCGGGAGCAACTGACATGCTGGCCCGCCTAGTTCAATTCGCGCTGGCACAGCGCCTCTTCGTGCTGATCGCCGGCCTGGTTCTGATGGCCGCCGGCTGGCTGGCCTTCAAGGACCTGCCGATCGACGCGTTCCCCGACGTGTCGAGCACACAGGTCAAGATCATCATGAAAGCCCCGGGCATGACGCCCGAGGAGGTCGAAAGCCGCATCGCGCTGCCCATCGAGGTGGAGATGCTGGGCATCCCCAAGCAGCGCATGCTGCGCTCGGTGTCGAAGTACGGCATCGTCGACGTGACGATCGACTTCGATGACGGTACGGACATCTACTGGGCGCGCCAGCAGGTGGCCGAGCGCTTGTCCGGCATCGCCGGCGACCTGCCCGGCGGCATCAGCGGCGGCATGGCGCCGATCACCACGCCGCTGGGCGAGATGTTCATGTTCACCGTGGAAGGTGAAGGACTCACGCTGGAGGAGCGTCGCAGCCTGCTGGACTGGGTGATCCGCCCCGCCCTGCGCTCGGTCGTCGGCGTGGCCGATGTCAATGCGCTGGGCGGCAAGGTGCGCAGCTTCGAGGTGCTGCCCGACCCGGTGAAGCTTTCGGCAGTCGGTTTGTCGACGGCACAGATCAAGGCGGCCATCGAAGCCAACAACCGCAACGACGGCGCCGGCCGTCTGGGTGAAGGCGATGAGGTCCTGCTGGTGCGCACCGAAGGCAGCATCAAGACGCAGGACGACCTGCGCGCCATCGTCGTCAAGAACGACAAGGGCATGGCCGTGCGCCTCGGCGATGTGGCGCAGGTGCGTGAAGGCAGCGTCACCCGCTACGGCGTGGTCACCAAGGACGGCCGCGGCGAGGCGGTTGAAGGGCTGGTGCTCGGCCTGGCCGGCGCCAACGCGCAGAAGGTCGTCGAGGGCGTAACGAAGAAGCTCGAAGACATCAAGCCCACCTTGCCCAAGGGCGTGGAGATCAAGGTCTTCTACAACCGTGCCACGCTCGTCGAAAAGGCGGTCGGTACGGTGTCGAAGGCCTTGATGGAAGCCACCGTGCTGGTGCTCGTGCTGTTGGGTGCCTTCCTCGGCAACCTGCGTGCGGCGGTCACGGTGGCGATGGTGCTGCCGCTGTCGGCGCTGGCCACGTTCATCCTGATGCGCACGACGGGCATGTCGGCCAACCTGATGAGCCTGGGCGGCCTGGCCATCGCGCTGGGCATGCTGGTCGATGCCGCCGTGGTCGTGGTGGAAAACGTCGTCCAGCACCTGAGCCACGACAAGGCTTCGGAGAAGCTGCCGCGCCTGCACGTCGTGTTCCGCGCGGTGCGCGAGGTGGCTGCACCGGTGGCCGCCGGCATGCTGATCATCATCGTCGTCTTCCTGCCGCTGCTCACACTGCAGGGGCTGGAGGGCAAGTTCTTTGTGCCCGTGGCACTGACGATCGTCTTCGCGCTGATCAGCTCGCTGGTGTTGTCGCTCACCGTGATCCCGGTGCTGGCGTCCTACCTGCTGAAGAAGGTCAGCCATGAAGACCCCTGGCTGCCGCGCCAGCTGCTGAAGTTGTACGAGCCGACGCTGGCTTTCGCACTCAAGCGCCAGACCGTGGTGTACGTGGCGGCCGGCGTGATGCTGGCCGTTGCTGCCGGCGTGTACACCCAGGTCGGCAAGACCTTCATGCCGACCATGGACGAGGGCGACATCATCGTCGGCATCGAGAAGCTGCCGTCGGTGAGCCTGGAGGAGACCGCTGCACTGGACCTGAAGATCCACCAGGCGCTGATGAAGGAGATTCCCGACATCACCGGCGTGGTGGCCCGTGCCGGTTCCGACGAGATCGGCCTCGATCCGATGGGCTTGAACCAGACCGACACCTTCCTGGTGCTCAAGCCGCGCGAGGCCTGGCAGGTCCAGAGCAAGGAAGCGCTGATGGACAAGATCCGCGGCGTGCTCGACCAGATGCCCGGCGTGGCCTACAGCTTTACCCAGCCGATCGACATGCGCGTGTCGGAGATGATCATCGGCGTGCGCGGCGACGTGGCGATCAAGGTCTTCGGGCCCGACCTGACCACGCTGAACGATCTGGCCGGCCAGATCGAGAAGCTGATGAAGACGGTGCCGGGCAACCAGGACGTCTACACGGTCGAGAACGACGGCGTGCAGTACCTGCGCGTGGTGGTCGACCGGCTGGCGGCGGGCCGCTACGGCCTGTCGGTCGAGGATGTGCAGGACGCGCTGCGCGTTCAGATCGAAGGCCAGCGGGCCGGCACGGTGATCGCCGGCGGCAAGCGCATCCCGATCCTGCTGCGCGGGCCGGATGGCGTGCGAGTGTCGCCGGCGGACTTTGCGGCGCTGCGCATCAGCACGGCCGACGGTCAGAGCGTGCCGCTGCAGTCGCTGGCCAAGCTGGAACGCGACAGCGGCCCGGTGAAGATCGAACGTGAACTGGGCAGCCGCTACAGCGTGGTGATTGCCAACGTCACCGGCCGGGACCTGGTCGGCTTCGTCGAGGAGGCGCGTGCCAAGGTGGCGCAAGAGGTCAAGCTGCCCACCGGCTACCGGGTCGCCTGGGGCGGGCAGTTCGAGAACCAGCAGCGTGCCGCGGCGAGGTTGATCCTGGTCGTGCCCGCGTCACTGGGCTTCATCTTCGTCATCCTGTTCTCGACCTTCGGCTCGGTGCGCCAGGCCCTGCTGGTGCTGTCGAACATCCCGTTTGCGCTGGTCGGCGGCATCGTGGCGCTGTGGGCCACCGGCGAGTACTTGTCGGTGCCCGCCTCGGTCGGGTTCATCGCGCTGCTGGGCATTGCGGTGCTCAACGGCGTGGTGCTGGTGAGCTACTTCAACCAGCTGCACGCCGAAGGCCTCTCGCTCCTGGACAGCGTCACCCAGGGCGCCAAGCGGCGGTTGAGGCCGGTGCTGATGACGGCGGCGATCACGGCCTTCGGCCTGATCCCCTTGTTGTTCGCCACCGGGCCCGGCTCCGAGATCCAGCGTCCGCTGGCCATCGTCGTCATCGGCGGGCTCATCACGGCCACCGCGCTGACGCTGATCCTGCTGCCCATCCTGTACCTGCGCTTCGCCCATCCGAAGCCTGGCGCGGCCATGGCCGCACTGGAGATGAACCATGTCTGAGTTTTGTCTGGTACTCGTGTGCCCACCCTCGATCGAAGAGAAATTGCTCGATGCCCTGCTCGTCAGCGCTGGCAACGAGATCTTCACGAGCACACCCACCTACAGCCATGGCACGGCCCACGGCCGCATGGCCAACCTCGAACAGGTCATGGGCCGCAGCCACTCGGTCAAGGTCGAGATCCTGGTCACCGAGGAAGAGATGACCCGGCTGCTGCAGATCCTCCGTGAGTCGTTCAAAGGCACCGGCTTGCGCTACTGGGCCTGGCCCCTGGCCGCCGAAGGAGAAATCGCATGAAGCATTGGATTGCAGCGGCTGGCATGGCGCTCGCCCTGCCGCTGAGCTTGAACACGCACGCCGCAGGCGCAGCCACCCCGCCCGACCTGCCCGCCACCGAGCAGGCGCGTGCGGCCATCGAACAGGACCCGGTGGTGGTGCAGGCCCTGCGCAGCCTGGAAGCCTCCGGCCACAGCGCGGCCATGCTGGAAGCCGGTCCCTACGAATGGACCGTGGGCGGAACCGCACAACGCCGCCGCATCGATGGCTCGGGCAACTCCAACGAGTGGTCGGTGCAGATCGAGCGGCCGATCCGCATCGCGGGCAAGGCTGGCCTCGATCGGCGGCTCGGCCAGACCGGGCTCGAACTGGCCCGGGCGCAATTGGCCGCAGCGCGCACGGAAGCCGCCCGCAACCTGCTGGACGCGTGGATCGACTGGCTCGCGGCACGCCAAGCGCGCGCGGTGATGGACGACCAGGTCCGCGCGGCCGAGGAGAACGTCCGTACGGTGACCCTGCGGCAGAAGGCGGGCGACGCCTCGCGCCTGGAGCAGAACGTCGCGCAGGGCGATCAGGCGCAGGCGCGCCAGCAGGCCGCGTTGGCCATCACCGGGGAGTCGAAGGCCCTGGCTGCGCTGAAGATCCGGTACCCCTCGCTGCCTGCCGAGCCGAGGCCGCTGCCGGAGCCGACACCGCTCATCGGGAGCGAGGCCCAGTGGCGCGAGCGCGTGCTCGACGCGCATCCACTGTTGGCGGCGGCCACGCAAGGCGTGCGCAAGGCCGAACTCGCGGCCGACAGGGCCCGCGCGGACCGCACACCGGACCCGACGGTCGGCGTCTTCACCTCGTCGGAGGCGTCGCGCACCGAGCGCGTGGTCGGCATCAGCCTGAGCATCACGCTGGGCGGCACCTACCGCGAGCAGGCTTCGCTGGAAGCGCTCAAGCAGATCGAGGTGGCGCGAGCCGCCCTGGAACGCCAGCGGCGCGAACTCGAGCTGGCCGTGTCCGGGCAGGTTCAGGAAGCCATCGGCAGCGTCGAGCGCTGGCGCCTGGCCGAGCAGTCGGCGGCCGCCCAGCGCGAGACCTCGCGCCTGACCCAGAAGGCCTACGCCGCCGGCGAAGCCGACGTGCAGGCCTTGCTGCTCGTCCGCCGCCAGGCCCTGGAGGCGACCTCGGCGGCCCAGGCCGCACGCGCGGAAGCGCTGCGGGCCCAGTACCGGCTGCAGATCGACGCCGGACAGCTCTGGCGCTTCGATATGCCTTGACCGCTTTGTTTGGACCGATTCGACCTGACCACTCAGCCTGGAGACCTACCATGCCTTTCAATCGCTCAATCCTGCCTTTGTTCCTTGCTTCCGGCGCCCTGCTGGCCGGATGCGCCACGCCGCCCCCTCCCGATCCGGCGGCGGAGCTTCCTCACTGCTACAAGACCAACAAGGGGCGCGTGATCGCGTGCACCCCGGCGCCGGCACCGAGCCTGAACGTCGACGCCGAAGCCAAGCGCTTTGCGCCAGATCCGAACGCATTGACGGTGTACGTCGTGCGCCGCAACTGGGGCGACGGCCGTCACTTCATCAAGGTGCAGGCGGACGGCGGCCCCGCCGTGGAGACGCTGCCTAACACGATGGTGCGGATGAAGCTCAAGCCGGGTCAGCACACGATCGCTTTCGAATTCGAAGGACGCAGCCAGACCACGACCGTCGACGGCAAGGCCGGTGATGTGCGTTTTGTGCGGATCGACGGCATGGTGTGGTCCTGGAAGAGCACGTTCGAATGGGCCTCCGAGCCCGAGGCCGCGATTCGCGAGCGCGCACTCAAGGCGCGGCTCGTGGCCGACGTGGCTGCGCGCTGAGCCGGGGCGATACTGCCGGAATGACAGCGCCGACCCCCCCATCGATTTCCAGGCTACCGGCTGGGGTCGGTGCTGCGCTGCTCGCCGCTGCCCTGTTCGGCGCTGGAACGCCGCTGGCCAAGACGCTGATGGCCGGGGTCAGCCCCTGGATGCTCGCCGGCCTGCTGTACTTGGGTTCAGGGCTCGGACTGGCGCTGCTCCGACTCGTCCGGCGCGCCCCCTCGGTCCGACTGGCGGCCAGTGACCGACCCTGGCTGGCTGGCGCGGTGCTGGCCGGCGGTGTGGTCGGGCCCGTGCTGCTGATGTTCGGCCTCTCAGGCATGCCGGCCTCGGGTGCCTCGCTGCTGCTCAACGCCGAAGGTGTCTTCACCGCGCTGCTGGCCTGGTTCGTCTTCAGGGAGAACTTCGACCGCCGGATCGCGCTGGGCATGCTGGCCATCGTGGCTGGAGCCGTCGTGCTGAGCTGGCCCGGCGACGCAGAGTTCGGCACGCCATGGCCCGCGCTGGCAGTGCTGGGCGCGTGCCTGGCCTGGGGCATCGACAACAACCTCACGCGCAAGGTGTCGCTCTCGGACGCGACCTGGGTGGCCATGGTTAAGGGATTGGCCGCTGGCAGCGTGAATCTGACCATTGCGCTGGCGCTGGGTGCGAGCCTGCCGGCCCCGGGCACGCTGGCTGGCTTGGCCGTGCTGGGCTTCTTCGCCTACGGGATCAGCCTGACACTGTTCGTCGTCGCGCTGCGCCACCTGGGCGCCGCGCGCACTGGGGCGTACTTCTCGGTGGCACCGTTCTTCGGCGCGGTGCTGGCAGTCGTCCTGCTCGGTGAGGCGATCACGCCGGGACTGCTAGCGGCCGGTGCGCTGATGGCACTGGGTGTATGGCTGCACCTCAGCGAGAAGCATGGCCATCCGCATTTGCATGAGGCGATGGAGCATGAGCACGAGCATGAACACGACATGCACCACACGCACCACGCGCCAGGGGTAGCGCCGCCTGGGCCGCACACGCATCGCCACCGGCATACGCCGATGAGCCACTCGCACGAGCACTTTCCGGACGAACACCACCGGCATTCGCACTGAGGGCTGATGAGGCCAGAAGAAGATGAAGACCCTTGCCCTGTTCATCGCCACGGCGCTGGCCGAGATCATCGGCTGCTACCTGCCGTACCTCTGGCTCAAGCAGGGCAAGAGTGCCTGGCTGCTGGTCCCAGCGGCCGCCAGTCTGGCGCTGTTTGCATGGCTCCTCACCCTTCATGAGACGGCCGCGGGCCGCGTGTACGCGGCCTACGGTGGCGTCTACATCGCCGTGGCCCTGCTCTGGCTATGGACCGTGGACGGGATCAGGCCGACAGTCTGGGATGTGGCCGGTGTGGCCGTCGCGCTGACCGGCATGGGAATCATCATGTTTCAGCCGCGCTGAGGTGCAGGTCAACAACGCGCGATCGAACCAGCATAGCGTCGACATGGCACTCAGACGGCCTGAGTAGCGGCACCAACCAACGCCGAACAAGCACGCCGCAGCCTGCTCTCGGCCTCGTCCGCCACGCTCCGCACGCCAGGCTTGCCCACCAAGCCGACCATGATCTGCGGATCGAGGAAGCCGATCACGACGCGACCAGGCGCCTCCTCGCGAACGATCACGTTGCAGGGCAGTAGCAGGCCGATGTCCGGCTCGGCCTGCAGCGCCTGGTGCGCCAACGGCGGATTGCAGGCACCCAGGATGCGGTAGGGCGGCATGTCCGCACCGAGCTTCTCCTTCATCGCACGCTGCACGTCGATGTCGCTCAGGATGCCAAACCCTTCGGCTTTCAGGACAGCGGTCGTCTTCGCGATCGCTTCGTCGAAGGTCAAGCCGCTGAGTGTCGTGGTGAAACCATACATGGGATGCCTCTCGGGTGTGGATACCAAGACCCGCCACTTCGGGCCTGTGTCATGGCCATGCGGCCAAGGGCAGTGGGAAGCAAGTCTTGCAAGACATTGTCGCGCTGTTGAGGGCAGCAGCGTACAGATGTCCACCCGTGGCTGGTGCGATCTTCGGCGCTCGGATGCAGACCTTGACGAGGATCATGACGATGATCCGGCGACCGGTGCAAAGTGGTAAGTGCTCTATTACTTACCAGTCCAGAACGCGACATGCAGACACGTCTCCCCACCGAAGAGCGCCAGGCGGAGATCGTGACCGCAGCCCTTCACCTGGCGCGCGACGCCAGCCCGGCACTGATCACAACAACAGACATTGCCTCGGCCGTCGGCCTCACTCAGGGTGCGGTGTTCAAGCACTTCCCCACCAAGGATGCAATCTGGGTGGCCGCGGTGCAGTGGGTGCGAGGTGCATTGATAGAGAGTCTGCGAACGGCCGCCGTCGAGGCCCCCACGCCCCTCGACGCACTCTCGGCCATGTTCCGAAGGCATGTCGATTTCGTCATCGAACACCCGGGGGTGCCGCGCCTGATCTTCAATGAACTGCAGCAACCCGCCGAATCCGCGACCAAGCAGGAAGTCCGCGGTCTGTTGCAGGGCTACCGCAAGCTGCTGCTGGACACGATGGAGCAGGCTGTGATGCAGGGCCAGGTCGTCGCCGATCTCGATCGAGAAGCCGCTGCGACCACCTTCGTCGGATTGATCCAGGGTCTGGTGATGCAGGCGATGCTCGCCGGGCGTCCCGCCACGATGCGCACCCAGGCGGATCGCGTGTTTGCCCTCTACCTGCGCAGTCTCGGAGGTGCCGCATGAAGCTCTCGTCGATCGGGATGCGCCGCCTCGTCCTGGGACTGCTCGGCCTGGGGCTGATCGCGGCGATGGTCTTCGTCGTGATGCGCTCGGGGCCGCTGGCACCCACACGTGTCACGGTTGTGCAGGCCGCCGAGGGCCGGCTCACACCCGCGCTGTTCGGCATCGGCACGGTCGAGGCCCGGCGCAGCTATCTCATCGGGCCGACGGTGGCTGGCCGGGTCCGCACCGTGGCCGTCGACGTGGGTGACCGCGTGAAGGCGGGCCAGTTGCTGGCCGAGATGGACCCGGTCGATCTGGACGAGCGCATGGCGGCGCTCGACGCCTCGGTCACCCGTGCGGGCAGCGCCATCGCAGCCGCAGACGCCCAGCGCCGCGACGCGCTCGCGCGCAAGGAACTCGCGGCGGTCAATGCACGCCGATACGTCGAACTGGGTGCACAGAACTTCATCAGCGCCGGAGCCGTCGAGGCACGCCTGCAAGAGCAGTCTTCCGCCGACGCCGTCGTCAGCGCCGCCGACGCCAACCTCGCCGCGGCCCGGCAGGACCAGCAGCGCCTGGCCGCTGAACGCGCCGGACTGCGCCAGCAACGGGCGAACGTGCGGCTGCTGGCGCCGGCCGACGGCGTCGTGACCAGCCGAGACTCAGAACCTGGCTCGACGGTGGTGGCTGGCCAGGCGGTGGTCCGCGTCATCGACCCCGCTTCGCTCTGGGTCAAGGTGCGACTGGACCAGGGCCGCTCGGCCGGGCTGGCGGCCAGTCTGCCCGCCCAGGTGGTACTTCGCTCGAACCCAGGTCAATCGATCGCCGGGAAGGTGGCCCGCGTCGAAGCCGTCAGCGACAGCGTCACCGAGGAGCGTGTGGCGCAGGTAAGCCTCGACCAGCCGCCGCCCGGCCTCTCGGTGGGCGAACTCGCCGAGGTAACCCTGACGCTTCCCCCGACCACGCTTGCCGTGCTGCTGCCCAACGCCGCCATCAAGCGCGTGCAGGCCCAGACCGGCGTGTGGACCATCGACAACGGCAGCTTGCGATTTGCGCCCGTTCGTCAGGGCCAGGCCAGCCTGGACGGCCAGGTGCAGATCCTCGAGGGCGTGAAGGTCGGCACGACGGTCGTCGTGCACAGCGAGAAGGACCTTGCGGCCAAGACCCGCATCACGGTGGTCGATTCGCTCGCGGGGCGCCAGCCGTGATCAGCCTGGCCGGCCGGGACATCCTGCATTCCTGGGGCAAGTTCGTGCTGACGGGGATCGGCCTGGGCCTGCTGATCGGCGTGACCCTGACCATGGCCGGCGTGTACCGCGGCATGGTGGACGACGCACGCGCCCTGCTGAACAACAGCGGCGCGGACCTCTGGGTGGTGCAGCAGGACACACAGGGTCCCTACGCCGAGTCGTCCAGCCTTCGTGACGATGCCGTGCGCAGCGTGCTGGGCATCGCAGGGGTGGAGCGGGCTGCGAACGTGACCTACCTGACGATGCAGGTGCGGCGCACCAACGTTGCCGGCCCCACGTCGGCGGGCGGCAGCGACGAGGATGTGCGTGCCATGGTCGTCGGCTTCGAGCCCGGGCAGCCCGGCGAGCCGGGATACCTGGTCGCGGGTCGGCACATCACACGCAGCCACTACGAAGCGGTGGCTGACGTGCGCACCGGGTTCGCACTGGGCGACCGCATCCGCATCCGGCGCCACGACTACACCGTGGTCGGCCTGACCCGCCGCATGGTCTCCTCGGGTGGCGATCCGATGGTGTTCATTCCCCTGAAGGACGCGCAGGAGGCGCAGTTCCTGAAGGACAACGACGCGATCGTCAACGAGCGCGCACGCACTGCCGCCAACCCCAGCCTCAACCGGCCCGGCGTGCCCGGGTTGCTGGAGGCGATCCAGGCCTCGCAGGCGAACAACCGCAACGTCAACGCCATCCTGGTGCAGGTGCAACCGGGCATCGACGCCGAGCGCGTGGCCGAGCCCGTGCGCCGCTGGAAGCACCTGGAAGCCTACACGCGCAACCAGATGGAAGAGATCCTGGTGGCGAAGCTGATCGCGACGTCGGCCAAACAGATCGGCATGTTCCTGGTCATCCTGGCCATCGTCAGCGCGGCCATCGTCGCCTTCATCATCTACACGATGACGCTGGGCAAGATCCGCGAGATCGCGGTGCTCAAGCTCATCGGCACGCGCAATCGCACCATCGCCGGGATGATCCTGCAGCAGGCGCTCGGCCTCGGCCTGATCGGCTTCATCGTCGGCAAGGTGGCGGCCACCTTCTGGGCGCCCATCTTTCCGAAGTACGTGCTGCTGGAATCGGGCGACGCCGTGCGCGGCCTGGTGGCGGTGGTGGTGATCTGCGCGCTGGCCAGCACCTTGGCGATCCGGGTCGCCCTGAAGGTCGACCCGGCCGCCGCGATCGGAGGCTGAGGTGAGCGAACTCGGCATCCGCATCGAACACCTGCGCAAGCGCTATGGCGAGGGCGACACCGCCGTCGACGCGCTGAAGGACGTGAACATGACGGTGGCACCGGGCGAGGTGGTCGGTCTCATCGGACCGTCCGGCTCGGGCAAGAGCACGCTGCTCAAGTGCCTGGGTGCCGTAATCGAACCCAGCGGCGGCACGATGGTGCTGGGCGGGCAGACCATCTACGACGACGGCTGGAAGATCCCCGACCTGCGCGCGCTGCGACGCGACAGTATCGGCTTCGTGTTCCAGGCGCCCTACCTGATCCCCTTCCTCGACGTCACCGATAACGTGGCCCTGCTGCCGATGCTGGCCGGCCGGCCGAACGCCGAGGCGCGTGAGCGGGCGCGAGAACTGCTGGACGCGCTCGATGTCGGCCACCGCGCGCAGGCGCAACCTTCCGAACTTTCCGGCGGCGAACAGCAGCGTGTGTCGATCGCACGCGCGCTGGCCAACCGGCCGCCGGTGATCCTGGCCGACGAGCCCACCGCGCCGCTGGACAGCGAGCGGGCCCTGGCGGTGGTGCGCATACTCAACCAGATGGCCGTGCAGTACCACACCGCCATCATCGTCGTGACCCACGACGAAAAGATCATCCCGACCTTCAAGCGGCTGTACCAGATACGCGACGGCAGCACGCACGAAGAAGCTGGCGAGGGACGCAGCCTCTGACCGCGCCACGACGACGGCTTCCAGCGCTCGGTGAGGGAGCAATTCAAAGGCTGAAAGTTCCGCCAATTCGCTTGCGAGAGCGCAACGAAAGCCTATACCCAAGCGGGTATTGTTGACTCATTGCGCAAACTGCCAAGGAGCGAAACATGAAGAATCTTCGAACGATGGTGCTGGCTTCCCTGATGGGTCTGTCGATGGGCATCGCGATGGCGCAGCCCGGCGGTGGCAAGGGCCCCGGTGCGGGAACCGGCCCGATGGGCGCCGGTCCGGCGGCCAGTGCGCCAGGGATGGGCATGGGCATGGGACCGGGCGGTGGCCATGGTGCGGCACGCTATGGCTCGGACTACACGCCCGGCTGGATGCTGATGAGCCAGCAGGAGCGCAACGAGCACCGCGACCGCATGCGCTCGATGAAGACCTACGAGGAATGCAAGACCTATCAGGACCAGCACCACGAACAGATGGCTGCCCGAGCCAAGGAGCGTGGCGGCAAGCCGCTGGCACAGCCTCGGCGAGATGCCTGCGGCGGCTTGAAGAAGTGATCAGCTGGCACGATGCTGAAAGGCTGCGGAGCAGCGCCGGGCCGCAGCAGACCTGTCGGTCCGAATTCTTTGCCATCGTGATCTCAACGCTGGCAGCAGGACCTTGACCTACAACCCCGCAAAGCCATGAGCGAACCGACCAACAAGTACCGCGACCTCACCCAGTCCGTCTCGGCGGGCCTGTCGACGCTGCGCACCAGCACGCCCGAGGTCATGAAGAGCTTCAACGACCTGGGCAAGTCGGCCACAGCCAGCGGTGTCCTCGACGCCAAGACCAAGGAGTTGATCGCGCTGGCTCTGAGCGTCGCCGCGCGCTGCGATCCCTGCATCGGCTTCCACGCCAAGGCCCTGGTCAAGCTGGGTGCCACGCGGCAGGAGGTCGACGAGACACTTGGCGTGACCACGTACATGGGTGGCGGTCCGTCGCTGATGTACGCCGCCAATGCGATCGCTGCGTTCGAGGAGTTCGCGCGGGCTGCGGCTCCGAAGACGGCGTAGGGTGGGCTGGAGCGCCTTGCAGCTCTCCCCAACAGAGCCATCGCGTCCGTGATTGCCGAGACAGCCACGGCTGTCGGTGGCATGTGGGTCCTGCGACGCATGGTGCACCTGGCCATCGTGCAAGGCCTGCGCGCGCCGCGGCTCGTGCACACGACCGCGCCTAGCGACCTGGGCGTGGCATCGGAACGCGTGCGTGAGGTCCGCATCCTGGGCGAGCGCGGCAAGAACCTGTTCGGCTGGCTGGTGTCGCCCCCGGGCACGTTCCAGGCCCCCGTCCCGGCCGTGCTGGTGATGCACGGCTGGGGTTCGAATGCCGCGATGATGTGCCAGGTGGTGCCGCCGCTGCACGATGCGGGCTTCGCGGTCCTGCTCATCGACGCGCGCTGCCATGGGCGCAGCGACGACGAGGACTTCACCTCGATGCCGCGTTTTGCCGAGGACATTGCCGCCGGCCTGGCATGGCTGCGCCAGCAGCCCGGGATCGCACACGACCAGCTCGCCCTCGTGGGCCATTCGGTCGGTGCCGCTGCGGCCTTGCTGCACGCGTCTGTTCACCGAGACGTCCGGGCGGTGGTGAGCCTGGCCGCGTTCGCGCACCCGCGCGAGGTCATGCGGGCTTTCATGGCCGAGAAGCGCGTGCCTTATCCGCTGGTGGGCTGGTATGTCATGCGGCATGTGCAGCGGGTGATCGGCACCACCTTCGAAGACATCGCGCCAGTCAATACGATCGCACGGGTGCGATGCCCCGTCCTCGTGGTCCACGGGCGAACGGACAGCGTCGTGCCGACCGGTGATGCGAAGCGCCTGGTCCAACGCTCGCCGCATGCCCGTCTTCTCCTGGTGGACGGTGACCACGACCTTCGTGAGGCCCTCTCGCCTCATGCAGGCACCCTGGTCGACTTCCTCCGCGTGGCCTGCACGGTGGGCACGTCGGCGTCGATTGCCGTAGGCTGAGGCCATGTTGTCCATCTCGCTGGGCCCTGTCGCCTTGCCTGTGCCACCCCTGTTGCTGCTGGTGGTGGTGTGGGCCGCCTCCTGGCTCGCCACAACCCTCTACGCGCGGTCGCGACCGGCCACCCCGCCTGTCGAACAACCGCAGGTCGCCAGCAACGCCATCTTCTTTGCGGCCGGAATCGGCCTCCTCGGCGCTCGGGTCGCGCATCTGGCGATGAATTCCGATCTCTACCTCTCCGAGCCCGTGTCGGCCATCGACCTGCGCGACGGTGGCTGGCACGCCGCGACAGGCATTGCCGTGGGCGCCGCCTGGTTGGCCTGGAAGGGTTGGCGGCATCCCACGCTCCGCCGGCCGCTGATGATCGCCGCCTTGGCCGGATTGGGTGTCTGGACGACCGCCTCGACGGTGCTGAGCCCTCGCAACACGGCACCCATGCCTACACTGGTCCTCAGCCCCCTCGATGGAGGTCCTCCGACGGAACTGCGCCAGGCCGCCGCGGGGCGTCCCGTGGTCGTCAACCTGTGGGCAACCTGGTGCGGGCCGTGCCGTCAGGAGATGCCCACGCTGGCCGAGGCACAGCAGCGTGACGGCACGGTGGGATTCTTCTTCGTGAACCAGGGCGAGCCTGAAGCCACCGTCCGCACCTACCTGGCGAGCTTGCGTGCGCCGCTGCGCGAGGTGCTGCTGGATCCTGGCGCTCGGCTCGGCCCGGCCGTCGGCTCGCGCGGCCTGCCCACCACGCTGTTCTACGATGCGCAGGGACAGCTCGTCGATGCGCACTTCGGCGTGCTCAACGCCGCTGCGCTCGAGAGCCGCTTGCGCGCCTTGCGCTCCAGCCGCTGACCTTTGACCGCCCAACTGACACGGACCATCATGGAAACAAGCCAGCACATCGAGGCGCTCGTGGACGACGAACTCGACGTACTCGCCAGCCTGGTGCCTGTCGCCGGACAAGACATCGTCGAGCTGGGCTGTGGCGCGGCCGGCCTGGCCCGCTCGCTGCTGGCGCGCCACCCCGACAGCCAGGTCACCGGGCTCGAGGTCGATGAGCGGCAGCACGCCAAGAACCTGGCATCACCACAGCCCGGCCTGCACTTCGTCGCGGGTGGTGCGCAGGCCATCCCGTTTGCTGACGCGAGCTTCGACCTCGCGCTGATGCTGAAGTCTCTTCACCATGTGCCAGTGCCGCTGCTGTCACAGGCACTCGGTGAAGTCGCAAGAGTGCTGCGCCCTCGCGGGTATCTCTACGTGTCGGAGCCGGTGTACGGTGGGCCTTTGAACGAGCTGATCCGCCTGTTCAACGACGAGGGCCTTGTGAGGGCTGCGGCGCAGGCCGCCGTCGACGCCGCACTCAGGACAGGCATGTGGGAACAGGTGGCCGAGCGGTTCTTCGCGATGCCGGTGCGCTTCAAGGACTTCGCGGACTTCGAGCAGCGCATGATGCGACCCACGTTTGCGGATCACCGAATCGACGATGCCAAGCTGGCCGAGGTGGCTGGCGCCTTCGCGCCCCACATGCAGGAAGGCGGCGCGCGATTCACCCGCCCGATGCACGTCCGCGTGCTGCGAAAGCTGCATTGACGCCCGTCCCCGGCATCCGGGAACGGTCCCCGATCCAATCAATCCTCGCCGAGACCGTGCATGTCCTACCTCGATGACCCGCGTGTCTTGTTCGCTGCGGAGCGCACCCTGCTCGCATGGCAGCGCACGGCGATCGCGCTGATGGGCTTCGGCTTCGTCGTCGAGCGCTTCGGGCTGTTCTTGCGCATGGTGAGCAACCAGCCGCTGTCGCTGTCCCAGCGCGGCTTCTCGCTGTGGCTGGGCGTCACGCTGCTGTTGCTTGGCGCCGGCGTCTCGGTGGTCTCGGCGCTGCAGTTCCGAACCGTGCTGCGTGGCCTGGGCGAGAAGGAGATTCCACGCGGCTACTGGACCAATCTGGGCGTCTGGCTCAACTTCGTGCTTGCTTTCGTTGCCCTGGCTCTGGCGGTGCACTTCGTCTCAAGCACCTGACCGACGGTCCTGCTACGGCGATTCTTACCGCTGCGACCGCCACCGAGATTGCACAGCGGACGCGCCGGCGACACCGAAATCAGGATCTCCCAGCTGCGCCAGTGCACCTGCTTGCCAGCTCCGGCGAAATGAAGTTTGCGACCGCACCGAGCCGGGACCGAACTCTTCAGGGTGATGGGCGTTCAGGCGCTGTTGCGCTCCCCGCCGCTGCCGACGCCGCACCGATGCTCTGCGCAACATATTCATCGATCGGTCGCAGGTCCCGGGCCGCTTCGCCGCGCTCTGCGGCGTCATCCGGCGGCGGCAGATCGTACAGTTGGGACAGAAGCACCGTGGTGGCGCCTGGCGACGCCGTAAGCGTCCGGCCAAGTCATCTTGACGCGAGCCGCCGGCAGGCCGCCGTTCTTCAGGAAGCGGTCGACCAGCGATGCGGGAGCAGTTCGTCGATGCG
>Ga0208266_100155_pt1 | contig 31071 bp, 29 predicted proteins | sample LakWasMet67_HOW9_2_FD_183897 | JGI IMG/M metagenome (GOLD analysis project Ga0208266, IMG submission 183897) | Freshwater sediment methanotrophic microbial communities from Lake Washington under simulated oxygen tension - Sediment Metagenome... | ecosystem: Environmental > Aquatic > Freshwater >...
CGCTGATGCAGCAAGGCCACACCTATGTGGCGCTGAACACCCATGCCACGCCCACCGCGGCCTTTGTCGGCAACCCCGACTGGCAGGCGCCCACGGCCGGCTGCGAGGCCGCGCTGCTGGCCGCCGTAGGCCCTGAGCACCTGGGCCTGTTCGACGCCGAGCAGGTGGCGGTGCAGCTGCTGGGCGACAGCATCTACACCAACCCGCTGCTGCTGGGCTACGCCTGGCAGCAGGGCCGGCTGCCGCTGGGCCAGGCCGCGCTGCTGCGGGCGATCGAGCTCAACGGCACCCAGGTCGAGAACAACAAGGCGGCGTTTGAATGGGGCCGGCGCTGCGCGGTGGACTTGCCGGCGGTGCAGGCGCTGTTCCAGGCCGCGCAGGTGATCCAGTTCGTCAGGAAGCCGTCGCTGGACGAGACCATCAACAAGCGGGTGGACTTCCTCACCGGCTACCAGGACGCGGCCTATGCCAAGACCTACGCCGACTTCGTAGATCAGGTGCGCCAGGCCGAGGGCGCGCTCAAGAGCACCCGGCTGACCGAGGCGGTGGCGCGCTACCTGTTCAAGCTGATGGCCTACAAGGACGAGTACGAGGTGGCCCGGCTGCACACCGACCCGGCCTTCACGCAGAAGATCAGCGAGATGTTCGAGGGCGACTACAAGATCGTGCACCACCTGGCGCCGCCCATCCTGGGCAAGGTGGACGCCCAGGGCCAGCCGGTCAAGCAGGCCTTCGGGCCCTGGATGCGCAGCGCCTTCGGGGTGCTGGCCAGGCTGAAGGGCCTGCGCGGCGGTGCGCTGGACCTCTTCGGCCAAACCGCCGAGCGCCGCACCGAGCGCGCGCTGATCGGCGAATACCAGGCCTGCATCAGCGAGCTGCTGCGCGGCCTGAACGCGGCCAACCTGGCAGCGGCGGTGGAGATCGCCGGCATCCCCGAGGACATCCGCGGCTACGGCCATGTCAAGGCCCGCCACCTGGCGGCCGCGCGCATCAAGTGGGACCGGCTGATGGCGCAGTGGCGTGCCGGCGGGGTGCAGGCCGCGGCCTGAGCGGCCCGGTGCCGGCTGAACGGCCGGCGCCTGGGCGCGGTGGCCGCTCAGGCCAGCCTGTCAGCGCCAGCCGTAGATGTCCAGCGTGGACTCGCCGGCGGCCAGCCGGCGCAGGATGTCGGCCTCCTGGGCCTCGCGCTGCAACGAGGCCGCCACCACCGCGGCGGCCCGCTCGCGCGGCAGCGCCACCACGCCGTCACCGTCACCCACCACCAGATCACCCGGCTGCACCGTGACATCGCCGAAACGCAGCGGCGCATTGATCCAGCCGATGGCGCCGAAGTCCTTGCTGGTGCCGCGCATGCACAGGCCGCGTGCGAACACCGGAAAGCCGATGTCGGCCAGCAGCGCACCGTCGCGCACGCAGGCGTCGATCACCAGGCCGGCCAGGCCACGCACCTGGGCCGCGGTGGCCATGATCTCGCCCCAGTAACCATGCTCGTAGGCGCCGCTGGCATAGACCACCATCACGTCGCCGGGCTGGGCCAGCTCGAAGGCGCGGTGCAGCCAGAGGTTGTCACCGCCCGGTGAATGCACCGTCAGCGCCGGACCGCAGAGCCTGAAGCCCGGCGCCACCGGCTTGATGGCCGAAGGCAGCGCGCCGATCTTGCCGCCGGCCTCGTGCAGCGTGGCGGTGGGCAGGCTGCGGGCGGCGGCCACGGTGGCCGCGTCCACGCGGTCGATGTCGCGCCGCGTGGTGGACGCCGCGTCGTGACGGTGCGCGTGCCCGCTCACTGGACTACCCTCCGGTCACTGCGTGACCACCTCCCCGAGGGAGGAACGCGCTCCCTTCGGAGCGGCCGTGCGGGAGCGCTCATGAGGCCTCCCGCGTCTGCAGCTGGTGGTATTTGTGGGCCTGGCGGGCCTCGTCCAGCCGCATGCCACCACGCACCGCCGCGCGGATGCGGTCCTCGGCGGCCTCGATGGCCTCGGCGGTGTCCAGCACCGCGGCCTCGTGTTCCTTCGGGATCACCACCACGCCGTCGGCATCACCCCGCACGATGTCGCCCGGCGCCACGCGTGCGTCGCCGATGGTCACCGGCACACCGGTGGCCTCGACCTGCACCCGATCCTTGCCGGTGCGCATCCAGTGGTCCTTGCTGAACACCGGGTAGCCCAGCTGCAGGCACAGCGCCACGTCGCGGCAGACACCGTCGATCACCGTGCCGGCGATGCCACGCCGGTGGGCGATCTCGGTCAGGATGTCGCCCCACACCGTGGCGTTGTCGCGGCCGCCGTTGTCCAGCACCACCACGCTGCCGGGTGGCACGTCGTCGATGTAGTCGCCCACGGTGCCGGCGGGTTTGCCGGCCGGGCCGTACAGCAGGGTCCAGGCGCGGCCGGCCATGCGGAAGCTGCCGGCGCGTGGCTTGATGCGGTAACACTGGCCGGCGATGCCGAGCTTGTCCAGCGCGTCGCTGAGGGTGGCGCAGTCGAGCTTGGCGGCACGCTGGACGTTGAGGTCGTTGGGGGTGTCTTGCGTCATGGTCTTCAGCGCTTCAGCATCAGTTCGTAGTTGCCGCCCATCACCTGGGAGGCGGGGGTGCCGGCCAGCAAGGCCTTGGCCATCGCCGCCTCCTTGGCGACGATGGTCTCGGCGGCGTCGAGCACGCGGTGAATGTCGGCGGCGGCGATGACGATCACCGCGCTGCGGTCGGCCAGCACATAGTCGCCGGGCTGCACCGTGACCGGCCGGTCGGCGGCGCCGATCGACACCGGCACCTGGGTGCCCAGCTCGACCACCCGGCCGCGGGCGGTGAGGCAGGTCAGGCTGCGGCTGAACACCGGGAACTCATAGGCCAGGGCCTCGTCGACATCGCGCAGCGGCCCGTCGGCCACCACGCCGGCCACACCACGCAGCTGCGCGGCCAGGGTCAGCAGGCCGCCCCAGCAGCCGGCCTCCAGACCGCTGCGCTGCTCGACGACGATGAGGTTGTCCGGCCCGGCGGCCTCGATGGCGGTGCAGCCCAGGTGCACCGGCGGGCCGGGCCGCGGTGTGCCGGGGCCGACCTTCAGCGTCACCGCCCGGCCGGCGATGCGGCCCGGGCCACTGCGCTGCGGCAGGCCGGTGACGGCGCCGGGCAGGCCCAGCTTGTCCAGGGCGTCGGAGACGGCGCAGGCGTCCAGCCGGCGCAGGCGTTGCAGGGGGTCGTTCGGGTCCATGCGGTCTCTCACCAATCTCAGTCCAGGGTCTTCCAGGCGGCAAAACACAGGCCGGTGCCGGTGAGCGCCGGGCTGCGGTAACCGGGCACGTAGCGCACCCAGTCCAGGTCCAGGTCGGTGACGGCCGCGGCGGTGATGATCCAGTTGCGGATCTCCGAGCTGCCGGCCTGCAGGCGCTGGGGGTCCAGCGCGGCCAGCGCGGCGGTGTCCTTGCGGCGCAGGGCATCGATGACTTCGTTGTCCAGCACCTCGTCGACGACGAAATGGCTCAGGCCGCCCGAGGCCAGCACGCCCACCCGCAGGTCCTGCGGGTAGGCCGCAATCAGCTCGCGCAGCGCCCGGCCCAGCTGCACGCAGCGGCGCGGCGTGGGCTGGTTGGGCGGGTCGAAGGTGTTGACGATGACCGGAATGACCGGCAGGTCCAGCCCCGCCATCAACCGGCGGTGCACGAAGGAGAAGGCATGGCCCTCGAACTGGCCGGCCTCCAGCCCGCTCATCGCGGCGATGTCGAAATCACGGTCGCACAGGCCGCGGATCAGCCACTCGGCCATCACGCTGTGCACCGGGTAGTGGCGGTCGCCGCCCGGCTCCTGCCGCCACATGCGGGCGCGCTGCATCCAGTTGTCACCCTCTCGCAGCTCGCTGGCGGCGTTGCGGATGGTCTGGCCGTAGTAGACCGCGAAGGCCGGGTTGTTGGTGGTGTGGAACAGCTCGGTCTGGTCGTCGCCGACGATCAGCAACACGTCCAGCTTCGCGGCGGCGATGTGCGCGCGCAGCGCGTCCATCGCGGCCTGGCACTGGTCGTAGCGCTCACCCAGCTTCTCGTGCGAGGCCAGCGCCTCGGCGCCCGGCGGCGCGGCGGCCAGCAGGGCCTCGTAGCTGGTCTTGCGGCCCGTCTTGTCGTAGTAGTGCGGGTTCTTGGTGTCGGCAAGGCGGAAGCCATGCTGCCAGTCCTCGCGTTGCGAGACCAGCATGATGCTGTGCGACGAGGCACAGGCGGCGACGAGGCGGGCCATGGGGTGCTCTGCGGTTGATTCAAACGATGAAGCCGGCGCGCAGCTCGGCAATGCGCTGGTCGGTATACCCCAGCTCGTGCAGGATGGCCTCGGTATCGTCGCCCTGCCTTGGCGCGGGCTTGAGCGCCACCTCGCGCTCGTGGCGCGACAGCCGCATCGGCTGGCCCACCAGGGCGATGGCGCCCAGCTCGGGGTGGTCCATCGGCCGGGCGATGCCCAGGTGCTGCACCTGCGGGTCGGCAAACACCTCGTCGATGCGGTGGATGGGCCCGCAGGGCACACCGGCCTTCAGCAGCAGCTCGGTCCACTCGGCGGTGCTGCGGGTGGCGAAGGCGGCGGCGATGGCGGCATTCACCCGCGCCCGGTTCTGCACCCGCTCCGGGTCCGAGCCGAAGCCCGGCTCGGCGACCAGCTGCGGCACGCCCAGCGCCTCGCACAGCCGCTTCCACATGGTCTGGCCGATGGCGGCCAGGTTGATGTGGCCGTCCTGGGTCTGGTAGACGCCGGTGGGCACGGTCAGCGGGTGCTCGTTGCCATGCTGGCCGGGCACCTTCTTGTCGATCAGCCACTGCGCGGCCTGGAAGTCCAGCATCGCGATCTGCGACTCCAGCAGCGAGGTCTGCACCCACTGGCCTTCGCCGGTGGCCTCGCGCTCCAGCAGCGCCGCCAGCACGCCCATGGCGCAGAAGTGGCCGGCGCACAGGTCGGCCAGCGGGATGCCCACGCGCATCGGGCCGTCCTCGGCGCGGCCGGTCACGCTCATCAGCCCGCCCATTCCCTGGGCGATGGAATCGAAGCCGGGCCAGTTGGCATACGGCCCGTCCTGGCCGAAGCCCGAGATGCTGGCGTAGACCAGGCGCGGGTTGATGGCGCGCAGGTCGTCGGGGGCGATGCCCAGCCGGTACTTGACGTCGGGGCGGTAGTTCTCGATGAAGACATCGGCGGTCTTGACCAGTTCCTTCAGGATGGCCAGGCCCTCGGGCGCCTTCATGTTCAGCGTCAGGCTCTCTTTGTTGCGGTGCAGGTTCTCGTAGTCCGCTCGGTTGTGGTCGCGGCCGCCGATCATGTCGTCGCCGCCGGGCGCACCGGGCGGGATCTCCAGCTTGATGACCCGCGCGCCCATATCGGCGAACAGGCGCACCGCGGTCGGGCCGGCGCGCACGCGGGTGGCGTCGAGGATGGTGAAGCGGGACAGGGCACCGGGGCGCATGGTGGGATCCTTTGCACTCATGCGGGGGTGAACATCGGCACCGCGTGGCCACCGTCGCTGGGCTGGAACACCACCCGCACGCGCTGGCCGATGGCAAAGGTGGCTGGGTCGGCCCCCACCACGTTCACCAGGTTGCTCATCATCGTCACGCCCTCGTCCAGCGTCACCAGCGCCAGGGTGTAGGCGGCATCGCCCTGGCCCATGGTGCTGAAGGCGTAGACCGTGCCGGTGCCGGCCGCGTCGCGCCACTCGGTGGTCTCGCTCAGGCAATGCGGGCAGATGTCGCGGGGGTAGTGGTGGTGCTGGCCGCAGCTGCTGCAGCGCTTGACCAGCAGCCGGCCTTCGTCGGCGGCCAACCAGTAGGTGGCGGTTTCGGGCAGGGTGCGCGGGGCGGGGATCTTGCGGGTCATCACAGTCGCTCCAGGATCAGGGTGGCCGCGGTGTGGCGCGAGGCCAGGGCGCCGCCGATGCCGCTGGCCAGGGCCAGCCGGCAGTCGGGCACCTGCACGGCGGGGTGGGCTTCACCCCGCAGCTGGCGCACCGCCTCGATCACTTTCGTGACGCCGCCGCGGTTGGCCGGGTGGTTGTTGCATAGGCCACCACCATCGGTGTTGAAAGGCAGCCGGCCCACGCCCGAGATCAGGCCGCCATCGGCGACGAAGCGGCCGCCTTCGCCCTTTTTGCAAAAGCCCAGGTCCTCCAGCTGCATCAGCACGGTGATGGTGAAGCTGTCGTAGAGCGAGGCGTACTGGATGTCGGCCGGCGTCACGCCCGCTTCGGCAAAAGCGCGGGGGCCGGACCAGGCGGCGGCCGAGTAGGTCAGGTCGACCAGGCCGCCCATGCCGTGCTTGGGTGCCTCGCCGGTGCCACGCACCACCACCAGCGGGCGCTTCAGCTGCTTGGCGATCTCGGGCCGGGCGACGATCAGCGCGCCGCCGCCATCGCTCATCACGCAGCAGTCCAGCCGGTGCAGCGGGTGGCTGACCATCGGCGAGCCCAGCACGTCGGCCACGGTCACCACCTCGCGCAGCATCGCGTTCGGGTTGTGCTGGGCATGGTGGGACGCGGCCACCTTGATCCAGGCCAGCTGCTCGGACGTGGTGCCGAATTCGTGCATGTGGCGCTGGGCCACCATCGCATACAGGTTCTGCGTGGCCGGACCGTAGGGCAGCTCGAAAGCGAGTTCGGGGGCGTCGGGGTCGGGCGGGCGCAGGGCCAGCGGGGCGCGCACCGGCTTGCCGTCGACCGCGGCGGCCTTGGCCTTGGCCTGCGCCTCGGCCATCGCCGCCCGCGGCCGGCCGGCCAGCGTGATCAGCGCCACGTTGCAGCGGCCGGCCGCAATCGCCGCCGCCGCATGGGCCACATGCAGGATGGGCGCCGAGCCGCCGCATTCGGTGCTGTCGAGGTGGCGCAGCTTCAAGCCCAGGTACTCGGCCACGGTGGCGGTGCCCAGGCCGGGCGCGTCACCGGCGCAAAAGTAGCCGTCGATGTCGTCGCGGCTCAGGCCGGCGTCGGCCAGTGCACCCCGCGCCACGTCGGCATGCAAGCGCAGCACCGATTGGGTGTCGGCCTTGCGGGTAGGGTGCTCGTAGGCACCCACGATGTAAGCGGATCCGTTCAGGCTCATGGGCATGTTCTCTCGGGTTCGGTCCAGCGTTTCAATCGAGGCTGATGGCCACGGACTTGAGTTCGGTGTAGGCCTCGACGCCCTCGCGGCCGTTCTCGCGGCCCCAGCCGGATTGCTTGTGGCCACCGAAGGGCATCGCGAAGTCGGGCGCCGCGGCGGCGTTGACCCGCACATTGCCGGCGCGCAGGCGCCGGGCCAGCTTGTGGGCCCGGCCCAGGTCACGGGTCCAGATGGCCGCCGACAGGCCGTAGTCGCTGTCGTTGCCGCGCCCGGCCAGGGCGTCCAGGTCGTCACCATCACCGAAGGCGAAGGTGCAGAGCACCGGGCCGAAGACCTCCTCGCGCGCCACCCGCATCTGCGGCCGGGTCTGGACCAGCACGGTGGGCTGCACAAAAAAGCCTTCGCGGTCGACCGCGCCACCGCCGGCCAGCAGCTCGGCGCCTTCGGCCAGGCCGCTGTGCACATAACCCAGCACCCGCTCACGCTGGCGCTGCGAGATCACCGGGCCGATCTCGGCGTCGGGCTGCAGGCCGGGCGCCACCGTCAAGGCACGGGCGCGGTCGGCGATGCCCTGCACCACGCGGTCGAAGACCGCCTGGTGCACAAACAGGCGCGAGCCCGCCGCACACACCTGGCCGGTGTTGCCGAAGATGCCCCGTGCCGCGGCGTCGGTGGCCCGGTCCAGGTCGGCATCCGGGAAGATGAAGACCGGCGACTTGCCGCCCAGCTCCAGCGACAGGCGCTTCAGGTTGCCACCCGCCGCCGCCAGGATGCCCTTGCCCACCGCGGTGGAGCCGGTGAACGAGACCTTGTCCACGCCGGGGTGCTCGACCAGGGCCTGGCCCGCCACCGCGCCCAGGCCGGTGACGATGTTGACCACGCCGGGCGGGAAGCCGGCTTCTTCGATCAATTGGCCCAGGCGGATGGCGGTCAGCGGCGTCAGCTCGGCCGGTTTCAGCACCACGGTACAACCGGCGGCCAGCGCCGGCGCCAGCTTGCCCACGGCCATCGGCAGCGGCACGTTCCAGGGCACGATCAGGCCGGCCACGCCCACCGGCTCACGCAGCGTGAAGGTGTGCCATTCACCGGGCAGCGACACGTTGCGCGTTTCGCCGTTGAGCTTGCTGACCCAGCCGGCGTTGTAGCGCAGGCACTCCGCCGCCAGCGCGATGTCGAAGGCACGCGCCAGCTTCAGCGGCTTGCCGGTGTTCAGCACCTCCAGCAGGGCCAGTTCGTCGGCATGGTGATCGATCAGCTCGGCCAGGGCCCACAGCAGGCGGGCGCGGGCCGCCGGCTTCATCGCCGGCCAGGGGCCACGCTCGAAGGCGCTGCGTGCGGCGCGCACCGCGGCGTCGATGTCGGCGGCACCCCCGGCGGCGGCCTGGGCCAGGCGCAGGCCGGTGCTGGGGTTGAGCACGTCCAGCAGCGCGCCATCGGTCGCCGGCCGCCACTGGCCGCCGATCAGCAGCGGCAGCGGCTGGGCCAGCAGCGCGGGCAGGGTGTGAAGGTCGCTCATGCAGTGGCTCCGGCAAACAGGGCGGCCGGCGCCAGCGCGCGGCCCAGGATCAGGTCGGCCGCCTTCTCGCCGATCATCAGCGTGGCCGCGTTGGTATTGCCGCTGGTGATGGTGGGCATCACCGAGGCATCCGCCACCCGCAGGCCGGCGACGCCATGCACCCGCAGCTGGTCGTCCACCACCGCGTCAGGGCCCTGGCCCATGGCGCAGGTGCCCACCGGGTGGTGGGTGATGCCGCCGAACTCACGGATGCTGGCGTCCAGTTCCTCGTCGCTCTGGCACTGGGCGCCGGGGATGGCCTCGGCGGCGATCAGGCGCGCCATCGGGGTCTGCCGGTAGATGGCGCGGGCGGCGCGCAGGCCGTCGCGCATGCTGCGGAAGTCGTCCGGGTGCGAAAACAGGTTCAGCGCGATGCGCGGCTTGTCCGCCGGGTCGGTCGAACGCAGCGTGACCCGGCCGCGGCTCTTGGCATGCAGCTGGCACACGGTGATGTAGAAGCTGTGCGCCTTGGGCGGCACGATGCCGGGGAACCACAGGCCGGCGTCCAGCCGCACCGGGTTGCACAGCAGCTGGATGTCGGGCCGGTCGGGCGATGTGGCGGTGCGCAGCAGCACGGTGCCGCTGCAGATCTGGGTGGCAAACGGCCCGCTGCCGAACAGCGCCCAGCGCAGCGCCGACAGCGTGGCCCGGTCGAAGCGCAGCTGGCGGGTGAAGGTGACCGGCGCGCTGGCGCTGTACTGCAGCATCATGCGCGGGTGCTCGATCAGGTTGGCGCCGACGCCGGGCCGGTCGGCCAGCACCGCGAGCCCCAGGCGCTGCAGCTCGGCCCCGGGGCCGACGCCCGACAGCATCAGCAGCTGCGGTGAGCCGTAGGCGCCGCCGCACAGCAGCACCTCGCGCCGCGCCCGCACCTGCTGCACGACGCCGCCGCGGCTGAACTCCACGCCCACCGCGCGGCCGTTTTCCACCAGCACACGCCGGCTCAGCGCCTGGGTCAGCAGCTGCAGATTGGGCCGCTGCAGCACCGGGTGCAGGTAGGCCCGCGCGCTGCTGCTGCGCCGGCCGCGGGCGTCGATGGCCACGTCGCCGCGGGCGATGCCGTCGGCCTCGGCGCCGTCGTAGTCGGGGTTGGCCGCGTGGCCGGCGGCCAGTGCCGCTTCACGCAACGGGTCGGCCAGCAGCTCGGTGGTGTCGATGGCGCGCACCTGCACCGGGCCGTCGCCCCCATGGAAGGCCCCGGCGCCGCGCCAGTTGCTTTCGCTGCGCTGGAAATAGGGCAGTACGTCGGCATAGCCCCAGCCGCGGTTGCCCCGCTCGGCCCATTCGTCGAAATCACGCCGGTGGCCGCGGATGTGGAACATGCCGTTGATCGACGACGAGCCGCCCAGCAGCTTGCCGCGGGGGATCGGCACCCGGCGGCCGTTCAGATGGGGCTCGGGCTCGCTTTCGAAGCCCCAGGTCAGCGCGGGCTTCTGCAGCGCCTTCATGAAACCGATGGGCATGCGCACGAAGGGGTGGTCGTCGTGACCGCCGGCTTCCAGCAGCAGCACCTGCGCACCCGCATCGGCGCTGAGCCGGTTGGCCAGCACGCAGCCCGCCGAGCCGGCCCCGACGATGATGTAGTCGACCTCGTTCACGCGCGGCCCGTGCTCACTGCTGCGGCGTGAAGCCCGAGGCCTTGATCACCGGCCCCCAGTGCGCCAGTTCGGCCTTGAGCTGCTTGTCCACGTCCTCGCCGTTGCGGAAGTCGGCCACCTGCACGAACTTGCTGGTCAGCAGCTCCTTCACGTCGGGCTGGGCCAGCACCTGCTTCAGCGCGGCCTGGAAGCGCTCCAACTCGGCCTTGGGCAGCTTGGCCGGGCCCCAGATGCCCATCCAGCCGTTGCCGCCGCCGGTGTCGAAGCCCTGCTCGGCCATGGTCGGCACCTCGGGCAGCAGCGGCGAGCGCTGCGGCGCAAACACGCCCAGCGCATTGAGCTTGCCGCTGCGGATGTGCTGGATGGCGTCGCCGGCCACCATGTTGCCGGTGAGGATCTGGCCGCCCACCAGGTCGATGGCCAGCGGGCCGTTGCCGCGGTAAGGCACCACCGTCATCTTCAGGCCGGCCACCTTGGCGAACTGCAGGCCGTTGAAGTGCGTGTCACCGCCCTGCCCCGCGGTGCCGAAGGTGCCCTTGTCGGGGTTGGCCTTGAGCCAGGCCACATAGTCCTTGGCGGTCTTCACGCCGGTGCCGGCATTGACCACCATGGCCATCGGGTAGGACGTGATCTGGGCCACCGATGTGAAGTCGGTGGTCATGTCGTAGCGCAGCACCGACACCGGGTAGGTCAGGTGCTGGAACACCAGCGTGGCATTGGGCGCCACCATGTAGGTCAGGCCGTCGGGGCTGGCGTTCTTGACGGCCTCGGCCGCCAGCCGGCCGCCCACGCCGGGCTTGTTCTCGACGATGACGGCCTGCTTGAGCGGCTCGCGCAGCTTGTCGGCCAGCACCCGGGCCAGGCTGTCGGCGGCGCCGCCGGGCGGAAAACCCACCAGCAGGCGGATCGGCTTGTCGCCCTGGGCCTGGGCGGTGCAGGCCGCGGCGGCCAGGGCCAGCGCCAGCAGGTCGCGGCGGTGCAGCGGGGTCGGGATCATCGGTGTCTCCTTGGGAAATCGCTTGGGGGGCGGGGTGCCGATCAGTGCGGCCTGGGGGCGGCAACGCACTGCAGGTGGTGCGCCGCGTCGCCGAACAGCTGGCCATTGGTGATCAGGCGCTTGGCGTAGTGGCCGGCGCGGCATTCGTCGGTCATGCCCATCGCGCCGTGCAGCTGGATGGCCGCCAGCCCGTGTTGCCGGCCCAGCTGGGCGGCCAGGGCCTTGGCCGCTGAGACCAGACGCCGGCGTTGTGCAGCGTCCGGCCCGGCCAGCGCCATGGCGGCCACGCAGGCCATGCTCTTGAGCTGTTCCAGCGCAATGAGCATGTCGGCCACGCGGTGCTGCAGCGCCTGGAACTTGGCCAGCGGCACGCCGAACTGGCGGCGGGTGCGCAGGTGCTCGCAGGTCAGGGCCAGCAAGGCGTCCAGCGCACCGGCCGACTCGGCCACCAGCGCGGCCGCGGCACGGTCGGCCGCGTCCTGCACCAGCGGCAGCGCACCGTGCAGCGGGCCGACCAGGCGGTCGGCGCCCACCGCCACGGCCGCCAGGTCGAGGTGGGCGGCACGGCGGCCGTCCAGCAGCGTGACCGGCTGCACCCGCAGGCCGGGCGTGCCGGCGTCGATGGCAAACAGGCTGAGGCCGTCGCAGCCGCGCTGCGCACCGGCGCTGCGGGCGACGACCAGCAGCCCGTCGGCGCTGTCGCCGCCCAGCACCAGGGTCTTGCGGCCGTGCAGCGTCCAGCCGCCGGCGCTGGCGGTGGCCGTGGTCTGCACATCGGCCAGGTCGTAGCGTGCGCCGGGCTCGCCGCAGGCCAGCGCCACCTGCCGCGTGCCGGCCACCAGGCCCGGCAACCAGCGCGCGGCCAGGGCCGCCGGGGCCGCGCCGGCCAGCAGCGGCGCGGCCAGCACCGCATTGGGCAACCAGGGGCCGTTGGCCAGCGCCCGGCCCAGCTCCTGGGCCACCAGCATGGCCTCGACAGCCCCCAGGCCGCTGCCGCCCAGGGCCGGGTCCAGCGCCAGGCCGAGCAGGCCCAGCTCGGCGATGCCGGCATGGCGGCGGGCGGCCAGCGGGTCGTCTTCACGGTCGCCCCGGCCGGGGGCCGGGTACTCGCCGTCGCAGAAGCGGCGCACCGCATCACGCAGCGCCAGGTGGTCGTCGGTCAGGGCAAAGTCCATCGGGGTCTCGTTCGGGTCAGACCGCAGCCAGCACCGCCTGGGCGATGAGGTTGCGCTGCACTTCATTGCTGCCGCCGTAGATCGACAGCTTGCGGGCGTCCAGGCAGTTGGCGGCCAGGGTGCCCAGCTCGGCCGGGGCCGGCAGCTCAGCGGCCGCATCCAGGCACTGCACCTCGGCGTCGAAGGGCAGGGCCTCGGGGCCGCCGATGTCCAGCAAGGTCTCGTAGATCGCCTGGCGCAGCTCGGTGCCACGCACCTTGAGCATTGACGCCTCGACGGCGGGCACGCTGCTGCGCTGGTGCGCCGACAGCAGGCGCAGCGCGGTGAACTCCAGCGCCATCAGCTCGACTTCGAACTGCGCCAGCCGGGCCTGCAGCAAGGGGTCGTGGCCCAGGCCCTGCGCACTGGCCAGGCTGCGGGCCCGCGCCAGCTGCTGCTTGCACGAGCCGATGCCGGCGATGCCGGTGCGCTCATGGCCCAGCAGGTACTTGCCGTAGCCCCAGCCCTTGTTCAGCTCGCCCACCAGGTTGCCGACCGGCACCCGCACGTTGTCGAGGAAGCATTCGTTGAGGTCGGTGCCGCCTTCCAGCATGCGGATGGGCCGCACCGTCAGCCCGGGCGAGGCCATGTCGATCAGCAGGAAGCTGATGCCCTCCTGCGGCTTGGCGGCCGTCGGGTCGGTGCGCACCAGCGCAAACATCATCGAGCACCACTGGGCGTAGGAGGTCCACACCTTGTGGCCGTTGACGACGAAGTGCCGGCCATCGGGTTCCAGCACGGCGGTGCTGCGCACGGCAGCCAGGTCCGAGCCGGCGCCAGGCTCGGAAAAGCCCTGCGCCCACCAGGTGTTGCTCTGGCGGATGCCGGGCAGGTACTTCGCCTGTTGCTCGGGCGTGCCGAAGGCGATCAGCACCGGGCCCAGCATCTGGATGCCGCTGGCGATGATGCGCGGCGCCCCGCCCAGCAGCGTCTCCTCGTCAAAGATGTAGCGCTGCACATGGCTCCAGCCCGGGCCGCCGTGCTCGACCGGCCAGCCCGGCGTGAGCCAGCCGCGCGACTCCAGGATGCGGAACCAGCGGACGTAGTCGGCATGCTCCAGCCGCAGGCCACGCTCGACCTTGGTCCGGATGTCGGCGGGCAGATGGGTGCGCACAAAGGCGCGCACCTCCAGGCGGAAGGCCTCGTCGGTTGCAGAAAACGCGAGCTGCATGCTCAGGCCTTCACTGCCGTCACCGGCGTCACCACCAGCAAAGCGTCGAGTGCCAGCACGCCGTGCGGGTAGGCGACCAGCGGGTTGATGTCGATCTCGGCGATCTGCGGGTTGGCGCGCATCTGGGCGCCGATGCGCGCCACCACGCGGGCGATGGCGGCCAGGTCCACCGCGGCCGCGCCGCGGATGCCGGCCAGCATCGGCGCGGCCTTCAACCGCTGCAACTCGACCACGATGTCGGCCTCGGCCAGGTCGGCCGGGATCAGGCGCACGTCCTTCAGGGCCTCGATCCACACGCCGCCCAGGCCGACCAGCAGCACCGGGCCCCAGTCGGCGTCGCGCCGGGCGCCGACCACCAGTTCCAGCCCACGCGGGCCCATGGCCTCGACCAGCACGCCGTCCAGCACCAGGTCCGGCCGGTGGCGGGCCACGTCGGCGGTCAGCCGCGCCCAGCCGGCGCGCAGCGTGGCTTCGTCAGCCAGGCCGACGAGCACCCCACCCACGTCGCTCTTGTGCGGCAGCGCGCTGGCCTGGGCCTTGAGCACCACCGGCCAGCCCAGGTCGCGGGCGATGGCCGCGGCCTCGTCGGCGCTGCGGGCCAGGGCACCCCGCGGCACCGGGATGCCGGCGGCGGCCAGCCACTGCTTGCCGTAGACCTCGGCAAAGATGCCGTTGGGCGGCACGGCGCCGGGCAGGGCCAGCGCGGCGCCCGGCGCCGCGGCCTGCACCAGATCAGCCCGACCAGCCCGCTGCAGCGCCTCGCCGAACACCGCCACCCGGCGCAGCGCCCGCAGCGCACGGTCGGCCGAGCGGAACATCGGCACACCGCTGGCGCGGATGGCCTCGGTGAAAAAGGGCTCGACCGGGCCGGTATCGCCGGTCAGCACCAGCACCGTGGGCTTGGTGGCGCGGGCCATGGCGGGCACGATGTGCTGGGCCTTGTCGCGCTGGGCCATCTCGGGGCCGACGGGAATGGCCAGCACCACGCTGCCGATGTGCGGGTCGGCGGCCATGGTGTCCAGGATCTCGCCGATCAGCCCGGGCTGGCGGATGCCGATGGTGGTGTAGTCCAGCGGGTTTTCGGCCACCGCAAAGCTGGGCAGCTGGGCGCTGAGCGTAGCCACCGTGGTGGCTGCCAGCGCCGGCAGGGCCAGGCCGATGCCGTCGGCCAGGTCCAGCGCGATGTTTTTCATCGCACCCGAGCCGGTGACGAAGGCGGTGCCCCCGGCCGGCGGCTGCGGGTGGCTCAGCAGGATGGCGGCGGTGTCGAACAGCTCGTCCAGCGTGTCGACCACCACCACCGCCTCGCGCTGCAGCAGGGCGGTGGCGGTCGCATGGTCACCGGCCAGGGCGCCGGTGTGCGAGGCGGCGGCATGGCGGGCGCGCTCGCTGCGGCCCGGCATCAGCAGCACGATGGGCTTGCCGGCCAAACGCGCCTGGCGCGCCAGCTGCAGGAACAGCCGCGGCCGGCGGATCTGCTCGGCATAGGCCACGATCAGCCGGGTCTGCGCGTCGGCCAGGTAATGGGCCAGCAGGTCTTCGACACCCACCGAGCCCTCGTTGCCGGTGGAAAACACCGCGGTGACCGGCAGGCCGCGCCCGACAAAGGCGTCGCGCAGCGTGGCGGCCATGAAGCCGCTCTGCGCCACCACGCCCAGGCCGCGCCGGGCCTCGCGGGGTTGGGGCGCCAGCGGCTCGAAGGTCAGCGGCAGACCGGCGGCGAAGTTGGTGTACCCCATGCAGTTGGGACCGACGATGGCCATGGCGCCGGCGGCGGCCATCAGCTGCTGCTGGCGGGCGCGGCCTTCGTCGCCGGTCTCGGCATAACCCGAGGCAAACAGCACCGCCGCATGGCAGCGCCGCGCCGCCAGGGTGGTGACGGCCTCCAGCACACCGGCCTCGGGAATGGCCAGCACGGCCAGGTCCACGTCTTCGGGCAGCTGGTCCACCGTCTTGACGCAGGGCCGGCCGTTGATGGCGTCGCTGCTGCGGCTGACCAGGTGCAGCGCACCGTCGTAGCCGAAACGTTCGAGGTTGCCGAGCACAAAACCGCCGAAGGACCGGGGGTCGGCCGAGGCGCCGACGATGGCGATGGACCGGGGGCGGAACAGGCGGTCCAGTGGACGCGGCGCATCGGCCAGGGGGGTGGAGGGCTGCAACATGGCGCAAAGTCTGGCATACAAATATGCCTTGTTCAATACACCAGAAACCATGAGGAGCAGCCGATCATCGGGGTTTTCCCGCGATCAGGCATCGCCATCACACGCGCCTATTTGTCGTGTTTTCATAGGTAAAAGTGACCCTTCAAACAGTCACAACCCCCTCACCAGCCCGCACGCCGCTGCCCCTCCCCAGACTTTCCCTATTGAATGCCACAACAACGTTTTGGTATATTGTTTTCACCCCCACCTGCCCACCCAGCCATGTCCACCGAACCCCTGCACAGCGACGACGGCGAGGCCCTGCCGGACGAACCCCGGCCGCGCCCCGGCCGCGCCAATGACATCCGCGCCACCCTGCAGGAAGAGATCGAAAGCGGCCGCCTGCCGCCCGGCGCGCCGCTGGACGAGCGCGCCCTGGCCACGCGCTTCGAGGTCAGCCGCACGCCGGTGCGCGAGGCGCTGCAGCAGCTGGCCGCGCGTGAGCTGGTGCGCATCGCGCCGCGCCAGGGCATCAGCGTGGCGCGGCTGTCCATCGGCAAGGTGCGGGCGATGCTGGAGTTCATCGCCGAGCTGGAATCGCTGGCCGCCAAGCTGGCCGCACGCCGGGTGGACGACGCCCTGCGCGCCACGCTGGACAACACCCTGGCGCGCTGTCAGGAGGCCGCCGTCACCGGCGGGGCCGCCGAATACGCGGTGGGCAACGCACTGTTCCACGAGGCCATCTACGCCGGCTGCCGCAACGAATACCTGGCCGAGCAGATCCGCCTGGCGCGGCGGCTGATCCAGCGCTACCGCGTCAAGGACTTCCAGACCAAGCAGCAGATCGCCCGCTCGCTGCAGGACCACCAGAAGATCGCCCGCGCCATCCAGGCCGGCGACGAGGCGCTGGCCGCCCAGGCCATGCTGCTGCATGTGCCGGTGGGCAATACCGGCTTCTCGGAGTTCCTGGCCACGGTGCCAATGAACTTCTTCGAGGCCGAGGCGGGGGAACCTTCGTGAAACGGTCTATCCACGTCCCTCACATCGGCCACAACGCGCCGATCCCGCTGGGCGCGCGCGTGGGCAGCCTGCTGTGCTCGTCCGGCATCGCCGGCAAGGACCCGGCCACCGGCGCCCTGCCCGCCGACCCGGCCGAGCAGACGCGCAACGCCTTTGCCAACCTGCAAGCGTTGCTGGCCGCCGGCGGCGCCACGCTGGCCGACGTGGCCAAGCTGACGATTTACACCCGCGACAACAGCCAGCGCGAGGCCATCAACGCCGAATGGCAACGCTGCTTCCCCGACCCGGACGACCGCCCGGCACGCCACATCCTGATCCAGGACCTGCAGCACGGCATGGTGCTGCAGCTCGAATGCCTGGCCTTCATCCAGAGAGACTGCGCTTCATGATCATCGACTCCCACGCCCACATCGTGATGCCGCCGCAGAGCTTCCGCTTCATGGCGGAGCTGATCGGCGGCCGCGCCAACCCGTCGGTGCCGCCCAAGATCCCCGACGCGGCGGTGCGCCAATCGGCCGAGGAGCTGGTCGGCATCATGGACAGTGTCGGCACCGACATGCAGTTCATCTCGCCGCGGCCCTATCTGCAGATGCACTCGATCAAGCCGGGCCGTGTCACCGAGCTGTGGACCCAGCACTGCAACGACCTGATCGCGCGCGTGGTGGCGATGTTCCCCGACCGCTTCCGCGGCGTGGCCGGCCTGCCGCAGCACCCGGACGAGCCGCTGGAACAGCGCGTGGTCCCCGAGCTGAAGCGCTGCGTCGAGCAGCTGGGCTTTGTCGGCTGCCTGATCAACCCCGACCCCACCGAAGGCGCCGGCCCCACGCCACCCGGCCTGGGCGACGCCTACTGGCACCCGCTGTACCAGGCCATGGTGGCGCTGGACGCGCCGGGCCTGATCCACAGCGCCGGCAGCTGCAGCGCCCGCGAGAGCTACACGCTGAAGTTCATCAACGAAGAGAGCATCGCCATCGTCTCGCTGCTCAGCGCCAAGACCTTCGACGCCTTCCCGCAGCTGAAGATCGTGGTGGCCCATGGCGGTGGCGCCATCCCCTACCAGATGGGCCGTTTCCGCAGCTGGAACGTGCGCAAGGGTGAACCGGTGAGCTTCGACGAGCAGCTGAAGCAGCTGTACTTCGACACCTGCAACTACAGCCAGGACGCGATCGAGCTGCTGATCAAGGTGGCCGGCACGCGCAACGTGCTGTTCGGCACCGAAAAGCCAGGCACCGGCAGTGCACGCGACCCGGTCAGCGGCCGCGACTACGACGACATGAAGCCGGTGATCGAGAACATCAGCTGGCTGAACGCCGAGCAGCGTGCCGACATCTTCGAATGCAACTGCCGGCGCGTTTATTCACGCGCCTTTAAGACGGACCGAGAGGACTGAGCCATGCCGCTGAGCCGCGAAGACAATGACCTGCTGACGCGGGTGGAAAACGGCGCCCCGATGGGCGAGATGATCCGCCAGCATTACTGGCTGCCGGTGGTGCCCTCGGTCAAGCTGGTGGCCGACGGCGCGCCGGTGCGCGTGCGCCTGCTGGGCGGCAACTACGTGGCCTTCCGCGCCACCGACGGCAGCGTGGGCGTGCTCGACGAGCGCTGCCGCCACCGCAATGCCTCGCTGGCGCTGGCGCGCAACGAGCACGGCGGCCTGCGCTGCATCTACCACGGCTGGAAGTACGACACGTCCGGCGCGCTGGTGGAAGCGCCCAACCACACCGGCGACCAGGCCGCTTTCTGCAAGCACGCCCGCACCAACCAATACCTGGCGGTGGACCGGGGCGGCATCGTCTGGGCCTGGTTGGGCCAGGGCGACACCCCGCCCACCTTCCCCAACCTGCCGTTTGTCGACCTGCCCGAGGCCCAGCGCTCGGTCACCAGCCAGCAGGTGCCCACCAACTGGGTGCAGGGCGTGGAGGCGTCGATGGACTCGTCGCATGTCGGCGTGCTGCACGAGTCGACCACCCAGATCACCGCCGGCTCGGGCAACCAGCGCCTGCACATGACCAAGGCGCTGGCGCCCAAGCTGGACTTCGAGGACCGGCCCTATGGCTACCGCTACGCGGCCTTGCGGCCGGTCGGCGACGACCAGGTCTACGCCCGCGTCAACAACTTCGTGATGCCCTGGTACGGCATCATCTGCCCACCCGACGCCCAGGGCCCGAGCACGGTGTTCTTCTCCACCCCGGTGGACGATGTCACCCACCGCGCCTGGTTCGTGCACTTCAACCCGCACCGGCCGCTGGGCATGACCATCATGTCGGCCTCGCCCGACGTCTGGGCCTACCCGCCGCTGCCGCCCGGCGAGGCGAATGACAACTGGGGCCAGAACCGCGACCTGATGAAGCGTGGCCATGCCACCGGCTTCCCGCAGCACCTGGGCACCGAGGACTTTGCGATGTTCCTCAGCCAGGGCCCGATTGCCGACCGCACCGACGAGCAGCTGTGCTCGGCCGACGGCGCGGTGCTGCGGGTGCGCGCGGCGCTGCTGAAGTCGGTGCGTGAGTTCATCGCCGGCAAGACGCCCACGTTGGCCGCCAGCCCGGCGCTGGACTACAGCCAGGCGGTGTCGGTGGGCGGCGTCATCGCCGCCGGCACCGACTGGCGCGTGCTGACCGAAACCGCCTGACCTGCCCCCAATGAACTGCTGCCGATGATCCACCGCCGCCAACTCCTGGCCGCCGGCGTTGCCGGTGCCGCCGCGGCCCTGCCACTGGCCGGCCGCGCCCAGCCCGACAAGCCGGTGATCCGCATCCTGGTCGGCCTGCCGCCGGGTGGTGGCACCGACGCCATTGCCCGCTTTTTCGCCGACAAGCTGGCGCTGGAGTTGGGCCAGCCGGTGCTGATCGACAGCAAGGTCGGCGCCGGTGGCCGCTTTGCCTGCGACGCGCTGATGGCGGCCGCACCCGATGGCCTGACCTGGATGATTGCGCCCAATGCCACACCCACCTTCCAGACCCTGGTGTTCGGCCCGCAGCTGAAGTGGCAGCTGTTCCGCGACTTTGCGCCGGTGGCCGCCCTGGTGGCCTACCCGCTGGGCATGGCGGTGGCGCCCAGCACCGGCGCCAGCAGCGTGGCCGAGTTTGTCGCCTGGGCACGCAAGCACCCCAGGCTGGCCAGCTTCGGCACGCCGGGGCTGGGGGGGCAGAACCATTTCCTGGGGGTGCAGTTCGCCAAGGAAGCCGGCATCGAACTGCCAGTGATCCCCTACAAGGGCACGCCGCCGATGGTCACCGACCTGGTCGGTGGCCAGGTGCCGGCAGCCATCAGCCTGATGGACGGTCTGCTCAAGCACCACCGGGCCGGCCAGGTCAAGGTGATCGGCGTGTTCACGCCGCAGCGCTCGGCGCTGATGCCCGACATCCCGACCTTTGCCGAGCAGGGTTTCAACGTCAGCTCGGGTGAAGGCTGGACCGGCCTGTGGGCGCCGGCCCGCACACCCGCCGCCGAGCTGGAGCGCATGCAGCGCGCGCTGCAGAAGCTGCTGGCCCAGCCGGCGGTGCGTGAGCACCTGACCAGCAAGCTGGCCGTTTCGCCCGCCTTCAAGCCGGCGGCCGAAATGGCCGCGCTGCAGCGCGCCGAGCTGGCGCACTGGGCGCCCATCATCCAGGCCTCGGGCTTCAAGCCGGAATAGCCCACCATGCCGCCCGACCCGCTGCCACTGCGCGTGCGCGCCATCACCTGGGAGGCCGAGGGCATCCTGGGCTTCGAGCTGGTGCCGCTGGCGGCCGACACCCTGCTGCCGCCGGTGGCCGCCGGTGCCCACATCAACCTGCAACTGCAACCCGGCCTGCAACGCAGTTATTCCCTGCTGAACCCGGGCGAGCGCCACCGCTACTGCATCGCGGTCAACCAGGACGCGCACAGCCGGGGTGGCTCGCGCCACCTGCATGCGCAGGTGCGGCCGGGCGACGTGCTGGTGGTGTCGCCCCCGGCCAACAACTTCCCGCTGGACGAGGCGGCGCCGCACAGCCTGCTGATCGCCGGTGGCATCGGCATCACGCCCATCCTGGCCATGGCGCGGCGGCTGAGCGCGCTGGGCCGGCCCTGGCAGCTGGCCTATGCCGCGCGCTCGCGCAGCAGCGCCGCCTTCGTGCCCACGCTGCAGGCGCTGGCCGACGAGGCCGACGCCCGCCTGCAGCTGCACTTCGACGATGAACACGGCGGCCGGCCACTGGACCTGGCCGCGCTGATCACCGACGCACCACGCGACGCCCACCTCTACTGCTGCGGCCCGCTGCCCATGCTGGCCGCCTTCGAGGCCGCCAGCGCCGCCTGGCCACGGCCGCAGGTGCACCTGGAATACTTTGCCGCCAAGGACGCCCCGGCCACCGCCGGCGGCTACACCGTGACGCTGCAGCGCAGCGGCCGCAGCGTCACGGTGCGGCCCGGCCAGTCGCTGCTGGCCAGCGTGCGCGCGCTGGGCATCGAGCCGCCCTACGCCTGCGAGCAGGGCATCTGCGGCACCTGTGAAGTGCGGGTGCTGGCCGGCACGCCCGACCACCGCGACCTGGTGCTGAGCGATGCCGAAAAAGCCGCCAACGACCGCATGATGATCTGCTGCTCGGGCGCCCAGTCCGCCACGCTGGTCATCGACCTTTGAACGAACCCCAGCCCATGACCACCGAACTCGTCAGCTACGCACTGGAAGGCCCGATCGCCCTGATCGGCCTGAACCGCCCGGACAAGCGCAACGCCATCAGCGACGCGGTGATCGACGCCCTGCGCGCCGCCATCCAGCGCGCCCATGACGAGGCCTTCGTCGTGGTGCTGTTCGGCCACGGCAGCAACTTCTGCGCCGGCCTGGACCTGGCCGAGGCCCTGGCCCGCGCCAGCGGCAAGGTGGCGCCACCGCGCAAGCGCCGGCGGCACAACTGGCACGAGGTGTTCGACCTGATCGAGCGTGGCCCGATCCCGGTGGTGGCCGCGCTGCACGGCGCGGTGGTGGGCGGCGGGCTGGAGCTGGCAATGGCGGCGCATCTGCGGATCTGCGACGACAGTGCCTTCTTCGGCCTGCCCGAGGGCCAGCGGGGCATCTTCGTCGGTGGTGGTGGCACGGTGCGCATCCAGCGTGTGGTGGGCACCACGGTGATGACCGACATGATGCTCACCGGCCGCCTGCTCAACCCGGCCGAGGGCCTGCAGGAACACATCGTGCGTTATGTGGTGCCGGCCGGTGGTGCGCTCGACAAGGCGAAGGAACTGGCCACGCGCATCGCCCAGAACACACCCGAGACCAACTGGAAGATCGTGCAGGTGCTGCCACGCATCCAGGACCTGTCGCATGACGACGGCCTGTTCGTCGAGCAGCTGAACTCGGCCATGGCCCGCCCACCCGAGGTGGAACAGCGCTTGCGCGACTTCGTCGACGGCAAGGCCGCGCCGCTGGTGGCGCCAGGCTCGCCGAAAGCGGGGGGCTGAACCATGGGCCTGTTCGATCTGACCGACGACGACCGCGCCCGCGCCGCGGCCCACATCCGGGCCGCCGAAGCCCTGGCCGGCGTGGTGCCCGACCTGCCGGCCGGCACGGCGCAGCGGCCCATCCACCAGGTGGCAGTGATCGGCGCCGGCACCATGGGCGGGGGCATCGCCATGGCCTTGGCCAATGCCGGGCTGGACGTGGTGCTGGTCGACGCCGACGCCGCCGGCCTGGACCGCGGCCTGGCCCGGGTGCGCGACAACTACGCCACCACGGTCAAGCGCGGCAAGCTGGACGACGCCGGCATGGCCCAACGCCTGGCCCGCATCCACGGCACGGTGCGCCTGGCCGACGCGGCGCAGGCCGACCTGTTCATCGAGGCGGTGTTCGAGGACCTGGCGCTCAAGCAGGCGCTGTTCCGCGACATCGACGCCATCGCCCGGCCCGGCGCCATCCTGGCCACCAACACCTCGGGCCTGGATATCAACGCCATCGCCGCGGTGACCGGGCGGCCGCAGGACGTGGTGGGGGCGCATTTTTTCAGCCCGGCACACGTGATGCGGCTGCTGGAGGTGGTGCGCACCACCTCCACCGCACCCGATGTGGCCGCCACGCTGATGGCCCTGGGCCCCTTGCTGGGCAAGACGGCGGTGCTGGCGCGGGTGTATCCCGGCTTCATCGGCAATGCGCTGTTCCGCCAGTACAACCGCGAGGCCCATTTCCTGGTGGAGGACGGCGCGTTGCCGCACGAGGTGGACGCGGCGCTGACGACCTTTGGCTACGCCATGGGCATCTTCGCGGTGCACGACATGGCCGGCAACGACGTGGGCTACCCCACGCGCAAGGCGCAGATGGCCACCCGCGCCACCGACCGGCGCTGGAACGACCTGATCCTGAAGCTGGTCGAGCAAGGCCGGCTGGGCCAGAAGAGTGGCAAAGGCTGGTACCGCTACGCGCCCGGCAGCCGCACGCCGCAGCGCGATGCCGAACTGGAGGCCTTCATCGTCGCCGAATCGACCCGCTTGGGGCTGGCCCGCACGCCGGTCAGCGCGCAGCAGATCCTGGAGCGCTGCCTGTTCGGCATGGTCAACGAAGGCGCGCGCCTGCTGGAACAGGGCATCGCACTGCGGCCCAGTGACATCGACCTGGTCTACCTGACCGGCTACGGCTTCCCGGCGGCCCAGGGCGGGCCGATGTTCATGGCCGACCGCATCGGCCTGGCCACCGTGGCGGCACGCGTGCAGCAGCTGCACCAGCAGCTGGGCGCCTGGTGGGCGCCGGCGCCACTGCTGCTGCAGTTGGCGGCCGAAGGCCGGTCCTTTGCCGATTGGCAAGCCGCGCAGGCCGCGCAAGCCGCGCAAGCCGCGCAAGCCGTGCAAGCCGTGCAAGCCGTGCAAATGGCCAAAGCCGCCAAAGCGGCCAAAGCGGCACCCGCGGCGCCGGCAGGGGTGGCCTGATGGACCTCGGCATCCACGGCCGCCGGGCGCTGGTCTGCGCCTCCTCGCAGGGCCTGGGTTATGCCTGTGCCCTGGCCCTGGCGCAGGAGGGCTGCACGGTCTGGCTCAACGGCCGCGACGCCGGCCGGCTGCAGGCCGCCGCCGAGCGCCTGCGCCTGACCACCGGCGCCACCGTGCACACGGTGGTGGCCGACCTCAATACCGAGGCCGGCCGCACCGCACTGCTGGCCGCCTGCCCCGAGCCCGACATCCTGGTCAACAACAACGCCGGCCCGCCGCCGGGCGCGCTGGCCGACTGGGACCACGACACCTGGATCGGCGCGCTGGAGGCCAATCTGCTGGCCGCCGCCCTGCTGATGCGTGCGGTGCTGCCCGGCATGCGGGCGCGCCGCTTCGGCCGCATCGTCAACATCACCTCGGCGATGGTGAAGACACCGCATGCGGCGATGGGCCTGTCCACCGCGGCGCGTGCCGGCCTGACCGCGCTGGCCAAGGCCTTGTCGCGCGAGGTGATTGCCGACAACGTGACCCTCAACAACCTGCTGCCGGAGCGCTTCGACACGCCGCGCCAGGAATTCATGGCCCAGCGCCTGATGAACGAGTCGGGCATCAGCCGCGACGAGGCCCGCGCCCGCATCGCCGCCACGCTGCCGGCCAACCGGCTGGGCCAGCCGGCCGAGTTCGGCGCCGCCTGCGCTTTTTTGTGCAGCGCGCTGGCCGGCTTCACCACCGGGCAGAACCTGCAGCTGGACGGCGGGGCCTACGCCGGGTTGGTGTAGACAGGGGGGCAGCCCCGCAGCAATCCCGATGCCGCCGACGCGGCCGCTGTGCGCCAATGGGGTTTTGTTCCGCCAGGAGCCTGCCCCCGATGAAAACCGGCGTCTTCAACTTCCTCGAACTCGATCGCGTGCACTTCGGCACCCCTGTGGCCGAGGCGCTGCAGACCGAGCTGCAGCAGCGTGCCGCCCAGCGTGTGTTCGTCGTCACCAGCCGATCGCTGAACCGCAACACCAACGCGGTGACCCGGGCGCTGGCGCAGATCCAGCCCCGGGTGGTGGGCCTGTTCGACGCCTGCGTGGAGCACACGCCACGCGACACTGTGATCGCGCTGGCCGAGCAGCTGCGCGCGGCCGAGGCCGACCTGATCGTCAGCATCGGCGGCGGCACGGTGATCGACACGGTGAAGGTGGCCCTGGTGGCGCTGGCCGAGGGCCTGACACGCATCGAGCAACTCGACGACTGGCACATGCGCGTGGCCGCCGACGGCAGCCGCGTGGTGCCCAGCCCGCGCCGCCCGCCCTGCCGCCAGATCGCCGTGCCGACCACGCTGTCGGGTGCCGAGTTCAGCGACCTGGGCGGCGCCACCGACACCCGCTTCGGCACCAAGCACGGCTACACCGGGGCCTTCATCGGCGCGGCGTCGGTGATCCTGGACCCGCGCATCACCGTGCACACGCCCGACCGGCTGTGGCTGTCCACCGGCGTGCGCGCGGTCGACCATGCGGTGGAGGCGCTGTGCTCGGTCAACGCCCAGCCCCTGGTCGACGCCACCAGCGTGCGCGCGCTGGCCCTGCTGGGCCGCTCGCTGGGCCGCTATGCCGAGGACAAGGCCGACCTGGACGCCCGGCTCGACGGCCAGATGGGCGCCTGGCTGGCCGCCACCAGCATCCGCCGCACCGAGTACGGCGCCAGCCACGGCCTGGGCCATGCGCTGGGCGCCGATGCCGGTGTGCCGCACGGCATCACGTCCTGCGTGCTGCTGCCCACGGTGATGCGCTACAACGCCACCGCCTGCGCGCCGCAGCTGGCCGAGATCGCCGCCGCGCTGGGTGATGCGTCACGCCCGGCCGCCGACCAGGTCGAGGCGCTGATCGCCCGCCTGGGCCTGCCCACGCGCATCAACCAGCTGGGCATCGACCGCGCCCGGCTGGCGGTGATCGCCGACAAGGGCATGGCCAACCCCTGGGTGCGCAGCAACCCACGCGCCATCACCGACGCCGCGCAGCTGCGCGAGATCCTGGAGCAGGCATGGGCCTGAGTGGCGACTGGCCGGCCATCACCGCCGCCCTGGCCGCCGACACCGCGGCGCGCTTGCCCTTCCATGTGCTGCACGGCGGCCAGCCGCGCCTGGCCGGCTCGGTGGCGCGCCGGCACCTGCCCGCGCTGGGCCGCTGGCCCGACGCCCTGCACATCGACCCGGCGGCCGGCGTCACGCTGCGCCTGCCGGCCGACGCCCGCAGCGCCTTCTTCGCCGAGGCCAATGCCGGCCTGCGGGCCGAGGGCCTGATCGTGGCCTGGCGCGACGAGACCTACCCGGTGCTGGCGCTGGACGGCGACGGCGCGCTGCTGGCCACGGTCGAGCGCGCCGCATCGCGCTTCTGGGGCACCACCACCTTCGGCGCGCACTGCAACGGTTATGTCGCCGGCGCCGACGGCCGGCCGGCGCAGCTGTGGGTGGCCCGCCGCGCGTACAGCAAGCCCACCGACCCGGGCCTGCTGGACAACCTGGTCGGCGGCGGTGTGCCGCATGGCCAGACGCCGGCCGAGGCGGTGGTGCGTGAAGGCTGGGAGGAGGCCGGCCTGACCCCGGCGCAGATGGCCGGCCTGCAGCCTGGCCGGCGCCTGCGTGTGGCGCGCGACATCGCCGAGGGCTTCCAGTTGGAGGAGGTCCATGTCTTCGACCTGGCCCTGCCGCCGGGCCTGCGGCCGGTCAACCAGGACGGCGAGGTGCACAGCCTGACGCTGATGCCCCTGGCCGAGGCCCTGGCGCGTGCCGCCGCCGGCGAGATGACGGTGGACGCCAGCCTGGCCACGCTGGACTTCGCGCTGCGCCATGGCCTGCTGCCCGCCGCCGAGATGGCAGCGCTGAACGCCCGCACCGCACCGCTGTGGCTGGGCTCGGCCCCCGTGCATCGCTGAAATCCGGCGAATCTGAACCCGGTTTGCGTTCAATCAATCTGAAACACCGGGTCAAGGGCACTGAACCCGGGGGGCAGGGCAGGCGGCCACACTGCTGTCCATGCCCACCCCCCATGCTGACACCTCCGCCGCGCGCTACACCGGCCCGGCCATCCTCCTGCACTGGCTGCTGGCGCTGATGATCGTCGGCGCCTTCGGCGTCGGCCTGTACATGCACGAGCTGCCGGTGTCGCCGTCCCGGCTCAAGCTCTACAACTACCACAAGTGGGCCGGCGTCACGATCCTGACGCTGTCGGCGCTGCGCCTGCTCTGGCGCCTGGGCCACCAACCGCCGCCGGACGTGGCCATGCCCGGCTGGCAGGCTGCCGCCGCCCACGCCACCCACCTGGCGCTGTACGCGCTGTTCTTCATCGTGCCGCTGGTGGGCTGGGCCTACAGCTCGGCGGCGGGTTTCCCCATCGTCTGGTTCGGCGTGCTGCCGCTGCCCGACTTCGTGCCGGTGGACAAGGCCCTGGCCGAGGCCATCAAGCCCTGGCACGAACGCACCGCCTGGCTGATGGCGCTGCTGGTGCTGCTGCACGTGGCCGGCGCCATCAAGCACCAGTTTTTTGACCGCGACGGCCTGATCGACCGCATGCGCTTCGGCCGCGGCTGACCCCCCATTCACCCGAAGGGATTTTTCATGTCACGACAGTTCCTGGTGCTGGCCACCGCCGCCTTGCTGGCCACCGGGGCCCATGCCCAGCAGGTGGTGCCGGCACAGAGCGAGATCAGCTTCGTCAGCAAGCAGATGGGCGTACCGGTGGAAGGCAAGTTCAAGCAGTGGACGGCGCAGATCGCCTTCGACCCGAAAAAGGCCGAGGCCGGCAAGGTCGGCTTCACCATCCAGACCGGCAGCGCCAGCTTCGGCGCCGCCGAGACCGATGCCGAGGTGCCCAAGCCGGCCTGGTTCAACGTTGCCAAGTTCCCGCAGGCCAGCTTCACCAGCAGCGCCATCAAGCCGCTGGGCGGTGGCAAGTTCGAGGTGCGTGGCAAGCTGGCCCTCAAGGGCAGCACCCAGGACGTGGTGGTGCCGGTGGCCGTCACCCAGGCCGGCGCGGCCAGCACCGCCACCGGCAGCTTCGTCATCAAGCGCCTGGACTTCAAGATCGGTGAAGGCGAGTGGGCCGACACCTCGATGGTGGCCAACGATGTCACCGTGAAATTCAAGCTCGCGCTCATCGGCATGGCGCCGCTGTGAACGTGTCCCGCCCCCATCCATCCCATCCCCAACGGAGTAATCCCATGATCCGCACCACCCTCGTCGCCACCGCCCTTGCCGCCGCCGCCCTGGGCGCCCAGGCCCAGACCGCCACCTACACGATCGACCCGGCGCACACCTACGCCACCTTCGAGATCTCGCACTTCGGCACCTCGACCAACCGCGGCCGCTTCGACAAGAACAGCGGCAGCGTGCAGCTGGACAAGGCGGCCAAGACCGGCAAGGTCGAGCTGACCATCGAGACCGGCGCGATCAACACCGGCTTCCCGGCCTTCACCAAGCACCTGCAGAGCAAGGACTTCTTCAACGTCGCCGAATTCCCCACCGCCAAGTTCGTGGCCGACAAGTTCAGCTTCAACGGCGACAAGGTCAGCGAAGTGGCCGGCACCCTGACCCTGCTGGGCAAGACCAACCCGGTGGTGCTGAAGGCCACCAACTTCAACTGCTACGTCAACCCGATGCTCAAGGTCGACGTCTGCGGCGGCGACTTCGAGACCACCCTGGTGCGCAGCCAGTACGGCATGAACTGGGGCCTGAACTTCGGCTTCCCGGACAACGTCAAGCTGGTGGTGCAGGTCGAGGCCGTCAAGCAGCCCTGATCGCCGCGGGCTGCGGCCCGCTGCACCCCTTGAACGCCCCGCCGGCCCGGTGCCGCGGGGCGTTCTGCATGCAATGCGCGGCGCGGCGGTGGGCTTTCTGCGACCATGCGCCGCATGACACCTGCACGACCGCTGCACCGCGCCCTGTCGCCATGCGCCCTGCTGCTGGCCGCCGCCACCGCCCAGGCCGAGCCGGTGGCCTATGCGCTGGACCCGACACACAGCTTCGTCACCTTCGAGGTGCTGCACTTCGACACCGCGACCCTGCGTGGCCGCTTCGGCCCGCTGGCCGGCGACGTCAGCCTGGACCGCGACGCACGCAGCGGCCGGGTGCAGCTGGCCATCCCGACCGCGGCCGTCAGCACCGGCCTGCCGGTGCTCGACGCCCGGCTGCGGCAGGCCGACATGCTGGCGGTGGACGCCCACCCGCAGGCCTTCTTCGTGGCCGAGCGCTTCGAGTTCACGCCCGACGGCGGCGTGGCGGCGGTGACCGGCGAGTTCACGCTGCGCGGCATCGGCCAGGGCCTGCGGCTGGTGGCGCAGCGCTTCCGCTGCTACACCAGCCCGCTGCTGCGGCGCGAGGTCTGCGGCGGCGACTTCGAGGGTGAGATCCGCCGCAGCCGCTTCGGCATCAACCACAGCCTGCCCTTTGTCGCCGACACGGTGCGGCTGAAGGTGCAGGTGGAGGCGATCCGCCAGGCGCCCTGACCGGCGCGGGGCGGCCCGGCGTGGCGCGACCGCCTGGGCGTCGCCGGCCCGTCGGCCCCTGCCGCAGCCTGTCCGGGCGGGCGGCCGGCCGTCGCAGGCGGGTGCGCCGGGGCGGCCGGCTTGCGTACAGTGCACGGCACCGCCACCCCGGCAACCCCCGGCCCGCCCGACCATGACGCCTGCTTCCGAACTGCCCTCGCCCACCCGCTGGCAGCGCTTCTCGGCCAGCGGCGTGCGGGCCTTCCACAGTTATGCCAACTGGCTGGTCGGCATCACCTGGCGGCGCTTCATCGTGCTGGCGGTGCTGCTGATGATCGTCGCCGGCCTGGTGCAGAACATCCCCCCCTTCAGCTGGACCTACACCACCACCGTGCGCGAGGCCGCGGACACGCCGGCCGCCCCCGCCCTGCCCACCCCGCCCACGCCCCCCTCGCCCGGCACGGGCCGCGACTCGCCCGGCGTGCACATCGAGACGCCGCCCCCCGGCGACAAGTCCGGTGTGGACATCTCGATCGACGCCCGGGGCGTGCGCATCACCCCACGTGCCAAGGCCGCGGCACAGGCCGCCTCCGCCGCGTCGGGGGCACCGGCCAACGCCTCGGCGGCCGGCGACGGCGACCCGGTGATCGACATCCGGCTGCCGCCCGGCACCAGCGAGGGCGTGCGCGAGGCCGTGGCCGACGCCCGCGAAGCCATCGAGGAGGCGGTGCGCACCGCCCGCGAGGAGGCCCGGGCCGCACGGGCCGAGGCCGACGCCGCCCGCGCGCAGGGCCGCAGCGCCGCTGCCGAGGCGCGCCGCGCGGTGGGCCGGCGCGAAGTGCATGTGGTCAGCCTGGGCGAGTTCCTGCCCAGCCTGGCGCTGCTGTGGATCGTGGCCTCGCTGATCATCAAGATCACCTACAAGCGCCAGGTGCAGGCCGAGGCCCAGGCCGCACAGGCGGTGGAGACGGCCGAGGCCGAGTCGCTCAGGCGCCAGGTGGTGGAGGCGCGCATGGCCGCGATGCAGGCCCAGGTGGAGCCGCACTTCCTGTTCAACACCCTGGCCAGCATCGACCACCTGATCGAGGTCGACCCGCAGCGCGCCAGCCAGATGCAGAAGCACCTGATCGCGCTGCTGCGCGCCAGCATGCCGACCATGCGCGAGGCCAACGGCGGCGGCAGTGGCCAGGCGCGTGACCTGGGCCGCGAGCTGGCGGTGATCCGGCCCTACCTGGAGATCCTGAAGGTGCGCATGGAGGACCGCCTGGCCACCGAGATCGACGTGCCCGAGGGCCTGCTGTCGGCCGAGGTGCCGCCGATGATGCTGCAGACCCTGGTGGAGAACGCCATCAAGCATGGCCTGGAGCCCAAGCCCGAGGGCGGCCGGCTCACGCTGAAGGCCGAGATCGTGCATGGCAAGCTGGCGCTCACCGTGGCCGACACCGGCCTGGGCTTCGGCAACGCGGCGTCGTCCGGCAAGACGGCCGGCACTGGCGTGGGCCTGGCCAATATCCGCGAGCGGCTGCAGCTGCTGTACGGCAGCCGGGCCAGCCTGACCATCACCGAGAACCCCGGCGGCGGCACCCGCGTGGCGCTGGCCCTGCCCTACAAGCCGGTCGAGCCCACCGGGCCGGCTACCATGGCCGCATGAACCTGCCCGCCGACCCTGTGCGCGCCGTCATCGCCGACGACGAGCGCCTGATGCGCGAGCAGCTGCGCGCCCGGCTGGCCGAGGTCTGGCCCGCACTGCAGATCGTGGCCGAGGCCCGCAACGGGCTGGAGGCGGTCGAGCTGGTCGAGCGGCACCGGCCGGAGCTGGTCTTTCTGGACATCCGCATGCCCGGCCTGACCGGCGTGGACGCCGCCCGCCAGATCAGTCAGATGGTGGTGGGCGATGACGAGTACCTGCCCGAGATCGTCTTCATCACCGCCTACGACCAGTACGCGGTGCAGGCCTTCGAGCAG
>Ga0208266_100158_pt1 | contig 30463 bp, 21 predicted proteins | sample LakWasMet67_HOW9_2_FD_183897 | JGI IMG/M metagenome (GOLD analysis project Ga0208266, IMG submission 183897) | Freshwater sediment methanotrophic microbial communities from Lake Washington under simulated oxygen tension - Sediment Metagenome... | ecosystem: Environmental > Aquatic > Freshwater >...
CGGAATTAGTTAAGCCTTTAAATGATGAAACGTACTTTAAGCAATTTTTTCTGGAATTGGGTGCGTTATGTTGGCGTAACGGTCTGGAATTAAGTCCCGGCAACATTCATAAAAAACTGGCAGAGCAACAACTGCATTTTGAGAATAAAGTAGCCTGATTGCTTTGGTAATAAATATAACGCCGCATTTATTTATTATGGGTATCGATCGGATTGTCAGTGAAGCTTTAAGGTTAAGTCCGCATGACCGGGCGATGCTTGCCCAAAGCGTATGGGAAAGTCTTGAAGCCCCCTATATTGTGTCTGCTGAACTGTCGGATGATGAAGCGACAGCGTTAGCGAAACGGCGTGATGCGGAGATTGAAAGCGGTGAGGTTGAGTCCTTGTCGCATCCGCAATTAATGTCCAGGCTGCGAGAAGCGTTATGAACAAACTTATCACGATTAACAAAACAGCTATTTTAAATTTAGCCAAACAGCATGGCGTTAAATCTATTTGTCTATTTGGTTCAATGGCGAGAGACGATGCAGGCGATAGCAGCGATGTGGATTTTTTAGTTGAGCTGGAACAAGGACGGGATTTGTTCGATTTAGGTGAGTTGCTAATCGATTTGCAAACTCTGTTGCAGCGAAAAGTGGATTTAGTGACTAAAAACGCTTTGCATCCCCGTATTTATGCCCAAGTTATGGAAGAAGCGCAGCCATTATGAAAGATGACCGTATTTATCTTGAGCATATCATTGATTGCATTGATCGAATTAATGATTACACAGAATACGATCAGTTTGTTTTTATGAATTCGCAAATGGTGCAGGATGCGGTTATTCGTAATTTGCAAACGCTGTCGGAATCAACGCAAAAATTGTCGGATGAATTAAAAGCGCAACATCCTGAGATTAATTGGAAGGCGATTTCAGGATTTAGAAATATTTTGGTCTGCAATTATTAGAAGTTTCTTTATAAAGAAGGCAAACGTGTCCAAAACGCATATATCCAAGACTAATATCAGATTCTTATTGACTGCTCTGTTGCTCGTTATATCGATTAACGCCAATGCAATAACCTCAGGGCAAGCCACCGATGAAGCTTTCGCGGCGCTGCTTTCCATGCCGGGGGCAGAACCACAAAACGGTTCGTGGATTTTTGAAACGCCGCCTGAATTTGAATCCAAAACTGAAGACAATTTGATTCTCTGGCTGAATAAAAAGAAAAAACAGGGGGCGGACTTTAATGCCCAACGGCATTTTGGGACGCTGCTCGACCACGCCCTGCGCAGCCATCTGGAACGCACCGCTTTGTGGTTGTTGAAAAATGGTGGGACTTCAAGCAGAGATGCATTTAGCTTGTCACTATATGGCAACAAAAAAGTAGACGCGGTGCTGCCAAAGCGCGAGAAACTGACGAATTTTTATGGTGCCGCACTCGAAAAAACCAGTCTGGAAACTGACCAACAAATCGAACAACGCGATGCGGCGGCTGCGCAACCGATTTTTCTCGATTTGCTTTCAGCCTGCGCGGACAAAGCGTGTGTTGCTCGGCTGTTTACGCTGAACATTCGCAGGCCGTTTGATGACACTGTATTTATGCTGGAAGTGATAGCAAAGATCAATGATGTACACGTACCAATTCATCGGGTCATGGACGCGCAACTCACTGTACTAGATAGCATCCCCGCCGTTGCAATGAAAAAAGTATTAGACGATCCCCAGCTCGTTCAAAAGCTAATCCAAATTTTTTACGCAGCAGCGCAGTATCCTGGCAACCGAGATGAGGCATTAGATAGAGACCGAAATCAACGTTCCCAAAAAATGGCCCAACCTTTACTGAAAAAAATCACAGATACAGTGTTGAATCAAACCTTGAATGACGATGAAACAATGCGCCAGTGGCTGGCCTGGGTGAGCACCAACCCCACCGAAGAATTCAAACCGTATTTACAACGGATCAGTGATGCTACGCTGCAAGCCCACATTTCCGCTGCATTTAAGGGGATGTCCACTAAAGCAATGGTGGACTTTGAAGAGCAATACCATCAGCAGTACAACCCTGTTAACCGAGAGAATTGGTTGCAGTTTTTTACGCGCTTGCCCAAGACGATTGATTTTACAAATGCTCCGGCCATACTCAGCAAAACCGAGCCAGAGTTTTGGCCTCGCTTGTTTGCGCTGGGTTATCAACTGAGGGATATCGACGCAGACTTAGGGCTATGGTTAGCGAGAAGCCGCACCGAAGCATTCAAGCAACATTGGGGCATGCTGCTACTGGCGAACCCCGCTTTGAAGCAAGAGGCGATACGTTTGGTGTTGAAGCCCTATATGACAGTTGGAAATAACCTTGGCTACACAGGACAAGAGATACAGCAAGAAGTCTTAGATAAAGTGCTGTTCCTGCTGAAGCAAGGAGCCGTTGCACCCCACCTCATTTTGGATCCAACGAGTATGCGACATAGCGATAAAGCCATTATTCTGCAGTTGCTTGCCTTGCAAGTAATTGTGCCGCTACAGATACCCGCTACTCCACGCTTTGTACCTAGCCGCCTAGATTGCCAATTCACGCTTAACGAAGCTTGGTATCGCGAATTGTTTAATAACTCTGTAATTCATGAAAAAGAGGTATTTGACACAGTTTTCATTGACCTGATCCAATTTGTAGGCATGCCCGAACAAAATAATTGCGCTATGTTGGTGAGCGGTACGCAACGGAAGACTGATGTATATGACAGCGCTGGGGAGCAGGATGATTTTGACGGTCCTTACGAAGAACCCAGAGCCTCATGTCCTGACCCAACAGATCGCAGTGGAATATGGCGAGAAGTAGCGGGAAAAATTGAAAAGCTTTCACTCAATGTGCCTCAGGCAGGTTTACAACCTTTACGCGATAGCATTGATGGTCATTTGTATTATTTAAGTTGGGGTGGCGGTGGCAATTGCACACCCATCCATTGGGCAACATTAATGGACTGGCAGCAAGTTGATTCTCAATGGGTTCTGAAGCCATTAGACGAAAAGCACCCCGCTCAGCAAGCCTTTTTACTACAATGCGACCCGGAAAAAATAGAGGAGTGTCTGGGCATAAAATCGAATGAATATTTGTATGAAAAAGAACGCGAAAATTTTCTGCATGAAAATCCGTATAGTTCACAAACACCCATTGAATTGATAAATAACTACAAAACGCAGGAACACGAGGCTTATCTGGCTGCCATATTGGAATTGAACAAGCCCAAGCTGGAAGCCTTGCAAGCCCATGGCATTCCGCCACAATGGACAGCGGAAGCGTTGCAAGCGGTAAATAAATCAGCGTTACCGCTTGCCGATAAACGCCAGCGCACCGCCTGGATATTCCGCGACCATGAGCAACTGGCGTCGGCTTTACGTTCTGACATCGTGGAAGATTTTATTGATTGGTTACCGCGAGAAGACTGGCGACCTGTTTTAAAAGCGCTGAAGGGCAATGCTTATCTTCTGAGTAATCTTGCAGAAAAAGCTAGAACTAAAGGATTAGACGACTTGGCCTGTGATTTTGACCATGCGAGGAGTTTGATGTGTGGCGAAACGTGGCGTGTTGAAAAAGTGGAGGCTCAATAAGGAAACGATGAAACGCAAATTAGTGGGTTAGTCCAGTAGGCCGGAGGAATAAGCCGGTTTGAGCGATAGCGAGAACCGGCGTTTCCGGCAAGCACCTGCAAAACCTAAGGAAAATAATTTATGAGACATTCAACAAAATTATGGCTGTTAATCAGCGCTGCTCTTGTTTTTTCGGTTTCGGCTTATGCCGATGACAGCCAACTGCGCGGGGTATGGAAGGGCAGCCTGGGCAAGCAGGACATCATGGTTTGCTTCGATAACGGAGAAAGTGGTGAATATTACTATCTCCACTATTTATCGCCCTTACAACTTGGCAAGAAGAAGGGCGAACTCCAGTGGGAAGAAATGGGCAAGACTGTCACCGGAATCTGGTCACAATTAAAAGCAGAAAATAATGAGCTTACCGGGCTATGGCAAAAGCCGGGCGATCCCAAGACCGTGCCCATACGACTAAGTCGCGTCGTGCAAACAACGCAAAAAGAAACTGAAGCAGAAGGCTATCTTGAGCCTGCTTGCGAGAGTGATGCTTATTTTGCAAAATTACAGGAAGTGCAGCAAAAAGTGGTGGTCGGCAAGCGTCAAAATTATCACGGCATCCCGTATCAGCATCTTAGTGCTAATTTGCTTGGCACTGATAGGGTGGAATCCATAGAGATTCTGGAAGACTCCGAGCCAACGCTGGCCATTAACAAGCTGTTGCATGATGCTTTTCAAAAAAATATTGATAGCTATTTTGAATGCAAGGGCATAAGCCGATTTTTTTCTTATAGTTCGTCCGTGGACATTGTGTTTATGGATAAAAATTGGCTTTCGGTCCGAGAATGGTCTGGCGGTGATTGCGGTGGGGCGCACCCGTTTGCCGATTCGAGTTATCGAAACTTTGACCGGATTCAAGGCAAGGAAGTCAAGGTGTGGACCTTCTTTAAAAACGCCAGAAATTCCGAAGAAAGCTTGAACAAAACCATCCTCTCCTATTACAAACCCAGAAAGTCTCCAAATCCCAGTGACATCGAGGGTGACAAAGAATGTCAGGAAGCAGTTGAAACAAACAAAAGCTATAAATTGGCGCTAAGCAAGAATGGAATTATGTTTTCCACTTCATTTCCACATGTAATCCAAGCCTGTGATGAAGATATTGAGGTGCCTTATAAAAAATTATTGCCGTTTATGACTGGAGCGGGCAAAAAGGCCGTCAAGCTGCTTATGGAAGTAAAGTAGACTGTGCATCAGTATATCCAGACGTTACCTCATTTCCATGCGCTACGTTACTGCGAAGGTGCAAGCAAAGCTTGCACTCCGGGATGACGTGTTATGTATGCACTTTGGCATTGAAAATATCAATAAATAGCAGATTCTCCCCCAAGCCTGATAGGATGAACCCCGTATCAAACAACCCATCGTCAATATAGTCATACAATGGACTGGCAAACCTTTCAAACCCACTGCTGTAGCCTGGATTTAGAAACCAACGAAAACGGCGAGATCTTTGCGATAGGTGCGGTCTTTAACGACAAATCTTTCCAACGCAAAGCCCCGTTCAACGTTCAAAAAATGCTGGCCGAGTTTGACGATTTTGCCGGTGATGCAGCTTATTTGTTAGGCCATAACATCCTTGAGCATGACCTGCCGGTTTGCCGGGCCATTTCTCCGCAGCTTAAATTCTTACAAAAGCCGGTTGTCGATACTTTATTGCTGTCGCCGCTGGCGTTTCCTGAAAATCCCTATCACCGGCTGGTTAAAGACTACAAGCTGGTGCGCGACAGTTTGAACGATCCGTTGGCGGATTCGCGCCTAGCCTTGTCGCTGTTCCATGATCAATGGGAGGCTTTGCAACAGCAACAGGCTGAGGACGGGTTGCTGGATTTTTATCGTTATGCTTTTTCAGGCGATTTGCAGTTTGCCGGGGTGCAATTGGCGTTGTCGGCAATGGGCGCGAAAGCTGTCGATGCGTCCGGAGCGTTTGATTTATTCGAGCGTTTGACCCGGAGTAAGGCCGTAGGATGTGCTGAACGCAGTGAAGCGCATCAATATGCGAACGATGCGCTTCCTTCGTCAGCACATCCTACAGTCTGTAGTACGGCTATCGGCCAAATGGCGAATCAATTCGCCCCTACAACCGCTTTAGCTTATTGCTTGGCATGGCTGCGGGTGGCAGGCGGCAATTCGGTGTTGCCGCCGTGGGTGCGTTTGCGTTTCGACGATGTCGCGCCGACGCTGAACTGGTTAAGGGACGTTCCCTGCAACGATCCGGCTTGCTGGTATTGCGCGCAAATGCATGACCCGGTTATTTGGTTGGAACGTTATTTCGGCTTTCCCGGATTCAGGCCGGAACCGGCTGCGGCTGACGGCGGCAGTTTGCAGCAACAAATCGTCAAAGCCGCGATGTGCGGCAAACCGCTGTTTGCGATATTGCCGACCGGAGGCGGCAAGTCGCTATGTTTCCAGCTTCCGGCGTTGGTGCGCTACCAGCGGCGCGGCGTGCTGACTATTATCGTGTCGCCGTTGCAGGCCTTGATGAAAGACCAAGTGGATAACCTACGCAACAAAACCGGCGCACCCAACGCCGCCGCTTTATACGGCATGCTGACTGCGCCGGAGCGCGGCGAGGTGTTGCAGGGCATACAAAACGGCGATATTGCGCTGCTGTACGTATCGCCGGAGCAGTTGCGCAACCTGAGTTTTCAAAGAGCCATCGAACAGCGGGAAATCGGTTGCTGGGTGTTCGACGAGGCGCATTGCTTGTCCAAATGGGGCCATGATTTCAGGCCGGATTATCTGTATGCGGCGCGTTTTATCAAGGAGTTTGCGCTCAGGCAAAAAGCGGTGCTGCCGCCGGTGCAGTGCTTTACCGCCACCGCGAAGCAGGATGTTAAAGATGAAATCATCGATTATTTCAAGGCCGAATTGGCGCAGGACTTGGCGGTATTCGAAGGCGGCGTGGAACGAGATAATCTGAGTTTTGAAGTGCAGACCGTCAATGATTCGGACAGATACCCGCGCATCCACACGTTATTGAGCGAGCGATTAGCCCAGGAAGCCGACGGCGGAAGCGCGATCATTTATTGCGCAAAGCAAAAGCAAACTGAAGCGATAGCCGATTATTTGCAGGAGCAAGGCTGGCAGGTTGAGGCCTTTCATGCGGGCAAGGATACTGCCGAGAAAAAGCATATCCAGGAGAATTTCGTCACCGGCGCCACCCGCATCATCACCGCGACTAACGCGTTCGGCATGGGCATCGACAAGGAAGACGTGCGGCTGGTCATACATGCCTATATCCCAGGCTCCATCGAAAATTATCTTCAGGAAGCGGGCCGCGCCGGACGGGATAGAAAAGACGCGGAATGTGTGTTGCTGTTCGATGAAAACGACATCGAAACCCAGTTTAAGTTGTCCGCCTCGTCGCAAATCAGCCAGCGCGACATTCAGCAGATTTTAAGAGGCCTGCGCAAAAGCAAAAAAGACAAATCCGGCAACGTGGTGCTGACCACCGGCGAACTGCTGATGGACGACGACGTGCAGACTTCGTTCGGCAATGAAGACCATGGCGCCGACACCAAGGTCAAAATGGCGGTATCGTGGCTGGAGCGCGGCGGTTTTATCCGCCGCAACGAGAATCTTACCCAGGTGTTCCAAGGTCGTCCGCTTATCAAGAATATGGACGAGGCCAAAAGCAAAGTCGAAAAACTGGGTATGTCGCAACGCCAGCAACAGCGCTGGCTGGCGATACTGGACGCCTTGTTTAACGCGGAAAGCGACGAAGGTTTCAGCGCCGACGAACTGGCTTTACTCGGCGCTTTTAGCGCTGACGATGACGACAAGAAACCCGGCAAGATTAATGAAACCGCCAGCCAGCGGGTGATCAGGACCTTATACGATATGGCCAAGGCCGGATTGATCAAAAAAAGCCTGTTGCTGAGCGCATTCGTTCGCTATAAGGTCGGCGACTCTTCCAATGCCAAGCTGGAAAAAGTCTGCGTATTGGAGCGAGTTATGCTCAACACATTGCAACAGCAAGCGCCCGATGCCGGGGACGGGCAATGGCAAACCTTGTCGTTGCGCCACCTGAACCAAAGCCTGTTGGACGACGGTCACGGCGACAGCAATCCCGAAATTTTGCGTCTTCTGTTGAGCAGTCTGGCTAAAGACGGCAAAGGCTTGGCCGGGAAGAAAGGCAGCCTGACGCTTAAATACCAAGGCCTGGATCAGTATAGGGTCAAGCTTAACCGGGACTGGGCGGCGCTGACAGCCACTGCGGAGATCCGGCTTGCGGTCGCCAAGGTGGTCTTGGACGGCATCATCCAGTGCATCCCCGACCACGCCAAGCCGTCAGGCGAGTTGTTGGTCGAGTTTTCCGCCGAGGACTTGCTGGCGGCGTTAAACCGGGATTTGGTCGCGTCATCGGAAGTCAAAGACCCGCTGGCCGCGGTCGAGCGCGCGTTGAATTTCCTGCACGAACAAAAAATCATTACCTTGCAAAACGGCTTGGCAGTGTTCCGCTCGGCGATGACTATCGAGGTGTTGTCGGAAGCCAAAGGCCGTAAGTACAACAAAGGTGATTTCGAACCTTTATCCCAGCATTACAGCGAGCGCATTTTCCAGGTGCATGTGATCAATGAGTACGCCAAATACGGCTTGGAAAAGATCGGCCATGCGCTGGCGTTTGTGCTCGCCTATTTTTCAAGCGATAAAACCGAGTTTGTGAAACGCTATTTTTCCGATCGCAAGGACATACTGGAACGCGCGACCAGCCAGCAATCGTTCCAGCGCATCGTCAGCGACCTGCAAAATCCTGAGCAAATGGCCTTGGTTGCCAGCGGCGAAGACGACAACTTATTGATTCTGGCAGGTCCCGGTTCCGGCAAAACCCGCGTGGTGGTGCATCGTTGCGCTTATTTGTTGCGCGTCAAACGCGTCCCGGCCAGGGGTATTTTGGTGCTGTGTTTTAACCGCAATGCGGTGACTCAATTACGGCGGCGCTTGCTCGATTTGGTCGGCGACGATGCCCGAGGCGTGACCATTCAGACTTATCACGGTTTGAGTTTGCGCCTGACCGGTCACGCGATAACCGGCCAAAGCGACGACAACCGGCAGTTTGCCGAGATTATCAACGAAGCGACGGCCTTATTGCGCGGCGACAAGCCGTTGCTGGGCGTCGATGCGGACGAAACGCGGGAACGCTTATTGGCGGGCTACCGCTATATTCTGGTCGATGAATATCAGGATATTGATGCCGAGCAGTACCAGCTGATTTCAGCCATCGCCGGGCGCACCCAGGACGAGGACCGCAAGTTGGGCATTTTGGCGGTAGGCGACGACGACCAGAATATCTACCAATTTCGCGGCGCCAATGTCGGCTTTATCCGCCAATTTAAAGACGATTACCAAGCCAAGGTGCATTACCTGGTGGAGAATTACCGCTCCAGCGCCAACATCATCGCCGCGTCCAACCAGTTGATCCAGCACAACCGGGACCGGATGAAACAGCAGCAGCCGATCCGCATCAACCGGGGCAGGAAAACCCTGGATGCCGGAGGGCGCTGGCAAAAACTCGATCCGGTCGGCAAAGGCCGGGTGCAGCAACTGGTTACCGCAGACGAATACAGTCAGGCGGTTGCCGTGGTCGATGAATTACTGCGCTTGCGTCAGCTCGATAGCCAACTGGATTGGTCGCAATGCGCGGTGCTGGCGACCGCATGGCGCTTGCTCGATCCGGTCAGGACCTTGCTGGAGCAACACGATATTCCGATCAGCATCATGCTGCCAGCCGATAAACAACCGCCTTTGTCGCGGATCAGGGAAAATGCCGATTTGCTGGATGCGATCAAGCAATCGCCGGAGCCGTTAAGCAAGGCTGGCGATTGGTTGCGCTACCTGGACGACAGCTACGGCAACGAACCAGACAATATCTGGCTGAACCAGCTCAAAGCCATGTTGCAGGATTGGCGGGAGGAAACCGGCGACGGCCCGGTGCCCAAGCAGCAAACGCTGGAGTTTTTGTATGAAGTCTTGGCCGAGCAACGCCGCGAGCGCTGTTTGGGGCAGGGCGTTTTCCTGAGCACCGTGCATTCGGTCAAAGGCATGGAGTTTGCGCATTTGGCGATAGTGGACGGTGGCTGGACGGTGCCCGCCACCGAAGAGCAGCGGCGCTTGTTTTATGTCGGCATGACCCGCGCCAAGGAAACCTTGTGTTTGATGCAGCGAAAGGATCAGCGCAATCCGTTCTTGGCTGAAATTACCGGCGACCCTCTGTTGACGCGAATCGTTAATTCCTCGCCGCAAACCGCTTCGCTTGGCAAGCAATACGCGATGCTCGGCATGAAGGATGTCGATCTGAGTTATGCCGGAAGTTTTGATCCATCCCATCCTATCCACCGGCATCTTGCCCGGCTAAATACCGGCTCCAAGCTTAGCATTGAGAATAATAACGGCAAGGTGGTTTTAAGAGATCAAGACAGGATTGTCGCCGCGTTATCGAAACAAGGCGCCCAGTATTGGTCGGTTAAAATCGATGCGGTTGAGTCGGTTACGGTATTGGCGATGATCAGGCGTTATCGGGATGACAGTGAAGAAAGCTACCGGTCGCGCTGTAAGGTGGAGCAATGGGAACTGCCGCTGGTTGAGGTGGTTTTTAATGAACGCTTGTAGGGCTATTCATCATCGAACAATTCAAACACCTCGCTTAAATCAATAGACAACTCGGGAAACAAATGCGGTACCGCCATGTCGTCATTCGCATACATGTGCTTGAGTTCATAGCTCCCGCTTTCGTTTAACACAAACTGATGTACCGATTGTTCATACGGATAAACCAGCCAATATTCGCTGACGCCGCTTTCGGCATACAACGCATATTTAAGTTGCAGTTCTTTTTTTAAATTGCCCTTCGATAAAATCTCAATGACCCAGTCGGGCGCGCCGTTACAGCCTTGAGTATCTAATTTGGCGGGGTCGCAAATCACGCATAAATCCGGCTGTACGACGGTATGGATCTCTTTATTAGCCAAAATGGATTTTTTACGGTCATATAAGCGCACATCAAACGGGGCGGCGAAAACCTGGCATTTTTTATGTCTGAAAAAATTGAATAGCAAACCGCTAAGATTCATTGAAACGCGTTGGTGCTTCACGTTCGGCGCAGGCGACATCAACATGATTTTGCCTTTGATTAATTCAACGGTCTCGTTAAATTGCCAAGTTAAATAATCGGCATAACTGTAGGTTTGGTTTAAATCCAATTGGGAAAGTTGGGTGATTTTTGCCATGGCGGATAAGCTCAACGTGAATTCAATACCGTACGCAGGATAATAACATGCTAAAGCGGACCCTAGGCAAAATTGAGCGGAGTAAGGTCATGCGAGTTGTAACGCGTTGAAATACAATGCGCCTGCGGTTGTTAAGAAGTTACATTGCTTATTTTTGTTAAGTTATTGTTGAATTTATATTTTTTTGTGAAAGAATAGCGGAAAACTTGCTTTAAAGCCCACCCCATTTAAAACAAAAGGGATAACAATGAAAGAGTTAACGTTCTCAGAAATAAGCTTAGAGGATTTCTCTAAAATATATGAAGAAATGACCAACCTGGTACGCAAAGACCTGGAAGGAGAAACGTTCTTTTCAGGCAGCCATGCTAAGTTTGGTGAAATTACTTTGCATCAGACCAAAGGCAGTCATAAGGCGATTATGCTCCAGCATAATAAGCCGATTAGCGAAACCCGCTTTGACGTCCGCGAATTTTGCATTTCCCTTTCCGCTTAAAACACAAACCCAAGTTATTTCATGTACCTTGCTTAATTATTTATCTTTTGGTTCATCGGTTATCCACTTGTCTTCCCGTTCGACGGCCGCTGCTTTTTCTTTCTTGACGGCTTTATGCCAAAGCCCGTCGCTGGAAAAACACGCCCAGCCCCATTTCAGCCAGTTGAGCAATGACACGGCCAACCAGAGCGACCAGAGCAGCATCAACACGCGGTACGCAATCAGCGGCACCGAGATCAGCGTCGCCGTGGGCAATGTTGCCGGGCTTCTATCCTGATACCAGTTCAAGTTGAATGCCGAAGACTGATTGCCGGTGATCTGCATATCGGGCGAACCCAGCAAACCTTGCTCGACCGCTAAAAACAACAAGCCCAGCGATACCACGGTTAACAGGGCGATGATGGTTTGCAGCGCGTTAAAATAGCGAAGGCCCGCAATCGGTTGCGTCTTGCGCCAGCCCAGCAGCATTAGCCAGGCAATGACAATGCCTGCCGATGGCAAGGGTATCTGGCTCAGCCCGACCAACAATAAAAACCATTGCCGGGCTTTTAAGGGCGTCAGCGGGATTTTGCCAAGACCCGGCGACAGCATCAAAATAACAATCAGCACGCCCCAAAATAAAACCGCAGGCCCGAGTTTCGGTCCCATTGCAAATAAAACCCAGCGGTCAGATCCTAAGCCGATATTCAGGTTGGCGTTGACGCCGGCCAACCCCAAGTCTACCTGCGGGGTGGACATGATGCCGGTTATGCCGGTCGCTTCCCGCCAGCTGATTGAGACCTCCTGCTTGCCGGGATTAACCGGCACGGTGAGCTTTCCGCCTTCCTGCCGGATCGGTTGGGTCCGGCCGTCAATAGCGACGCTTTGCAATACGGCTTGCTCCGGCAGGATGATTGTGTGCTGCGACCCTTGCGAGCTTCTTAAGCTGATGTTTAATTCGGCTTCCCGGTTGCGCTGCCCCGGTTTGATGCTTAAGCGGCTGCTGTCGATGGTTAAGGTTTGTCCTTCCACCGCTTCGGGCCGTGTTATTTGCAGGGCGATGTTTTCGCCCGGCCAAGGGTGCCATTCCGGCAGCCATTGCCCGTCGTTATTCAGATGGATCATCGCGATGCCGGATGTTTCAAGATGCCAGATCGGGCTGACATCGGCTTTCAACACCTCGATCCATTGATCTGTTTCGGTCGCCGCATAAGCGATTTTTTCCGATTTTTCCAGCGTGGATTGCCATTGCAGCTCGGTTTGCCGGGCCGGGATGTTCACCTCGACTTTGCCGTCCTTGACCCGGATGCCGGGGCTGGTAACCGACTCGCCCGGCAACAAGGGCACGGACAATACCACGGCGGAATCGGCCGGTGAAACGCGGATGATCCGGGTAATAACCCGCCAGTCCAGACCCAGTTGCAGGGTGCGCTCTATCCTGACAAACGGCGGCAAGACGCTCGGTTCCAGTTCGGCTTCTTTTTGCTGCTGGGTTTGATCGATGCGGCTAAATTGCAGTTGATCGTCAATCTCGCCGTCTTCCTGTAGGCCGACGACTTGCCAACCGGTATTTTGAATGTCGACCCGGTTAGGCTTTAACGGCAAAGGCAGGGTGAATTTACTTAACAACGGCACGGCTCCGTTTAGCGCCACCTGATGCTCGCCTGGGGCCAGGTTAAGCCACAAGCCGTTGTTATCGCGGTAAAGCCCTGATGCTGTTTTACCGTCAACCAGAACCCGGATGGGGAACCATTGTTCATATTCGGCGGGCAAAGGAACCGCTACGGATTGCTGGGCGTGAATCTGTAGATCGATTGCCAGTTCCTTATCGGTAAGGATTATTTTCATCTGCTGAATTTGCGCGCAGCCCGGCAAGCAGTCCGGCGGCACCGGCTTTTCCAGCAGCTTGTTGCGCAGTTCGTCCAGTACAGCTTGGCCCGGAATTTCGGCATACGTCTTGGGTGACGGCATCGACAGCATCGGCAACAGCAACAACCACAGCAGCAACGGCGTCGAAGCTCGAATACGTTTAAAGCTGAACTTTTCCGCAACGCCGAACATCAGCAAGGCCAGCGCCGCGACTAAAATCGCACGGATGAAGTTGAGCAGCAGGGTCAGTGTCGGCGTTAAATACCATAAGTGCAGGTGTTGCTGGGCGTCAACCGAACCGTTCCATGACAACAGCACCTTGCGCCATTGCCATTGCGGTAAACCGGGGCCGGTCTGCACTTTGGCTTTAGGGTCGATGCGGTCAAAATCGACCGCCTGGGTTGCATAACCATAAGACGATGCGGCATCGGACGGCATCGATCTTTTTAAAACTTTTTCTTTCATCTCGCTGAGCGCTTCAGAGACCGGGGCAGGGGCGGTCATTTCCACCGCTCTGCCGACCATGCCGCGGTCTTGGAAGCTGGGCATAGGGACCGCTTGCCAGGGTCTTTCCAGTTGCGGATAAAGCCCGGTGCGCACCTGCTGCACCATAAAAGGCAAGGTGAACATGATTAAGGCCAGCCAGAAAGCGTTGCGATACCAGCTCATGAATTTTAACAATCGGCCTGGCGGCAATACCTTGATCAAGGCGGTTGCGGCCAGAATATTCAGCCAGACGAAATGGGGCGATCCCGGTTCATGCCAGATCAATACCAGGGTGACCAAGGCGAGGCCGCCCCAATAGGGATTCCACAGGCGGCCTGTCGCCAGCGCCGCGATTAACACCAGGAACAAGTCCAGTAAGGTCCAGCGGGAAATCCAGCTATCCGGCACATTATCGACGCCGCCCGCCGCCAGCAAACGCCAGCCCGGCGGCAAATTCAGTTCGGCGCGGACCGTGTGGAAATCCTGCTCCCAGCCCACGGCGCTGGTTGAGCCGATTGCACCGGCAATACGGCTGTCGGCATCGAGCGTTATCGCGCCGCTTCGGACTTCAACGCCTTGCTTGCCGGATTTATCCCGGCTAACAAGCTGGTTGCCGCCGTTTAGGGTGACTCTGCCCAACTGCATTTGCGGCAGGGTATTCAGACGCCAGCCTCGGGCCATGTTGCCGGTAATTGTGTCGTTGACGGTGTAGCCTTCGCCGTCGAAATCCAGCCACAGCTTTCTGGTCAGATTGAGTTGATTGGGTTCCGGCTCAGGATCGCCCCGGCGGATGGTTTTAAAACCTATCGCCTGGCCCTGGTTGATTTTATAGGCCGGAAGGTTTTTCCAGTCGTCCGGCAAGTTGGTCAGGCTGGGATCTATCGCGCTGAGCTGTTCGATTTCAACCACGCGCAGTTGGGGGCGGGCTTCAAATGACCAAATTTCCGATTCCGGCCATTGGAGGCTTTGTTCGGTAGGCGCGAGCGGGAGCGTATTCAACTCTTTGCTGTTTCTGCTCAGGATGTCGATTTGCCAGTGGCCGGGGCGCAGTTGGATCAATAATTGTCCATCGGGTTCGAGACGTGCCGGTAACGGGCTTTGCAAACGCAGTGGAATAAAACCGTCCAAAAGAGGCCGGGGCAATTTCACTTCACGCTGTTCACCGGAGACTTCCAGTATCAGCCGGGTCAGGATCTCGGCGGGCACGTCGTCGGTGATTTTGCGGAACACCTGAATAGCCAGGTTGTTTTGGATATTTTCCGGTTTTTTTAAACCTGTCTCGCTTTCCTTTAGCCACAGCTGCCCGTCTTTGATGGTCGGTGTCGGTATGAGTGCGCCGTTAATGCGCAGTTCAATCAGCCCTGTGTCGTCGGGTATTTTTAAGTTATCGGGAACGGCGGACCACAAGAACTCGCCCTTGATTTGGTGCTGCAAGTCCGCAGTCAGCTTTATCGACGGTATGCCGTCTTTATCCATGACCAGGGCGGTTTTGTTATCAACCGTCACATTAAGCGGCCAGTGTTTTTTATCGCCCGGCACGCTGATCCAGCTGTCCCGGTACACCGTCCAGCTCATCGAAAAAGAGCCTTTTTCGTTGGTTAAATCAAGCTGGGTTTGGGTGGGCCAGCTACAGCGTTTTTCTTCGTAGCTGTTGTAGACGAAAGGGCAGAGCGGTTCGGGGCTGTCTTGCAGTACCCAGGCTATCCAGGGTTTGAGCGGTTCCGGCACCTGTTCCGGGGTTAACGGTTTTGCCTGAGTGGCTGAGGTGAATAATACTGCGCTTAGAAATAACCAGATTATTCGATTCATGTTGCGCTCCTGACAAAAAATCCGCACCGGACGATGGGGCATGTTGCCCTGTTCAGCTTAGGTTGTTAATGGTTTTAATCCCTTAAGTTTGATGTGTTCAAATTTTGATTACGGACTTTTTGTTTTAAAGCAAAATCGTCAGAGGCTTTAAAGCAAATAATCATTAAAATGGCGGGTCTCCAGCGTAACTAAAAAGTCATAGAACTCTTTTGCGCTTGGACAATTCGCATGGCTGGCGGCGCGTTCAAGACTAAAGCCATGATGTTTAGTCATTTGTAATGCAAAAGCAGGTTTGCTGCCGCCTGGGCCGCGTTTATTGTGTTCATTAGCCAGCATTTTTAATCTTTCCCATGGCAATGCCGGTGTCGCTTCTGGAAAATCCTCATAAACATCTTCCAGTTTCAGCCATTTGTTCAATGCTAAGGTGTCGGCCAAAAACCATGCTTCAATGGCTTTTACGGCAATAAAAATGAATTGAGTATATTCAGTTCCAATGCGTTCAAAAACTGCTTTTTTGTCAAAGTCATGCTCTAAATCCGTTAAAATTATAATGTAAGCAGGCGCTTGTAATTTTAACCGTTCAACTAAAGGCACTATATTTTTAGGTAATAAGTTGCCGCTACCTGTTGCGTTTTCAATGGGATGGCAAATATCTATCCCAATGATTTTTGTCCAATCTTTAAAGTTTTTCGACTCCAGTAGTATTTTCTCTGTATCGCCTTCAACAATAAAGCCGACTTTTACCACGGCAACCCACCGTCAAACATATTCATCAGCCACGCTTCATCTAGCTTAAGCCCATTTTGAGCAATAAAGTCTTTCGGGGTGTTATCGATTTGGGTTTTGCCCTCACGCTTATTTACCAGCCAAAGCTCATTAGGCTTGGATACTCGTATCAGTGATTCGTTATGAGTCGTGACAAAAATAGGGTGTTCACTGTTGGCATTATCACGCATTAAATTGACCAGTTCAGTAATCGCTTTAGGATGGATGCCGCGTTCGGGTTCTTCGATTAGAGTCATGCCCAATTTTTTTGAGCGGCTTAAAACTGCCGTCATAATACACAATGCGTAAATAGTGCCGTCGGAAATAAGGTTGGCCGGGAAATTGGCTTTTGTGCCTTCTTCTTTAAATTTAATAACGGTTCGAGCATCCAATTTTTGCCGTTCTGTGGAGACTTTTTCCAAACCCGGTACTAATAACTCCATCCACTCTATAATTTGCTCCCGGATAGCATCGTCTTTTTCTAATCCGGCCAGCATAGTTGCTACATTACGTCCGTGTTGATCCAATTCGCCTTGGTCTGTGCTGGAACTGTCGGGTTCTTTTGCATCTATCGGATCAAAGCGATAAACGATAATGTTACTAAGAAGTTCATATATGGAATGATCGGAAATCATCAAAGCTGACTTATCAGAAGGAAACCTAGAGTATCTACGATCCTCAGTCCCGTCCTCATCATAGAATATAATTTCCCCTTCTTTTCTTGATATAGAAATATTGTTATCAAGAGACAACTGCTCTTCCAATTTCGGTTCTTTATCCATGTCATGGATTTTTAGTTGATATTGGATTGATTGATCATTCAACACCAAATTGAAACTCGCCGAAAAAGTTCGCGCTTTACTTGTTCGGCTTTTAAAGCAGTGGACTTGTTCATAACCATTAAATTTGCGCAGCGCTTGTGTAGCACCAAGATTAATCACTGCGCTTATAAACTGTAATGCATCAAAAAAATTACTTTTCCCTGAACCATTAGCGCCCGCAAAAACACTGTAAGGCGCGAGTTCATTCAGCTCAATATCGGCAATGCTTTTAAAACCGGAGATTTTAATTTGCTTAATATTCATTTCCATCTACGGCAGCGCCTTGGTAGCATTTAGTTTCATTTGTTGTGTACTCGTCAGCGTAGCAGTGCAACGAGGCCAAACAACAATCACCTCTCCAAAAAATTCCTCAACATATCATGTCCATGTTCGGTCAAGATCGACTCGGGATGAAACTGTACGCCTTCAATATCCAGCTGTTTGTGCCTTACGCCCATGATTTCATCGAGTTTACCCGCTGCATCCTGCGTCCAGGCGGTTATCTCCAGGCAGTCGGGAATGCTCTCCTGTTCGATGACCAGCGAATGATAACGGGTGGCGGTAAACGGGTTGTTCAGCCCTTTGAATACGCCTTGATTCTGATGATAAACCAGCGAAGTTTTGCCGTGCATGATGCTTTTGGCATGGACGATTTTACCGCCGAACGCATAACCGATGCTTTGATGGCCGAGGCAAACGCCCAAGATAGGAGTTTTTCCGGCAAACTTTAAAATGGCGTCAACGGAGATGCCCGCTTCTTTTGGCGTACAGGGGCCGGGAGAAACCACCAGCTTATCGGGCGCTAGTTTTTCTATATCCGCTACGGTGACCTGATCGTTACGCACCACGGTGACATTGGCGCCCAGTTCGCCAAAATACTGCACCAGGTTGTAAGTGAACGAGTCGTAGTTATCGATCATGACCACTTTAACGGCGCTCATGATTGCTCTCCTTCCAAGCCCGCTTCGGCCATACTCACGGCGCGGAATATTGCACGGCCTTTATTCATGGTCTCATCCCATTCGTTTCTGGGTACGGAATCGTAAACGATACCGGCACCGGCTTGTATATGTAACATGTTGTTTTTGATCACTGCGGTTCTGATCGCGATGGCAGTATCGAGGTTACCCGACCAAGCAATGTAGCCGACTGCGCCTGCATAAACGCCGCGCTTGACCGGTTCCAGTTCGTCGATAATTTCCATTGCGCGTATTTTCGGCGCGCCGCTGACGGTGCCGGCCGGGAAGGTCGCAGCCAGCACGTCAAAGGCGTTGTCGCCGCGATGCAATTGTCCGGTGACGTTGGAGACGATATGCATGACGTGCGAATAACGTTCGACGATCATCTTGTCGGTCAACTGCACTGTGCCGATTTCCGCGACCCGGCCGACATCGTTGCGGCCTAGGTCGATCAGCATTAAATGCTCGGCCAGTTCTTTGGGGTCGGCGAGCAGGTCCTGTTCCAATTCAAGGTCCTGTTCCGGCGTTGCGCCGCGCCGACGGGTGCCGGCAATCGGGCGCACCGTGACCATGTTATCCTCCAGCCTGACCAGAATTTCCGGCGACGAACCGACGATATGAAAATCGTCCAGGTTCAGGTAAAACATGTACGGCGAAGGATTCAAACAACGCAAGGCCCGGTATAAGTTCAGCGGCGACGCGGAGTAGGGAATGGACATGCGTTGCGACAACACCACCTGCATGATGTCGCCGTCGGAGATGTATTGCTTGGCTTTCAATACCGCATCTTCAAAACCTTGCTGGGTAAAGCCGGAGATAAAATCGGACTCTTCGACTTTTTTGTGGATGTGATTCTTGGTCGGCTTGGCTTGCAGTTCGCGCAGTTTGATGGCCAAATCATCGATCCGGGCAAGCGCACGGTTATAGGCATCGTTTTGTTCAGGGTTGGCGTGAGTCAGCAGCAGCATTTTGCCGGACAGGTTATCGAACACCAGCATTTCTTCGGACACCATCAGCAGAATGTCGGGATTGCCCAGCGGGTCGGACTTTCCCGCGCTACGCAGCTTAGGCTCGATATAGCCGATGGTTTCATAGCCGAAATAACCGACCAGACCGCCGTTAAAGCGGGGCAGGGTGTCGATGTCGGGAACGTTATAGCGCTCCTTAAACTGTTCGATCCAGATCAGCGGGTTGTCGTGCGCGACCGATTCGATCAGTTCGCCGTTTTGTTCCAGGCTGATTTGGTTGCCGGTAATTTTGACGACAGTTTTACAGGGCAGGCCGATAATCGAATAACGCCCCCATTGCTCGCCGCCGTGTACCGATTCGAATAAATAGGAATAAGCGCCGTCGGCCAGTTTCAGGTAGGCGCTCAAAGGCGTATCCAAGTCGGCCAGCACTTCGCGGCAAACCGGGATGCGGTTGTAGCCCTGCCGGGCATAGTGATTGAATTGTTCTGGGGTCATTTGTTATTCAGCTGTATAGAGTTCGGCAAGTGAGGCCGCTTTTAAAACAAAGAGCTATTATCAGGATGTGTATTACGCTTTCCAAGCGAATCAAGGTATTTACCTTGCCTTTATAAAATTTTAGCTCCGCAACTTTATTTTTATTAATTAACTCTTGCAGCGCCAATGCAATAACTTTAGTTTTTGTTTTAATGTCAGTAAATTGCATGGCTTCTTGTGTAACTCTTCGATTGGATAAAGCGTTGTTTTCATTATTTATAACTCTTTAGTATGATCAGCTTGATAGCGTACATGCCGCATACCATATTTATGTCAATCGTGAGACGCTATTAGTATCCTGCACATGACTAATTCTCAATTTTATGTTTTGCAATTTCACGTTCAATAAAATAGTCTTTGTGATCGTCTATTTGTTTTTCAAAAAACTGACGAGCCATTAATATTCTTTTTTTAGATTTAATAATATTTAATCTTGCTTCTGACTCTGCAACGTATTGCTCTAACAAATGGATGTCATCTATCAATTTATTTGTAAGTTCTAGATTTGTACTCAAGTATTTATTTCTATTTGTATATTCAAGCAATTTATCTTCAGGATATCCACGATCAAAATCGAAAATATCAGCATCAGAGAAAAAGTTAGTACTTTCTTTCATAGTACAGTTTTCTGTGTTGTTTTTTTCATAAAAATCAGGATGGAACTCAATGCCACTGTTTTTTATTTCTTCCTCGGTTAGCTCAGATAATAACCACTCACAAATTGATTTGACATTTTCTTTAGACATAAAAAGCGGCCAAGGTGTTGAAAGCTTAGCTCCGTTGCTAAGTTCTTTTTTAAATATTGTAGAAACAATACATCTATCACCTGAATAACATCCTGGCATGTCGGCTTGATCTTTAATTAATGCGCTTTCAGGAAATCTGTAACTAGCATCAAAAAATTCAATCAGTGGCTCTTCTGCTTCATAGCTGAGCTTATCATCTCTACCATATACATCGCCTTTTCTTATTAAACGAATTGCAATAAGCCTATCTTCAATGCTTTTTAATTTAAAGGGCTTCATTTGGTTACTCAACTTTCAAAAAACAAAATATAAAATATAAAATGGACTCTACTCATGCAAAAAAAACAGCGTAAGGCGGGTGGATTCGCCATCAGGCAATCCACCGCAACTACGACAGGCTGTCATCGGCATTGTGCGTTGATTGGCGGTTTGCTAACGCGAAACCGCCCTACGTATTGCTAGCCTTTAAACTGCCTTAGCCAATTCAGCGCGCATTTCATCGATTACTTTTTTGTAATCAGGCTGGCTGAAAATTGCCGAACCCGCCACAAAAGTATCGGCTCCGGCCGCTTTAATGTCGCGGATATTATCGGTTTTAACGCCGCCGTCGATTTCCAGACGGATATTCAAACCGCTGTTGTCGATTCTTGTTCTGACTTCACGCAATTTATCCAGCGCTGACGGGATGAAAGACTGGCCGCCAAAGCCGGGGTTAACCGACATCAACAAAATCATGTCCAGTTTGTCCATTACATAATCCAGATAATGCAGCGGCGTGCCTGGGTTAAATACCAGTCCCGCCTTGCAGCCGGAATCTTTAATCAGTTGCAGGGTGCGGTCGATATGCACGGAGGCTTCGGGATGGAAGGTGATGATGCTGGCGCCGGCTTTGGCGAAGTCGGGAATAAGACGGTCAACAGGCTCAACCATTAAATGAACATCAATCGGTGCGGTAACGCCGTGTTTTCTCAGCGCTTCGCAAACCAAAGGCCCGATGGTCAGATTGGGCACGAAATGGTTATCCATCACATCAAAATGCACAACATCGGCACCCGCTTTTAAAACATTGTCAACTTCTTCACCCAGTTTTGCGAAATTGGCTGACAGAATGGAGGGAGCAATCCAGTTTTCGTTCATTTTCTGATCCTCTGTGTTAAAAAATTATTAATTATATCTTTTTTTTGCGCAAACTCTTATGTTTACGCTTGTGTTTATAATAGCCGCACTTGAAATCAACAGGATAAGCCTAATTCATGAAACTGGTAACCTTTACTTATGACCACGAAACCCGTGTAGGCGCTGTCGTTGATGGCTGTGTCGTTGACGGAAAAAATAATACTAAAATCCCGCGAACCATGCTCGAATTTCTGAGCGCGGGTTCTGCCGCGCTGAATGCTATGCAACAGCAAATCGACAGCGGCAATGACCGTATTGCGCTAAGCCGGGTCAAGTTGCATGCGCCGGTGCCAAGGCCCGGAAAATACTTGGGCATCAAGCTGAATTACGACGATCATATTGAAGAAACCGGCATGGATAAGCCGGAATATCCGAGCTTTTTCACCAAGCAAAGCACCTGCGTGATCGGGTCCGGCGATGCGATACACCGGCCTAAGGTTTCCGATAAGCTGGATTATGAAGGCGAGCTGGCGTTTGTGATAGGCGCCCGCTGCCGCCATGTGCCGGTCGATAAGGCGCATCAAGTCATTGCCGGATTTACCGTTGCCAACGATGTTTCGGTGCGCGACTGGCAGTTTCGTTCGCCGACCTTTACGCTGGGCAAATCATTCGATACCCACGGTCCGTTGGGCCCGTGGATCGTTACCGCCGATGAAATCGCCGATCCGCATAATCTGGATATTAAAACCTGGATTGACGACGAACTGCGGCAAAACTCCAATACCCGGAATATGATTTTCAACTGCTATGAAATGATCGCCTATTTATCGCAAGCGATGACGCTGGAACCGGGCGATGTGATCAGCACCGGCACGCCCAGCGGGGTCGGCGTCAAGATGACCCCGCGCGGTTATATGCAGCCGGGGCAAACCGCCCGGATTGAGATTGAGGGCATTGGCGCGCTGGTTAATCCGGTTATTGAAGAACCGGATGATTTGGGTTTCATAAAGTAACGACACTCAACACGGCCGCTAATTGCGGCTGTTGATCCCCCTCTCCCTTCATGCATAAGTATCTGTACAGCTTTTTTGTATTACAAATACAATGAGTTACAAAGCAGCTTGGCTCCCTTTTCTGCTGAACGACTGTAAGGACAGATATTTGCTCCTGCAATATCTGCATTACCACATCCCTGTGGGTTATGCAGGAGGTAGAGCAACGCAGGAGCAGTTGCCGAGAGGGGTGAGGAGAATAAAAACAACCCTTTATATCCCCCTCATCCCAACCTTCTCCCTCAAGGGAGAAGGGGCGGTACGTGTATAGATACTTATGCCCTTCATGAGAGCTACCCGCGCTATCCTTCGATTTCACAAATGGCGGGGGCTTTAAACGGATTTTAAAAAATGCGCCAAGTTGGTTTTACACTGGATTAATCAGGAATTATTCCTTTTTTTCCTGATGTGCTGAGTAGGGGCTTCATCAATGCCATGTGAAATCTATAATGTAACGCTTGATACCGGCAGCTTGTGATTAGCCGTCTAATGGTTATGAAGGGAATATAAAAACTGTGATCGCAGGCGCTATATGTTTTTGTATTTTGATTAAGTATATTCAGAATCGGTAATGCGCGGAGATTAATCGCCAATGAGTAATAAGTTAACAAAAAACCTTGGTTTCACCCTGGTCGAACTCATCGTTACCATTTCCATTGTCGCTATTCTTGTGGGTGTAGCCATACCCGGTTTCGCATCAATCATAAACAGCACCCGGTTAACAACGTATGCCAATGAATTGGTGGCCTCGTTAAATCTGGCCCGTAGCGAAGCCGTTAAACGCGGAGTGCAAATCAGTGTCAGAAGAAAAGGAAGTACCAATCAAAACTGGGATTCCGGCTGGGATATTTTTACCGATTTGGACGGCGATGGCGCGCTTGATGCCGCGGACACCTTGCTAAAAACCTATCCGGCTTTAAGCAACGGTTTTACCTTAAGAACCGGTACTGTCGGTTATCAGGACTTTGCCGCCTATTTGCCCAGCGGCTTAAGCTTAAACGCCGGCGGCGACACATTCAGATTATGCGATAGTTCAGCCGATACCGGGAACTCCCGTGCAATCGCAATAAATGCAGTGGGTCGTCCAAAAACTTCTGAAGGAACCACAGCATGCCCTTAATCTGGTCAAAACACGTTGCTTGCCGGCATGATGCCTTATGAACAAAAATAAGGGATTCACCTTAATTGAAGTTTTAATCGCGACATTGGTTTTAGCCGTCGGCCTACTTGGGTTGGCAGGACTTCAAGCTGCCAGTATTAAAAATAACCTGAGTGCCTATAACCGTAGCCAAGCCACGCAATTGGCCTATGACATGGCCGACAGAATGCGCGCCAATAAAAATGAAAGTCTGAATCCGGCAACCGGCAATGTTATTGCCGCTAGCACCTACCTGACTATGGCCGCGACAGCTGCCGCAGTTCAGGCAAACTGCGCAACCGTGACCGGCTGTAGCGCTGCGCAAATGGCCCAAAATGACCTCTTTCAATGGAACGCTGCCTTAACCGGCACTCTGCCCAGCGGCACAGGAACAATAACAGTTGACGCGGCAACGCGGGTTTTTACCATTACTGTCAACTGGGATGAGAATAGGGACGGTGATGTCGATGGCGATGGCGGCGCTAGTGAAGGGGATGTCGACAGTGATGGCGATACTGATGACGATCCCTTCTTTGAAACGAGCTTTCAGTTATGAAAAAACCGCAAACAGGATTTACGTTGGTAGAACTGATGATCGCCATGCTGCTGGGCGCGTTTTTAATCGGCGGTATCATACAGATTTTTCTCGGTTCCAGACAGACCTATCGAATGCAGGAGAACCTGTCCAGGCTTCAGGAAAATGGCCGCTTTGTGATGGATTTTATTAGCAGGGACAACAGGATGATGGGCTTTCAGGGCTGCGTATCCCGCTCGATAGTCCCCAACATTATCATTGATCCCAAAAATCCCAATCCGAATCCCGCCCCTGCGACGCTTGCAGGAGGACTTAGCTCGCCGCTTGTCGGCAGCAATAATGTTGCCAATAACTGGAGCGTCGGCGCATGCGGCGCTGCCAACGCCTGTGTGGCCGGCACCGATGCGATCACTTATCATTTTGGCGCAGGTTGCGGCGGGTATTTGACAGGCAATATGGGGACAGTTAATGCCAATATTCAAATACCTGCCGCTAATAGCTGCAATATCAATATGTACGATGTGCTTATGCTTTCCGACTGCGGTTCGTCGGATATCTTCATCGCAACCAGCGCCTCGTCCGGCAGCGGAGTGCAGACTATTGCACATGCTAATAATCAAAACACCACTAATAACCTCAGCAAGCTCTACGGCTCCGATGCCGAAGTGCTGGTATTTCGGTCATATAGCTTTTTTATTCGTAACAATACCGACGGCGAACCGGCATTATGGCGGCTGGATAATGCCAAGCCTACAAGCACAACCAATCCCATCGAATTGGTTGAGGGTATTGAGAACATGCAGATTTTATACGGTGCGGATACCGATGCAACACCGGATGGCGCGGCCAATTATTATGTGGCTGCGGGCACGACCGGACTCAATATGAACCAGGTGGTCAGCATCCGTGTCAGTGTTTTAGTAAGAAGCATAAATGACGGCTTAGCCGCGCAGCCGGTAGCCTACACATACAATGGCGCAACGGTGACGCCGACCGACCGGCGCATCAGGCGGGTTTTTACTTCAACCATTGCCTTGCGCAACCGGTTGCCATAAAAGGAAGATGTTAATGATTAACCCATATGCTTCATTTAAGCACCAGTCCGGCGTGGTGCTGCCCGTCAGTATGATTATGCTATTACTGCTCACCTTAATTAGCATCACCGCCAGTCAAGTGACCGGCCTTGAAGAGAAGATGGCCGGAAACAGCAGGGATTCCAATCTTGCCTTTCAGGCCGCGGAAGCGGCCTTGCGTGGCGGCGAAACGTTTTTAAAGCAAGCGAACCTGCCCGCGTTCACAGCAACGGGCACTAACGGTTTATACAACGAAGCCGGCGCGCCGCCCCAACAGAACGACGATTGGTCAAGCTTCAACACGATAACCTACAGCGAGGCCTCTTTGGGCCATACGGCTGGCGCACCCCTTTATGTGATTCAAGAATTAAGCTCTATCGGCAGCGGTTCCCTGGATGCCGGAAATTACTACGAAAATGAATTATATCGGATCACCGCGCGGGGCGTCGGTGGCACCAGCGCTGCCGTTGTCGTGCTGCAATCGGTTTATAAGCGCTGATCCTCCCATCAAACCCGAATATCGCCACACACAATCGGAGCGGCTCTCATGAAAACGAACAACACTACACGATACCTGCATATCGTTTTTAAGCTTGTTTTTGCCGCCTGCTCGAGCATGCTGTCAACGGCTTTTGCTGTGGATTTAAACATTGCCCAGTCGCCATTGACCATTTCGCAGGCGGCCTCGCCACGCGTCATGCTGACCATGTCCCGCGATCACCAGCTTTACATCAAAGCGTATACCGATTATTCCGATCTCGATAACAACGGTACGCTGGATACCAGCTATATCGATACGTTTGATTACTACGGCTATTTCGATAATCAAAAATGCTACACCTATACCAGCAGTCGCTTTGAACCGGCAAGTGCCGCAGCAGGCGCTAACAGTCATCACTGTAGCAGCCAATGGAGCGGCAACTTCCTGAACTGGGCCACGATGACGCGAATGGACGTTATCCGCAAAGTGCTGTACGGCGGTTTTCGATCCACGGATACCGCCGATACGGTGCTGGAACGTAGTTTGATACCTTATGATGTGCATTCATTCGCCAAGGTATTTACCGCAGCATCAACAACGGACATGCAAAAATACGTCCCTTATGCCCAAACAACCATCAGTTTATGTAACCTCACCCAAGGCTCCGGTCTTGCCAAGGATGCCGGCACCGCGACCTATCCCCCTTTGCTGCGGGTAGCGAGCGGCAGTTTTCCAAGCTGGGCAGCTTCCGAAGTAACCCAGTGCCAATGGGGATCAGGAACACGGCCGGCCAATAGCGCCAACTTGGTCAGCGCAAATGCGGATACCGGGCTTAATGTCCGGGTCAAGGTTTGCGTCTCAGGCCTGGAGGAAACCAATTGCAAAACTTACGGCAGCAATAAGAAACCCACCGGTTTGCTGCAAAAATACGCAGAAGCCAGCAAGCCGGTTTATTTCGGTCTGATGACCGGCAGCTGGGCTAAAAACAAATCGGGCGGTGTGTTGCGCCGCAATGTGAACCAGATGTTTGACAACACTACCGGCAGCGCCAACGAGATCGATAAGACCAATGGTCAGTTTCTTAATCAGGCAACTACCGATGCCGGTATTATCAATGCCTTGAACCGGTTCAGAATCAGCAGTTACGATTTCACCAATCATGTGTACCAAAGTTCCTGCAACAGTCCCGGTCTGCTCAGTTTTAATAATGGGCAATGCGTGGAATGGGGCAATCCTTTGAGCGAGACTTATCTGGAATCGCTACGCTATCTTGCCGGTAAAACGACGCCAACGACGGCTTTTAACACCAGCGATTCCACGTTCATTTCCTCACTGCCCCAGATCAGCTGGGTCGATCCGATGGCTGCCGCCGAATGGTGCGCAACCAATTCAGTCATAGCGATTTCAACGGGGCTCAACTCCTTCGATGGCAATGAGCTCAGCAACGATTTGGGCATCAATGCCGCAACCGAAACCGACGCCGTCGGCACCGCAGAAAACATTAGCGGCAACTATCTGGTCGGCAGCAACGGCACCACCAACAATAAACAGTGCAGCTCCAAGTCGGTAAGCAATTTATCGTCGGTGGCGGGCATTTGCCCTGAAGTACCCAGTTTGGAAGGCACCTATAACATCGCCGGTTTGGCGTATTACGCCCGCACCCACGACCTGCGTTCCGATAGGACCGGAAAACAAAATGTTAATACCTACAGCGTAGCGCTGGCAGAAAGCTTGCCGAAGTTTGAAATCCCGGTCGGCAGCGGCACCGTCACCTTGCTGCCCGCTTGCGAAGCCAATTCTACAGCCAGCGCAACGGCCGCCACCAGCAACTGGCGTATTTGCAGCATGACCGATTTAACGGTGGAAAGCCTCACCTATGCCGACGGTAAACTGGTCTCCGGCAGTTTAAAAGTCAACTGGGAAGATTCAACCTGGGGTAATGATTACGATATGGACGGCATCGCCGGACTTAAATTCTGCGTCGGTTCAAGTTGTACGCCGGGTGCTACAAACAATGCCGCGCCCAGCGCAGGGAACACGACCATCAGGGTCGAGGCTTCGGTACTGCAAGCCGCAGCAGGACATGCATTGCGCTTTGGTTACACTATAACCGGCACCACCGGCGATGGCGTTGTGCTGCCGATTTTGCGTCCCGGCGGCAGCAACTTCAATTTAGGCGCTGCTTTACCCTCCGGCGTCACGAGTCCCACGACGACCAGCTATACTCAAGGCACGTCCAGCGCCAGGTTACTGGAAAATCCGCTGTGGTACACCGCCAAATACGGCGGCTTCGATACGGTCGATTCCAGTTTGGCGGATACCCCTGCCAATCAATCCTGGGATAAAGATAACAATGGCATACCCGATGCGTTTTTCAGGGCTTCCAACCCTGCGCTTTTGGAGAGTGCGCTGGATACCATTCTTAACGATGTGCTGGTCAAATCCGGGTCGTCAGCGGCGGTAACCACCAATTCAACCCGCCTGGATACCAATAGCGTTGTTTACCAGGCTAAGTTCAACAGTGGCGATTGGACAGGCCAATTGCTCGCCTATGCGATCAATGCCAATGGCAGCATCGCTGCCAACCCGACTTGGGATGCCGGGCAACGGGTCACTGCGCAAGGCATCAATGACCGTTCGGTTTTTAGTTATAACCCGACTGCAATTTCAACTAAGGGGATTTCGTTTCTATGGAATAATTTGAATGCGGCCCAACAGGCCTTGCTTAGCGCAAACCAAGTCGATTATCTGCGTGGCGACCAAGCTAACGAACAACCCTCCGGCACACTTCGTAAACGTTCAGGTACAAACGCATTATTGGGGGACTTGGTTAATTCCGACCCTTGGTATATCAGCAGTACCCGCAATTTTCGCTTCGATAAATTGTCCGGCACCGAAGGCAGCAGTTACTTAACTTTTCGTGACAGTGCTGCATTTAAGGCCAGAACGCCGATGGTGGCAATTGGCGGCAACGATGGCATGCTGCACGTTTTTAACGCCAATATCACCGGCACCGGCAACGGTAACGAGCTCTTCGCTTATGTGCCGCACACGGTATTGGCCAATTTATCGGCATTTACTTCCCCGATCTATTTAAGCAGCGGTCAGCATAAATATTTTGTCGACGGTGCGCCTATTGCCGGCGACGCTTATTTCGATGCCGACGGCAACGGCCAGAAAGAGTGGCGGACAGCGCTGGTTGGAACCTTGGGCGCCGGCGGCAAGGGCATATTCGCTTTGGATATGACGTTCCTGAGTCCGACTAACTATGCGAGCGCTGAAACAAGCTTTACCGCAAATAGAGTGCTATGGGAAATCAACGCCGGTTCCGCCCCCGTGGCAACCGATCTGGCAGATGATTTGTCAGGCAGCAATAAACGCTACGGCTTTACCAATCATTTGGGCTATACGCTAGGACAAGCCTCGATCGTGCGCATGGCGAACGGTGATTTTGCCGCGGTATTCGGCAACGGTTACAACAGCGTTAATCAAAAAGCCGTACTGTATATCGTCGATATAAAAACCGGCGCGCTGATCAAATCAATTTCAACAGAAACCGGCGATACCAGCAGCCCAAATGGTTTAGCAACGCCTATTTGTGTTGACGTTAACGGCGACCGTATCGTCGATGCCATTTACGCCGGCGATTTTAAAGGGAATCTCTGGAAATTCGATGTCAGCAGCAGCACCGCGAGTCAATGGGAGGTGGCATTTAAAACCGGCAGCACTCCAAAGCCGTTGTTTATAGCCAAAGACAGCTCTGGAACTGTTCAGCCGATCACATCCAAGCCGCAGGCAGGCCTGCATCCGCCTTCATCAGGCACATACGGTGTATTGGTTTATGTAGGAACCGGCAAATATTTTGAAACCGGCGACAATACCGTGCCTGCGTCCCCGCAAACACAAAGCTTTTACGGCATTAAAGACCTTTGCGTAAAACGCGCCGGCGCCAGTGACACATGCAGCAGCGCCTCCCCCAATGCCGTGCGCTCAGAACTGGTGCAACAATCCATTCTGGCTGAAGGTACCGTAGGTAACTTTAGTGTACGGGTCTCATCCAAAAATGACGCTAGTGTTCATGGCGACCCGACCAAAAAAGGCTGGTACATGGATTTACTAACCCCGCCCAGTACCGCCGCCGGCGAACGCGTGGTTGTGCAGGCGCTATTAAGAAACGGGCGGATTATTTTTGTGACCATGACCCCCGATAACGGCAAATGTTCTTTTGGCGGCAGCAGTTGGCTAATGGAATTGGACGCGCTGACAGGTAACCGTCTTAATGAAACGCCTTTCGATTTAACAGGTAATGGCATTATCAGTAGCGAAGATATGGTTAAGTTCATTGATACTAACGGCGACGGTATTATCAATAGTAGTGATGCCAACACATCGGTATCCGGCAAAAAAGCAACGGTGGGCATTATCAAGACGCCTGGTGTAGTAAGTTCGGGAACTGTTGAATACAAATATACCAGCGGCTCGTCAGGATCAATGGAGAGCACGCCGGAATCGACATCCGGCGCTGGAACTCGCCAATCATGGCGGCAATTGCGTTAGTCGGTTCCCGCGTCCATACTCAACATTAATTGTTTACACATATATTTAGAAACATGAACAAACAACACGCTTTTACTTTAATTGAACTCATGGTTACCGTGGCTGTCGTCGGCATTCTTGCAGGCATTGCTTATCCCAGTTATCAGGATAGTGTCAGGACATCGCGTCGAGCGGATGCGAAAGGGGCGTTATTGGGGCTCGCTAATGCGATGGAACGGCATTTCACGGAAAC
>Ga0208266_100164_pt1 | contig 29643 bp, 24 predicted proteins | sample LakWasMet67_HOW9_2_FD_183897 | JGI IMG/M metagenome (GOLD analysis project Ga0208266, IMG submission 183897) | Freshwater sediment methanotrophic microbial communities from Lake Washington under simulated oxygen tension - Sediment Metagenome... | ecosystem: Environmental > Aquatic > Freshwater >...
GGCTAATCCGAACCAGAACGAACTGTTACAAACTATACCTAATAGAAAAGAATTACCTCAGGTGGGAGCACGGTTAAATTTATATTAAGTCTGTAAATCAATTATTTACAGACTTTTTTCATTAAGAGGGGGAACATAGGGGGAACATTTGATTTTTTCATCTCATAACGCTCTACTACTTTAATTTTCTTTCACTCATACCTTATCTATACCTATGGTATGGATTATCTATAAGCAAACTGCATAAAAAACACTCAAATTCTTTCAAATCATATTGATTGGATGCAATCGCATCATCACTGATTATTAATGCTTTAGCTTGATTTACTTTTGTATTGTCAAACGATTTCTATTCGCGATAAGAATGAAATTTGACCATTTTGAAGACTGACTGCGCAGCAGTTGACAAAGTGCCAAATCAATTAAAAAGTAAAAAAATGGCAAGGCAAAAAGGAATCATAAAGCTAAAAGGGAAAATCGGAGATTTATCCTTTTACAAAACACAAGATGGGCATTTAGCCAGAGAAAAAGGAGGCGTTGATGCTTCTCGCATCGCAAACGATCCTGCTTTTATCCGTACCCGTGAAAATGGGGCTGAATTTGGTTCATCTGCTAGTTCAGGAAAACTGGTAAGAAATACTTTAAGACCATTGCTTATGACAGCTTCGGATAATCGTGTGACATCACGATTAACGAAGTTGATGACTGATATTAAAAATCTTGATGCAACCTCTGTAAGAGGCAAAAGAACAGTTGGCATTGCCATTGCTCTTGCTCCTGCAAAAGCGTTGTTGAAAGGCTTTAATTTCAATGATAAAGCAATCTTAGGAAGTATCTTATTTAAACCATTTGTTGTAACTACTGCAACTGGAGTAATTACCATTAACGGACTTATCCCTGCAAATGATATTGCGTTTCCTGCGGGAGCAACGCATATCAGTATTAAAGGAGCTTGGGCAAAAGTGGATTTTGCAAACAATGTTTCTGATATTAAGTATTCAAACGTAGTTAATCTACCAATTAATGCTGTATCATCTAACGTTGTTTTAACTCCAACAGCCGCGGCAGCTGGTGCAGGAACAAATTTGTTTATGTTACAAATCGAGTTCTTCCAAATGGTAAATACCGTACAGTACTCTCTTAAAAATGGCGCTTACAACGCATTAAGCGTTGTTGAGGTAGCCTAAACTCAAAAAGCCCCCAGGCACTTATGCCTAGGGGCTTTTAAATCAATAAAATATTAATCACTAAAAAACAGAACAATGAAACTCATTGATAGATTAAAAGCACCAACTCCAAAGTTCTTTAAAATATTAAGAAATGTTGGATTAGGATTAGCTGCCGCAGGCGGCGTAATTGTGGCATCACCTATTGCAATCCCTACAATTATTGTAACCATAGGTGGTTATTTAATTGTAGCAGGAAGCGTAGCGACTGCTATTAGCCAAGCAGTAACAACTACTGAAGGCGAAAACGTAAAAAGCAACTGAATAGTAATTATTAAAATTAGCATCAAAATGACTGAAGAAAAAAATAAAATCGAGAAAACTCAAACTAAAGTTGAGTTACAAATTATCCCTTGCGAAAAAAATGTAGCATTGGATAAACAAGCAGTAGTATTAAACCACGAAAATCAAGATGACCCTCCTTGTGGTAGCAAGATCATTTTGAACATCACTTGTGATGGTTCAAAATTAACCAAAGCAGATGCAGGGTATAATTCTGAATTAACTCAAGAAGTTTGGGTTACAGCCAAAATGACTAAAGCTGATTCGGGGAAGATTACTGACATTGACGTGAATGTTCACGAAAAATGTGGTTCAAAATTAACAAAAGCCGATTCAGGTAAAGCTTAAAAAATAGATTATGTCAACACACAATAACATAGAAAGCGGAACTATTCTGGGTACTGTTTCCGGAACGGTTTTAACCGTAGCTGTGAACGTGGGTTCATCAGATATTTTAAAAACAGTTATTCTTGCTTCACTTGGTGCGGTGGTTAGTTTTAGTGTATCATTGTTATTGAAGCACATAGCCAAAAGGCTAAAAGAATAGTTTTTTTTATTGTTTAGGTTTAAGGTCGTCCGCTAATTGCGGACGACCTTTTTTATTTATAAATTAGATATAAAAAATACTATAATATGAAAGGTTCAAAAGATAAACAAATTCAAGAAATCAAAGATATTTTGGAAAAAGAACATGGAAGAGAATTTACTTGGCAAGAAGCAAGTGCTGCCATACTTACCTTAGAAAGATTGGCTGAAATAGCACTAGATACAGTTGAAAAAGAAAATAAACATAAAGAAAAGCTTAAAGAATATCCAAAAGGATATCAATTAGAAGATGGTGGTACATGTGAAATTTGCCGGACCCACGTTCAAAAAGAAAAGACCTGGTATGACATAAATGGTTTAAAATGCATAGATTGTCAAAAAGCGATTAATGACAAAATTATTCCAGCATCAATTTCAAAAGATAAAGAAAGTTGGTATTCAAAAACCGAACTTCACAGTTTTTTTAATATTAAGGGTTCCGATTTAAATAAATATATCAAAGCTGCCATATTAAAAGATCGTGTCGTTATGGGTGAGGGCAAGAAAATACATCTCCAGGTTTTTTTATTAAAGGATAACAAAGGTGTATTGCCCCCCAAAAAACTTTTAAAGTCACGAATTGTAAAGGTTATGAGAAATAATGAAGAATATTATACACATGAACAATGGTATGAATTTGTTGATGAAAAGCTTATTAAACGACTAATGAAATATAAAATAATAGATTGTCTTAAAGAGACGCTAACAAAACCAATTGAAACAGGGCGTTTTTACATTAAGCAAATAAATCCACTTTTTGATACAAAAAATAGTTAGTAAAAAACTATATTACTTTTTTAAATATTTGTAAAATAAAGATTTGCGCAACTGCATTAAATAATCTAATTGAGTTTGAAGATTTGCCTGAAGGGCTTCAATTTGTGCCAAAGAATTTTGCACATCCGAAAATGAACGATTGCCAATATTAACTGAGTTTAAAGTTTCCTCTAATACATCAATAACATCACCTAAACGAATGAACTCGATTGCCGTACCCTTTAGGTGCGGGCGAAAAAAACGGAGCTCCCATAAGCCTAATAATAAAAAATAGTAAAACTCTTTTTCTTGATTATCATCTGCCAGGAAAACAAAAGAATTGCAAACATAATGCTTGAATGGTTTACCAGAATTTAAACCTTTGTTTAAAATAAAGAAGTGCGGTTGATTGTAGGTTTTACCAGATTTGTGGGTTTTGATTTTTGATTTTAACATAACTATTTTTTTAAGGGTTTGTTTCCCTTTTCTCACTTTTTGACTTGAACTTGTTTGCTAACTGAACCTAAAGACCTAATTTGAAAACAAAGAAAAAACCAAAAAAAACTGGGCTAAAAAACCCAGAAAAAAATGAAAAAAGAAAGCATTTTGTAAAAGGCTGGACACTTAGGTTGTCAAGGTTTTTGTCAAAAAAAATACTACCCGAAGGGTGGAGATTTTTTTTGAAAAACCCGAAGGGCTTGACCTTGAAAACTGACAGTGGAAAGCCTTAAATTGCGCCTCTTTTTTTATTTTGATTAAATATTGAGTAAATTAGTAGAGCATTATTGCTAAGCTATACATATTATTAAAAATTATAAATGAATTATGATTGCAGAATTAACTAGGGAGTATTATAAACAAAGTATTATTTGGAATAATTATAGGATGAATGAATTGAATACTATAATGGAGTATTTCAAAGCAGCAGGAAATATGACTATTGTTAATGAGTATGGAAATTTAATCAAAGCATATTCTGATCTGGGACACTACTACTTTTTAAAGCTGAATCCGAATGAAATTGGCATGTATGCAAAGGACCTTTATGAATATTTTAGTGGTATGGATTATAGAGCTGCACTAAACAAAATTATTATCCAACATGTTGCATTAGTTAATGAACATAAGCGCGAGCTTGATAGATTAAATTACCCGGAATATTTCAATTCTTTTTACAAGAATTTTAATGAGAATGCTGCAAATTGGCATACTGAAACATTAAAATATATATCCAAATAAAAATGGCTGAACGCAGTTATTAAAAATACTATTATAATACCATAGGCTTATTGAAATACGGATGATTAATGAATCCCATGAAATTATCGTTTTCAATTAATATCCTTGTGTAGTCAAATGAACCATCTAACAGTGCTGCAATTCTTGCCAAGGGATATGTTTTAAATGCCCCATTAAACATATAAAAAGTAGGAGTATTAATAAAAAATGCACCCTTAACAATATAATTTGTTAAATCTAAAACTGGAAGATTATTGGCAATCTTTAAATGAATTTCAAGTATTAGAAGATTATCTTTAATCCAACCAACTTTTTTACTTAATTGTTTTTCATATTTCTCGATGAAATTAGAATTATCCATGCTGTAACCAATTCCTTCATAGCGCGCCTTATTATACTTAACATCTACAACATATATTGTATTTATATTTTGATTAATAATAATAAAATCTATTTCACCGCATAGATTAATAATATTAAGATTTTTGTGCCCGACTTGTTTGAACGATTCTATGTTTCTACAATAAAGATGCTCTTTTTCATTAATAATAACCTCGATTTTATCCTCTAAAATACTATCGTGTTCATTTCCTTTCTTTGTCATAAACTTACGCATTGAAGTATTAGTTAACCATTCAGGAGATAATGTATCCCATTGAACGGCATTGGTAGCAAGAACATATATTGTTTCTGAGTATTTTTCTATACCAACCAATGCACGAGGTTCTCCAGCTATACTATAAATTATGATTGGTCGAAACATATAACGTTGAATCGAGTGAGGTTTATAAATGGCTTCTTCTATGGGCAATTTATTTGAACGTGACAAAGTTAAACCATCATAAAATGCAGTGGCTGTTTCTAAATTTATGCCTGAATGTGCTACTAGATTTTGTGGCAGAACTTCAGGAGATATAGTTTGACATGGATCATCACCTCCAAAGTGCTTTTTTATATGAAAAATTTGATGGCCTGCGAAAGCATATGAGATGCCAAAACTTTCTTCTATAGCATTCTTTAAATCAAGTTCTCCGCTTCTGTCATAAACTCCGACTTCATAATCACTTTTATGTTCGGACATCAAAATATTATATACTTCTTCATAGTGATGTTGCCATTTAGTCTCTAAATAACCAAACTCATCAAACGTAATTTGATGAGCTTCGTTAACCATTTTTTGGTAAGCAATATGGTCAGCAAAATTATAGGCTGAATCGGCAAGATATAGTAGTTCTATAATTATTTCATCGAATGCTAATAGCTCGACGGCTGAGGGGTACTTGCCTTTAGGGAAATCGATATCACATCCTTGCTCAATAATTAATTTTAAACTTCTTCTATAGCTTGAAAATTCGTTATCTGTAATTTGTTGATAGGGTTTCCCATCTCTAAATTCAACCAGTAATTTGAAAGATTCTTCATTTAGCCAGAAAGCATATAAGAAGAGGCTTACATTTTTTTGGCGAAGAATAATTGACCTAAATTTAGAAACAAAAAAGTCGAACGAAGCTTGTAATATTTCTTTGACTTTTTCGTGTTCAGAAACAGTATCGGTCCCAAATTTATTTTTAATAAAATCAGAAAGTTCTTTCCAATATTTATTATGAGTATCTGTTGTGTATCTTAAGACGGCATGATTATGGATTTTCAATCTAGGCACAAGCGATTTTTTATGTTTGTTATTTATCGCAAGGTACATAAAATTAGGTAAAACAGCCTTGAGCGTGTGACGGGGAAACGGTTGCAAAAAATGAATGCAGTGAAAGTGCATCCTGCAGGGTGCGCTTAACGAAGTGAATGATTTGCAAACCGTTGTGAGGCGAGCCACCTGCGAGTGGAGAGAGGGTGTGCAGCATGGGAGCATGAAGAGGAACGATGAATGCGGATGCAAACTATGTTGCAAGTGTGGTAAATCAATAAATTAATCTACCTTAATTTATACCACACGATAGACAACACTAGGGCATTTTTTGTTGCAAATTTTTATTGCAACAAATAACAAAAATGCACGAAGCCCGAACGACTTAGCAGGCGAGCTGAAAAGTTGGTAGCCGGCATTGTGAAAAGCTACTGAAAGAAATGAAGCGAAACGATGCCCAGTGTCAACGGGCTATGCGTGGAGCGAAATGAGAGAAGTGGCTTTGAGCAATGAAATAGGCTACCGTGACGAAAGCACGGGCAAATTGCAAAATGTGTGACAAACTCAAAGCCCGGTAGGGCAAAATAGCTTTTGCTTAATGCCTTGAAAAGACATAGTTAGAAGCAAGGGCTATTTTGGTTTGGCGCATCTTTTTGCTTTGCCCCTGCTGAGGAACACCACTTTACCTGTATTAAAAATTTGAGCAAGTTTTTAATCAATATTTTTAGAGTTTATAAAAATCTCTAAATGCTTTTCTAATAAATTCAATTCCTCTTTTTGAGTGTCAATTGTATTATATGATACTTCGATAAACCAATCAAATCCAACAGGTATCGTTTTTAAATATAAATTTTCATGATTAGTGGTGAAACCTATTTTTTCAGTATCCTGATTTTTAGAATAATTCATACAATCTGTTAAGAGATAATAATCCCCATTTATATGCCAATTATTTACTACTATTTTTTTATTTGAATTTCTGAAATTATCATTTGAGTTTTTTAAAATTACGTTCTCAGGTAGATTTAACTCTTCTCTTTTTAAATCTTTATTGAAAATTTCAATTTCTGTAGTATCCGCACATTGAATTAGATTACTAAACGCTATTTTAACTTCCTCTTTACTTAAAGGGTTTTTATCTAGGGAGGTTAAAAAAAGAGGCAATTCGTAAGACATATAAATACCCCAAACAGAACCTCCTGTTTGAGAAGGATCTAAACATAATTTAATACCTGGCAGGTACGTCTTTTGAATATTTTGATTACTATAGAATTTACCTTTTAGTTTTTTATATTGAGATACTGCACATAATGGTGTTTTCATTTTCAAACAATAAATTGGCTCATTGTAAATACCACTTCCTATATTGTCGTAAACTAATTCAATTACTACAGGTTGTTTTCGACCGTTGTTAATAGTTGGATCGATTAATATTTTTTGATTATCTTCTTGATTTACATAGAAAATTTCAGAATTAAAATCTCTTAATTCAATTAATGAGTTAATTATTGAATTATAAAATTTGTCAAGAGTTACTTTTACAGGTTTTACCGATTCTATTTTAATATCTTTAAAATGATTGTTATTGACAGGAAATGGGTCGTTAAAATTATGAGTATCTGGCTTACGTAAAAATGTTTTCCAACCACCAGTTTCATTTTCTTCCAAAGAAAAATCCGACCCCTCTTCAAATGCTTTTCCTTGATCAATAAGTGTTTCTTCTTTGTATTTCCTAATTATAAACCTACTTAAATGTTCTTCATCAATCGTATCTTTTAAATAAGGGTAATAAATGTTTAATTTTGAGTTTGAATCCTTTTCAAGATTCCTTTCAATTTTCCCAAACATTCTATCTATTCTTCCTATTCTTTGCTCATTATCGCCTGGTGTCCATGCCATACCATAATGATAAATTGTGTTACAAAAATATTGAAGATTAACTCCTTCTTGTAAAACAGAAGTTGCAACTAACATGTCAGGATAAAAAGGTGTATTAAATGATTTTAATACTTTTTGATTTGAATTATCTGCATTGTATGGATAAATTGGTTGGGCATTATTAAAACTGTCCCATGATTCTTCCAATAATTGTTTTTCCCCATTTATACTAAATACTTTTGTATAAATAGTTTTAAAATGTAAAATGGAATCTTTGATTTGATTATATAATTTTAATTTATGTAAACTATTTTTAATCTCTTCGCAAAAATTAATATAATTATCTAAAGGTTTATTTTCGGGATTTGACTCTGTTATTTTCCTGAACTTATTGTAAAAAATCACAATCGATTCAGAGGCTAATAATGTTCCTTTTTCTAAATAATTTGAAAATGCTTCTTTCTCATAAATAGAAAAAGAATTGTAAGTATTTAGTAAATCATTTTTTTCTACTTCTGACAATAGATTATCATTAATGATAGTATCCCAAAATATAGTTAAAAGTGTTGGTAGATGTGCTTTTTTATAATCATCACTTTCTGAAAGTGGATTTTTACTTAGTAATAAACTCAAAATATCTTTTGCAATACTGTCATTATTAAGATGCCTAGTTCGGTGAATAAGTGCTGAATTGTAAAAGTTTTCAAGCTTTTCACCTGCTACATCGTATCTATAAGAATTGAGATTAATATAAGGCGAGTTAAAATAATCTTGTCCAGGGCTAAAAAATAATGCAAAAATATTTGGTTTTGAGTGAGTAAATCGTAATCTAAAATTTGAGGCATCAGTTGAGCGAACACTGTCATTTTTCATTATTTTAAATAGCCCAAGCACTTTTGATGAAGGGATTTTAGATTCCTCTTCTTGGTTATTTAATTCTTTATCATCCTCGTCAATTATAGAATCGTCAGTAGCAAGAAGATTTTTATTAAATGATTTCCTGTCTAATTTTTCATACGTTAAACTCAACTCATTACCATTATTCATTAATTGCCACATATTTCTATCATAATACTCAATGATACGTTTTGCAATTTCATAAACAGATGGAATTCTTCGGACAAATACTACAGCTTTTTCGCCATTATGTTCTATAGTTAAGTCATTTACTAGTTTTTCGTATTTTGGATGTGAAGGATCTGTATTGAAAATTTCTCTGAATTTTTTAGATAATTTAAGTAAAATTTGGCCATCGGAACCGCTTGTGTAATCAGTAGAAATGCTTTTGTTTTCTGTATCTATTTCTTCCTCTCCGTTTTTTTGTTCCTGATTTTCTTTTTCAAAAGGAATAAATTCAACTCCTTCTAAATATTTCATCATTCGTGATACACCTCTACCACTTTGTTTACCAGACTTTGTAATATTTATTTCTTTTGCTAATTCATGCTGATATAAAGCAAAAAACATTTCACTTAAAGGATTACCTGCAAAACTAGATTCAGACTCTGTTTCCTCTCTGTAATTATATTTATTTTTTCCTTTTGAACTTAATCTTCTTAAACGCCTTACGCATATTCTATCTAAAATATTTTTGTACGGTGTGTTATCATATTTTGAACTAAAATAACTTACAATATTTCCAATATCTTTTGAAGATGAATGATTTGGCGTAGCTGTTAGTAATAATACTTTTGATGCAATTGGATTATAATCATTAGATGATGGGTCTCCGAAAAATTCTCTAGCCGAATTTACTCTTAAACTATCACTGTCCTTTCTTCTAAAATAATGCGCCTCATCAATTATTACTAAATCAAAAAAAGGTTTATTATTATCTGAATGGCTCACTATTTCATTACGCAACAGTGAAATTATTTCATTATTAAATTCTATACCTGGTTTGGCACTCAGGTTTTTAGCTCTCTTTAATCCCTTTATGTTAAGATTTTCAAGACGATTTACAGCTTTATTACCAGCCATTAAACTACTAAAAGAAGATATTTTGCCAATATATAATTTACTCCAACCTAATTGAATATTGTGAACCAGTGAATACAAATTTTTACAATAAATCATTTTTCTGACAGGTTCATGCCCAGAAACTGTTTTTACTACATTGTCGTTGTGACGATAATGATGCCGAATAAATGTTTGATACTCTTTTTCCCAATTTTTAGCGATCTCATCTCTTGGCACTAATATTAAAATTTTTGCATCAGGCTTTTGGTTCCATAATGCAGCACAAATTGCAAGTGATTGAATAGTTTTCCCCATACCAACTTCATCTGCTAAAAGCGCTATTTTTTGTTCTTCTAATAAATTAAAAGCTCTTGCTGAACCTTTGGATTGAAGGTTACGCATATCTTTTCCTAATGGATTGTAAGACCAGTTTGGCTCAATCGTATTTGAGTAAAAGTTTATTAATGAAGATATGTATTCAGGACTAACTTTCAATTTTTAATGTTTTAGTAATTAGAGCTTTCCATTGTAATAATTGCTCATTATTAATTTTTGAGGAATCAGTTTCTTTTATCAAATCATCAAAATTTATATTTTGAATTGATTTTATTTGCTCCTCTTTTATCTCTATTATTTTATTGTAGAACTTAAATACATGATTTGCTTTTTCGATAACGAACCATAGATATGTAGCACTTTTTTTAAAATTGCCATTTTTTTGATTATAGAGTTCCAATAGAATTTCTAAGTGCTCTTTTAATTCAGATAAACTACCAGGAAGTATTCTGCCAATTCTTTTTAATTCATTTACTCTATCTGCTTTATACTTATATTCATTTACCTGATTGATACGATTAACAATACACTCAAAAGCATGAAAGCTTGTGAACCATGCGTTTTGACTATTACTTAATAATATAGTTTTTGTTTGTTCGCTTAATTCATCACCACACTCTTCGTCAATTGGATAAGCTAATCGGTGCAATTCTTCTTTATCTTCAGGGCGTTCAGATACCCAACCCTTTAAATAATCATCAATGTTATCAAACGAGTTAACTGGTCTTGAAGCTAATCCCTTTTCTCTTAAGTATCCTCTAAATGCAGTTTTGCCATTTTTATCCTCTACTTCAAATAGCCTATCATTCAATATTGATTTTTTAAACTCTCTAAAGGATATTCCGTTTTCTAATTGACTAAACTTTATTTTACCTATACCAGGTAGCTTTACAAATTGACTTTTAGTTATTTCATCATCTAATTTGCTATATTTTGGATATGATAATTCAATTATTAAAGTATCCCAATCTGCAACTAAATCAAGCATTAAATTAAAATCATCTACAATACCTTCCTTTTCTTGCTTTAATTCATCCTCTTTATAGTGACCTAATGATTTAATACTTTGCGACGTATGATTAGCTAACAGCTCTTTATATTCTTTAGGGGTTAAATTATATATAATACCAGCCTCAATGTTATTATTAGCTTTTTTAGAAATATTCATACCCGATCTTGTCATATTCCATGAGCCTATGGCCAATGAAGTAGGTGTTAACCAGACTTTAGCATGAACAAATGTTTCTTGTAAGGATTGTGGTAATTTATCCTGCTTAAATAAAATATTTTTATTTGATATACATTTATTATAAATTTCTTCTGTTACCCTTATTTTTTGATTTTCATTTTTAGCAGGAATAATTTCAATTGAATCAAAGTATTCTTCTGTTTCTTTTATTAATTCATCTAAATCATCTGCAAAATAAGGGCTCCATACTTTTAACGGAGAAGGTTCATTACTATAATTTAGTTGGTCTAAAAATGAATTGGAATCAAAAGATGAAAAGAAATACCAATTACTTTCTTTAGTACCAACTCTACGATTTATGAATTTATCAATCAAATCATTAGCTTCAAAACCTTTGACTGTAGATCCTATACCTAAAAAAAATGCACCGATATCTCTCGCTACTTTTGTACTTTCAATTTTTTCAAAAAAGAAACACTCTCTGTTTTTTGACCATCCACCAAAAGTTAAATTAGCAGATGATACCATTAACCAGTATTCGCCTTTAGAATTTTCTAATAAAATGACTTTTGGATGAAATACACCATTGGAATATTTTAAATTATTATCGAAGCGTGAAAATTGTTTAACGTCAATTGAATGCAGTTGAACCGATGTTTGTTTTGATTTGCCACTGGCAACTAAAGTTCTGTAATCATAGAATACTTTTACTTCAATTTTATCATCCGAAAGTTCCTCATTTTCATTAGCCAAATAACTGTTTAACGCTTCATAATCATAAGGTGTTTTTAAATCCTTAAAATCAATCCCAACTAAAGCAGAAAGGATGTATTTTTCAAAAAAACTTATATCTAAATTAAAGGTTGTAAACCAAGCACGCTTAACCTTCCCAATAGAATTGAGTTGGCTTACAAAATATTTATATAGTTTAATATCTTCCATTAATTTAAACCATAATGAATTGACCGTAATGTTTCTAAATAGTAAGTATGAAGCCAAGGCTTTTGTAACAAGTATTTAGGAATTGTATTTCTAAATTCTGATAAAATGGGGGCAAAATAATGTTTTATATTGTTCTCGTTTTCTATTTCGAGCCAAGCGCTTCCGCCACGTTGTTCCATGACTTTTTTGTGATACTTTATTATTTCTTTTATCCAGTTACTCAAATTACCTTCATGTACCATAACATGATGTAATTCCCTTAATCTTGTTTGTTCTTCAGGAATAGTAAAATGCGAAGCGTTAATTATTTCTTTTCTTATTTGAATTAAATCAGTTTCGTAATCACTTATTTTTTTAATACCTGGTTGAGCAATAAAACGTAATAGAAACTCTGTGTGTGACAAAAATGGCTCAATTGCGATTATACTTTCTAATTTTAATAACTCACCAGATTCAGTAGTAAGTTGTTTGCACGCATTTGTGAATATCTCTTGATGTTTGATGTATTCATCTGGTTTTAATCTTGAAATTTCTTTATACAAAGCATTTATAGCTCCATTATTTATCCCTAATCTATCCTGCCAATATTCTTTTATTTCTTTTGGAAGTTTTCTAGTTCCGAAACAGCTTAAATATCCCTCTGTAATTGGTTTCCAATATTTACTTTTAGTAATATCTTCTATATTTAATTGGGGATAGTCTTTTTTTGAACTCGTTAACAGTATTTCAGTAATTAGTTTTTGAATTTTGTTTTCTAGCTCAACTGCTGGAGTCCAATTGTAGTAAAATTTATCTACCTGTTCCCATGTTTTTGGAATGTATTCGAACGATCGAGTAAAGAATCCCATGTTCATCATTGGACCTTTATATCTACCTGTCATTCCTAAGTTGAGTTGATTTTTAAGCAACCCTTCTTTTTTATAAGCAGATAAAACGACTTTACCGTTACTATTATGAGCAGTTCTTGCCTTACTTAAACCTAAAATACCCAACTTATCGATATCGATTTGAGAACCAGCTTCTTTTAAATAAAACACATTTGTTACCAAATCTTCTAAAAAAATCAGTAAGCCTGTTTTTACATCAGCATCGGTTTGCCAATTTTTGTATTTATTTTTTGCTTGCTTAATAGCATCAGTATTGTCTTGAAATAATTTGTAGATTATGTGATTATGAAATAAGTTAAACGTAAATACTCTTAAATCATTTGCGATTGTAGTTAGTTTATCGCCAAATATATTTTGACCATAAGATGTCCAAATTACCTGAAGACCCATAGGGTCGACAGAAGACTCTTGGCTTAAATCTAAATCAGGTAATGTGAAAAATCCCTTAATCATTCCTCAGAATTGTTAAGGTTATTGTTATCTATAATTAATTGAGCTTTCTGCGCCTCTAATTCCTTTTTTAAATCAACAGTCCCATTATTTATTGAAAGTAAAAGCCTCATAATATCAATAGGCACCTTCTGTTCAATTTTAAATACTAATCCACAAAGTAATCTATAAAACTGCTTATTGTTTTTTAGCATATTATTTTCCTCTTCAGTAATATTAAGATTCAATAACAATTCATTTGGGTCTATTTTAATATCAGTTTCTATGCTATCTGGATTTTTTACAACAGAAATCATTTGTTGTATTGATTGTAATGGATTTTCCTTCATTATAAAACGGAAAATAAGAGGCATTGCTTTATTTATAAGCATTTTTACTGTATGATCCGTCACGAAAATTTGAACGTCCTCACTAGTAATTTCTTCCTTTAAAGGAGCTATACTATTTAATAGATTAATTAAAAATTCAGGTACTTCTGAATCGAAATCTGTTTTTGTTAAGTCATTATGATGTTTTTCAATAATTTTTACAATCTCATTTTTTTCTGCTAGAGGTAAGTGACTTGCTGTGTTAGAAATAATATTTTCTAAATCACGCACTAACTGAACTAATAAATCATCGATAAGTTCTTTTAAATCATCTTGTTCATTTTGTTTAAATTTACTTGACGAGTTAAAGTGATTAAAGGTTTTATTAAACTCCATGAAATTATTCTCTAAATCGTAGAATAAAGAAACATTGATTGATTTTAACTCTTCTTTACTTTCATGAAACAAATGTTTAAATCGTTTAATTCGCCTAACATCTATACCAAAATAATTTGAAGCCAGTTTTGGATCTTTAAAAACTAATTCAGCAAAAAAACCGTCGGATTTTGCGTAATACTCTATGTAAGATAATTCTCTCCAAATTTGGACTAAATTAGAAATTGCTTTACGAACTTTTTTATGTTCTTCAGCTTTATCCTCGTTCCATTTTTGTTTTTTAGTATACCTATATGCCAAATATACTGCGGCAATAGTTGCCAAAGTTGGCCCTGTTTTTTCTATTAATGTTAAACAAACTTTTACAAAATATTTTAACTCATCCATACTTAATTATTTTGAATTAAACTTTGGAAAATCACGCAACATCATATTAAACATTTGATTTGCAAAAAAAGCTCTAAACTCTGGATTATCGCTATATTCTTTAAATACTTCAAAATTAGATTCAATATGATTAACCAGCTTTCTTTGTAAGATTTCCTCAAATGTAATTTTAGCGTTTTGTTCATCAGAGTGTTTAAATGCACTTACAAACTCTTCGTCGTTTGCAACATCCTGCATTAACTCTCCAGTCATTTTCTTTACTTTATCTTCGTTTGTAAAGGTTGTGCCAAATCTATCATTAAAAGCTTTTACAATGTTTGATAAATATTCAAACTCTGGTTCTGCAGTGCCTCCACCCATACCTGTTGGTATTGGCTTTAATTCATCACCTTGTTCTAATTGCAGATTATATTCTCCTTCTTTTTGAAGTCGATAGCTGTCCATATCGATATTATCTAAAATACCTTTAGCTAAATCTTCGTCTTTTGGTTTAACCAATTTGTTTTGTAAATGATTTAAGAAAAGATATAAGCGTTCTAAATATGGATTAACGAATGGTACTATTTGCGATAAGAAAACATACAATCTTACATAGGATTTACTTTTTGCTCTAAAATCTTCTTTATCGTCGTCGTTTAAACTATTTTTGAAAACATCAGCTGCTGCATCTAATATTGCATGAAGCTGGTCAACTGGTACGTTTGAGATTATTTTCTCTGAAAACTCTTGCACTTGCTCGGGTGTATAAACCTGAAAATTATCCAACGCGGTTTGTAAATCAAATAATTTATTTGGGTCGGTTGCTTCGCCCAAAATTGTTGTTTTATAAAATGGGTCGAAATATGATTTAATATCATCGGCTTCGTTTACAAAATCCATTACAAAGGTATCTGACTTACCGAAGGTAGTTCTGTTTAATCTTGATAGGGTTTGGACAGCGTTTACACCACCTAATTTTTTATCTACATACATTGTATGTAATAAAGGCTGATCGAAACCTGTTTGGTATTTATTTGCCACTATTAAAAAACGATACTCTGATTTCTTAAACTCTTCGGGAATAGCAGCGCTCGAGAAATGGTTTAAGGTTGCTTCTGTTTGTCCATCAATATCGCCCGAAAAAGCTACAATTGCTTTAAATGGACTGTTGATGTCGGATAAATATTTATCAAAGGCTTTTTTGTACTTAACTGCATTTCGCCGGCTACTAGTTACAACCATTGCTTTTGCGAGTCCATTAATTTTTTTCTTACTAATTACACTATCTATAAAATGTGTAATCATTAATTGTGCTTTTGTGGCAACGGCATAATCGTGACTTTCTACAAAAATTCTTAATTTTTTTTGTGCCTTGTTTTTATCGTATGCTGGGTCGTCGGATACTTTTTTTAATAAACCATAGTAACTGTTATAGGTTGTATAGTTTTGTAACACATCTAAAATAAAACCTTCATCAATAGCTTGTTTCATTGAATATAAATGAAAGGCTTTGAATTTATCCTTTCCATCTTCCTGATATTTTTCGCCAAATAACTCCAACGTTTTATTTTTGGGAGTAGCCGTAAATGCGAAATAACTAGCATTATTAAGCATTTTACGACCCTTTACAATATCTACTACTAAATCTTCTGAGGTTAATTCATCGTGCTCATCTTTATCTAAAAAAACATACTCGTCATCATCTACCTTAACTTTCTCAAAATCTTTAGATAAGGTTTCGTTTAATTTACCTGCAGTGTTACCACTTTGGCTACTATGCGCCTCATCAATAATAATAGCAAACCTATTTCCTGGTAATTCACCAATTTCGTTTACGATGTATGGAAATTTTTGAATAGTAGTTATGATTATTTTTTTGCCTTCTTCTAAAGCTGTTTTTAGTTGTTTACTTCCTTCGGTAATAGCCTCAACAACTCCTTTAACTTGCTCAAACTGTTTAATATTGTTTCTTATTTGTACATCTAACACTTTTCTATCAGTAACCACAATAACCGAATCGAATACAGTGTTGGTATTGTCTTTATCAAACAAGCCCACTAATTGATGGGCCAACCAACTAATGGAATTACTTTTACCTGAACCAGCAGAATGCTGAATTAAATATCTTTTACCTGCTCCATGTTCTTTTGCATTACTAAGTAAACCGCTTACTGCGTTAAGTTGGTGATAACGAGGAAAAATTAGTTTTTTAGATTTCTCGATTTTTATTTTACCATCAGGTAGCATTTTCTCTACCTCTTCTTCAATTAATTGGGTATAATTTTGAATGATATTAGTTAAAGAATCTTTAGTTAAAATTTCTTTCCATAAATAATCGGTTTTTATACCTCCATTAGGTGGGTTACCCGCCCCTTCATTATGCCCTTTATTAAATGGTAAAAAATAAGTGTTTTCTCCTTTTAAATGGGTTGCCATCCAAACCTGTTCCGTATCAACTGCAAAATGAACTAAACAACGCCCTAAGCGAAATAATTCTTCTTTAGGGTCTCTGTTTTTTTTATATTGCTTAATAGCATCTTTAACTGTTTGTTTGGTTAACTCGTTTTTAAGTTCCAAGGTAACAATAGGCAAACCATTTAAGAAAACCACCATATCCAAGGAGTTTTCGTTTTGATTACTGTAGTGAACTTGACGAGTAACAGAGAATATATTTTGATTAAATAGTTCTAAATCTTTTTCATTTAAACTAGATACAGGCTTATCAAAAAAGAGTTTAAGCTTTATGTTATTATCTGTAATGCCTTTGCGCAAAACATCAATAATACCCAGTAATTTTATTTGAGTATTTAAACGGTATAATACTTTGCTTTTGTAATTACTACCATGTATGATTTGTAATTTAGCGACCTCTTTAGGCTGGGTAGCCTCCAAAAAATTAAACAACACCTCTTCATCAAAACACTCTGTTCGGTTATAATTTGCATGGTGCCTTTCTTCAAAAGCATTAACTAAACACAAATGTTGTGTAATATGTGTTTCTAATCCTTTTTCGGTTGTATCTGTTTTCATTATGATTTTCTATAATTATTGATGTCAGAAAGTTTTACATCAAGATCATTTAACGAATATCTTGTTTCCAATTTCAATTGCCTTATATATTCTTCTAGCTGAGCTTTGTTAACGTTTCTTTCAGGTGTATTAGGTCCTAGAATTATCTCTTTGATGTGCAACGGGAAATTTTCACCATTTAATTTAAAATCTACAACGGGGTTAAATATTTTGTCGCCATACGTAACTACCCAATCTTTCTTAAGAGGTTTAACGGTATCATTAAGGATATATAACAATCTAACTTCGCGTTCCACCTCATACTGATAAGGCTTAAAAAAATGTTTCCAGGTTTCATAATTTCTAAATGAAAATCTCGCACTAGTGTTTTGGTTAAATCCAACTAGCAGATATTTTAGCAGGTCCAATTCTTTATGACCAGATTTTGTACCATAAGAAACATGAGCAAGAATCATATTTTCGTTAAGCTTTGTGCGGTCTATTTGCAGTTTATAAGAAACTCCTTTGCTATCTTCTCCATAAAGTCGCCAAAGAGTTAAGTCATCTTCTTTTTCCTTTGCTGCACAGCTCGAAATAAATACATTATTAATTTTTTCTACATCATGTTTATCCCATTCATCCAAAGGTTTACGACCTCCAAAAATATATACATCAGCATAGTCAACTTCGGTTGAGTCATTCATGGCAACTATACCACTCATGCGATATGAATTATATTTTAATGAACTTTCTAATGATGAAACACTTGTATAGCGATAAACAACGTCTTCGTTATATTCAGGAAGAAGTGATATAAAAAAATCATTTTCAGTTTTTACGTTATCATCAATAAACTTGTAAGCATTAGAATCACGGTCATACTCGAAAAATTCTTCAATTTTTTTATTTTCAAATAGTTTATTCCATTTTTCTATTAAACTATTCTCCTCAAAGTATTTCTTTATCTCTGAACGAAGTAATTCATAGTTCTTTTTTATTTCCTCATACTCTGGAGATTTATCAAATAGTGACGAAATGCTTTCTTTTGCTATAGGAGTGCAATCAAGAAAATTAGTCCCATCAATAAGCTTAAAAACTTCGCCATCAGTAAAAATATAATAGCTTGCGTTGGTTAAATCAAGTGCTGGTTTTGCAATTGCACTTAATGAAGTACTAATTTGATTCTGTAAAAAAGAATTGCTTTTTACTTCAATGATTATAAATGGCTTTCCATTTTTATTTACAACAATATCAAATTCATAACGCTTATAATCTTGTGGCGTATTTGAAATAAAAGTTAATGAAAGATTAGCAGCAACCGAAAGCTTTAACTCTGGATATTTTTTAATAATTTCTCTACAGAAACTATTAAGTTCTAATGTTATTTTGTTTTCATTCATTATCTATACAATTTTACCCATAACAGCCTCTGCAATCATGGCTTCTTTATATTCGCTTATTAACTCAATTTCTTTTTCAGTCTTAGATATAGCAATATCTATAATATTTGTCTCTGATTTTATGTAATCTAAAATTTGTCTCTGTTCTTTAATCGGAGGAATTGGAATTTTTAAAACAGAATATTTATCAGCTCCTATATTTTCTATAGTCGCTTTATTAAAAATTGAATTCTTCCAATTTTCGAAAGCAATTGAGTTTGTATAATTCATAAGAAAATCTGATAGAATTATTGCCTCATTCGGTTTTGCTCTAATTAAATATCCAGCATAACAAAACTTTTCTTCATCACTTACAAAACGAAATTGAAATGTTTTACCAACTGTTGCTCCACTTCGTGCGAATAAAATATCTCCATCAGCTAATTCATAATCTTTACCAACCTCTGGTGATAGCGATAATTTATTTTCATCATCTAAAAAGCCTTCCTTAGTGAAATCCGTAATACGGATATATCTGTACCAAGAAGGGTTATATTCTTCACCACTCTCATTTGCTCCATATTTTAATTTCCCTATTATACATTCTTTTAATCTCCTAATTTCCCAATGTTGAGGAATATTCCCTATCCATTCAATCCCAGAGTTTTTTAAATTTACTTTAGAATTAATACCTTTTGTTATGGCTTCACTAATTATGCTTTGTTTTTGCTCTTTTAATAATTTAATGAAATCTATTTTCCTATTGATGAATTGAAATATTTTATCAGATTGCTCTGAAATATAATTTACTATTTCATCTTGTTCATCTCTTGGTGGAGCAACCGAAAAAATGCTAAAAAACTTATCTGTATATAAACGCAAACGGCTATCAATAATGCCAGTTGAGTTTCTGCGAAATTCTGCTTTAAATAAATTAGTAGTAAATAGATAGCCAAAATAATGAGGGTTATTATTGCCTTTAATTTTATACACACAATATGCAGGGCTAGTAATACCATTGTAAGGAGAGATGCCCAAACTACCATTCCAAGCTAACATGATATTGATTACTAAATCGCCCTTATTAACCAATTTATAGCCTACTAAACTTTCGGCATTGCTTATATGATCATCTTCGTTTTCTAAACTTTCGCGTTTTAATGTCACCCCAGTGTAATGAGAAACGGATAGTAATTCTTCGCTACCAGTTTCGCTTCGATTTTCCATTTCCTGAAACAAGTTTTTAATGCGCAGCACTTGCCAATGAGATGGAAACTCACCCAACCATTCTATTTTAGTATTTATGAGTTCTTTAGTTTCCATTATGGTTGGTTGTTTTATATGCTTGTTGAGGATGATTTGGCATTTCGGGATGCGTATATTCTAACTTACCACTTTCGCGTAATGGGGTAATAAAGTTACGCAACAGGTACTTTTCGCTACGTCCTAAAATACCTACAATTTCGGCAGATTTTAGGGGTTTCCAAGCGCATAATGCCAGTATAACTCCTTGAATTATAGTAGGATCTGAACTCCGAATTGGTAGGTTTTGAACCATACTTAATAGCTCCGGAGGCAACTGGTGCACTAAAGCTTGATCAACTGGTGCACTAAGATCCTCAGGTGGTGCACTAAGATCTTGAGCTGGTTCAGTAAGCTCTGGAACTGGTTCACTAGCGGCAACAACTGGTGCACTAGCTGTGCCAACTTGCCATAATGAAAGACTTGGATTAGCAATGTAATAGGTTGAACGACCTTTACCTTTTTGAAGAACGATATCCTTGTCTCTTAAGCCACGTAAATCGGCACTGGCTCTTAATACATCCAATCCATTTAATTGACGATGGGTGGCATTATCTAAAGCACCAACTTCACGTAAAAATATCAAGGCTCGTTTTTGGCTATCTGCTAAATCAAATTCATTAAACTGCATGAGCCATTTAATATCTGTTTCGTTTAAGAAGTGGTGCAATAATAAACGAGTAGTAAATTGATTATTAGTATGATCGCTTTCAAAAGTAGGAGGCATTAATTCGGCTTTTTCCATTAAAGAACGCATGGTGCGAATACCACTACCTTTTGTTTCGGCTAAATTTGTTTCGTGAAAAATAGCTGCAATAAATGGGTTACGGTTTCTTGAACCAGGTTCTCCCAATTGTTCTTCGGGCTTTAATGAAAAGCCAGGGTTTTTAATTTCTAAGCGATTACCGTATCTAATAATTTGTATAGGTTGGTTTTCGCGATAGGTACGATGTATAAACGCATTTACAATTGCCTCACGAAGTACCTTAGATGGTAAACCAATACTATCTGCTTGCACTTCGCCTTCAGGTAAAAGAAATCCTTTTGGAAGATCATCGGCAATAGCACTAAAGGTACGTTGCACTAATTCAATTAAAGGACCACGCATATCAATAGTGGTAAATCTGTTTTCAGGATCTTCGACCCACTCATTACCTGGTACACGAATATAATCCACACGAACCATTGGTAATAAACGGCGATGAGATGGACGTTTACCAAACACTAATAAACCTGCATAGGTTAAGTACCAACTATTGTTTTCTTTTTTGATGCAACCTAATGATTGTAAAAGCTCAGTATCATCATACTGCAATTCTTCGGCATAAGGATTTACTTTACTTCTTAAATTACGGTATAGCTGAATGGCTTCATCGCTAATATCCTCTAATGATGTATCTTTAATAATACTGCTATCTAAAGAATCTTCTTTGTTATAAAACACAAATAAATCATCGTCAGTACATCTTTGGTCGCTTGAACCTATTCTTCGAAAAGCTCCCTTAGGCAAACCTTCCGATTTAAAATACACTGGTTTTTGAGATGGCTGCAACTCAGGGATAAAAACGTTCATTACATTTCTACCCTGAATATTATCTATTGTAATCTCGGGGCGAATAGGTTGGTTAAACATATCCGCACATTGAGTACTTAAATCTAATTGCAATTTATCTGGATTATCAACACCACAAACAATATAGGATGGGAATAACGAATTTTCTTCGCGTTCAACTCCCAACAAAATATAACCACCACCTAAACCAGGTTCGTTTGCAAAAGCGCAAACTGATTCTAAAACAGAGCGATGAATATTAGTAGCCTTTTTTGCTTCAATGGTTGTGCACTCGTCGCTTAGATTTAATTTTTCTATGAGATCTTTTGTACTTTCCATTATTCAATAATTTCTTTTAATAAACCATCTGTTTCTTGTTCAATAGCCAAAATATCTTTCGCTATTTCTTTTAGTGAACGTGGTGGTTGATGTTTATAAAAATATTTTGCGAAATTGATTTCATAACCAATTTTGGTGTCTTTTTTATCCCACCATGCATCAGGAGAGAATGGCAGTACTTCGCGCTCAAAAAACTCTTGTATGTTTTCGGTTAATGGAATGTTTTCTGAATCCTTTAATTTACTGTCAGATTTTGGTTTGCCTTTACTAGCGTATACAATTTTTCCATTTTCATCACGCTCAGGACGATGAACTGTTATTTGACTGTAACCAAAATCTTTATTGTTAAAGATTTTTGAATATTCATTCTCCTTAAAGTCAGAATAAATTTTGTCGATTAGTTTAATGTGCTCCTGAGTAAATTCAACTCGTTTTTTACCAAGAGGCTTACGCATTTTGTAATAAAAATTTTCGGAAGTTGTATTAATCAATTGAACTTTACCTTTACGTTGCTTAGATTTTCGATTAGCAATAATGAAAATATAAGTAGGAATACCCGTATTGTAAAACATATCGTTAGGTAATGCAACAATAGCTTCTAATAAATCATTTTCAATAAGATACTTTCTGATTTCGCTTTCACCTTGTCCAGCATCACCAGTAAACAATGCAGAACCATTATGAACTGAAGCAATACGACTTCCTAATTCAGTGTCTTTCATTTTACTAAGCATGTGTAACACAAACATCAACTGTCCGTCGTTAACTCTGCTAGTGACAGCTTCTTCTTTGTAACTACCTTTTAAAATAAAACGTTTATCAATTATTGCACCTTTTGGGCCAACGCCTAATGCCTTTTTATCTGGTGCCCATGTTTTACCATAGGGAGGATTGGTTAACATGAAATCGAATTTCAAAGTTGGATCAAATCCATATTGACTTAATGTAGAACCAAATGCAATTTTGTTAGGATCTTCACCCTTAATCAACATATCACTTTTACATGTTGCATAAATAAAAGGAGTACTTTCTTGACCGTATAGATGAACAGTGCCTTTACTTTTAACTAAACCTTCGGGATTAGTTAAAAATTGTTTTGCAATGGTAAGCATACCGCCACTCCCCGAGCAGGGATCATACATTAAAAATGTACCTTCCTTTAACTTATCTTTAACTGGTAAAAAAACCAAATGCGTCATTAAGTCAATAATTTCTCTGGGAGTAAAATGTTCTCCCGCTTCTTCATTATTTTCTTCGTTAAAACGTCTTACTAAATCTTCATACACGTAACCCATTGCCAAAGGAGGTAATTTGTCGGGATGCAATTCAACTTTAGGTGAACAAAACTTTTCAATTAACGAATATAAAATTTCAGACTCATCAAGTGTTGTTATTTCATTTCTAAACTTAAACTTATTGATGATGTCCTGAACATTTTCGGAAAATCCATTTAAGTAATTTTCGAAATTGCTTTTTAAATTTTTAGGATCGTCTAATAACTTCTTAAGCGTAAATTTTGAAGTGTTGTAAAAAGCCAAACCCGAACCATGTTTAGCACTGGTAAGAAGGCTATCTAAATTTTGAAGTTTTTTATTGTATTCAGAGAAGGTTTTTAAAATCTTTTCTTTAGATGGTTCTAAAAGTAAATCAAGTCTTCTAATTACAACCATCGGCAAAATAACATCTTTGTATTTCCCTTTTTGGTAAGTATTTACCAAAACATCATCTGCTACCGTCCACAGGAAATTAATAATTGGTGTTAGTTTAGAGTTGTCCATAAATTATATAAAGTAATAATGTGTTAAAATACAAAAAAATACTGCAAAATAAGGTATGTAAGACATTACTTATTTATGAAAAATTCGGCCTTATATCGAATGCAAAGTGCAAACCCTTATATATGGGTTTGCACTTTGCACTTGTGGGTAATTTTAGATTAAACATTTGATTTTAAAGGATTTAAGTAGTACACGATTTCTTTGTTTACTGCACGAGTGCAAAGTGTGTGGTTTACTTCATTTTGCTCGATGACCATAGCAGTATCAGTAATTTGTTTTAAGCGACTAATGATAGTTCGCTTACTGCAATCTAATTCGTCTGTTAATAATTCAATTAATTCCTTACGTGGCATTTCTGAAACTAAAATTTGTGCTAGTAAGTCTAAAGTTTCAGAAAGCGCAGCTTTATGATTTTTCTTATCTAAAATAGTTTGTGCTGTTGTTAAATCTGACATAACCAATCCTTTTTCGCTATCAGAATATTGAACATAAAAAGGTTCGTGCTTTTTTGAACTTCTGCATTTGAGGTAAGCTACTTTTAATAAATCTGTATTGTGATTTTGGGCGTCTTTTTCAAAACCAATTTGAATAACGGTACTTGCTTTGTTTAATATTTCTGTTCCTAAATGGCCTCGTGCTTTATCCGCACTTCCTGGATTCTCATGTATTAAACATAAAAAGGTTACGTCGTAACGGTTTATGGTTTGATTCATCATATCAATTAATTTCATACTATCCTTGGTATCATTGAAATTAAAGACACAATCCGTAATCACATCTAAAATAATAAATATGTGAATGGGAAATTTTTTACGTGCATGTTCCAGGTACAAATTCAACATATCAAACCGTTCTTCTCTGCCAAATTCTAATAATGAAATATAATCGAAGCCGTAAGGATCTTCGTTTATTTCATATCCTGCTTTTAGTTGAATTTGTTGCAATGAATAGGGAAGTTGCTCAGATAAATTTCGTTCGGTATCTACATAACAAATAGCATAGCGAGTTAATAAATTGGTTTTAAAGCCTAACAAATCATTATTACAATCTGTTTTTTTAAGTAATGAGGCGCAAATGGTTTCTGCAAGGCGTGATTTGTGAACGCCTGCCTTACCTTGTATGACATTGATAGTTTTGGGAAAGAAAACAGGGTTTTCTTTTTGCCAAACAATGGGTTGAGAAAATGAAATAGGTTTGCATTTATTCTCAGCTATTTTGCGCTGTGATGATAATAGCTGTTCTAGCTTTTCGCTAGAACTAACCAAGTTTACCAAAGGTAAACGAGGTTGTTCATTGTGCGATTTAGGTGCTGGAATATCAAACATAATTTATTTTTATTGGTAATAAGACAATGCCATGAAATATACTTTAATTTGGCCGTTCTCGAAACGAACAGTAGCCGCCCAGTCTTTGGGTGTTTTGTTTTGTATGTTCGTTTCTTGCCTAATACAACTTTCAATACTCATGATCATCATTTTGTAATTCTGCTCTTCCAATCTTACAAACAGCTCAGAGAAATAAGCGTAGCGCAATTTATCGAGTTGTAGCTTTTCAAATAATTTATTGAGTTGAGCCTTATCTGTGTTACTGTCGTTAAATAATTTCATGTAATAGTTTACATTACTTTCTAATGTTTTTTCATCACGGCCAATAATTGAGGCAACTTGTTTTATCAATTCTGGCCAAGTAAGGTCATGAAGTGTTTCGCTGTATTTTTCCATTTCGTACCTCCTTACTTTTTAAAAGCTTTTACATAATGCTTATTCAACAAATCTTCGACATCGTTTAGTTTGTAGTAGATTTTATTACCAACTTGAGAGAATGAGATTTTACCCTCATCGCGCCAAGTTTGTGCTGTGCGTTTAGAAATTTTCATTAGTAATAAAAACTCCTGATTATCGACGAAAACCTCTTGAGGTTTTTTGCTTTGATTGTCGATTTTTGTTTTGATTTCTTCGATTGAGCCAGTCAATGTATTAAACTGCTCTTTAGATAGGATAACTGCTTCCATAATTGTTTGTTTTTAAATGATTATGGGGCAAAAGAATAAAAAGTGCAAAGGTCTAATTGGTCTAAAATGGTCTAATTAGACCGTTTTATTATGTGAAGTGCAATTACAAATGCTGTTGTTTTTATAGCGGGGGAATTGAATGTTGCGATTTTAAAAAGTGGAAAAACAGAACTTTATTTAAAACAAAACAGAGGCTGAAAGCCTCTGTTTAATATGGTATAATGGTCTAATTAGACTTGTGTATATTATAATTGTTGAGCAGTAGAAATATGTTTATTATTTGGGTCGTATATTATAATTTGATTAGTATTTTTATTAATTATACCATAGCCAATGGGCTTCTTAGTTATGTTTTCATAAAGATTCAGCATTCTACCATCATGTGTAATACCAAACGAAATGTATTTTTCATTCATATCATAAATATCACATTGTCTATCATTAACCCAACGACCGTGAGCTATTTGAACTCCATCTAAATTTTTAATTAATATTTTTTTCATAGGATAAATATAGAACTATAAATGGATTTTATTTTCGTTTTTTGGTCTTTTTTCTTGACGATTAGGGGATAAGATTGTGCGAACAGTGCTTTCTGATAATGGATGACCATCTTTATCGGTAAAATTTGATGATATGAAATTAATTAGATTAGGAGTTGTTACATCCAAGTATGGCAAACCATTAGCTTTCTTTTCATGTAACATTTGATAAAACGCATCTACTAAAATATTAATGTGGCCACGAATAACAATTTTTTGGTTTAGTGGTTGTAACTGTCGATGTGATACACGTTCCGGAATGCGATTTTTTAATAGTTCAATCCTTTCCAATTTTTCAATTTCAATTGTGCATTTTTCATTAAAAGGGATTTCTGTTGGATCAATTAACTTTGGTCTATTTTGCAAGTAATCTGCCTGTGCCTCCATTAAATACGAAATTTTTTCTTCGTAATTATACTGTTTGATTTCGGCTTTTAAATTAACGAAGTTGAATTTAGATTCCGGTGTTTGTTTCTTCTGTTCTATTGCATCACGCATGACTTCAATAATCATCAAGGCTTTTTCAAATTTAAGAACCTGGTCTTTTGTTGTGAAAAGTTCTCTGTTTAAATCAATTAACTTTTCTAATTTATTAAGCCAAATAATAGGCTCTTGCATCTTATCGCATTGGTATTGAATGAATGGCTTTATTTTTGATTTTGGTATTATAAATAGTTTGTGTAACAAACATTTACAATACTGTTCTAAATTGAATTTACCTTTATTTAAGAAATTAGAAACTTGACCATCTTCAAATATGGCTATATCAAACTCTCCTGCATCAAATTGTGCTATATCAACTATAAGATGCTCTACAAATGGCGAACAAATAACAAACGTATACATAAAATTATTTTAACTAACTATTAGCTAAAATAATGCAAAATGGAATAATAAAATATTAATGTTTATAAATATAGCATTAAATTGCTATAAATTATAGCAATTTAATTTATTGAAAAATTAGATAATGAGTAGAACATGCTTTCCAATGAGTGGAAAACTGTTTATATTTGAATGTATGGTATAATATTGTATAAAACGAAAACACTTATGACAGCAATGTTAGGATATACAAATAGAAAAGAAGGCCAATCAATTGGAGTATTGGCAGCAGATGATTTAGTTGGATGGTGCAATTCAAAGGCAGATAAACTTACAAAAATTAATGACAGATTTGTTATTGGGGTAGTTGGTTTAGAAGCTGTTAATTGGGCTTTGCATTATACGACTGAATATTTTAGCCAATTCAGTGGTTCAAGAATTAACATTAATAATATAAATGAACTCGAAGCTCATTTTACCGATTCTTTCGAATATTGTTTTCGGAGATGGAGAGAAGAAAATTTTTATAACAATATATCGGAACAAGAATCTGTTATTAGTCTTTTAGTAGTTTTAGATACAATAGACAATTCTCTATATTATTCTAACATTGGTAGAGTTTGGTTAATAGATGATGACTATGAGATAAAATTTGAAAAGCTTCAAGACGGGAAATTATATGCATTTGGAGCTGTTGCTCCTGGTGCCGACTATATTGAAGAACTATATACGGATTTTGATCAAGCATCTATAATAAAATTCTTATGTAAACGTATGAGAAAATATATGATAGATACTAGAGGTATTATAGGTGACCTTGGAAGTATGGAAATTAATGTGTTAGGAGAAGAAGCAAAAGAGTCTTTTAGTAGTGGGTTTAATTCTTTTAGGAATTTTATTGATGTTCATATTGAAAGAACATTACAGGAGCGCATGAAACAAAAGTGATTGCCACATTGGCAATTGGTTAAATTAATCATTAAAAACATCCATCGCTTTATCTAATTCTTCGGAAACAATCTTAGCGTAAATCTGAGTTTCTTTGATGGCGGCGTGTCCCATTAATTTTGATACCTTGTCAATGCTAATACCTTTTCGTAAGGCTCTTGTTGCCCACGTATGGCGGCTAATGTGAAAGCTTAAAGGCTTTGGTATTTCAGCTATTTCAGCAACCTTTTTTAAGTTTTTGTTTATATAGGCCGTAGCGCCCGAAATTTCATTATCTAATAATACATAATCATCTTCTTTTAATCCATTAGGAAGCATTGGGAAGATGTAATTATCTTTTTCTACTTTTTTTGGCTTGTATTTTTCTATGATTTTCAAAGCCTTTTCAGGTAATTTAATAGATAACTGGCCGCCAGTTTTTTTAATAGTTAAGTTAATGTGTGTGTTATCAACGTTTTTCCATTTTAATTTTAATACATCGGAAACACGAAGACCGCCTGAATATGCTGCAAAAACAAACATATCTCTGTGTAGTTCAACTTTAACTCCTTCTGAGCAATTTACCTCTTCGATGGCTGTTAATTCATCTTCAGTTAAATATGAGCGTTGCGTTTTTTCTGTTTTAATCTTGAATTTTTTGAAAGGGTAAAATGTGCTTTCTAAAAGCTCTTTATTAATTGCCTCATTAAATAATTGACGAATAAATTTAAAATTGGAATGAATCGTATTTGTACTGTTCTTTTTATCTACTCTTAAATGTTTTTCATATGCCTCTAAAAAGTCAGGAGTTAAATCTTGGAAGCAAATAGGAGCTTCGTTAACATGAGCTTTCAATTTATTTATAATAACATTACAACGGTCGTGTGAGGCAATTTGCCCTTGTCTTTTGTATTTATCTAAAACCTCTTGAGCAAATGGAAAAACTTCTAATGGCTTTTGTCCATAAATCTTATTTTTTAACTGCCTTGTAGTTGCAGATTTGGAAACGGTTAAATGTGCAAAAACTTGATCTTGAAGCTCCGCTAATTTATTTTGTAAAAACGAGTTATTCCGGGCACTATTTGTTGCACCTGGTTTTATTTTACATTTTTTATCATCCCAATATTTTGGGTCTATTGAAATTCCTGTGGTTATTTTAGATTTTTTTCTATCTTTGATAATAAGAAAATGTAAAGGCATCGTGCCATCTGCTTTTTTCTTGTCCGTTCTTATGATAATTGACACTGTAGCCATTTGCGGAGGGTTTCTTTATATTGCATAAAGATACAAAATAGGGGGAACAAAAGGGGGAACAAATGCTACATTTTTATAAACAATTTTTAACGCTAATAAATGCAATCTACTCTGAAACTACTATCAATAAAGCAAATTGAATTTTATCAATTTTTTGCGATGTTGTAAAATAGTACAGGTGGGAGCACTAAAAGCGAACAAATTTAGTTCGCTTTTTCTTTTATGAAGTATTAAAATATTAATCGGTTTTTAAAGTGTAGGTTTCTTTTTTTATTAAAATAGCTTTT
>Ga0208266_100167_pt1 | contig 29307 bp, 29 predicted proteins | sample LakWasMet67_HOW9_2_FD_183897 | JGI IMG/M metagenome (GOLD analysis project Ga0208266, IMG submission 183897) | Freshwater sediment methanotrophic microbial communities from Lake Washington under simulated oxygen tension - Sediment Metagenome... | ecosystem: Environmental > Aquatic > Freshwater >...
CAGGACCGCAAGCGCCCCAGCCGACAGGTCAAGGCGCTTGCTCAGGCCCACATCGTCGAGTTGGAACAGAAGGCTCAGGAAATCCTCGTCATGAAGGCGACGCTCGAACACCTGGTTCACTGCTGTAGAGGCGACGAGCGTCCGGATTGCCCCATCCTGGAGAACCTGGCCGAAGAGGGACGAGAGGACGTTCCCACCGTCGCCAAGGCCCGCGGCAGGCCTGGCTTCGCGCAGCGATGAGCACCCGGACGGTCCAGCAGGCGGACCCGCGTTCAGACGGGATCAGCTAGAGTGCGCGCCATGCAGGTCTGGCTCCGGCTCCTGATCGTCTGGTTCATCGCCATCGCGCTTCCCGTTCAAGGGATGGCGGGTGTGACCCTGGCGCATTGCGGATCGAGCCACGCGCGCATGGGGGCCGCCATGGAAGCCCCGCAGCAGCATCGGCATGCGGATCACGAGGCAGGTACCGCGCATCATCACGCCGTCGACGTGGTGGATGGTGCGGCCCAGCCGGACCATGGCGCCGCCACCCAGGCCAAGTCGCACTCCGGTAAGTTGTCCGACCTGGCTCAGTACAAGTGCAGTTCGTGCGCCTCTTGCTGCGCCGGTTCCGCACTGCCGAGCGCGATACCCCGCCTCGTCGAACTGACGGCCGCCCCCGCGGTCTTCGCGGAAGAGATGGTCACCGTCGACGCCTTTGTGTCCGACGGACCGGACCGACCACCCCGCACCCACCTCGTGTAACTGGTGCCCGTTCGGCGTGCCTGGCATGCCGTCGGCCACCGGACCCGGTCGCTCCCGCCACGTTGGCGCGGGGTTCCTGATTCCGACACGAGGACACGATGGTCGCTCCCACCATGCGCTGGCTGACGCCAGTCGCCCTGTGCGCCACTGCATTCGCTGCGGCTGCACAGTCACCCCCTTCGACCGCCCGCAAGGCCGACCCTCTGGACGCCCGCGCCAGCGTTCCCGCAGTGGCCTACGAGTCGGCTTTCAGCCGCTATCGGCGCTCCGCCGACGAAAAGGCGATTCCCTGGCGCGATGCCAACGACACCGCGGCGCGCATCGGCGGCTGGCGCACCTACGCCCGTGAGGCGCAGCAGCCCGAGTCCGCGGCATCAGTGCCTGCTGCACTGCCCCCCAAACCCGACCCGCAGGCTATGCCCCAAGGGCATGGCGGCCACAAGATGCCATGAAGACCCTCGCCCTCAACTCCGCCTTCGGGCGGCCACCGATGTTTCGGCCGCGACTGCGGCTCCTGGTGCTGCTCACCGGTGCCGCCGTGCTTTCAGGCTGCGCGTCCTTCAGCCCGGATGGCGGCTTCACTCCGGTCGAGCAGGCTGCCAAGGATCGGCTCGGCAAGGAGGTCCGCTGGTCGCGCAGCGAGGCGGACCAGGACGGCATCGACCAGCGCGTCGGCGAACTGCTGGCCAAGCCTCTCTCGGCCGACGACGCGGTGCAAGTCGCGCTTCTGAACAACCGCGGGCTGCAGGCCAGTTTCCAGGAACTCGGCATCACGGAGTCCGAAGTCGTGCAGGCCGGGCGCCTACCGAACCCCGGTTTCAGCTTCAGCCGCCTCAGGCGGGGCGACGAGATCGAACTCGAGCGCGGGATCCACTTCAACCTCGCGCGGCTGATCGCCATGCCGATGATCAGCGCCATGGAGGCCAGGCGCTTCGAGGCTACCAAGGGCATGGTCACCATGTCCATGCTGGCGGTGGCCGCAGACACCCGCAAGGCCTGGGTCACTGCACTCGCCGCCGAGGAAACGGTGCGCTACATGCGCCAGGTGAAGCAGGCCGCGGAGGCGAGCGCCGAACTAGCGCGCCGCATGGAGCAGGTGGGCAACTTCACCAAGCTGCAGCGCGCCCGGGAACAGAGCTTCTACGCGGACGCCGCACTGAACCTGGCCCGCGCCGAGCAGGCCCAGCGCGCCTCGCGCGAGCGTCTGACGCGGTTGCTCGGCCTGTGGGGTGCGCAGACCCAGTTCAAGTTGCCGGATCGCCTTCCGGACCTGCCGCAGGACCTGATCGATCGACCGGACATCGAACGCGTCGCGCTGGCGCAGCGGCTGGACGTGCAGGGCGCCAAGCTGGCGGCTGAGCAGACTGCCCGCAACCTGGGCCTGACGAAGACCACACGCTTCATCAACGTCCTCGAACTCGGCGTGGTGCGCAACAGTTCCAACGAGGTTCCGACCCAGCGCGGCTGGGAGATCGGAGTCGAACTGCCGCTGTTCGATTGGGGTGGTGCTCGCGTGGCACGCGCCGAAGGCGTGTACATGCAGGCGGTCCACCGTGCGGCCGAGACCGCCATCAACGCACGCTCGGAAGTGCGTGAAGCCTACGGCGCGTGGCGCTCGGCGTACGACATCGCACGCCACCACCAGGACGAAATCGTGCCGCTGCGCAAGCAGATCGCCGAGGAGAACGTGCTCCGCTACAACGGCATGCTCATCGGCGTCTTCGAACTGCTGGCCGACGCGCGCCTGCAGATCGCCAGCGTCAACGCCGCCATCGAGGCCAAGCGCGACTTCTGGCTCGCGCAAGCCGACCTCGACATGGCCCTCATCGGCAAGCCCAGTCTCACGCCGTCCGCCGGCCCCGCATCGGCGGCCAGCCCCGGCGCTGACGCCGGGCACTGAACCCAGGAACGATTACATGGTTTCCCGACGCAATTTCCTCGGCAGCGCTGGTGCTGTCACGGCGGCCGTCACCGCCACAGCGGTCAGCAAGGTGGCGATGGCCGCACTGCCCGAACCTGTCATCCAGACGAAGCCCGACACCATGGCGCCGCTGGTTCCCGAGACCGGCCGGCCCTACAACCCGGTGGTCACGCTCAACGGCTGGACGCTGCCCTGGCGCATGAACAACGGCGTCAAGGAGTTCCACCTCGTGGCCGAGCCGGTGGTGCGCGAGATGACGCCCGGCTTCAAGGCGCACCTGTGGGGCTACAACGGCCAGAGCCCGGGCCCGACGATCGAGGTCGTCGAAGGTGACCGGGTGCGCATCTTCGTCACCAACAAGTTGCCCGAGGTGACGAGCGTGCACTGGCACGGCCAGCGCCTGCCCAACGGCATGGACGGCGTCACCGGCCTGACCCAGAAGGGGATCGAGCCGGGCAAGACCTTTGTCTACGAGTTCGTCGCACGTCGGCCGGGCACCTTCATGTACCACCCGCACGCCGACGAGATGGTGCAAATGGCGATGGGGATGATGGGCTTCTGGATCACGCACCCCAAGGCCAAGCATCCGTTGATCGACGAGGTCGACCGCGACTTCGTGTTCCTGCTCAACGCCTACGACATCGAGCCGGGCAGCGCGACGCCCAAGATCATGACGATGCTCGACTTCAACCTGTGGAGCTGGAACAGCCGCATCTTTCCGGGCATCGATCCGCTGGTGGTGCGGCAGAACGACAAGGTGCGCCTGCGCATCGGCAACCTGACGATGACCAACCACCCGATCCATCTGCACGGCCACGAGTTCACCGTGACCGGCACGGATGGCGGGCCGACGCCGAAGGGCTCGCGCTGGCCCGAGGTAACAACCGACATCGCGGTCGGGCAGATGCGCCAGGTCGAGTTCCTCGCCGACGAGGAAGGCGACTGGGCCTTCCACTGCCACAAGAGTCACCACACGATGAACGCGATGGGCCACAACGTGCCCACCATGATCGGCGTGGACCACCGCAGCGTGGCACGGCAGATCACGCAGCTGGTGCCCGACTACATGGTGATGGGCGAGCGCGGCATGCACGACATGACCGAGATGGAGATGCCCCTGCCCGACAACACCGCCGCGATGATGACCGGCACCGGTCCCTTCGGGTCGGTGGGCATGGGCGGCATGTTCAGCGTCGTCAAGGTTCGCAAGGAACAGAAGCGCGGCGACTACAAGGACCCGGGCTGGTACGCGCACCCGCCCGGAACCATCGCGAGCGAGTGGACCGGCGCGCTGGCCGAGCCGGCACGAGACGACAAGGCCTCAGGCGCCGGCGCGATGAAGCCCATGGGCCGACCGAAGACCGACGTGGAAGTCACCGTGCGCAAACCGGCGGGCGGCCACGACAGCCACTGAGTTCCAACCCGCCACACCACATCTGTCCAACCATCCATCCAACCATCTACAGGAAGTACATGAAATTCATCAAGACAGCCGCGCTGCTCGTGGCCATGACCCTCTCTGCGGGCGCCTGGGCGCACGGCGACGAGGCGCACAAGAAGTCCGGCCTTGTTCGCAAGGAACAGAAGGACTGGGGCATTGCCGGTGACGCCAAAGCGGTGAAGCGGACGATCCAGGTCGGCATGAGCGACGCGATGCGCTTCACACCGGACGCGATCACCGTGCGCCGTGGCGAGACCGTGAAGTTCGTCTTCCGCAACGAGGGCAACCAGCTGCACGAGTTCGTGCTCGGGACCAAGAAGGAACTCGAAGAGCACGCCGCGCTGATGCTGAAATTTCCGAACATGGAGCACGACGAGCCCTACATGGCCCACGTGCCTGCAGGCAAGACGGCCGAGATCATCTGGACCTTCAACCGGCCGGGTGATTTCGACTTCGCCTGCCTGATCGCGGGCCACTACCAGGCGGGCATGGTCGGCAAGATCACGGTAGCCGCCAAGTGAAGCTCGGCCCTCGGCCACCTGACCTCCTCCAATTGACTCACCGTATCGAAAGCACCCCGAACATGAAGACGATCACCATCGCAGCCCTTCTCGTCGCACTCTCGGCGCCGGCGCTGGCACAGCAGAAAGCCGAAGACCACTCGGCCCATCATCCCGCGGCCGCCGCGTCGGCCGCCGACATGACTGAGGGCGAGATCCGCAAAGTCGACAAGGACGCCAAGAAGCTCACCATCAAGCACGGCGAGATCAAGAACCTCGACATGCCCCCGATGACCATGGTCTTCCAGGTGAAGGACGCCAGCGTGCTCGACACGCTCAAGGCCGGCGACAAGGTCCGCTTCGTCGTCCAAAAGTCCGACACGGGATTCGTGGTGACCGACATCCAGGCCGCGAAGTGAACCGCAGCGCCGTGGCGGGGGCACTTCGGCAGCGCGCGCGGGCGAGCCTCTTGGCCGGCGTCGCGTTGTGCCTCGGCGCAGGCGCCGTGCGGGCCGAAGTCATCGACTTGCAGTGGCAGGAGGGAAGCCGCTTCGAGCGCAGGCTGACGATCGCACCCGGGAAGTTTGCCGAGATCTGCGGTTCGCTCGATGCAGGACAGACCGTCAACTGGAGCTTTGAAGCCGACCGGGCCGTCAACTTCAACGTCCACTACCACGTCGACAAGGACGTGCGGTATCCGGCGAAGAAGGACCGGGTGAAGCGATTGAAGGGCGACCTGGCCGTCGACGCCAGGCAGGACTACTGCTGGATGTGGAGCAACAAGACCACTGCGTCAGCGAATCTTTCCGTCACGCTCATGCGGAAGTAGAGTCCCCGGGGAGGACGGCTGCGCCGATTGATGCTGCTCAAGTGCGCTGCCGAACAGAGTTGTAGCCTGCAATGGCTCACATTCACTCCATGTCCGCCTTCCACTTCGACCGCCGACAACTGCGTCGCACCGCCTGGGCGACGCTGGTGTTCTGGGTGTTGGCGATGGCGGCAGGGGTCGTCAACGCATGCGCGCTGACGCCGTCCGGTGCAGTAGAGCGGGCCACCCTGCAACTCGGCATCGTGGTGCACGACGTGCATGTCGGCGTGCCGAGTTCTTCGGCCATCGAATCTCACCACGAGCACTCTGAGTCGGTCGGCCATCACGGCCACGGACAGGATTCCGGCAAGGGAAGCTGCCTGAAGTTTTGCGACGACGGGTCTTCGGCAATCGCGAAGGCCAAGCTGCCGGTCGTCGATCTGAGCGCGACCTTGCTCACCGCGGCCGTCCCGTGGAGCGCAGTCGTTGCCGCCGGCGGTGCCGGGTTTCGGCATTTGCTGGAGCGCCCCGAATCCCAGGGGCCGCCGCTGGTCATCCGCTTCCTGCGTCTGACGCTATAGCTCCATCAGCCTGGCCGCCGACGGGACGCGCTCCCGTGCCGGCGGCTTGCGCTTTGCCGCGCCGCTTGCGGCACCCGCCTTCAGGGCGGGACAAGGCTTCCTCCAATTGCGAGCTGCACTCGCACCCACCCACCAGGAGATCCACATGTCTTCCTTCAAGACCCTTGCTGCGCTCACGGCCCTTGCCTTCGTCTCGGCCTGCGCGAGCCCCGATGCGTCCAACCCGGCCAAGGCCGACGAGCACGCCGGCCACCACCCCGACGCGACGGCCGCGGCGCCCGCACCAGCGATGCCGGCCATGCAAGAGCGCATGAAGGCCATGCGCGAGATGCACGACAAGATGGTGAACGCCAAGACGCCGGCCGAGCGCCAGGCCCTGATGGCCGATCACATGAAATCTATGCAGGAAGGCATGGAGATGATGAAGGGCATGGGCGGCATGGCTGGCATGGCTGGCATGGGGGCCATGGGCTCGATGGGTGGCGCCGTGGGCGACGGCAAGGGCATGCCCGCCGAGATGGCCAAGCGCCACCAGATGATGGAAGGGCGCATGGAGATGATGCAGATGATGATGGAAATGATGATGCAGCGTCTGCCGGCTCCCCCAGCGACCAAGTGATGGTCAGCCACCTCAGGATGCGGGTGATCTCGCATCGAGGTCGAGCCCTGCGCCGTTAGCCAGACACCTTTCGTCTCCGGTCATCCCGCCTGAAGAATCCGCTTGACCTTCACATCATAGGAAGGTCTAACTTTGCAATCAGGAGTTCAAAGACCTCGCAAGGTTGAAACCCCACAAACGCACATAGGAGCCCAACATGGCAACCGACCACCTGCACCCACCGACCTCACCAGTTGAGTCTTCCCGGCCTGCACGTGCGCTGTGGGTCGCCATGGCGATGACGGCGCTGATCGGCGCTTTCTTCCTGCTGCGTGAGCACTGGGGGCACGTCGCCGGCTACTGGCCCTACCTGCTGCTGCTGGCCTGCCCGTTGATGCACCTGTTCCACGGGCATGGCGGTCACGGACACCATGGCCACAGCGATGCGGACGCGGGTCGTTCAAACAACAGGGACGCCTGAGACCATGGACATCAAGTCACACGCCGGCCATGACGGCCACTCGCACGGCGGCATGCCTACCGATGCGCATTCGCACGACGCCCACAATGCCCATGATCACGCGGATGGCCATGAGCCAGGGCACGACCACCCTGTATCCACTGCCGACGCGGCGGCACTGAAGGATCCGGTGTGCGGCATGACGGTCACCGAGCGGTCGCCGCACCATGCCGAGCACGAGGGTCGGCCGTTCTACTTCTGCAGTGCCAAGTGCCTGACGAAGTTCACAGCAGAGCCCGCGCGATACGTCCATCCTGCGCCGCCTGCGCCGTCCGAGCCGCCTACCGCCGAGGCAGCGGGGACGATCTACACCTGCCCGATGCACCCGGAGATCCGTCAGGACCATCCGGGCAACTGCCCCAAGTGCGGCATGACGCTGGAGCCCGTACTGCCGGCACTCGATGAAGGCGAGAACCCGGAACTCGCAGACTTCAAGCGCCGCTTCTGGTGGACGCTGCCCCTGACCGTAGTCGTCACGGTGCTCGCCATGTTCGGCCATCGCCTGGGGTGGTTCGACATGGCCCGGCAGAGCTGGATCGAGTTGGTCCTCACGCTGCCGATCGTGCTGTGGGCCGGCGCACCCTTTTTCGTGCGCGGGGCGCAGTCGGTCGTCAACCGCAGCCCCAACATGTGGACGCTGATCAGCCTGGGCACCGGCTCGGCTTTCGTCTACAGCGTCGTGGCGACGATCGCGCCGCAGGTGTTCCCGGACTCCTTCGTCTCGATGGGCCGCGTCGCTGTCTACTTCGAGGCGGCGGCGGTGATCATCTCACTGACGCTATTGGGCCAACTGCTGGAGCTGAAGGCGCGCTCGCAGACCTCGGCGGCGATCAAGTCGCTGCTGGGCCTGTCGCCCAAGACCGCGCGGCGCATCGCGGCGGATGGCTCGGAAGAGGATATTCCGCTGGCGAACGTGCACGTCGGCGACAAGCTGCGCGTGCGGCCCGGCGAAAAGGTGCCTGTCGACGGTGTCGTGGTCGAGGGCAGCAGCGCGCTCGACGAGTCGATGCTGACGGGCGAGCCCCTGCCAGTGACCAAGCGCGTGGGCGACAAGCTGATCGGTGCCACGCTCAACACCAGCGGCGCGCTGGTGATGCAGTCCGAGCACGTCGGGTCGGCCACGGTGCTGTCCCAGATCGTGCAGATGGTCGCGCTCGCCCAGCGCTCGCGCGCCCCGATGCAACGCATGGCGGACTCCGTGGCTGGCTACTTCGTCTATGGCGTCGTGGCGGCCGCCCTGCTGACGTTCTTTGCCTGGGGCCTCTTCGGACCCCAGCCCAGTTGGGTCTTCGGCCTGATCAATGCGGTGTCGGTCCTGATCATCGCCTGCCCTTGCGCTCTGGGCTTGGCAACGCCGATGTCGATCATGGTGGCCACCGGGCGCGGTGCGACCCATGGCGTGCTGTTCCGAGACGCGGCAGCGATTGAGAACCTGCGCAAGGTCGACACGCTGATCGTCGACAAGACCGGGACATTGACCGAGGGTAGGCCGACATTCGAGAAGGCAGTCGGCGTGAGCGGCTTCAAGTCGGATGAGGTGTTGCGCCTGGCGGCCAGCCTCGACCAGGGCAGCGAGCACCCGCTGGCCGCGGCGATCGTGGCCGCGGCGCGCGAGAAAAAGCTCGCACTGGACAAGCCCGAGCAGTTCGACTCCGCCTCAGGGATCGGCGTGCGCGGCAGCGTGGCAGGCAAGGCAGTGGCCCTGGGCAACACCGCGTGGATGGCGCAACTCGGCGTCGACGTGGCCTCTTTGGCTGCACAGGCCGAAGCGCTGCGCGCCGAAGGGGCGAGCGTGATGCATCTGGCTGTGGACGCGAAACTGGCCGGCATCCTTGCCGTATCGGATCCTGTCAAGACAACCACCGCCGACGCATTGGCGTCCCTGCGCAGGGCGAACATCCGCGTCGTGATGGCCACTGGAGATGGCCTGACCACGGCACAAGCCGTGGGCAAGCGACTGGGCATCGAGGAAGTGCACGGCGAGGTGAAGCCGGCAGACAAGCTCAAGCTGGTCGAGAAGCTGCAATCCGAAGGTCGGATCGTCGCGATGGCGGGCGATGGCATCAACGATGCACCGGCCTTGGCCCGCGCCGATGTTGGCATCGCCATGGGCACGGGCACCGACGTGGCGATGAACAGCGCGCAGCTCACCCTCGTCAAGGGCGACCTGCGTGGCATCGCCACGGCACGCGCCCTGTCGGTCGCCACCGTCGCGAACATGAAGCAGAACCTGGCCTTCGCCTTCGTCTACAACGCGCTGGGTGTGCCGCTGGCCGCGGGCGTGCTGTTTCCGTTCACCGGCTGGCTGCTATCGCCGATGATCGCGGCGCTCGCGATGAGCCTGAGTTCGGCCTCGGTCATCACCAACGCGCTGCGGCTGCGCAGCGCTGCGCTGAAACCGGACTGAATGCGGCCTAACCATGGACATCGTCGCGCACACGCTCTGGGCGGCCGCGGGCGTCACGGTGTTCCATCGCCGGCGGGCGCTGCCGAGATCCACGGTGGTCGCCACCCTGGTCCTGGCGGCATTGCCCGACGTGTTGCACCTGCTGCCCATCGCCGGCTGGTGGCTGTTCTCCGACGGATCGTTCACGGCCTTGCGCGGCTACGCCGTAGCGGTGCCGGGTCAGGAGCCGGGCCTGCCACCCATGGTCCAGCTCTGGTCGCACAACCTGCACTGCGTGATGCACAGCGCACCGATTGCCGCGGTGGCCACCGGGGCCGTGTGGGTTGTCCGGCGCGGCTTATGGATCCCGTTGCTCGGCTGGTGGTCGCACATCGTGATCGATGTCTTCACGCACTCGGCCGACTACTACGCGGTACCGGTGCTCTACCCGTTCACCGAACGCGGCTTCGATGGCATCGCGTGGGTCACGCCCTGGTTTATGGCCCTCAACTACGTCGCGTTGGCGGCTGTGGGCCTCTGGCTGGCGCTGAGCCGTCGAGAACGTCGTGACCGCTAACGACTATCCGCTTCACCACCAAAGCGAAGCCAACATCGCCATCGAGCCCGAACGCCTGTTCGATTGGCTGGACGACCCGCGGCGCCTGGCCAGTCACATGGAGAAGCCGTCGCTGATGACGGCTGGTTCGTCGATGCGCTTCGAGACGGACGACAGAAAAGGTCAGGCCGTCGGTTCTCACATCCGCATGGCCGGTCGTGTGCTGGGCATCCGGCTGGCGCTCGATGAGATCGTCATCCGTCACGAGCCTCCCCATCGCAAGACCTGGGAGACGGTGGACGAACCTCGGCTCCTGATGATCGGCGCCTACCGGATGGGCTTCGTCATCTCGCCTGCGCCCAGCGGATCTCGACTGGTCGTCTTCATCGACTACCGCCTTCCCGCGCATGGGCTCGCGCGCGGGCTCGGCCTGCTGCTGGGGCGGATTTACGCGGGCTGGTGCACGCGACGCATGGCTCGGGATGCCTGGCAGGCGGCCAGCCCGGCCATCGGGCCGACCCGGTCGACCTGAACTGAATCCTTCTGGAGAAATGAACATGCGAAAAACTCTTCTGGGCGTTGCCCTGGCCATGACACTGGTGCTGGGCGGCTGCGGCTACAACACTTTCCAGACCACCGACGAGCAGGTCAAGGCCAGCTGGTCCGAGGTCATCAACCAGTACCAGCGCCGGGCAGACCTGGTGCCCAACCTCGTCAACACGGTCAAGGGCGAAGCCAAGTTCGAGCAGGACACCCTGACCCAGGTCGTCGAAGCGCGCGCCAAGGCCACCTCGATCCTGGCCACGCCCGAGCTGGTCAACGACCCGGCCGCGTTCCAGAAGTTTCAGCAGGCGCAGGGGCAGTTGACGGGCGCGCTGTCGCGGCTGATGGCGGTGTCGGAGAACTATCCGAACCTGCGGGCGAACCAAGGCTTCCGCGATCTCGCGGCGCAGCTCGAAGGCACCGAAAACCGCATCGCCGTGGCACGCAACCGCTACATCAAGTCGGTCCAGGACTACAACGTGACGACGCGAACCTTCCCGTCCAACCTCACGGCCATGGTCTTCGGCTACAAGGAAAAGCCCAACTTCACGGTCGACAACGCGGGTGACATCGCCAAGCCGCCAACCGTTGATCTCGGTGGCCTGCCGGCACGTGCGGGCAGCGCCTCAGGAGCTGCGAAGTGACGCTTTCCAGCGCCAGGGCACGGTGGCTCGGCGCCTGGCTGGTCGTGGCGGCACTGGCGTGGTGGCAGCCCGCCGTTGCGCAGCTGGCTGTTCCCCCGCTGACGGGGCATGTGACGGATCAGACCGGGACGCTCACCGCGGAACAGAAGGCGTCGCTGGAACAGACGCTGACGGCCTTCGAAGCCAGGAAGGGCAGCCAGCTGGCGGTGCTGATGGTGCGGACGACGGCCCCTGAGGCCATCGAGCCCTACGCCCTGCGCGTGGCCGAGCTGTGGAAGCTCGGCCGCAAGAAGGTGGACGATGGGGCCATCCTGGTCGTCGCCAAGGACGATCGCGCGCTGCGCATTGAGGTCGGCTACGGGCTCGAAGGCGCGCTCACCGACCTGACCAGCAAGCGCATCATCAGCGAGATGATTCTGCCGCGCTTCAAGCAGCAGGACTTCTACGGCGGTGTCTCCGCAGGGGTCACTCAGATCATCGCCGTGATCGACGGCGAGCCATTGCCCGAACCGGCCGGCATGCCCGCGATCGGTGCCGGTGATGTCCGCCAGTTCACACCCATCCTGTTCGTGTTGGCGCTGGCGGTCGGCTCCGTCCTGCGCGCAGTGCTGGGCAAGGTGCCGGGAGCCCTCGTCACGGGTGGCGTCGTGGGCGCCATCGCCTGGTTCCTCGTCGGCGCCGCGTCGATCGCGCTGATGGCCGGCCTGGTGGCGCTCATCGTCACGCTGCTCGGAGGCGGCATGGTCGGGCGCGGCCTCGGCGGCTACTACGGCGGCGGCCGCGGCGGCTTGGGTGGCGGAGGCGGATTCCGTGGTGGCGGTGGTGGCTTCGGCGGCGGTGGCGCGTCGGGGAGGTGGTGACCATGGACATCGCACGCATTGCCCGCCACCTGTTCACCACGGACCGGCACGTCGCCCGCGTCTTTCCTCGTATCACGCTCGATGCCATCGAGGCAGCGATCAAGGCCAGCGAGGCATCCCATGTCGGCGAGATTCGTTTTGCGGTCGAGGGCGCCCTGGACGGCGAACCGCTCTTCAAGGGGCAGACCGCCCGGGACCGGGCGGTCGAGGTCTTCTCGAAGCTCCGGGTCTGGGACACCGAGCACAACAACGGCCTGCTGATCTACCTGCTGCTGGCCGATCGGGCCGTCGAGATCGTTGCCGATCGCGGCATCCACGCCAGGGTCGGTGAAGCGGAGTGGAGCCGGGTCTGCCGCGACATGGAGGCCTCCTTCGCGCAGTCCGCTTTCGAGGCCGGCGTGGTGAGCGGCGTGCAGTCGGTGACACGCCATCTCGCGCTCCATTTCCCCGCCGGTTCGGGCAACCTCAACGAACTGCCGGACCGGCCGGAGGTCCTTTGACGCCGGAGTTCGATTTAACGCGCCAAGAGCGCCTCAGCGGCCGGACCTGGGTGGCGCGAGCGATACGGAGGGTCTCGTCGTGATCGAACGCAGTCGGCTGAGCCGCCTTTCCAAGTGGCTGATGACCGCCTGCGGCATCTGGCTCGTGGCGCTGGGTGTGTACTTCATCGGGCTGCGCCCGCCACTGTTGCCCGAGGATCCTCGCTTCATGGGCGCGACGCTCGCGCAGTTGCGTGAGGCGGCGCCAGGCCTGGAAGGGTGGCTGCGCATCGTGTTCACCGTCATGGGCGGCTACATGGTCGGCACTGGTGTGCTCACCCTGGGCCTCGTCCGGAGTGCGATGCCGCGGCAACTTCCGGGGACGGCCTGGGCTCTCGGGTTGGCGGGCCTGTCAACCGTGGTGCTCATGAGCGCGATGAACTTCGTGCTGCACTCGGATTTCCGCTGGGTGCTGGCCTTGCCGGCGGCCCTGTGGATCGTCGGTGTCGCTGCGTACGTCGCGACCGACTGAAGCCGAGCAGCGCCCTTCACGTGGCCTCTGGACCTGCGGTCCCAGTTCTGTCCTCGATGGTCAAGGCCCACCAGGGTCGATTCGCGTTGGCTGTCGCATGGGCAGTCGCTCCGACTCGAATCGACGGTGCGGTCCTACACCTGCCTCAGGCAAGTGGCCACACAGTCGTCTGTTGGCCTCGTCAACCCATCAAGGAGACTTGCGATGCAAGTCCAGAATCATGAAGCATGTCTGCAAGCGTGCAATGAGTGCGCTGCAGCATGTTTGCAGTGTGCTGCAGCCTGCTTGAAGGAGGCGGATCCCAAGGCGATGGCGCGCTGCGTCGCGCTGGATCTGGAACGCGCCGACATCTGCTGCCTTGCCGCCGCGTCCATCGCCAGGTGCGGTGAGCAGGTGCAGGCGATATGCGCTCTTTGCAGGAACGCTTGCGAAAGCTGTGGCACGGAATGCAGCCGCCACGCCATGGAGCACTGCAGGCGCTGCGCAGAGACCTGCCAACGCTGCGACGAAGCCTGCCAAGCCATGGCTCACTAACCGCCCATCAACGTCGAAGGAATCTCCCATGACCCGCACACGCCTGTCCATCAAATCACTTTGCCTCATTCCGCTTGCCGCTGTCGGGATATCCGGAGCGGCTCTGGCTCAAATGGCGCCCAGCAAGATGCCGTCCGCCAGCATGCCCCAAGCAGGCATGGCGATGGGCGCAGACAGCTCGCACGACATGAAGGCCAGCATGATGAACGGCATGGAGGCCATGCGGCAGGTGAAAGCGTCAGGCGATGTGGACAAGGACTTCGCGACGATGATGAAGATGCACCATCAGCAGGCTTTGACCATGGCCGAGATGGAAATCAAGCACGGCAAGTCGCCCGCGATGAAAGCCATGGCCAAGGACATCATCGCTGCCCAGAAGAAAGAGATCGCCAAGTTCGACCAGTGGCTGTCGACGCAGAAGTAAGGTTGCCGTCGCCGGCACTTGCAAGATGCTGTGCACCAGCAGTGCTGCTCCGCCGTGCGCATGGCCCGGCCCGTCTTTGTGGACCACTGAGCCGGCGCACGATTTGCGGTTACTTCGGATAGTTCGCGAAGACGGTCGACTGACCCGCCGCATCGACCAGCAGGACTTGGTACGGATCCTTGCGTCCCGGCACGTCCATGCCGGGCGCCGAGGGCGGCATGCCGGGAACGGCCAGGCCGATGGCCTTCGGCTTCGAGGCCAGCAGTCGCTTCACCTCGGCGGCCGGCACATGTCCTTCGAGGACGTAGCCAGCGACGGTCGCCGTATGGCAGCTGCCGTACCGGTCGGGCAGGCCGAGGCGCTTGCGCGTCGCGGTGGTGTCCGCGACTTCGGTCACTTTGACCGTGAAGCCGGCCGCTCGCATGTGCTCGACCCACGAGCCACAGCAGCCGCAGCTCGGGCTCTTGAAGACCTGCACTTCGGGTCCTGTCGGAGCCGCGAATGCGGGTAGGGCAGGCAGCGCAGACAGGGCGGCGAGTGCTGCAGCACCCTGAGAGAAGTGGCGTCGTTTCATGGTCGGGTCCTCAAGAAATGGTTGTAGGTTCCAAGGGCAATGGGGGTTCGGCAGTTGCTGCTGCGGGCACTGCATCGGATTGACGAGCTTCCCGCCGCAACTGCCACTGCTTGACGATGGCGTAGAGCGCCGGGATGACGCACAGCGTCAGGACCGTCGACGAGATCATCCCGCCGACCATGGGCGCGGCGATGCGGCTCATCACCTCCGAGCCGGTGCCGCTGCCCCACATGATGGGCAGCAGGCCGGCCATGATGGCGACGACGGTCATCATCTTCGGCCGCACCCGCTCGACCGCACCTTCCATCACCGCGCCGTACAGGTCGGACGGCCCGGGGACGCGCCCGTCGACGCGGCAGCGTTCGCGCGCCTGTTCCCATGCGTGATCGAGGTAGATGAGCATCACGACACCAGTCTCCGCCGCGACCCCGGCCAGTGCGATGAAGCCCACTGCCACGGCCACTGACAGGTTGTAGCCCAGCCACCACATGAGCCAGATGCCGCCCACCAGCGCGAACGGCACCGACAGCATCACGATGAAGGTTTCGGTCAGGCGCCTGAAGTTCAGGTAGAGCAGCAGGAAGATCAGCAGCAGCGTCACCGGCACGACGATCTTCATCTTCTCGATCGCGCGCTCCATCGCCTCGAACTGGCCGCTCCAGGTGATGTAGTAGCCGGCGGGGAACTTGACCTGGTCGGCCACCGCCTTGCGCGCGTCGGCCACGTAGGAGCCGATGTCGCGGTCGCGGATGTCGACGAAGATGTAGGCCGACAGCAGCGCGTTCTCGGTGCGGATGCCCGGCGTGCCGCGCGCGACCACCACCTTGGCCACCTGGCCGAGCGGCACCATCGCGCCGCCCATTATCGGCACCAGCACTTCGCGCTCGATCTGCTCGGGGTTGCTGCGCAGTTCGCGTGGGTAGCGCACCGTGACGCCAAAACGCTCGCGCCCTTCGACGGTGGTGGTGACCATCTCGCCGCCGAGTGCCGTGCCGATGACGTCCAACAACTCGCCCACCGACAGGCCGTAGCGCGCCAGCGCGGCGCGATCGGGTTCGATGTTCAGGTAGCTGCCGCCCGTCAGCCGTTCGGCGAAGGCCGAGGTTGTCCCCGGCACGGTCTTGACGACGGCCTCGATCTCCTTGGCGAGCTTCTCCATCTCGCCCAGGTCCTTTCCGAAGACCTTGATGCCGATCGGCGTGCGGATGCCGGTCGAGAGCATGTCGATGCGCGCCTTGATCGGCATCGTCCAGGCGTTGGACACACCGGGGAACTGCAGCGCCTTGTCCATCTCGGCGATCAGCTTGTCAGTGGTCAGGCCCGGGCGCCATTGCTCCTGCGGCTTCAGGTTGATGACCGTCTCGAACATCTCGGTCGGTGCCGGGTCGGTGGCAGTGTTGGCGCGGCCGGCCTTGCCGTAGACGGAGCTCACCTCGGGGAAGCTCTTGATGATCTTGTCCTGCGTCTGCAGCACCTCGGCAGCCTTGGTGATGGACATGCCAGGCAACGATGCCGGCATGTACAGCAGCGTGCCCTCGTTGAGCGTCGGCATGAACTCGCTGCCCAGCTTCGAAGCCGGGTACCAGGACACGCCCAGCGCGATCAGGGCCAACGCGATGGTGAGCTTCTTCCACCGCATGACCCAGGCGATGATCGGCCGATAGGTCCAGATCAGGAAGCGGTTCAGCGGGTTCTTCGCCTCCGGCATGATCTTCCCGCGGATGAACAGCATCATCAGCACCGGTACCAGCGTCACCGACAGCAGCGCCGCACCGGCCATCGAGAAGGTCTTGGTGTAGGCCAGCGGCGAGAAGAGCCGCCCTTCCTGCGACTCCAGCGTGAACACCGGCAGGAACGACACCGTGATGATCAGCAGCGAGAAGAAGAGGGCGGGACCCACTTCCTTGCAGGCGTCGAGCATCGCGTCGGCGCGGTCCTTGACCGTGTGATCGGGCTTCAGGCGCTCCAGGTGCTTGTGGGCGTTTTCGATCATCACGATGGCCGCGTCCACCATCGCACCGATGGCGATAGCGATGCCGCCGAGGCTCATCAGGTTCGAGTTCATGCCCAGCAGGTGCATGGCGATGAACGAGATCAGCACGCCCACCGGCAGCATCAGGATGGCCACCAGCGCAGAGCGCATGTGCATCAGGAAGATCACGCAGACGGCCGCGACGATCAGGCTCTCCTCCAGCAGCGTGCGCTGCAGGTTGGCGATGGCGCGATGGATCAGGTCGGAGCGGTCGTAGACGGCCTGGATCGTCACGCCCTCGGGCAGGCCGGCCGAGATTTCTGTGACCTTGGCCTTGAGGTTGTGGATCACCTCCAGCGCGTTCTGCCCGAAGCGCGACATCGCGATGCCCGAGACGACCTCGCCTTCACCGTTCAGCTCGGACAGGCCGCGCCGCTCGTCGGGCGCCATCTCCACGCGGGCGATGTCGCGGATCAGCACCGGAGTGCCGCCCTCGCTCTTGACCACCAGCTGCTCGATGTCGGCCTTGCTGCGCAGGTAGCCCTTGCCACGCACCATGAACTCGGTCTCGGCCATCTCGACCACGCGGCCGCCGACATCGCGGTTGCTGTCGCGGATCACCTGCGACACCTTCATCAGCGGGATGCCGAAGCTGCGCAGCTTCAGCGGATCAACGGTGACCTGGTAGGTCTGCACGAAGCCGCCCAGCGACGCGACCTCTGCCACGCCTGGCGCCTTGGTGAGCTGGTAGCGCACGTACCAGTCCTGGATCGTGCGCAGCTCGGCCAGGCTCTTGTTCTTCGCCAGCAGCGCGTACTGGTAGACCCAGCCGACGCCGGTGGCATCAGGCCCGAGCGAGGGCGACACGCCCTTCGGCAGACGGCTGGACGCGAAGTTCAGGTACTCGAGCACCCGGCTGCGTGCCCAGTAGATGTCGGTGCCGTCCTCGAAGATCACGTAGACGAAGGACGCGCCGAAGAACGAGAAGCCGCGCACCACCTTCGACTTCGGCACCGCCAGCATCGCAGTGGTCAGCGGGTAGGTCACCTGGTCCTCGACGACCTGCGGCGCCTGGCCAGGGTATTCGGTGTAGACGATGACCTGCACGTCCGACAGGTCGGGCAGCGCATCGAGCGGCGTCTTCATCACGGCAACGACACCGCCGATGACGACAAACAGGGTGGCAAGCAGAACCAGGAACGGGTTCCTGCCTGACCACTGGATGATTCTGGACAGCATGGCGTCCTCTTCTCAGTGGCCGGAATGCAAGGTGGTCGGGGTGCTCGCGGCCGGCGCCGGGGGCTTGGAGGGCGGCGCTGCACCCGTGGCCGCTGCGATCGACGTCACCACGTACTCGCCGGGCTGGCGCTCGACGAACTCAAAGCGCACGGCCTGGCCAGCTTTCAAGCCGTTCAACAGGGATGCGTTCGCGGCCTTGAACTCCATCGTCATCGCCGGCCACTTCAGAGTCGGGACCGGTCCGTGGTTGAGGCTGAGCGTGCCGGCCTTGAGGTCGATGCCGTCGATGGTGCCTTCGGCCTTGTGGCCGATCGCGGTAGGCGCCGGGGCAGGCGCAGGCGCTGCAGCGGGAGCCATGGCCACGCCACCGGAAGCGGCGGCATCGGCGCCCTTGGCGGGGCTGCCATGCCCGGCGTGACTGCCAAACCCGCCCACGACCGCCTTCAGGTTGCTCTCCGCGTCGATCAGGAAGTTCGCAGCGACGACGACCTGCTCACCGTCCTTCACGCCCTTGAGGATCTCGACGTAGTTCTCGCCACGCCCGCCGATGTCGACTTCTCGCGGCTCGAACCGGCCTTCCTTGACCTGGACGAGCACGATGCGCCGGGTACCCGTGTCGATCACGGCCGAGTCCGGCACGGTCAGCACCGGCGCCTTGCCCCCGACCGAGACCTCCACCTGGGCGAACATCGCCGGCTTGAGCTTCTGGCCCGGGTTAGCCATCTCGACCCGCACGGGGATGCTGCGCGTCTCCGCCTTCAACGTGGGGTAGATGTAGGTGATGCGGCCCTCGAAGGCCTCGTTGGGGTAGGCCGTCGTGGTGACACGCGCCTTCGCCCCGCTCTTGACCAGGCCGATGTCCTGCTCCGACAGGTCGGCGATGACCCAGACCGATGACAGGTCGGTCACCTGGTAGAGCATCTCGCCCGGCATGAAGCGCATGCCTTGCAGCGCCTTCTTCTCCGACACGACTCCCGACACCGGCGAAGGAAACGAGATCGTGCGTTGCGGCTGGCCGGACTTCATCAGCGCCGTCACCTGTGCCGGCGACAGGTCCCAGTTGCGCAGCCGCGCCAGGCTGGAGTCGGCCAGCTGCCGCATGCCGGCCTGCGCCTCGGCGCCGGCGTCTTTCATCGCTTCGAGCCCCTGCATCGCAATGGCGTACTCGCGCTGCGCCGACACCAGCTCGGGGCTGTAGGCCTCGAACAGCGGCTGGCCCTTGGCCACGGGTTGCCCGGTCGCATTGACATGGAGCCGCTCGACGTAGCCCTCGAACTTGGCAGTGACTACGAAGACCCGCCGCTCGTCGGGCTCGATGCGGCCCGCGGCGCGGACGGTCTTGCCGAGCATGCGCATCGCGGCGGCCTCGGTGCGCACGCCGAGCTTCTGGATCTTCTCCGTGCTGATGCGGACCTGATTCGGCGACGCGGGCTCGCCCCCCGAGGTGGACTCATCCTCGCCTTCGTAGACGGCGACGTAGTCCATCCCCATCGGGTCCTTCTTCGGCGTCGGCGAGGTGTCGGCCAGACCCATCGGGTTGCGGTAGTAGAGCAACTTGCGCTGCTTGGGTGTCGGGGCGGCTGAGGAGGCAGCGCTGGCGACAGACTCTGCGGGATGCGACTGCGAGCGGGCACCCAGCCAGTAGCTGCCCGCACCGACCGCCCCGACCAGGACGATCGCGAGCACGGTGGTGGTGGTCTTCACAGGTCTTCTCCCAGGATGCGTTCGATGTCGGCCAGGCGCATTTGCGCTTCGACCTGCGATTTGAGGATCTCCTGCCGGGCCTTGCGGATGCCGCGCTGGGCTTCGAGCAGCATCGAGAATTCGGCCTTGCCGTTCTCGTAGGCGGCGAGTGCGGATTGCAGGCTGAGTTCGGATTGCGGCAGCAGCTGGGTCTTCACTAGCGCCTCTGTGCGGCGCGCGGCCTCCAGGCCGGCCAGGTTGACTGCGAGGTCGCCGAGCAACTGTTGCGACAGGCTTTCGGCGCGGGACCGCGCTGCGGACACCATCGCCTCGGACTCGCGTTCCTGGCTGCGGCGCGACTCCTGCTGCAGCGGGATGTTCATCTCCACCATGACGCCCCAGGTCGTGATGCGCGAGCCCATCTGCGACGGGGCCAGGCCCACCGTGAGGTCCGGGTAGCGGTTGCGCTGCGTGAGGTCGCGGTTCTTCTGGGCCACCGCCACGCGCGCCAATTCGGCCTGGATCAGCGGGTTGCGGGCACGGGCGCGCTCGGCCAGCGCGGCGGCGTCAGCCGTCGCCACAGGCGGGACCGGACGCAGGGCGAGGGGATCGGCCAGCGGCGCCGCGCTGTCACGGGCCAGCAGCGCGTTCAGCCTGGCCCTGATCTGCCGCTTTTCGCCGTCCAGCGCGATCAGCTCGGAACGCATCGCGGTCTGCTCCAGCTGGGCGCGGATCGCATCCGACTGGCCGGCAAGTCCACCGGCGTAGCGCGCTTGCGAGACCTGCTCCAGGCGCGCCATCAGGGCGAGCACTTCGTTCGAAAGCCGCTCGTTGCCGGCTGCCCGGTAGTACTCGGCGTAGGTGGCTTTGATGCGCGCCGACAGTTCGGCCCAGGCGGCGTCGCTGCGCGCGTCGGCTTGGCGCGCATCGGCGGAGGCGGCATCGCGCTTCAGCTCGCGCTTGCCCCACAGGGGCAGGGACTGCATCAGCGTGTACTTGGTCTCTCCGACCTTCCACGGCAGCAAACTGGGCGATGCGTCGGTGCCGTAGTTGTTGATGTTCATGAGCTCGACGCGCAGCACCGGATCGGGCAGTGCGCCGGCAGGGCCGACGCGCTGTGCGGCGGCTTCGGCTTCCGCCTGCATGGCCCGGAGCTCAGGGCTCTGCGCGCGGGCGTGGGCTAGTAGGCCCTGGAGGTTTGCCCCCAGGGCCGCTTCCTGCGCCACCACCGGGCCTGACAGGCCCGAGGTGGCGAGAAAAACGAACAACAGCTCGCGCAGCCTTCGTCCGAACATATGGCCCGGCGCCGGCGCCCCGGCGGCTGACCCGCAGTTCAACGGCCTCGTGGCCGGATGGTGAAGTGTGGTCATCGAGGGGCTCCAGGCGATGCGGACGAAGGGCGCGTGCACATCAGTTGTTCTTTTCGGCGCCGTGGTTGTGCTTCGGCAGCTTCTTGGCCGGCGCCGCCGAGGCAGCAGCATCAGGGGCCGTGGCGCCCGCGCCTGCCATGCAAGGTCCGGACTTGGCCGTCGACCGCGGCGTGCCCTTTTCTGCGCCGTGGTCGTGCTTGGCCATCGGCTTGGCGCAGTCGTGGGACATCATGGCGCCGCCCATGGGCATGGAGGCGCTGGCAGCGGGAGGGGTCTGGGCCGAAGCAGCCAAGGCTGCGGAGGCGAAGAGGGCGGAAACGAAGAGGGTGCGGATCTTGGTCATGACGAGGAACTCCAGAAGGATGGATGCAATGGGTTCGAGGGACCGTCTCGCCATGGGCGAGGCCGGGGTCGAACAAGAGGGGGAGCCCGTCGGTCGCGTTCACCACCGGATGGTGGCAGACAGCAAACGTCGGGAGTGCACTGGTCAGAGCAGCCGCGGCGGCTGTCTGCCAGTGTCAGGCGCTATAGCGCCAGACGCAGGAACGCGATGGAGATCGGCGGGGCCTGCACGCCATCCCGGCGCGGCACCCGCAGCTGCACCGGTGCGAAAGCCGGCATGGGCAAGACGGTCATGGCCGTCATTGCGATCACAGGATGCGACTGGATGTCGTCCAGCGCCGACTTCAGCGGCGGAATCGACACCGACGCCTTGTCGCAGAAGTCCTGGCAGTTCGCCTTCGACAGGTTTCCGAGATGCGCGGGCGCATCGGCACTTTGCGACGGCAGGCCGGCACTGGCCGCCTGTCCATGGTCGTGGGACACCACGTCATGGTGAGCGTCCACCACAGCCACGATGTGTCTGGCCGCCGAGGCAGCTGGCGCCGTGGTGATGCAGGCATTCGCAACGCCCGCCCCGATGCCGAACAGCCACAGGAGCAGCACGCGGGCTGCCCATCGGCGTAGTTGTTGGCGGTGGCGGAACATGGCGAACGTGCGAATGATTGCTAGCTACGACAGTTTCGACCCGCTGCCCCTGTGTGAGATTGATGCGGATCAATCAATCCGCGTGGGGTCGGGCAGAGCCTCAAACTGATTCTGGACTTCAGCCTAGCGTGATGTGGTGCTGAACCCAGGGGCGGTCGGCCTGAGTTTCGGCACGGCGGCGCTCTCTCGAAGACCATCTGCTACGTCAAGTCATGCGTCGGATCACGACGGTGCGAGTTCAACTCGAATGCACGGCGCGCAGGCGCCCAGCACCCACCTTGGCGATGGGCGCGGAGTTCCTCGACTCGCGAGTCAGGCCAGACAGGATGCCGCACTGTTCGGCAGACTGCGCATCGGCGCAGCGTTCGCGAAGTACCTTGAGGTGCCGTTCGAGCGCCCGCAGTTCGCGGATTCGCTTCGAGACGTGGCCGATGTGCTGGTCCAGCAGGGTGTTGACGTCGCCGCAGTCTTCCCCGGGTGCGTCCTTGAAGCCCAGCAGCACGCGCACCTCGTCGAGCGACATGTCGAGGCTGCGGCAGTGGCGGATGAACTGAAGACGTTCCAGGTGCTCGGCCTCGTACACCCGGAAGTTGCCCTGGGTACGGCCGGGCGCAGGCAACAGGCCTTCTCGTTCGTAGTAGCGGATGGTCTCGATGGCGGTGGATGACGCCAACGCCAGTTCACCTATTTTCATGGTCGACCCAGTAGCAGTTCTGAGAATGAGTATAGGGACTTGACTCTGTAGTGGCTACAGGTATTCAAATCGATCTCTGTGTCACGAGAGCCCTCCATGTCGAACGCCGAACACGTCCATGCCCACACCGAAGCCACCGACTCCTGTGGTCCTTGCGGAGGGGTCGGCTGCGGCGCCGACGAACACCCGGCGCATGGCGTCGTCCTGTCACTGCGCGTTCCGACCATGGACTGCCCGAACGAGGAGCGGCCCATCCGAGCCGCGTTGGAGCGCATCGCGGGCGTCACGGGGCTGACTTTCGACCTTCCCGGACGCACCCTTGTCGTAGAGGCTCCCGAGACCGTCTGGAACGACGTCATCGCGGCCGTCAACGGACTCGGTTTCAAGACCGAGCCGGGGTTGACGACCGACCGGCAACCGCCCCAACCAGCCACGGCCGATACCTGCGGTGGGGATGCCTGCGCAGCGCCGCTTGTGCTGCACACTGCCGCGATGCCTGCGGACGCGCTACTGCTTCGCATCCCTCAGATGGACTGTCCGACCGAAGAAGGCCAGATTCGGCGGGCGCTCGAGCGTTTCGCAGAGGTTCGCCGCCTGACCTTCGACCTGCCCGGGCGCTCGCTCGCGGTGGCCGCGCCCGCCTCATCCTGGGAGCCGGTGATAGCCGCCATCAATGCTGCCGGCTTTAAGACAGAGACGCTTTCCGTGCCCCCTGCAACGCAGGTCACCGCGCAATCGCAGCGCAACGAGTTGCTGCGGCTGGGCGCGGCCCTGACGGTGGCCGTGATGGCTGAACTGGTCCACTTCGTGGCGCCCGAGACCTGGGTCTGGAAGGGCGTCGGAATGGCAGTCGCTGCGGCGGCCATCGCGCTGTCCGGCACGTCGGTTTTCCGCAAGGGCGTGGCCTCGCTGCTGCGCGGGCAGCTCAACATGAACACGCTGATGAGCGTGGCCGTGACGGGCGCTTTCCTCATCGGACAGTGGCCGGAGGCGGCCATGGTGATGGCCCTTTACTCGCTGGCCGAACTCATCGAGGCGCGGGCCGCAGACAGGGCGCGCAACGCCATCGCGGGCTTGCTGTCGCTGTCGCCGCCCGAGGCCGAGGTGCGGCAGCCGGACGGTTCCTGGCGCCCCACGGACGCCAAACAAGTACCCGTGGGCGCCACCGCCCGCGTCAAGCCTGGCGAGCGCTTCGCACTGGATGGCCGCGTGACGGCGGGCGTGAGTGCCGTGGACCAGTCGCCGGTCACCGGCGAGAGCATCCCCGTGGACAAGGCCGCGGGCGACCAGGTCTTCGCCGGGACCATCAATCAGAGTGGTTCGCTCGAATTCGAAGTCACCAAGCCCGCCAGCGACACGGTGCTCGCGCGCATCATCCATGCCGTCGAAGAGGCGCAGGGCAAACGCGCCCCGACGCAACGGTTCGTGGACCGCTTCGCGGCCGTCTACACGCCGGCGGTCTTCGCGCTCGCGCTGGCGGTGGCCGTCGGCGGGCCGCTGCTCCTGGGCTGGTCCTGGATGACCGCGATTTACAAGGCACTGGTGCTGCTGGTGATCGGCTGCCCCTGCGCCCTGGTCATCTCGACGCCGGTGACGGTGGTCAGCGGCCTGTCCGCGGCCGCACGCCGCGGCATCCTGATCAAGGGTGGCGTGTACCTCGAGGAAGCGCGCAAGATCAAGGTCGTTGCCCTGGACAAGACGGGTACGGTGACCGAGGGCAAGCCCAAGCTGGTCGCGCAGGTCGTCCTTGCGCAGACGCTGCCGACGTCGCAGATCCTGCGTATCGCGCACAGCCTGGCCGCCCGTTCCGACCACCCGGTGTCCAAGGCGATCGCGGCCGGTCTCGACGGCGAACCGCTGCCGGTGCAAGCCTTCGGCGCCGAACTGGGCCGCGGGGTCCACGGCAGCATCGACGGGCACGACTACGTGCTGGGCAACCATCGTTGGGTCGAGGACCGCAAGCAGTGCTCGGCGGAGCTCGAGGCCTTGATGCAGGAGCATGAACTGCAGGGGCGCACGGTCACGATGCTGGCGAACACCGACGCAGTGCTGGCGCTCTTCGCCGTGGCCGATACGACCAAGGAGAGCAGCAGGCAGGCCATCGCGGAACTGCTGGCCATGGGTGTCGAGCCGGTGATGCTCACGGGGGACAATCCAGCCACTGCGAAGGCGATCGCGGCGCAGGTCGGCATCCGCGATGTGCGGGCCAACCTGCTGCCCCAGGACAAGGTCGATGTCATCAAGGGCTACTTGGACGGCGGGCAGATCGTCGCCATGGTCGGGGACGGCATCAATGACGGACCGGCGCTGAGTACGGCGAGCGTCGGATTCGGCATGGGAGGCGCAGGCACGGACACCGCGATGGAGGCGGCCGACGTCCTGATCATGAACGACGACCTGCGGCGCGTTCCCGAGACCATTCGCCTCTCTCAGCGTACCTACGCCGTGCTCTGGCAGAACATCGCGCTTGCACTAGGCATCAAGGCGGTCTTCCTGCTGCTGGCCATCTTCGGCAACGCAACGATGTGGATGGCGGTGTTCGCCGACATGGGTGCGAGCCTGCTGGTCGTGTTCAATGGCCTGCGGCTGCTTCGGCATCGACAGTCGGCATGAGTGCCGACCGCCGACTTCGCCAGTGGTCGCAGGACCGGTACGCCTCGCTCATCAAGCCGCTCGTCCTCACCAGCCTTTTGCTGACGTTCGTGTTGTTGTTCCTGTGGCTCGCCGGCGAGGTACAAGAGGGCGACACACAGCGGATCGACGTCTTGCTGACGCGCTCGGCCCTTCAGCTGCGCGAGCGTTGGCCGTTTCTCGTCGAATCCGTTCGTGACATCAGTGGCTTGGGTGGCGCGGTTGTCCTGACAATCCTGACGGTCTGTTGCGCGGGTTACCTGGTGCTCGTGCAGCGAACCAGCACGGGAGTCGTCGTCGGCATCTCGGTGGCGACCGGCGCGCTTGTCCTGGGCGGCATCAAGCATCTTGTCGGCCGAAGCCGCCCCGATGCCCACCTGGCCGCAGGCGTGTTCGACGGTCTCAGTTTCCCGAGCGGGCATGCGTCCATGGCCGCCGTGGTGTACCTGACTGTGGGCGCGCTCGTGGCAAGCACTCGACCGCAGTTCGTTGAGCGAGCGTACATCCTCGCCGCGGCCGCCTTGGTTTCCGTGCTGATCGGCGTGAGCCGCCTGGCACTGGGTGCCCATTGGGCGACAGACGTGCTTGGGGGCTGGCTCTTCGGCTCGACGTGGGCTGCCTTGTGGCTGCTGCTGCTGCGCCACGTTGCCCGCCGAACGACAGGCAGGGCGCCCTCGTCAGTCTGACGGGTGCATTGCAAGGTCGCGGGCTATCAAAGTAGAATCATTCGCATTCGCATCTATGGGCTTCGCCATGAACTCGCTCGCGCGGCACATCGCTACTCTGGTCCTTGCATGCGTGGCGCTGGCGGGCCCGACGCCGTCCCACGCCTCCGAAGCTGACGTTCGCCGCGTCTGGCAGCTTCTCGACTACCTCGCCGTCGACTACGGCGGTGCGGTGAAGAACGGCGCCGTGCTCAGCCAGTCGGAATACTCAGAAATGCGGGAGTTCGCGCGCTCGGGCCGAGATAAGCTTGCGGCGCTCGAAGCGCGTCCGGAGCAGGCGGCCCTGGTCAAGGAAGCGGACGAACTGTCGGCCGCCATCGAAACGAAGACCGACCCTGAGACCGTCGCGACGCTGGCCAAGGCGCTGGGCAACCATCTGTTGGCCGTCTACCCGGTGCCGGCCGTCCCTGCTGCCATTCCGGACGTGAAGCTTGGCGCGACCGTGTTTCAGGCGCAGTGCGCGAGCTGCCACGGCGCATCGGGCAACGGGGATGGTTCCGCTGGCCTGAAGCTGAACCCACGCCCGGTGGCGTTCACCGACGCCGGGCGCGCGCAACACCGCAGCGTGTTCGCGCTTTACCAGGTGGTGACCCAAGGAATCGAGGGGACCGCGATGCCCGCCTTCGCGCAGCTGTCCGATGGCGAGCGCTGGGCACTGGCCACCTACATCGGCCAGTTTGCGCACAAGCCCGAAGAACGTGCCCGCGGCGAGGCGCTTTGGAAAGGCGGTGAAAAGCTGCGCACCGAAATCGGCGGTCTCGACGGCTTCGTCAAGATCACCGAGGCGGATCTTGGCAAGCGGATCGGCGCGCCGCAGGCCAGCCAGGTGATGGCCTACCTTCACGCAGACCCATCGGCTCTCGCGACAACGCAGGCGACGAGTTTCGCGCTCGCGCGCAAGCGGCTCGAAGAAAGCGTCGCCGCCTACCGTGCCCGCGACGCCAAGCATGCGACCGAGCTTGCGCTGTCCTCGTACCTGGACGGTGTCGAGCCTCTCGAACATGCGCTGGCAACCCGCGACAAGGCGGTAAAGGAACGCATCGAGACCTCAATGAGCAGCTTGCGTTCGCTCATCGGCCAAGGGGCACCGGCCGATACGGTGAGCGAGCAAGCCGCCGCCATCAACGAACTGTTCACGCGGGGCGAAGCCGCCATGGGGCGTGGGACAGCAGACGCCTCGGCGGCCTTCTTCGGCAGCCTCACCATCCTGCTTCGAGAAGGCATCGAGGCCCTACTGGTGGTCGTGGCCATGATTGCCTTCCTGCGCAAGGCCGAGCGCAAGGACATGCTGGGCTATGTCCACGGTGGCTGGGTGGGCGCGCTGGCCGCTGGGGGCGTGACCTGGGCGATTGCCACCTACCTGGTCGGCATCAGCGGCGCCAACCGCGAAGTGACCGAAGGGCTGTCGAGCTTGTTCGCCGCAGCGGTGCTCCTCAGCGTTGGCATGTGGATGCACCAGAAGAGCGTCGCCGGGCGCTGGCAGACGTACCTGCAGACGAAGATGTCGTCGGCATTGAGCAAGAAGTCTGCGATGTTCCTGTTCGGCCTGTCCTTCATCGCCGTCTACCGGGAGGTATTCGAGACCATCCTCTTCTACGCCGCACTTTGGGATCAAGGCAACAACGGCGCCATCCTGGCCGGGCTGGCAGCCGGCGCGCTAGCGCTTCTCGGTCTGAGCGTGCTCTTGCTGCGCTACAGCGCGAAGCTGCCGATCGGCAAGTTCTTCTCCGTGAGCTCGATGTTGGTGGCCGTGCTGGCAGTGGTGCTTACCGGCAAGGGCATCGCCGCATTGCAGGAGGCAGGTTGGATTGGGTCGTACGCGCTCGGGACTCCTCGCATCGACCTGCTTGGCGTTTTCCCGTCGGCCCAGTCGCTGCTGGCTCAAGTGGCGGTTGGTGTCGTGGTCGTCGCGGTGTTCGTGCTGAATTCGCGCACGCCGAAGACGCGCGGCTGACTCGCCTCTCGTAACCCGACGTTGGCGCACCTTCGCGGTCAGTTTTTCGAGTAGACGATTTCGGCGCTACCAAGCGTTGAACGTTCTGCCGGACGGCAACGGCCAGCGTTCGCTGGTATGACGCATCATCGAATCGGCTAGCGTGCTCGATCTCGATTGGTAGTAGAGGCAGCGCGCACACCCTTGAAACGATCATGCTCGCGCTGATTGGCGGATCGGGCAGCAAGCCGCGCCGCTTGATGTCCCCCCGGCGCGACCTCGGCCAGGTATCGAACGGCTTCCAGGGCGAGTCGAACATCATCGGGGTCTTTTGATGTTGCCAATGCACGCGCGATCTGCTCCCAAGCCTTGATGGCATCAGCCCGGACGGCAAGTGCGCGCGCGCTCGTTCGCTGTGCTGGACGTTGCCGGATCAGCTGACCACGGCCCGCCGCCCGCTCCTCCCATAACTTGCGGTAGTTCCTATTTGCCGCCCGTACGGGCTGCCTGCTGGCCACCGCATTCACACCGCGGTCCTGCAGGTTCCGGGCGAACACCGCGCGCCAGCGATCCAGGTCAGCCTTGCGAGGCGACAGGCGCACGCCGTCGTACCGATCGGCTCGCACCGAAAGATGCACATGCGGTGCCCCCTGGTCTTCGTGCATCACGAACACGTACTTGTGCCCCTCGAACAGCTCGCGCGCCGCCTCGGCCGTGGCAGCGCGCACCGCCTCCGGGGGCGTGCCGACAGGCATCGAGAAGACGATGTTGAATGCCTCCCTCCTCGGGCTGTCGTCGTCGATGTACGCTCCGGCAACGCGCCACTCGTCGGCCAGCTGGACCAGGCCCTCGCGTCCCTGGATCTTCTCGCCGCGCTCGTCCTCGATCTCCAGCGTCTTGCCCTTGCCGCCGACCTCTTCCTTGCCCTGACGGCCGATGTACCGGAAGTGGGCAGCGATGGCCTTCATGCCGCGGCCGCCGCCGGTGATCTTGACCATCACCTGCGTCGCGCCGGGCGAGACCGTACTGCGCACCCGGCTGCGCACTTCATTGGGCGACATCACGGCGGTCAACGCAGCCACGGTCGTCAGCAGCGGCAGCTTACCGCCGCCTCCACCACCCTTGCCCTTTGGGATCGGATAGAACAGCCTGGCACCCCACTCGGACAGCATGCCGTCCGTATCCAGCGTGTTGCGCGTAGGGCCCTGCGGCACGGCCGGGCCCGCGGCGGTCTTCGATCGGTCGTTGCTCAAGACTTCTCCTTGTGCGGTGTCACCAGCGCCCGGATCGTCGCCACGACCCGCGCCGCCTGCTCGACGTGTTCGCGCACCGCCTGCGCGAAGGCCTGCAGGTTCTTGGTGTCCGTGTTCCGAAACCCGCCCTGCATTGCGTTCAGCGACTTGGCGATCTGGTTGATGTTCTTGCCGA
>Ga0208266_100180_pt1 | contig 27896 bp, 20 predicted proteins | sample LakWasMet67_HOW9_2_FD_183897 | JGI IMG/M metagenome (GOLD analysis project Ga0208266, IMG submission 183897) | Freshwater sediment methanotrophic microbial communities from Lake Washington under simulated oxygen tension - Sediment Metagenome... | ecosystem: Environmental > Aquatic > Freshwater >...
CTACGAGCGGGCAGTGGTGAGTAGCGCCCGGCATTCGTTTTTGGTCACTCAAAAAGAGGTTGAACTGTTCGAGCGTCTGGCATCGGACTGCCGTGGCAAGGTGGACGCCCTGTGCAACGGCGTGGATGCGGAATTCTTTGCGCCAGGTGCAGATCGTGTTTCGCCCTTTGAACCTGACGAGCAGGCGGTGGTGTTCACCGGCGCGATGGACTACTGGCCCAATGTGGACGCGGTGACCTGGTTCGTGCAGGACATGTTGCCGGTGCTGCGACAGCGCTGGCCCGCGCTGCGATTTCACATCGTCGGCCGCAGCCCGACACCCGCAGTCCGGGCCCTGGCCAGTGAAGCGGTGCGCATCACTGGCACGGTCCCGGATGTGCGGCCGTACCTGCAGCATGCTGCGGTGGTTGTGGCACCGCTGCGTCTGGCCCGTGGCGTACAGAACAAGGTGCTGGAAGCGATGGCCATGGCGCGGCCGGTTGTGGCCGCCAACGTTTGTGTTGCCGCCATTGACGCCGAACCTGGCCGGGATGTCTTGACCGCCACAGAGGCGGGCGACTATGTGGACCAGATCCATCAGCTGTTGAGTGCGCCTGGCCGAGCGGCCGATATCGGAAGGGCCGCACGTGTCTGCGTTGTGCAGGGGTACAGCTGGCCAGCGCGTCTGGCCGGGCTGGATCTTGCGCTGGCCGATGTGCAGCGATCGGCGAGTGGCGGCTCGATGTTGAATGTCGTGCAACGGAGGCCCACATGAACGTTTTGACGATGCGGCACTGGGCCGTGCCCGCGCCTTGGCGGGCACCGCTGCTGGCCTGGTCCGCGACGGTCGTACTGCTATTGCTGGTCTACCGCGAAACCGCGGTGGACATGGTCGACATCTGGTACCGTTCCGAAACATTCGCCCACGCGTTCGTGGTCCCGCTCTTGTCGGTTTGGGTGGCATGGCGGATTCGGGGCAGCGTTGCTGGGCTGCAGCCCAAACCGGCACTGTGGATGGCGGTGCCGCTGGCGCTGATGGCCGCTTTGTGGCAGCTTGGCGATCTTGTCCAGGTCGCCGCCCTGGAACAGTTCATGTTGGTGGGCATGCTCGTTGGCACGGTGCCCGCGGTGCTGGGCTGGCAGGCTGCGCGTGCCTTGATGTTCCCGTTGGGCTTTCTGTTCTTCGCGGTACCGTTCGGTGAGTTTTTGACGCCGTTGCTGGTGCAACACACTGCTGACTTCACGGTGGCGGCGGTTCGTCTCAGCGGGGTGCCCGTCTTTCGCGAGGGCAACCAGTTTGTCATCCCTTCGGGCCGCTGGTCAGTGGTAGAAGCGTGCAGCGGGATACGCTATCTGGTGGCTTCGTTGATGGTTGGTACGCTGTTTGCCTACCTGAACTACAGCAGCCTGCGTCGCCGATTGGCGTTCGTGGCGGTCTCCATCGTGGTGCCAATTGTTGCCAATTGGCTCCGGGCCTACATGATCGTGATGATCGGCCACCTGTCTGACAACCGTCTGGCCACTGGCGTTGACCATCTCATCTATGGCTGGGTGTTTTTCGGGTTGGTGATCATGACCATGTTCATGGTTGGTGCGCGCTGGGCCGATTCGAGCAATCCTCTCTCCGTCTCCGTGGCGGCGCACGACCGTCTTGTGGAACTGCCAGTGGGCCAGTTGGCCAGCGCTGTGCTCCTGGTTGCCGCCGCGGTGGGTGGCCTGCACCTGGCTGCCTCCGAACAGGTGCATGGCGTCACGTTGCCGGCAGTGAACTCGTCGACGTCGCTGCGTTGGCCTGCGCAACTTGGTGCGGGTTGGCGGGCTGACGTCAAGGACCAGGTCGGCCTTCTGACCCCGACCTTCGTCGGCGCGGCCAACGAAGGCCAGCAACTCTTCGCCGGCCCTGACGGCGCTGTTTGGGTCTACATGGCGCGCTACCCGGTACAGGATGACCAACGCAAGTTGATCAGTTCGGTCAACGGGGTTGTCCGGAGCGGGGACCCTCGGTGGAATTTGCTGTCTTCCAAGGCGGGGCGGCCATCAGGCTCACCTGCCGCCCTGTCGGGCGTCCGTATGTTGACGGCGATAGAGGCTGATCATGGCAACACCGGTGCTCGTCAGAACGTGCGTGCTTGGCAGTTCTACTGGATAGGCGGGCGAGCCACCGACAGCGATATCGAAGCCAAGCTGTTGCAGGCCTGGCAGCGCTTGCGTGGCCGCGGCAGCGCAGGGACAGTGATTGTGATCTACACGCTCGACGAACCAGGGGGCACGGCGGATCGACGCCTGGACGCGTTCTTGAAGGCGAACTTCACATCCTTGACAGGATGGCTTGATGCCTTTGACGCGCCAGCCTGATGACTTTGTCGGAAAATTGGAATCGATTTTGGAAGGGAATGTGATGACAACAGTTGCCGTGATCGGCTTGGGCTATGTTGGTCTGCCGCTGGTGGTGGAGTTCGGCAAACGTATTCGAACCATTGGCTTTGACATCTCGGTGCCCAAGGTGGAGTCGTGCCTGAGGGGGGTTGACCCGTCGCGCGAACTCCCTGATTCGGAACTGAAAGCTGCTGTCCACGCTGTCTACACCGCCGATGGCGCCATGCTGGCCGAGGCCGACATCATCATCGTTGCCGTGCCTACTCCGGTGGACGAGGCGCACATTCCCGACTTCAGACCTTTGGTCGGCGCCAGCACCAGCGCCGGGCGAAACCTGAAGAAGGGCGCAATCGTCGTCTACGAATCCACCGTCTACCCTGGCGCCACTGAAGAGGTCTGCATCCCGGTGCTCGAAAAGGAGTCGGGACTGAAATGGCAGCGTGATTTCTTCGTTGGGTACAGCCCCGAACGGATCAACCCGGGTGACAAGGAGCACACCCTCACCAAGATCCTGAAGATCGTTTCCGGCGATACGCCCGATACGCTGGACAAGGTGGCCAAACTCTATGAAATGATCGTCGAGCCGGGCGTGCACAGGGCCAGCAGCATCAAGGCGGCCGAAGCCGCCAAGGTCATCGAGAACACCCAGCGTGACCTGAACATCGCGCTCATGAATGAGTTGGCCATCATCTTCGACAAGTTGGGCATCGATACCAGCGAAGTCCTGGAAGCCGCTGGCACCAAGTGGAATTTCTTGAAGTTCAAGCCGGGCTTGGTAGGTGGGCACTGCATCGGCGTGGACCCGTATTACTTGACGCACAAGGCCGACATGCTGGGTTATCACCCTCAGGTGATTTTGGCGGGGCGGCGCATCAACGACAGCATGGGGAAGTTCATCGCCGAGCAGACCATCAAACACATGATCGCCAGTGGCAGCTACATCAAGGGCGCCAAGGTCAATGTGCTGGGCCTGACCTTCAAGGAAGACTGTGGCGACCTCCGAAACAGCAAGGTCATCGACATCATCAACGAGCTCAAGAGCTATGGCGTGGAGGTGTTCGTCACCGACCCTCAGGCCGAGGCGGACGAGGCGATGCACGAATATGGCGTGCGCCTGCTGCCGTTTTGGGACCTGCCGCGGGCCGATGCCGTGGTCGCCGCCGTGGCACACAAGGAGTTTGCGTCCTTGTCGATGGAAGAACTGGGCAAGAAACTGGTAAAGGGTGGCGCATTCATCGATGTGAAGGCACGATTCGACCAATCCGCGGTCACCGGGGCGGGTTACCGGCTCTGGCGGCTGTGAGCCGGAGCGTTCCCCAGTTTTCGGTTTGCATGCCCACCTACCGGGGGAAGGCGACCCCAGCATGGCCTTAGAAAAAAGTGATGGCGCAGAGTCTGAATGGTTTCGAGTTGATCGCCATCCATGACGGCTCACTGGGAGACGCCCGATCCATTGTCTGGCGCTTCAATCATCTGCGAATCGGTCGCCTGAGCGATGACACCAACCTGCGGTCCGCAGGGCAACTGGAACCGCTGTCTGTAAGTGGGTCAGGGAACTTAGTGCAAACGGCCGCCTCACGACGACCTGCTGCACCCGCCGTGCCTTGTGCGGTGGTCGGCCGTGTTGGGCCTGGGCGGGCAGCCGTTGATCCGATGTGGTTGGCCGGGACGCGACGAGGGGCTGGGCCCTGGTCGTCAAGGCAGGGGTGCTGTTTTCACAGGGCCGCCACCCGCAGGCGAAACCGGGGCCGTGTTGATGCGCAGGGCCTTGGGCGACCGGGTCGGTCCGGGCCGATGCCTCTCCTCCCCATGTCTCTGGCCTTGACGACTGGTCTTGGCCGCTGGTGGACGGTGACCCGTCCCATTTTCTTGTGCAATTCGCAACTGGTTGGATGGTGCCCACGAAGAAGGGGGGAGTGGATCTCGGCGCCCATCGGCGTGGTGACTGACGCCTGTCTGTCTTGTGCATCATGAGCGCATCGCCGTCGAACCAGGCCGCACGAAGGCCGCCCTTGGTGCTTCATCTGGTCTACCGCTTCGACACCGGGGGGCTGGAGAACGGTGTGGTCAATCTGATCAACCACTTGCCGGCCGATCGGTTCCGCCATGCCGTGGTGGCCTTGACTGAGGTGGCGCCTGGCTTTGCGCAGCGTATCCGCAGGCCGGATGTGGCGTTCTTGTCGCTGCGCAAGCCGCCGGGGCATGGATTTCCCTTGTATCCGAGGCTCGTGCAGTTGTTCCGGCAGTTACGGCCGGCCATCCTGCATACACGTAACCTGGCGGCGTTGGAGTGCCAGGTTCCCGCTTGGTGGGCGGGTGTGCCGGTGCGTATTCATGGCGAGCATGGCCGCGATGTGAGCGATTTGGACGGAACGAGCCTTCGCTACCAGTGGCTGCGCCGCGCGTACCGCCCTTTTGTGCACCACTATGTGGCTTTGTCACAGGACCTCGCGGGCTATTTGCGCGAGCGCGTCGGCGTGCCCTCGCGGCGACTAGCCCAGATTTACAACGGTGTGGATACATCACGCTTTCATCCTGCCGCTAGCGATCACACGGCACTCTCTGGCTGCTCTTTCACCGATGCGGATCTCTTTGTCGTTGGGACCGTCGGTCGCATGCAGAACGTCAAGGCGCAGACCCTCTTGGCGCGCGCCTTCGTGCGTGCGCTTGAACTGCACCCCGAACTGCGGAGCCGGTTGCGGTTGATGCTGGTTGGCGACGGCCCCTTGCGCACCCAGGCCCAGGCGCTGCTGCAGTCGGCCGGGGTGGCCGACCTGTCTTGGCTGCCTGGGGAACGCTCCGATGTGCCGGATGTCATGCGCAGCCTGGATTGTTTCGTGCTGCCTTCGTTGGCCGAAGGCATCTCGAATACCATTCTCGAAGCGATGGCCAGCGGGCTTCCGGTGGTGGCTACCGAGGTCGGTGGCAACGCCGAACTGGTCGAGCATGGGCACACTGGTTTCACGGTGCCTGCGGGCGATGTCGACGGCCTGGCGCAGCGGATTGCGCAACTCGCCGCAGAGCCTACCCTCGCCTCGGCCATGGGGCAGGCTGGACGGGCGCGTGCCGAGCGCGAGTTCAGCCTCATGGCCATGGTGGGTGCTTACCAGGCGCTGTACGACCGGCTTCTGGCCGAAAGACAACCCGACGCGACACGGAACTAACCCACATGTGCGGTATCACTGGATTGTTCGACTCCCGCGGCATGCGCCCTGTCAATGGTGCAGTGCTGCAGCGGATGAACGATGCGCAGCATCACCGCGGGCCCGACGAGGGCAGCCTGCATATCGAGCCTGGCCTGGGATTTGGTCACCGCCGCTTGTCGATCATCGATATTGCTACCGGGCAGCAACCGCTGTTCAACGAGGATGGCTCGGTGGTGGTGGTCTTTAACGGCGAGATCTACAACTATCAGGCGCTGATTCCCGAGTTGCAGGCTGCCGGCCATCGATTCCACACCAAGAGCGATACCGAGTGCATCGTGCACGCCTGGGAGGAATGGGGCGAGGCCTGCGTCGAGCGCTTTCGCGGCATGTTTGCTTTCGTCCTGTGGGACCGCAACCGACAGACACTGTTCATGGCGCGCGACCGTCTGGGGGTCAAGCCCTTGCACTACGCACTGCTCGACGACGGCACGCTGTTGTTCGGGTCAGAGCTGAAGTCCTTGCTGGCCTACCAGGGGGAAGCCGGGCGTGGCCTGAGGCGGGACATCGATCCGCTGGCCATCGAGGAGTACTTCGCCTTGGGCTACGTGGCCGATCCGCGCACGATCTTCAAGCAGGCCAAGAAGCTGCCGGCCGCGCATTGCTTGGCCATACGCCGTGGTGAACCCGTGGGTGAGCCGCGGGCCTACTGGGACGTGCGGTTTTCGCTGGATAACCCCATCAGTGCAGAGGACGCCTGTGTGGAGTTGCGCCAGCGTCTTCAGGAGTCGGTGCGTCTGCGCATGATTGCCGAGGTGCCGCTGGGCGCCTTTCTGTCCGGCGGCGTGGATTCCAGCGCCGTGGTGGCCACGATGGCTGGACTCAGCCATGACCCGGTGAACACCTGCTCGATAGGTTTCGACGACCCGAAGTTCAACGAGAGCGCCTTTGCGGCGATGGTGGCCGAGCGCTACCGCACGAACCACCGCCTGGAGACCGTGGCGTCCGATGACTTCGATCTGATCGACACGCTTTCGCAGCTCTATGACGAGCCCTATGCCGACAGTTCGGCCATTCCCACCTACCGCGTCTGCCAGCTGGCGCGCAAGCACGTGACGGTGGCACTGTCCGGCGACGGCGGCGACGAGACCTTCGGCGGCTACCGTCGCTACCGGCTGCATCTGATGGAAGAGCGCATGCGGGCCGCGCTGCCCGCCGGCTTCAGGCAACCGGTGTTCGGGCTGCTGGGGCGGGTGTACCCCAAGGCCGACTGGGCGCCACGCATGTTCCGCGCCAAGACCACGTTCGAAGGCATGGCGCGTACCGCCGTGCAGTCGTATTTTCATGCGGTGTCCTTGATGCGGGGACCGATGCGGACCCGTTTGTTCAGCGACGCGTTGCAGCGCCAGTTGGGCGGCTACCAGGCGCAGACCGTGTTCGATGCCCATGCTGCCAAAGCTGGCACCGACGACCCGCTGGCCCTGATCCAGTACCTGGACCTGAAGACCTACCTGGTGGGTGACATCAATACCAAGGTCGACCGGGCCAGCATGGCGCACTCACTCGAAGTGCGCGAGCCGCTGATGGACCACCCGCTGGTGGAGTGGCTGGCCACGCTACCCAGCAACCTCAAGGTGCGCGGGCAGGAGGGCAAGTTCCTGCTCAAGAAGGCGCTGGAGCCGCAGTTACCGAACGACGTGCTTTACCGTCCCAAGATGGGCTTTGCGGTGCCGCTGGCGCGCTGGTTCCGCGGGCCTCTGAAGCAGCGGGTGCGGGATGCCGTGCTGGGCGAACGGCTGTCCGATACCGGCTGTTTCAACCGGCCGTACCTGCAGCAGTTGCTGGACGAACACCAGTCTGGCGCGCGCGATCACAGTGCGCCCTTGTGGTCCTTGTTGATGTTTGAGGCCTTCCTGCGACATGCGGGTGACACAAGTGGCGATCCGGCCACTGCCAGCGACTACCGGCCCATGGCCCTGGTGACATCGTGAGCCTGAGTGTTCTCCATGTGCTCGATCACTCGATCCCCCTGCACAGCGGCTATACCTTCCGTACCTTGTCGCTGCTAGGCGCCCAGCGGCAGCTGGGCTGGAAGACCTCTCACATCACCAGCCCCAAGCACGGCGCCGGTCTGAACAAACCAGACGACCCGGCGCTGGAAGAAACGGTGGACGGGTGGCACTTCTACCGTACGCCCGTCGAACATGGTGGCGGTCTGCCGGGCTTGCGCGAGTGGCGCTTGATGAAGGCGCTCGAGCGCCGCCTTCAGGTCGTGGCAGAGACCCTGCGCCCCGACATCCTCCATGCGCACTCGCCCGTCCTCAACGCCCTGCCGGCGTTGTGGGTGGGCAAGCGGCTGGGGATTCCGGTGGTCTATGAGGTGCGGGCTTTCTGGGAGGACGCCGCGGTCGACCATGGCGCCACCCGCGAGGGCAGTCTGCGCTACCGCCTGACCCGTGGCCTGGAGACCTATGTGCTGAAGCGGGCTGACCATGTCTTCACCATCTGTGAGGGCTTGCGTCAGGACATCGTGGCGCGCGGCCTGGGCCCTGCGAAGGTGGGGGTCATCCCCAACGCTGTCACGCTGGACGACTTTGTGCAGGGTGCACCCGCCGATGAGGCCCTCAAGGCGCAACTGGGGCTCGCGGGGCACGACGTGCTGGGGTTCATAGGCTCGTTCTACGCATACGAAGGACTGGACCTGTTGCTGGACGCGATGCCCGCGCTGCTGGCGCGGCAGCCTGGCGTGCGTGTGCTGCTGGTCGGGGGGGGGCCCCAGGAGGCGGCACTGAAGGCGCAAGCCGCCCGTCTGGGCGTGGCCGACAAGGTGGTGTTCACCGGACGGGTGCCGCATGCGCAGGTGCAGCGCTACTACGACCTGATCGATCTACTGGTCTATCCGCGTCACCCGATGCGGCTGACCGAACTGGTGACGCCGCTGAAGCCACTGGAAGCGATGGCCCAGGGCCGGTTGCTGGTGGCCTCCGACGTGGGGGGGCACCGCGAATTGATCACTGACGGCAAAACCGGCCACCTGTTCAAGGCCGGTGACGCCGATGCCCTGGTGGCCAAGGTGCAGCGGGTGCTGGGCATGCGCGCGCAATGGCCGCAGATGCGTGCCGCCGGCCGCCACTTCGTCGAGACCGAGCGCCATTGGCACCGTTCGGCTGAAGGTTATGTCGAGCCCTTTCAGCGCCTGGTCAGGGCCCGTTCATGAGTTTCAGTGGTCTGTGCATAGGCCTGGTCGGCCCGCTGGAGCCGCCGGCCGGTGGCATGGCGCTGCAGACGGCTCAGCTCAGGCAGTTGCTGCGCGGCGCCGGTGGCCAGGTGCTGGTGGCGCAGACCAACGCACCCTACCGGCCGGCAGCGGTCGCGCGCATCCCAATGCTGCGGGCCTTGTTCAGGTTGCTGCCCTACCTGGGGCGCCTGTGGGCGCTGGCTGGCCGTTGTGACGTGCTTCACCTGATGGCGAATTCGGGTTGGTCGTGGCATCTCCACTGTGCGCCGGCCATCTGGATTGCCAAGCTGCGTGGCACGCCCGTGGTCGTCAACTACCGTGGCGGCGGTGCCGCGGCCTTCATGGCCGGTACGGCGCCGCTGGTCAAGCTGTCGATGCGCCAGGCTGCCGGCCTGATCGTGCCCTCGGGTTACCTTCAGCAGGTGTTTGCGCAGTTTGGCGTCAAGGCCAGCATCGTCCCCAACATCATCGACCTGCACCGGTACCGGCCGGCCGACTGGGCCCCCAACGCCGAGGCGGGCTCGGTGCACCTGGTCGTGACGCGAAACCTGGAGACTGTCTACGACAACGCCACGGCCATCCGGGCGCTGGCGCTGGTGCGTGACCGCCACCCGCATGCCCGGCTCACGCTGGCAGGCAGTGGCCCGGAACTGGCTCGCTTGAGGGACCTGGCCGCGGTCCTCGGGCTGCAGGACAAGGTGCAGTTCGCGGGCCGACTCAACCGCGACGCCATGGCCAGCCTCTACCAGGGCGCCACGGTGATGATCAACCCCAGTCTCACCGACAATATGCCCAACTCGGTGCTCGAAGCCCTGGCCAGCGGTGTGCCGGTGGTCAGCACCGACGTCGGTGGTGTGCCCTATCTGCTGCAGGACGGCGTCACTGGCTTGCTCGTCAAGCCAGGCCGGCCAGACCAGATGGCCGACGCTATCCTGCGCCTGCTGTCGGCCCCTGAACTGAGGGCGTCGCTGGTTGCCAATGGGCTGCGCGAAGTGCAGCGCTACACCTGGGCGCAGGTGGCGCCGTTGCTGCAAGCGGTCTACCGTCAATCCTTGTCGGCCTCTCGCGCCAAGACTGCCTGAGCCATGGGCGCGTACACCCAGTTGGTTTCGTCCCTGCTGTTTCCGCTGCATGAGCGGCTCAAGTCCCACGACACCGTTCGCGTGCGCCGTGCGCTGGAGCAAAGCCAGTGGCTTCAGCCCGACCAGTTGCGTGATCTACAACTGAAGGGTCTGCGTGACCTGCTCCTTTCGGCGGGCACCTCGGTGCCTTACTACCGCGATCTGTTCCGGCGCGAGGGGTTCGATCCTGCGTCCATGGGCTCGTTGGACGATCTGTGCCGCCTGCCGTTCCTGACCAAGGCCTTGATCCGGCAGCACGGCCAGGCGCTAGAGCATCGGCATGCGGTCGGGCTGGGGCGGTCGTCTACCGGAGGTTCTTCGGGCGAACCGCTGATCTTCGGTATTGGCCGGCAGCGTGTTTCGCACGATGTGGCCGCCAAGTGGCGCGCCACGCGCTGGTGGGGCGTGGACATCGGCGACCCCGAGGTGGTGATCTGGGCGTCGCCCATCGAACTCGGTGCACAGGATCGGGTGCGGCGCCTGCGCGATGCCGTCCTGCGCACACGCCTGTTGCCGGCGTTCGAGATGTCCGAGGCCAAGCTCGACGGTTTTGTGCAGGTCTTGCGCACGCATCGCCCGCGCATGCTGTTCGGCTATCCCTCGGCCTTGATGCACGTCGCCCGACATGCCGAGCGCCGGGGTGTGGTGATGCACGACCTGGGTTGCAAGGTGGCCTTCACCACGGGCGAGCGACTCTATGACGACCAGCGGGCCACGATAGGCCGTGTCTTCGGCTGCCCGGTGGCCAACGGCTATGGTGGGCGCGATGCCGGTTTCATTGCCCACGAGTGTCCCGCCGGTGGCATGCACATCACCGCAGAAGACATCATCGTCGAACTGGTCGATGCCGGGGGCCAGCCGGTGGCCCCCGGCATGCCGGGTGAACTGGTGGTCACTCACCTGGCCTCGCGAGACTTTCCCTTTGTCCGCTACCGCACCGGTGACATGGCCGTGATGGACTCGGGCCGTTGCAGCTGTGGCCGCGGGCTGCCCATGCTGCGGGAAATCCAGGGCCGCTCCAACGACTTCCTCGTCGCAGTTGATGGCACGCACATGCAGAGTGCTGCGCTGACCTATGTGCTGCGCGATCTGCCGGGTATCGAGGCCTTCAAGATCGTGCAGGAGAGCTTGCTGCGCACGCGGCTACTGCTGGTCACGGGCGCCAGTTTTGATCGCTTGCGTTCGGCAGAGATCGTGACCGGTTTCCGGCGCAGGCTGGGCCAGACCGTGCAGATCGACCTGGAGTTTGTCGACGAGATCCCGGCCGAGAAGTCGGGCAAGTACCGCTACATCATCAGCCACGTGGCCGATGCCACCACGGCCCCGGTTCGTGGCGGTCTCGCAGGGGGCAAACCATGAGTCCGATGCGCGCTGGCCTGTCGGCCCTGTCACCCGCAGGCGCTCGATCACGGTTGTCGGTTTTCATCTTCCACCGGGTGTTGCCCCAGCCCGATCCGATCTTTCCCGACGAGATCGATGCAGCGCGTTTCAACCGCGTGCTCGGTTGGCTGAAGACCTGGTTTCAGGTGCTGCCGTTAGATGAAGCCGTCAAGCGGTTGGGGCAGGGATCACTGCCTGCGCGCGCAGCGGCCATCACCTTCGACGACGGGTATGCCGACAACCGGCAGGTCGCCTTGCCGCTGCTGAAGCTGCATGGTCTGTCGGCCACCTTCTTCATCGCCACCGGCTTTCTTGATGGCGGCCGCATGTGGAACGACACGGTGATCGAGTCGGTGCGCGCTTGTGGCCTGCCGACGTTGGACCTGTCGTCGATGGGCCTGGGCCGCCACGACCTGCATACCGTGTTCACCAAGCGCCAGACGATTGCAGCAGTCATACGCCAGATCAAATACCTGCCAGTGCCGCAGCGGCTGACGCTGACCATGGCCATCGCAGACGCTGCGCGGGTGAAGCCTCCAGACGACCTGATGATGAGTTCGGCCCAGGTGCGCGAGATGCACCAAGCCGGTATGCGCATCGGTGCGCACACGGTGTCACACCCCATTCTGGCCAGTACCGATCTCAATGTGGCGCGACAAGAAATGGATGAAAGCCGGCGCACGCTGGAGCAGTTGTTGGGTGAGCGTGTCGGTCTGTTTGCCTATCCCAACGGCCGCGCCGGCACCGACTACCTGCCAGAACATGCACGCCTGGCCCAGTCCCTGGGCTTCGACGCGGCTGTCGCCACCGACTGGGGGGCCGCTGGCGTGGCGAGTGATCCCTTTTGTATCCCGCGGTTCACGCCCTGGGACCGCGGTCGGTTTCGTTTTGGGTTGCGCTTGCTGCGCAATCTGGGCTCGGCCCCGCCGGCGGCGCCCGCCGACAGGCCTTTGAACGAAAGCCCCGGCCATGCGTGATCTGCTGTTGCTGGCGATAGTCGCACCGGGATGCCTGATGGCATTGCGCTACCCCTTCGTGGGCGCGATGCTGTGGGCCTGGTTCAGCCTGATGAACCCGCACCGCCTGACCTACGGCTTCATGTTCTCCGCGCCCGTGGCGCTCGTGCTGGCCACCTGCACGCTGATCGGGATGCTGGTCTCGGCCGAAAAGCGCGGACCGATGCTTGGTGCGCCCGCGATGTGGTTGGCAGCGTTCATTGTCTGGATGTGTCTGACCACCGCGCTGGCTTTCTACCCCGAGCCCAGCTACGAGATGCTGCAGAAGGTGCTGAAGATCGACCTGATGGTCTTCGTGACCATCATGCTGGTGCGTACCCGGCGCGAGATCATCGCGTTGGCCTGGGTCATTGCCTTGTCGCTAGCCTTCTATGGTGTCAAGGGCGGGATATTCACACTGGCCTCCGGCGGCGGGTCCCGGGTCTACGGCCCTCCTGGCACCTACATCGAAGAGAACAACGCGCTTGCCGTGGCGCTGATCATGATCGTGCCGCTGCTGCGCTTCCTGCAGACCACGCTGGAGAAACGATGGCAGAAACTGGCCATGACCGGGGCCATGCTGCTGTGCTGTGTGTCGGCCCTGGGCTCCCAGTCGCGAGGTGCTCTGCTCTCGATCTCGGCCATGCTGCTGGTCCTGTGGTGGCGTGGCAAGAACAAGCTGATGACGGCGTTCCTCACCATTGCCGTTGGGGCGATGGTCTTGTCGTTCATGCCGACGACCTGGTGGTCGCGCATGGAAACCATTGAGACTTACCAGGAAGACAACTCCGCCATGGGGCGACTCGGTGCCTGGACCATGGCGGTCAATCTGGCCAAGGATCGGTGGATAGGTGGCGGGTTTGCGATCTGGCGCCAAGAGTTCTACAACATGTATTCGCCGGATTCGCCCTTGGTCGTGACGGCCCACAGTGTCTATTTCCACGTGATCGGTGAGCATGGATTCTTCGGGCTGTTTCTCTACCTGGGCATGTGGCTGTCGACCTTTCTGAGCGCCGGTTGGTTGCGGAAAAATGCAGCCAAGAATCCGGAAACACTGTGGGCCGCCAACTTGGGCGCCATGGTGCAGGTGTCGTTGGTAGGCTTTGCGGTTGGTGGGGCCTTTCTCAGCTTGGCCTACTACGACTTGCCGTACAACTTTCTGGCGCTGGTCGTTTCAGCACGGTGGTGGGTGCAGTCGGGGGCCTGGAGGCAGGAGCCTCTCCAGGGGGGTGTGCGCAAGATCTTCGGCCTGCCGGTATTCCTGGGTGACCGTTTGATGGCCTCGGTGTCAGACCCCGCTGGGCGCGGCGTGGCCGCACCTATCGCCGGTCGGCCTTGAGCATCAGGTTGCGTAGGTCGGCCAGTAAGGGCCGGGGATCGTCCAGGCGCCACACGAAGTAGCGCACCCCGGGCCGCATGAAGTCCACCACGAATCGCCAGACTTCAGCCCAGGGGCGACGCTGGTACGCGCGGTCGGCAATCCGTTCCGGCTGCAGGATGATGCGCACCAGGCGCTTGAGTTCGGTGCTGACCATGCGGCAGCGCAGATCTTGCCTCGGTGGTGGCAGGGGCTCCGGAGGCAACCCCATCACCGTTCGGTAGGCCAGCAGCGCGAAGCCCGCGCCGCTGTGTGCTGCCAACGGGTAACTGCCCCAGAACCGGCCGTTGATCTCCATCAGCAGCGCGCGTCCAGTGTGCGCGTCCCAGCGGTATTCGACCATGGCGACGCCCTCCCAGCCGATGTGGCGCAGCAACGCCACTGAGCGTTCCTGCAGCGCTTCGAACTGGTGCAATGGCACGGCATCGCAGACGCTGGAAAAGCCACCCTCGGGCGGCCATTCGGCCACCCGCACATGCTGGAAGCGGCGCACCGCCACACCCGCTTGCATGAAGAAGAACTGGCCCAGCCCGCGACCGGGGCAATAGGCCTGCACGATGGGCCAGGCGCCCACGGGCTCGTAACGCCGCGCCGCCGCGAGCCACTCATCAGCGCTGTAGACGTACTCGGCCTTGACCAGAGGCAGCCCCAGTTGGTGCAGGCGGTTGGCCACGGCATTGGGATCCTTCCACTTGAGCACCGCCGGGAAGCGGAACGAAGTGGCCAGCGCCTGCGCCTGCTGCATCGACGTGGGCTCGGCCGTCTCCGGCACCTCGATGCCCACTGCGCGCGCTGCCTGCAGCGTGCGTTGCTTGTCCAGCACGACGGCCAACGGCTCGGCCGCAGGGATGGCGGGCCGCACTACGCCCAGCGCATGCCTGTGCTGGTTGAGCCAGGTCAGGTTGCCCTCCGAAACCGTCAGCAGGCAGCAGGGGCCGTAGGCCTCGCCCAGCGCACGGATCGTTGCCAGCAAGGCCTCGCTGCGGGGTTGTGCCACCACGACGGCGCGTTTCAGGTAGCGCGACGCCAGGCCGATCGCGCGCGCGTCGTGGGCGATGCCAATCACCGGCACGCCGGCCTGGCCCAGTTCCCGAACCAGGTTCAGACCAATTTGAGTCTCCAGGCCCAGGACGATGCAATGGGGCAACGGGTTGTGGGTGTCGGGCATGCGGTTTCCTTGGGGCGGTCACGCGCGCCGCGGGCCTGGACCAGCGCTCGGCATGCTCAGTGCGTCAATCGGCGCTGTATCTGTTCGAGGTGACGCCAGGCGGTCGGTAGCCGGCTGGCGCCCGGTAAGGGCTTCGGCGCTGCCCCCGCCGCAAGCGTTGTGGGCTGGAAGCTGCCCACAACGAAGCGCTCAGGGTGGGCTGCCAGGAAGCCGCAGAGCCTTTCGAAGCGCCTGACAACGACCCAGTCGGGCTCGGTGGAGCCGCTGCGCAGCATCTCGAAGTTGTGCGACACGATGACGAAATGCTGATGGCCATGCCTGTGGGCGCTCGATACGGCTTGCTGCAACTCGGCCGCCCCACAGGCACCGACCTGGGCTGGCCGATCCTGGCCAAAACCGTCCCGAAACACCGTCACCGGGAAGGTGGTGACACCACCGATCGCGAACGGGGCATCAAGGCTGTGCTGCGACCGCAGGTCGGGGCCACTGATGGCGTGGCAACGGTTCAGGCTGGTGTCCAGCAGGATGGTGTTGCGTCGCAACGCCTCGTAGGTGTCACGATTGGCGGCAAAGCTGCCGGATCGGAAGGCGGTGACCGGTCCGCTGCCAGCTGCCTCCAGCAGCCGCCGGCCATGGCCGATCAGGGCAGTTTGCTCGTCGACCGTGTAGTGCGTCAGGTGCTGGCGCTTGACTGCGCAGTCATCGATCAAGGGCTGCAACGCCTCGTTGGTCCATTCAGGGTGCAGATGCAATTGCACCTCCTGACCGGCATTGCGTATCAGTTGCACGATGGTCTGCAACGGCTTCAGGCCGAAGCGCGCGGCGAACAGTGGCTCGACGAAAAAGACGCCACGCAAGCCGTGCCGGTTCAGGATGTCCAGCGTCTTGGGCAGCGCATAGTCGCCATGGACCGAACGGCCATAGACATAACGATCGAACGCCGATGGAAAGGCCCGGTCGAGATTGCTCCAACCATTGCACCAGACCTCGATGTCAAAGGTCAGATGGACATTCATCGCGTGATGCACGGGCTGCCGGCGCTGCGCAGGGTGCCGACCAGGCCTCGCACGCCGGCGTGGATCAGCGTGAAGCAGGTGCGGAAATAGGCGTCCGACAGGGTGTGCGGATCATGCAGATGCAGCCGATGCGGGGCGGCCCAGTGGCCCAGCAGCACGACGGACCGCGCCGGAATGCCCTGCGCCAGCAAGCGGCGTGCATGGCGCAACTCCATCACCACCAGCAGGTCACCAGGCTCGAAGCGGTAGTCGCGCAGGTCGGTGGCGCGGTGCGCACCCAGATCCAGGCCGAATTCGGGTGCGGTCGCGATGGCCTTGGTGAAGGCCGGCGCGCCCGTGGTGGTCGACAGGCCGATCGAGCAGCTGTGCGCGCCGAGCGACCGGGCGACCTGCTCGGCGAAGGCGCTTCGGTTGATGTTGCCCAGGCACACGAACACCAGCCGCGACACCAGCGGGGCATCGGGGTGCAGGTGAACGTCGACCCGGCCGAGCAGGTACTCGGCCTGTGCCAGCAGCGTGCGCACCCAGCCGCGCAGCGTGCCATGGTTGCCGCGCACCAGCGCACGCATGCGGCCTACGGGTCCGGGAAGGGGCGGTAGAGGGGGCGGGGTGGTCACGGCGGCAGCGCTTGGCGGGCGTGCTCAGGAGGCGCGGTAGGCCGGTGCCTTGGCACGCAGCCACTGCTCCAGGACCATCAGGATCCAGACCATCTCGCCGTAGTAGCCCGGGTGCTCGGCGAGGCGCTGGTCCAGCAGGGTGTCTATGAACGAGCGGCGAACCACGCGGCGATCGGCCAGGGTTTGCAGCGAGTCGCGAGCCAAGGTCATCAGCGCGGGCGTTTTGTGGGTCCATACGCCAAACGGCAGGCCGAAGCCATGCTTCTTCTTCTGAATGATGTCGTCGGGCAGGAAGCCTCGCAGCGCTTCCTTGAAGAACCAGCGCAGTTGCTGGTCCTTGAGCTTGAAGTCACTGGGCAGGCTCAATGAGAAATCGAGCAAGCGGTCATCCAGCAGCGGGAAGCCGACCGACACGCCGGCCAGGCCGCAGGCAGCGTGGACCTTGGGCAGATCGCTTTCGGCCAGCGTGAACCGCCAGTCGTATGCAAGCTCCCGGTTGAGTTCGCTGCAATCACGGGCCTGGTCCCAGACCGCCCGTTGCAGCGCCAGCGAGCGTCCCGGGTCTATCCGCGCCAGCATGTCGTCGCTCAGCACCTGTGCCGGGCCCAGGCGCATGATCAAGTTGTAGAGTTGCAGCCGGTCGGGCATGGGCATGTTGGCCTGCTCGATGTAGCTGCCGGCCTTGCGTACCAGGGGCACGGCATTGGCCAGCAGGCGCACGCCGGCAATCGGCTCAATCAGGCCCCGCCGCAACAGGCGGGGTACCTGCTGGTACCGGCCGAACACGCGCTGCTTGGCGTAGCGCGAATTGCCGCCGAACAGTTCGTCGCCACCATCTCCGGCCAGCAAACGGGTGACGCCGTCCTCACGTGCCATGCGAGCGCAGCACCAGGCCGGCAGGCAGGAGGAGTTGCCGAAGGGCTGATCGAACGACGCCGCCATCGCGGGGATGCCGCGCACCAGGTCGTCGGGGGTGACGTAGTACTCGTGGTGCCGTGTGCCGAATTGTTTCGCGGCCAGCCGCGCGTAGGCCATTTCGTCATAGCCCTGGGCGTCGAAGCCGATCGAGTAGGTGTCCGGACGTGGACCCTCCAAGCGGGACAGCATGCCCGCCACCGTGGAACTGTCGGTCCCGCCACTGAGGAAACATGCCGGCCGGGCAGGATCGCGCTGGTCTGCCACGGCTTCCTGCACCAGTTGCAGAAAGCGCGACTTCAGCGCATCGAACGACGGGGTCTGGTCTTCCTGGAAGCGCGGTTGCCAGTACGGGGCGACCGTCAGGCTGCCGTTGTCGAACACCGCGCAGTGCCCGGCCGGCAGCCGGTGCACATCCGCAAAGATGGTGCGTGGCGACGGGATGACGTGGAAGTACAGGTAGTCGAAGATCGCCTGCGGGTCGATACCTGCATCCGGACCCGCCAGATCGTCGGCGCGTGCAGCCACCTGCAACTGGCCGTCCACGACGCGGTAACAGAGGGTTTGCGAGGCAAAGCGGTCCACCGCCAGCAGCGTGCGGCCCCGCGCATCGGTGAACGCGATGGCGAACTCGCCGCCAGTGTCCTGCAGTACCTGTTCGAACGGTCGATCGGCGCACGCCAGTTGCCAAGCGCCCAGCAAGTCGTTCCCCACCGCCAGGGCCTGCACGCGTGCGTCCTTGAACCGGGGGTGTCCCGTGGCGAGCGGGCTGGAGTTGTTGCGCATGGACAAGGTTTGCTTCGAGTGGGACTGCGGCGGCCAACAGCCGCGCTGGCAGGGCGACAAGTCGACGCGAGTGTATGCCTTGGGTTTTGCGTCCGAGTGGCGCTTGATCGTGCAGTGGCGCGGCGTATCGCATCGAGTTGCCGGTCGCGTGAACTAATCCCAGCGCGGCGTCGCAGCGTCGTCGGCCGCTGACGTTGGCGCACTTGGTCGGGCTGCTACGATCACCTGCTGGGCCTCAAGCTCTGGTCGATAGCCGGGCGCCGGTGCGGACGGGATGGCGGGCATCGGTCACACGGCAAGGCAAGGGCGGTTGCGTTGCTGCATTTTTTAGATGTGTGCCTTGCTCATGGGTATTCCGGTAGCCGCCCGGGTTCGGAGCGACGCGGTAAACGCGGGGCAAGTAGGCTGAAGGTGCAGTGATGGTGGTTCGCAAAGCGTTGGGGATTGGCGTGGTGTCGGAGGCGGCCTTGTTCGTGCTCGGCCTCGCCAATGTCGTCATCGTTTCCCGCTTGCTGCGACCCGACGAGATCGGGGTCTTTTCTGTGGCCGTCTCGGTATTGGGACTGGCGCACATCTTTCGCGAATTCGGCGTCGGCCAATACTTGGTGCAGGCGACCGAGGTGGGTCGCCTGCAGTTCCGGGCTGCGTTCACCGTGGCCCTGGGCTCGTCCTGGGTCATCGCCCTGGTCCTGTACCTGATCCGCCAGCCGATGGCGGCCTGGTATGGGCATGCGGGCATCGCCGAGATTCTGGCGCTGCTGGCTCTGAACTTCGTGATCATGCCCTTCGGCACCCCCCAGTTGTCCATGATGCGGCGTGATCTGCAGTTCGACAAACTGGCCTGGTCCTCGCTGTTCAGCTCGCTGATCCAAACCACGGTCACGATTGCCGCGGCCTGGGGAGGGGAAAGCTACCGCAGCATGGCGTGGGGTTCGATCGCCGCCCATGCCTGTACCATGGTGCTGCTGAATTTCATGCGGCCCGGTGAGACCTTTGTGCTGCCAACCGCGGTGGGTTTGCGCGAGGTGCTGAAGTTTGGCTCCATCGCCAGTTTTGCGTCGGTGGCCAGCAAGTTGGGTGGCAGCGCTCCCGACCTGATCTTCGGCCGCACGCTGGGCTTCGTGGAGGTGGCCGTGTACAGCCGCGGGGTGGGCCTTCAGCGCATGCTGGTCGACCGCATCAATGAACTGGTGCGCAGCGTGCACTTCCCCACCTTCGCGAGCAGCGTGCGTGCGGGGGGCGATGCGGCGGCGCTCTATGCCAGCACGGTGAGCTACCTCGTGGCCGTAACGGCGCCGGTGCTCGCTGTCCTGGCGGTGCTGTCCGAGCCGCTGATCCTCTTCGTCTTCGGCGCGCAGTGGCAGCGCTCGGTACCGGTGGCCTCCGTCGTGTGCGCGGCCTGCATCATCACGTCGCCTTACTCGCTATACGGGCTGTCACTGACGGCGGCAGGCAAGGTACGGCACTTGATGTGGTCGGAAGTGGCGATCCAGTCGGCTCGGGTCGCCGTGCTGGCGTCGTCGATCTGGTTGCCCTTGGAGCGGGTCTTGCCTCTGCTGGTGCTGGGCTATCTGGCCGAGGCGGTGGTGTCGCAGGTGGCACTGCAACACGCCTTCGGTTTGCGGTTCGCACAGTTGATCCGACAGACTTGGCGTTCCTTCTGCCTGGTGCCCTTTGCGATGGCCGGGCCGCTGGCCGTCGTGGCCACGGCGCGAGCGAGCAACCATGTCGATGGGTGGCGGCTGGTCATCCTGGTGGCCGGCAGTGCGCTGGCTGCGCTGGGTTGGCTGGCGGGTGTCTGGCTGACCAACCATGCCATGAAATCAGAGATCCTGGGTCTGTTCCGACGTGCCCGCCATCTGTTGGCGGGGCCGGCGACCAGCGGCTGACGGCTGCTCCGCATCAGACCTTGTCGCATTGCATCCTGATTCCGAAGTGCTCATGACCACAGGCCTCGCCACCGTACCGGCTACTGACATGCCCTACTTCGGCGCACGCTGGGCCGCCGGCCGCGTCGAGGTCTTCGGTACGCCGCGACATGCGCGCGGGCGGCGCATCGCGGTGCCCGGCCAGGCGCTCGACGATGGCGTTTTCGTCGAGTGGCGCTGGGATGGCCGGCAACTGGTTGTCGAGAACGATCGCCACGGCTTCCTTCCGCTCTTCTACTCCTGCGTCGGCCAGGAGATCTGGGTGTCGACCACGATGGACGGCGTGCTGCGTGGCAACTCGCGGCGCGGGCTCGATCTGGCGGCGCTGGCGGTGTTTTTCCGCTTTGGTCAGTTCATCGGGGACGACACGGCTCTGGAAGACGTGAGATTCCTCCCACCCAACAGCACCCTGGTGTGGCGCGACGGCGTGGCGACGCTGACCCGCCGGCCCGAGCCGGTGGCTGTGGCCTACCCGCGCGGGCTGAACTTCGACGATGCGGTGGATGCATATGCCGAGCTCTTCGCTCAGGCCATCACCCGCCGGCTTCCGCAGGACGATCGGTTCACGGTGCCGATCAGCGGCGGGCGCGACTCCCGTCATATCTTGCTCGAACTGGCCAGGCAGGGGCGCGTACCGGCCTCGTGCATGACGGTGAAATACCGGCCCCCGGCCACCAACGAGGACAACCGCATCGCGCGCCTGTTGACGGAGCGCCTGGGCATTGCCCATGTGCAACTGGACAAGCCGGCCTCGTTCTTCGAGGCCACGCGCCAGGACGTGTTCCTGACCAACTACTGCGGGGGTGGGCATGGCTGGATTCAGCCAGTGGCTGGGTACCTGAGCGGCCGCTTCGAGACCACCTATGACGGCCTGGCCGGCGACGAGCTCTCGGCCTTGCTGATTCCTGGCGATCCCAAGCTCGCGCTGTTTCGCGGTCGTCGACTCACCGAACTGGCGGCGCAGTTGCTCGACGAGACGCGCCAGGAAAAGGCCAATGAGGGTCTGCTGGCAGGGTCGCTGTACCGGCGCATGCCCCGTGGACTGGCCATTGAGCGCATGGCCCAGGAGTTGAAGAATCATGCGGACTCGCACAGCCCGGTGGTCTCGTTCAACTTCTGGAACCGCACCCGCCGCTGCATCGCCTCGATCCCGTTCGCCATCCTGTCCGGGGTGCCGCTGGTGCATTGCCCCTTCCTCGATCACCGGTTGTTCGACTTTCTCATCGGCCTCGATCCGGCGCTGATCGCCGGCAAGGGCTTTCATGACGCCGCGATCCTGCGCGCCTATCCTGACTTTGCCGACATTCCGTTCGAGGACAAGAGCCTGAAGGCCCCCTGGACGCTGGCCGATCGGCACTACTACCGGCGCTCCCGCATCGATATGCTGGCCTATCTGGTGCGCCAGCATGGCCAGGCCCGCGCGACCTTGAAGCCCGGTTGGCTGGTTGCCAAGACCCTGGTCGACGTGCTGCGTAACGTGGCCGAGTCCCCCTGGTACATGCGCAACGCGGTCTACGCGATCGAACTGCAGGCCTTGATCGAGCGCTGACGCGCTCCGGTCCTACCTCACCATGAGCACCGCACTCAGTCTTGCCGTCGTCATCCCGTACTACCAGCGCCAGCCGGGCCTGCTGCTGGCGTGTGTGCGCTCGGTGCTGGCCCAGCAGGGCGTGCCGCCCTGTGAAGTGATCGTTGTCGATGATGCGTCGCCGCATCCGGCGCTGGACGAGTTGGCCGAGCTTCTTCCGGCAAACCCCCATGTTCGCGTTGTGCTGCAGGCCAATGCCGGTCCAGGGGCCGCACGCAACCGTGGGCTCGACAGCGTGACGCCGGGCACCGAGTTCGTGGCATTTCTGGACTCGGACGATGGCTGGCACCCGTGGTATGCGTCCGACGCGCTCGAAGCATTCGGGCAGGGCTGCGACATGTTCTTCGCGAACAGCCAGCGCTACGGCAGCGAGGGCACGCGCTTCGACTGGTCGCAGGGTTCGGGCTGGGAACTCGTGCCCACGGCACACCGCCCGCTCGACGCCGAGCGTGGGCTGCATCTTTACGAAGGCGATTTCTTCGATTTCGCCATCCACCGCAGCGGCATCATCAGCACCTCGACCCTGGCCTACCGCTTTGCCCGGCTGTCGACGCTGCGCTTCAATACGCGGCTGTTCAATGGGCAAGACCGCTTCTTCAAGCTGCAATTGGCCCAGGCTGCGCGGTGTGCGGCCTTCTCCACGCGGGTGAGCGCCATGGAAGGGCAGGGCGTCAACATCTTCGACAGCTCACAGTGGGGCTCGGCCAAGGGACTGAACCTGCTGATCAACTACATCCGACTGTCCAAGCTGGTCCTGGCGGAGATCCCCTTGACCGCAGCGCAGCAGGCTTTCGTGCGCGGGCAACTGGCCGAGTCACGGCGCAATTTCGCAATGACATCGCTGCACCTGTGGCGCGCCGGAACCCCCATTCCACCTGGCACGCTGCGCAAGGCCTTTGAGGCCGATCCGGCGACGGCGCTGATGTTCCTGCCCAACCTGATGCGTGCTGCCGCGCGCAAGTTGGGGCGGGCGTCGTGAGCCCGCAGCCCCGGCGACCCCGATATCCGAAAGAGCGACGATGAACAACGAATGGCCACTGGTCACGGTGGTGGTGCCCGCCTACAACGCCGAGAAATACATTGAGGACTGCTTGCGCAGCATCCTGCAGCAGGATTACCCGGCCCTGCAGGTCATCGTGGTGGACGACGGTAGCAAGGACGGAACGGCCGATCGCGTGCGCGCGCTCGGCGACCGTGTCAGCTACCACCGTCAGCCCAACAGCGGGTCGGCCGTGGCGCGCAACCTGGGCGTGCGGCTGGCCGAGGGCGAGTACATCGCCTTCAATGACAGCGACGACCTGTGGGCGCCGCGCCGGCTCAAGCAACAGGTGGCATTTCTGCGCGAGCAGTCGCGGTACCACGCGGTGTGCGGCCGCTTCATGGCCGTGCCCGACAGCTTCACGCCCGCCGATGCCACCGCGCAGGACTACCGCGAGGATGCGGTGCTCGACCCGTCGAAGTCGGGCTGGACCTATCTGCGTTTGCTGGAGACTTCGATCTACCACATCGACACCCTGCTGGTGCGGGCGCCGGTGATGAAGGCCATCCGGTTCAACCCCGACTACCGGCGCGGCCAGGACTTCGATTTCTTTCTGCAACTGGTGCATGCCACGCCGATCGCACAGTTGGACAACCTCTACGCGTTCTACCGCCAGAACCCGCAGAGCATCACCCGCAAGCCCTACCTGCGCAACTTCCGCGCCGAGATCCTGGGCGCTGCACTGATCAAGTACGGTCGCAAGGACCAGGAGGGGCGGGAGATCAGTGCCGAGCAGATCGACCGGATGCTGGCGCTGAGTTGGTTCGGGCACGGCTACGAGTTGCACCGGGCGCGCTGGTTCCGTGAGGCGGCGCGTTCGTTCCACCGTGCGCTGGCGCACGATCCTTCATGTCGAGGGGCCTGGCGCTACCTCTTGATGGGCTGGTTGCGGCGCATGCAGGACCGGTCACCGCCCCATGATGCTGCGCGCGGCTGACCTGCGGCGCATCGCGCGCTATCAGCGCCAACGTGCGGCGCGCGCGTGGCGCCGACGCGCACCGCTGCTCGTGCACGATGCGGCCATACGCGTCTCGGTCGAGGCCGCCAGCCAAGACGCCTGGGCCATGACCGATGCGTTGGTTGACTACTTCTGGCAAGGCTGGCGGCACTATGTCAGTGCCGATGGAACGTTGGCTGATTATCCCGGCTGGCCCAGCATCTACGGTGCCACCAACGATGCCATCGAGGGTGTGAGTCGGCCTGCGCCGCTGTGGGCCGCGTATGCCATGCAGGCCGGCATCGACCCGGCACGGCGCGAGGCCATGCTACAGGCCTTGCAGCGCATGTTGGTGCACGGCACCGACCCCGCCCACCGCGGCTATTGGGGGGACATCAGCGACCGCAGCACCCTGATTTGTGAGGCCGCCGACATCGCGCTGGCGCTGTGGCTGGCGCGAGCGGCCCTGTGGCCCCGGCTGGCCGAGGTCGAACGCCAGCGGGTATTGCGTTGGCTGGCGCAGGCGGTGGGCAAACGCACTGCGGACAACAACTGGCACCTGTTCGTGGTACTGATCGATGCGGTGCTGGTGGTTCTGGACCCGGCGCACCGCTTCCGGTCCGACGACCGCCTGCAACGCGTGCGCGGGTTCGCGCGCGGCGAGGGTTGTTTCGTCGACGGGCCCGACGGCCAGATCGATTTCTACAACGCCTGGGGCTTCCACTACCTGCTGTTCTGGCTGGGCGAGATCGACCGCAGCCGGCTTGGTCTGGATTTGACCGGCACATTGGGCGACTTCTGTCGCTGGTACCAGTGGCTGTTCACCGGCCATGGCCTGCCGCTGTTCGGCCGCAGCCTGTGCTACCGCTTTGCCGCTTGCACACCCTTGCTGTCATGCGCGCTGCGTGACCCGCAGACCGTGCCACCCGGTGTTGCGCTGTCGGCTTACCTGGCCAACTGGCAGTACTTTGTGCGCGAGGGAGGGCTGCGTGCCGGGCGCCCCACCCAGGGCGTGTTCGGTGAGGACATTCGGTGGTTGGATCCGTACAGCGGACCGGCCAGCAGCCTGTGGGGCACCCGTTCACTGGTGATGTTTCTGTATGCGGCAGGTACCCTGGATTGGCGCGGGACCAGCCCGTTGTCGCTGCCGGCGCAGCAGACCGCCACCGAGATCGTGGTACCGGCCTTGGGCGCGACGGTGCGCGTCCTGCCGCAGACGGGCGAGAGTGTGGTCGAGTTCATGCGTGTGGCGCGTGCCGAAGCGCCACCTGTGGTGCGTCGGCCCAGTGCGCGTGAACGCCTGCGGGAGCATCTCTATGGTGTGGCCGCACGCCCGGCCAACAACCTGCTGAAGTCTGGGTGCCGCCGCTTTTCCTCGGCGCTGGATCTCTACCGGTCGGACATGCCGTCGCCATGGGTTTGAGCACATCCGTCACGAAAGACTCCTTCCGTCAGGACATCAACGGACTGCGGGCCTACGCGGTGGTGCTCGTCGTGCTGTACCACTTCGGTGTGCCTGGCTTCGCGGGTGGCTTCGCCGGGGTCGATGTCTTCTTTGTCATCTCGGGCTTTCTGATGACAACGATCATCGTCGCGGGTCTGACGAAGGGGCGCTTCCATCTCGGTGACTTCTACCTCGCGCGTGCCCGCCGAATCGTTCCGGCGCTGGTCGCCGTGTGCGCAACGCTGCTGGGTCTGGGAGCGCTGCTGTTGGCCGCGCCCGACTACAAGATGCTGGCGTCGCACGTGGTGTACAGCCTGCTATTCCTGTCCAATATCGAGTACTGGCTGGAGGCCGGCTATTTCGACTCGGCATCTCACGACAAGTGGTTGCTGCACAGTTGGTCGTTGTCGGTAGAGTGGCAGTTCTACTTGGTACTGCCGTTGCTGCTGTGGGCCGTGTGGCGGTTCAGCCCGGCCCGCCGATCGGTGCAGCGTACGCTGATCTTGCTGGCGGTGCTGTCTCTGGCTGTGTCGGTGTTCGTCACGCGGCGTGACCCCAGCCAAGCTTTTTATCTGCTGCATACCCGTGCCTGGGAACTCCTGGCCGGCGGCATCGTCGGGCTGATGGCCAGGCGCCCGGTGCCCGGTGCACGCTTGATCGAGGTTGCCGGCTTGGCGGCCATTCTTGCGTCGTGCGTGCTCTTTGACAGGACGACCGAGTGGCCGGGAATCCTGGCTGTCCTGCCCGTAGCTGGCGCAGCCGCGGTGATCGCAGCGCAGCGTCAAGGCTCGGTGTTCACGGCGCATCCTGTCGCGCAGCGGCTGGGCGACATGTCGTACTCGATCTATCTCTGGCACTGGCCGGTGGTGGTGGCCTGCCCGGCGTCAACTATCCTGAGCTGCGTGTTGCCTCACGAAGGAATGTTACCGGCCAGGTTGTTGTCGCGCTGTGGTCTTTCTTTGAGTCTTCGATGCTCGAAGGCTGTGGGCATGTGGTCGAAGGCGGCGGCGGTGGGCAACGCAACCGCGTAGCGGCGCGTTGTCCACGGTCGCCGCCGGTGCGCCGCAGGCGCATCGTCCACATGTCCATGGCCAGCCGGGCGCGAAGCGCCCGGCCCCCGTCGGCGCCTGCGTTTTTTGACGGCCACTTCAGGTTTCAGCCAGCATGGCATCCTGCATGCGCAGCCGACCCAGAACCATGTCCTTCGCGCGCTCGGCACGCCAAGCTTTTACCCGGCGCTGCAAGGTTCTGAGCTGCGTCTTGCTGGCATACATGGCGGGAATCACGGCAGCCAGTCGCTCCATCAATACCTTGGCCGAGACCGCCGGCTCGGCAACCAGCCATCCCTCGATCACCGGCCACGCATCGGCGAAGGGATCCACCCGGGTCCTCCACCAGTGTTTAGCTGTTGGCTGTTTGCGATGTGTTGGCCGTGCTTCCCTGTCCTTCCACGCCGACGCCAGGCTGGCTACGAACTCGGTGATGGCCGGTGTGCCTGGCACCACCTCGGCGCTCACACCATGGGCCGCTATGTCGCTCAGCGTCTGCTGAGCAAGCCGGATCTCTTGCAACAGCCGAACGGGGTCCAGGGCCAAGAATTGAGTCTTCAGCTTTTCTTTGATGGCCGGCTCTACTTTGCCGTGGGCCAGGAGCCGATCACATGGCGTCGCCGGCTTGAAGTAGACCTTATGCACTCGCGCACCGTCGCGCGTCTTGGACTTCAACTTGAACGAGGGCTGGAAGAAGTTGATGTACAGGCGTGATGACGCGTACAACTTTGCGAGGGCCATCGTAGCGGTGGCCCCGCTCAGGCGCCCGTAGCCCACCAGCCGCCGCACGATGGCACCGTTCTTCTGCTCGACCCACGCCTGGTCGTTCTTCTTGTAGGCCCGCGAGCGTGTCTGCACCAGGCCATGCCCCTGGCAGTAATCGAACACGCTCTGGCTCATGAAGGCGCTGTCGTTGTCCGAGTCCACGCCCAGCATCGGGAACGGCAGCTCGTCTGCCACCTTGTCGAACGCTTCGATCACCAGCATCTGCTCACGCATCCGCAGTGCCACGCACTCGGTCCAGCCGGTGGCTATGTCGGTCAGCGTGAGGGTGTGAACGTAGTCGCCATCCGTCTTGGGGCCGCCGCAGTGCTCAACCATGTCGATCTCGAAGAACCCGGGCGGCGGATCGAGCCAGTCGGCGAAGGTGCGCACCGGGATGCTGCGGCGGATCGCTGCGCCCACGCCCTTGCGCCGCTTGCGCTGCCCGTCGATGTGGGCCCGCGTGGCGGCCAGAATGCGGTCGATGGTGGCCGCACTGACCTGCAGGACCTTGGTCTTGATGACAGGGTCCAGGTCGAGATGGCCGTGCCGCTCCATAGCATCGACCAGCATGGGGATCAGTGCCTTCAGGCGCTTGCCGCACACCCGATCAGCGGCTTCCCACAACACCGTCAATGCCTGTGCCACCGCCTCGTCGTACACCCGGTTGCGCAGGCGTACTTCGGTTGCCGAGCTGAAGTCGTCCCGAAGTACGCGGATCGCGTGCTTGCGGTGGTAGCAGGTCAAGGCCACGAACTCGTCGAGGATCCTGACCCGATCGCTGAACGCGGCGCTGCGATATCGCAGCCGCAGTGCCTCGATCAATTCCTTGCGTGTCGCCATGCTGATTTGCCTCGTCACGTTGCGCTGCCCCCGCCGGACCATCCGACGGGTAGCAAGCTACGTGAGGCAACAGGTCAACACGGGTAGCAATCCTGCTGAGTCAATGCGGCGCTCAAGATAATTGTCGGCCGCCAGGTGGCCATCGGTTACCTCGGCAATGAGCGCTCGCCAGGTCTCGTCGCGTCTGGGCTGGC